>Ga0306873_100344_pt1 | contig 20368 bp, 16 predicted proteins | sample AntCluMetagen312_FD_190423 | JGI IMG/M metagenome (GOLD analysis project Ga0306873, IMG submission 190423) | Saline lake microbial communities from Club lake, Antarctica - Metagenome #312 (v2) (version 2) | ecosystem: Environmental > Aquatic > Non-marine Saline and Alkaline > Saline | place...
AAAGTAGCCATCAAGGCTCTCGTCGACACGGGTGATACCCCAGAAAGAATTTATAAGTTAGGCTCTATCGGTAGTGTGTTCGGGACTCTCAGCGGTAAAATGCAGTGGAGATGGGGACGGAGGGATTCCAACTTCTCAAATCTCGCAATCACCCCCTTGATTTCTTCAGGTCGTCGCATCAGTTGAGATCCTCGTCTACGTCGGTCGGGTCAGCGTGTTCACAAATATCAATTCTGTCGAATTCGGTAATCCGGCGACGAAGTTCCGCATCAAGGTCTGGACGGTCGTAGTATCGACGGATAACCTGTGGAGTTGTCGCAGCGCGCGCAGCGACATCCTGTGGGTCGCGTCCGATGTTGAGCTGCCAAGTAATCGATCCGCGTCGGATTGGATGGGGACTTGACGACGATGGGCACTTGCTAGCCTTCGTTTGTTTAGTCCACTCACAGCTGTGCCGCTCTTTGCTATGTGGACACTCCTGCATAATGCAGGGTTGGGTTGCTGCGTACAGCCAGTTGGTGATCGTCGACTTTGTGGGTCGACCTTGGCGCGAGGCGAAAAGCGGTTCTCGTCCATGCTCGTCATGTTTGATTATCCGGTACTTTTCGATGTACTCATCAACCACCTGAGCGGGTTCATCCGAAAGTATGACTTTTCGCTGGTGTGAGTCGCCATTTTTCAATCGGGTTCCGCGTTCTGGTCGGTTAAGGAATACTAGCTTTCGGTTCTCTGAGTCCCAGTCTTCGAGATCAAGTGCACGGATTCCAGATCGACGTGCACCAATGTGGGCGATCACCTCCAAGAGCGCATGTCGACGGGTTCCACGCCATTTTGGGCTGTTGCGGTAGTACGCTAGGTATTTCTTGATCTGTTTCGGCTCAAGGATGTCCGAGCTGGTTTGCTCTTGGTCGCTGAGATTGATCGGCTGGATCGCCAGATGCAAGCCAACTTCGACTAGACCTTGCGCTTCGAGCCACTTTACCCACCGGCGGGCCTGTTTCTGTTTACTCTGTACCGTCGCAGCGGCGTAGTCACGTTCAACTAGCCAGTCTTGATACTGGCCCAGCATCCATCTCTCAAGATCAGCAACCGATATCTGCAAGTCTTCTGAGTCCTCTGAGTCGTCCGAACTACTCTCAACGAGGAATTTTTCGAGGGTGTCGAGAGATTTGCGGTAGGTTCTCGCAGTTTCTCCCTTCCAATTGAGCCGATTTCGGTTAATGAAAGAATCAACTGCGTCATGGATTTCTATATCAGGCGTTCGACCTGGATTGTCTCTAGGTTGCCTCATTCTATTCCTCCTGGCTGATCACAGCAGTGATTATGCTGCATCGATTCTACATCCGTATGGGGGCTGCAGGCCCCCTGTTTGGCGTCGTTCATGGTTCGCACAGTCGACGCCACCTATTGGGGCCCGATAGAGCGGGTCCCATTCTCTTCAATAACCAACATATTCATCTACACACTACAATGGTGGCTACCAGATAGTTGTGACTGTGTCAACTAATAGTTTACGACAGTGTCGAAAAAACACCGATGGCAATCAATAAACACGTCCCTAAATAAGCCTTAGTATGCGGAAACAAGCAAAGTGGATGGGTAAATGGGATGATCGATTTTTAGAGTATATTTATGAAAACAAATCAGGGGCACCGACGCAAATAGCAGAGTCTGAGTACATACCGGTATCGAAGCAATATGTCTCTAGAAGATTAAAGGAATTAGCTGAGAATGGATTGTTAGTTTCTCTTGGTAATGGCGTCTATCAAATTAGTGTGATGGGAATTCTCTATCTTGCTGGTGATTATGACGCTCAAAACGAAACTACGTTAATTGATATGGAAGAATTTGAGCCTTGGGACGAAATCAAACACTTGCCAGAACAAGAACAAGAAACGATAAGAAGGGCTATGATTGAAAGTAGATATCCTCCTGGAGGAGAGCTAAATATATTAAGTAAATATATGGACCTTGGATTAATTGACGATTATAGATGAAATTTATCTTTCTGAAAAGGGTGTGATGTTGTTCTCTAATTCAGTACTCATTAAATTCTCTGCAACTTGATTCCATTCGACGCCGTAATACACTTTAATTCGACCATCATCATATCGAGGCCTTCCTGTTTCAAGAGCTGTGACTTCCTTAAGTATCCGCTTGAATGATCCTTTACGATTATCTACGTAGACATCTTCATGAAGTTCGTTGCATACCATTTTATCACAGAGATCGTAGTAGAGGGTGTACAATTTAAAAACATCATCTTGCTTGAGATACTTGTCTTTGTCGTCAATGAGAACAAGATGACGGCGAGCAAAATCTTCGATAGCATCAATATCTGGATCGTACTCTTCATTGTCCGGTGGCTTATATCGTCCAAACATATCTTTATCGGGAATGTAGATTTCACGATAAGGTGTCAAAACTGGTTTTGTGAGTTCTTCATGGCCTGAGGGAGCAGGACCACGACTCTCGTAAATTTCCCCATCAGGACTCATTTTTAATGATGGCTGCCATTCTGGTTTTTTAAGCATATTTTCTATACTTTCTTATTTATATTGAATTTTTATATCACGACAATCTATATCTGAAGGGTTGACCAGCCAATCTTTTTATTCATTCTATGAGGACCACGTATAAATAGAAAAACGCTATACTGAACGGCTGGTCAACCCGGGGGTGTGACCGAAACCTTGTTAATAGTCAGTTTGAGTATGTTTATTCCAAAAGCCTGAAAAAAACCATACAGCGATTGATTCTATGATTTGGTCAACCCTCTACTTCTTTAGCGGTCAGAGGGTCTCAAACAAAACCTAACCCTATATTTCCGCCTATTCAGGTTCTCTCGCTAAGTATCTTGTTACTGATGGGGGTATGACCACATACTTAATTTCAAGGGTGGTCAGACCCTCGGTTGACCACCGTTATTTCACCCACAAGCGTCTAGTATAGAGTCGACACCCCCCTAACGCGCGGCCAAATTCGTGGTTTGGATACACCGTGATTTAAAATCAGAAATCTGATATGGCATTCCCTTGGGTGAGACTATTTATTCACAATTGAGTCTTGGTTCAGTTAGCCTCCCAGAAGAATTATCGAACAGTTTGTAGTGGGCCACTGGCTAAGTAGTTGGGGCCAGGGATCAGCAGTCAGTTTACGATTACCGCAACAGTAGTTTGAGGCAGCCACTGCTAGTCGGTGACAGCTAATAATTGAAACTCAATGCCGGGTTATCCCGAGTGGGTGGGATGCCACAGCATCCAAGACTCATACCGTCTTTGGAAACCGATTGGTTTAGTCGCAACCAGCGATAATCGTCCTGATCAAGAGATTGGTGTAACCTACACAGATTAGGTATCGAATTGCATCCGACAGTTTCTCAGATCAGCGGCAATCTCGAACAGCCCGGCAGTTTCCGAAAAGTGGAATATTGTGTTTGCAAAAACACTCAGCATAATTTTTTTGCAGTGATGTGTGCTCTGCTGGAACTGATCTGTGTCCAGTGACCAGCCTAGCAGCAATCGAACTATTTCCATTAGGCAGCGTACCGCACAATAAAATAGAGTTATCAATCAGTTACTATGTCGGAACATACGAAAAGCAGTGACGAACAGTCAACAGACCCACGAAAACGACCAGAATGGTCCTGGATCCGAATGGAAGTGATCATTCGAGATGACTATGCATGCCAAGAATGTGGTGTTCTCGGCGGTCTCAAAGGAAATGCGCAGCTTCACGTTCACCACCTCACACCGGTCGCAGAGGGTGGCGGCAATGACCGTAAGAACCTCCTCACATTGTGCCGGGACTGTCATCTCAACCGATATCATCAGCGGAAACACCTTCGTCGTGGTGCTGTCACGAAAGTCACAGAGGATAATGAAGAAGATGAAAAGGAAGACCCAGAAGGCCCTACACCACCGGAGGGAGTCCCAAACCGCGCCTACGTCACAATCAAAGAGCCGAAGCCAGGTTACGAGTATTACTACTGGCAGTGGCGTGCAGACGGTACATGGAAGAACAAGTACATCGGTTCCGTAGAGAGTGTAGTATTTGAAGACATCAAATAAACTAGCCTCTTGAATTATTGGTAGTATATCAATAATTGAGACGATCTTATTTTCCATTGGGTGGCTATTATGGGCCTTCGTGCTTTTGAAATTCCAAAGGTATGTCCTAAGCACATCAAGCAGACCTCTGACGGTGATCACTTCCGGCTCTGAGTACCCGTAGGGAAAGATACGACAGGTGACGATAGGAAGCCGATAGACGCTTATCTCCTCAATTATGTTGAATCGGACATCTATCGACTTATAAATTCAAAAAATTGCTCATAATGAGACAATCATCAATCTCACACCACAGGCTGTCCGTGCGGTTGTGAGGCGAACGGCTCACTGAGCTGATGACTATACTGAGATTGAAGACCACAGCGATATATTGGCCCATGATCACCGGGTGCGATTCGATCTCGCCCCTCACCACATTTGTCTGTTCAGAGAATGTCCAGAAGCTAGACTCTCGTATGCAGAAGCCAATGCCCAAGACAATCTTATGGCCCTCTGCTGTGAGTGTCATCTCATCGTTGAGGCAAATAGCCTCAACTGACTGGTGGTCGGCTATTCACCGGTTATTTATTTTCAGTGATGAATGCTGCTTTGGGTTCATGTGGACACAAAGTGGCTGTACTGCTTTCTAAACAATCTTCTTTCTATGTGCCTTGTACACTCAGTTGTTGACCAACGGAAGGACGCAAGTTGTGTGGCGCTGTGTATAGTATTAGGTCTCAAATAAGAAGTGACAACAATACAACTATGAAACGGAAAAAGTTATTAGATAACCCGATTGTCTCGATTCGAAGATACACCACTTGTCTTGAACGGCCGCCGACTGTCGGTGAGGTCGAAGACGTTGACGTCCTTAGCTCGGATCATTCAACATGTCGCTGTCAGTTCACTCGTGGTCGGCTTCACTTGTTATCACAGAGGATGACAGGCCAATGTGGAGTCCCGACCAAAGAAGCGACAGTCGTATTTGATGCGCTTGTATACGCGATAGTAAGCGTGATTTATACCACTATTCTCAACGAGGTGTGCAAATTCCATGAGTGATGAACCCATTGTGACATCTTTGCTCTCGGATTGCGAATCTGCCTACACAAGGGAGCTAGGTGCGATGTATCAGGGTGATAGCAGCAAGCTGCTCGAAGAGCTGCCCTCAAACTCAATTGATCTGATCGTTACGTCGCCGCCATTTGCACTCCAGCACGAGAAGGAGTATGGAAATGAACCACTGTCTGAGTACAACGATTGGTTCATGGAGAACTTCGCTGGACAGATACAGCGCGTCCTCCAGCCACACGGAAGTTTTGTCCTTGAGATTGGTGGCACGTTTAAGCCAGGGATGCCAGAGCGGTCGACCTATCAGTTTGACCTACTGAGCCGCTTGACCGATGCAGATGATACGGGCTTTGAGGACCGTCCAGACGGGCTCCATCTCTCACAAGATGTCTACTGGATGAATACGGCAAAGCTCCCCAGCCCGGTAGAGTGGGTGAATGTTCGTAAGTTCCGTATTACGGACGCTGTGACGCCGATCTGGTGGCTCTCAAAAGAGATCAACAAAGAGCCAGCGCGGACGAAAGAAACGATGGGGAAACTCAAACTTGCGGAACAAGTCGCCGCTGAATTGGAGCCGGAGACTGCCGCCGAAATCGTCGAGGCGATACTCCGTGGTGCGCCAATCAGTGAGGATGGCAAGTACTACACCAGTGAGCGAAAAGCACTGATTGAGACCACACTTCCTGAGCTTGCAGATGAGATTCATAACCTGATTGAGGCCACAAACAAAACACCGTCCGTGTTCGCCCGCAAGGTGATCACCGCCGTCAAGGCGGGTGAAGAGATCCCGTACCCACAACCCAAACCGGAGGCGAACAATCAGCGCGCTCTACGGGAATACAGCGAGAGCCATAAAGAACTGATCGAGACCGGCGAATACAATGAGGGCAAACGTCCCTCGGGATGGAACATCGGTGCTGACTTCGGAAACGACAATAACGGGGCCATCCCGAAAAATTACATTGAGGCGGCAAACACCGCGAGCAATACCAAGTACCAGGAATTTTGCAAGCGTTATCGGTTTGAGAAGCACCCAGCACGGTTTGTCCCGGATGTCCCTGAGTTCTTCATCAAATTCCTCACGCCGAACCCACCGTATGATGACTGGGACCGCGGGTGTTTCGACCGACCGGTCGTGTTAGATATATTTGGTGGCTCGAATATCACCGGTAGCATAGCCCAAGAACTCGGACGCTACTGGCTCTCGTTCGAGATGGATGAAGAGTATATTCAGAACTCAGAGCTCCGCTTTATGGATCACGAAGAGGCCGAACAGCGGTATGGCCACCGTGTTGAGGATGAAAACACGAATCTTTCCGGCTTCGATGGTGAGAGCCCAGCTACGTCTAACTGAACTCGTCAAGTGATCGGTCGGTTCCGGTATTATCTGAATCAATTTTGTCGGCAACTGCTGTCTTATCTAATCTAAGCTGACTCTGTGAATCAATCGAGAAGCGCTCATCATCACCTAATGTGACGACACGGTGCATCCGTTCAGCTTCTGTCTTGACATCGCTCGTGAATTGGTCAGGCTCAGTGCTGAGTGCCGAGATATCCTCAAGATGCACCAACAAGACAGTCAGTGGCTCACGCTGTACAAGTTGATTGGCAATCTGTCGCGCGGTTTGGTCGATCCCATGCTGGGAGACGAGCAGGATTGTCGACGCGCCGACCGTTTTGGCTTCACCAACTGCACGGTGCAGCTGGCTGGGTGTGACCGGACTGTCTAACGGTACAACGCTGAGGTACCAGCGCTCGACCGAGTGGTTGACGCGATCAACCACTGCGGCTTCTGTGGTGCCTTCGACCCGACACCACCCAACGAAGTCAAGTCCCAACAGAGATCCGAGTTTTGCTGTCAGGACGCGGGCCGCTTCTGGCCGTGTGATCATTGCTTCGCGTCCATCGATTGCCCTCTCAAGCTCCTGAAAACTGGTTCGCAGCGCAGCCATGGGAATACCGACGCGTCGTGCAACCGTTTCGACTGCCGGACAGAGGACTTCGCTGTCGAATGAATCTGTCGTACGGACCGTATTCGGTGCTCCCTCGGCCCGCATCACCTCAATATATCCATTCTCTTCAAGCGGCTCTAACACACGCCGTGCGATGTTTGATTGATTAATTTCAAGATTTGATCCGGCTTCCGCAGCGCGACGCACACGACTGTTTGGAATCGGCTCGTCTGGATTGACAATTGCAAGCGTCCAGAGGAAGGCCTGCTGTTCGGGGGTCAACTCATCAAGCACTTCCAGCTGGTGGCTGCCAATACCTGTGAGGGTGCGTATCTTCTCGTCGTGCAGCTCGTAGATATGAATCCCTGTATTAATTATATCTGCTTTCGCGAGCCAGGCGCGCATCTGCGACCAATGATTGGAACCTTCCCGTAGTTGGATGTCGTAAGTTTCTGCGAGGTGAGTTCTGATGTTTGCTTCCGTCGTCTGGCGTCCCAACGCATCCAGATCGCGGATACTCTCGATAACCTCGATCCCGCCGAGTTCTGTGAGGATGTGTGTTGCAAATCGATTATACAGCACCTCCGGCTCGTTACGGAGACTGGCCAACTCGGCACCCAACTCGGTGAACTCAAACTCCTGATCGACGATGCCGTAGCCGTTCGCTTCCTGAACGGCAAACCGGACGTTTTCGGCTCGTGTTATCGGGTCAGGGCTGTCTTGGAAGAATCGTTCGGCAACGGCGTGATCAAACTGTTTTGGCTCACCAAGGTTTGCTGAAATCAGATCAAGGATAACAACGAGCTCATTTTCGTCTGCACCGACATCTAGCTGCCCAGGACCGAAGGCATCGCCGAACGGAAGATCAATAGACGCGTCAGTCACGCAGTGTCACCCCCGAAGAGATCATCAAACTCCGGTGGGTCATCAGTGAGCTGGCCGCTTGTCGTTTCCTCGTGATCGAATGTGTCCGGGCCGGATGTTTGGCCGAGATAAACCGTTTTTTCATTTGTTTTTGTCGTCATATGGCCACGTTCGTTAATATGGATCGTCCCACCGCCTTTCAGTCGATACACAATCTCGGCAGCAGCCGTGACTTCCTCGTTGGTGATGAACAACCGGCCTGACCCGCTACGTTCGAACGGGCGTCCCTCTGCATCCACGCTGATCTTGTACCCGTGGGTCGGTCCCTCATATGGATCGCCAGGCTCGAGATTGGTCACATCGGGGAACGATGGCTCAGTATACGTCTGTACTTCTGGCCGCTCGCCAGCGACGAGTTCTCCCTCTAACATCGAATCCTCAACCTCCCAGTGAAGATGTTCCACGTCTGCGTTCCCGAGTTGTTCTTCCCAGTCATATTCACGGAAGATGTTCTCATCGACGGTGTCTCGGGCGTACAGCACGTATAGCTCGGACTGTCGATCCGGATTATCCCCTGTTCGGAGAATCCGTCCGAGCGTCTGGATGCGTTGGCGGACGCTGCCACTTGAAACCCGAATTATGCCGGTGTCGGCATCGGGAACGTCGACGCCCTCGATCAGGGCTTTGACACTGAACATGACGTTCGCGTGATCGTTAGCGCGGAACCACTCCATTGCAAACTCATTCCACACCTCGCGGCGATGCCCAGAGTGATACATGACTGGCCAGTAGTCGGGCTGCGCGAACAAGTCCTCAATAGCTTTGTCAACTTCTTTCAGTTCCGGGAACTCGTCGTACAGTCGTGATCGATAGCCACTAGCGCTTTTTTTCGACACTTCACGCTCCCGTGTTTGCCCAAGCTGTTCGTACGGAGCAATCAGCTGTTTGAGCTGCTCGATACGTTCTTGGAACACAATCGCCTTCTCGTCAGAATCAATTCCCTCTAAGAGGCGAAGCGTGATTGCTTGCCGGGCGACGGCATTTTGCACGAGATTCCGGCGCTGTTGGGTGAGCGTAAAAAACTGGCCCACGGCGGGGTGGGGTGATTCATCAGAGTTGAGGATAGTGTGTAATTTCTGATGAAGGTTGCCGTTCAACTGGTATAGCCGGTTAGCGTACCGCGTGCGGATCTCTTTGAGCGCATCCGTGATCTCGCGGCTGAGGCTTTCGTACTTTTGTCGCTCGGTGGGTGCAAGATCAAACCCGACGTAGTTGATTTTGAAACTTGGGATGAGCTCGCGTTCGATCGCCTCGCTGTACGTAAGCGTGTAGAACGGCTCGCCTAAGCGGTCAAAGAGGTTCGCCTCGTCGTCGGTGGGATCGCGTTCGCTGTGAGGCTTTTCGGTCGGCGTTGCAGAGAGTCCGAGCGTCGCGGTATGGTGATACTCTAAAACGTTCGAGTGGACGTCACCAGTGTAGTTATGGCACTCGTCAGCGACGAGCAAATGTGGCGGCGTCCCCACGGCCTCGAGACAGGACGCGAGATAGTCGTCTTTGACAGCCGTATTTACAATAGTTACCAGTACTTTGATATCGTCATCGACAAACGAATCACGGTTACCATCGCCTGCCCAGCCGAGATCCTCGACCGGGACACTGAGTTTCTGGGTCAGCTCAGTAAGCCATTGATACATCAGCACCTTGGTCGGGACCACAATTGTAACAATGCCGTCGTCAGTCTCGTCGAGCCACCGACGGATAACCTCCAACGCCATCACCGTCTTACCGGCGCCTGTCACCACCTCCGCAATACCCTCTTGGGAGGCACTGTAATCCGTCCCTGTAAACCAGGTGTCAGCTGCCTCCGATTGCCAGTCATACAGCTCGAAATCGTCTGGGAACTCGTATGAACGGTTGCCCCCAAACTGCATCAAGTCCGCACGAGTGAGCCCGCTTCCGCTTTTCACAAGCTCCTGCCGGGCCGCTTTTGACGAACCTGCCTTATGAATACGCTGGAGGTCGTCAGTTGAAAGTCCATGGAGACGGCTCGGATCAATCTCGTAATTGTTTTCGATTTTCGTTCGTAGATCTTCGCGATTATTTTCAATATTTGGGAACTTAGCTTTTCGTTGGAGATTCGGCTCAACGTTGTTACCCTCACGTGCGCTCGGCTTTAGGTAGTGGGTATGAAACCGTCGGTACCACTGCTTGCGTTTCGACCACCCGCCTGACTCGCGGTACATATAGTACTTCATCAGCGCCCGTTTTGCGCTTTTTGGGGGATGTTCGCCGAGAGCTCCCTCCCGTTTTAGATATTTTTCATACTCTCTAAAGATGTCTGGCTGCCGAAGCCGGATGAGCGCCTGCTCCGGATCAACATCAGCCGGGATTTGGTATCCGCCGTCAACCTCTTCGAGATACCCCAAATGACACAGCAATTTTGGGTAGCCACGGATCCCCTGTTGGCTGAATTGATAGTCGTATTCTGTCTCTAGAGTTGATTTGATGCTGCGTGAGCTGGCTGGCTGCTCACATTCGTAGGTGATCGCATGGAAGATCCGTTCAAGTGCTTCGAACCCCTCAGGGTACTCGGCTCGGAGCACCCAGCTGCGTTTGAGTGCGTTATACACGCAGTCGGCAAACGAAATTTCGTCGTCTAACCACCTCTGACTGTCGATGCCGATCGTGAGCCGCTCGTCATCGTCAGGACCGATCTCGGTCGATTCACGGATGAATCCGGAGCGCGCCAGATCGCTAATAATGTGTCGCGTCCACGAGTCGCTAAGCGTATCGCCATGGGTCCGTTCAATCGCCACCTGACACGGCTGAACGAACTCAGACCGTGTTGGGGGTGCTGAAAGCTCGTCAAGTGTGGTGAGAATCGTCTCGTAGCGGTCCTGCTCGTTTGGTAACCCCGGAATTGGAGGGGGGAACCGCCGAACCAACAGCTCGTCAGTCATTTCCTTCACCCCGTGCGAGCTGCACGTAGTAGTTTTTATCAGTGATGACTGGGGAGGGAACGTTGCCTGTATCGTATTGGCTGATGTGGCCGATATACAACGGAATGTTTCCGGCCTTTGGATCCCCGCCACCTGTGGCTCGGAGCCGTTCAACAAGGAGGTTTGCGAGCCTATTCCGCTCCTGTTGTTTGGCCGTCTGGAGCCACTCTCGTAGCTCATCCTGTAGGTCAGCGTGATTAGCGGCAATGTCTCGCGGCAGCTCAATCCAAATATGCCCGTACTCGTTGATCCGAATGCGACCACCGGTTGCTCGGAACGATTTGTATGTGTTCGTCAGGTCTGTGTGAGCATATGCCGACGGGAACCGGAACTGATCAGGATTGCTGATTCGCCATTGCAGATCACCGTTGACAGTGACAGTCCACCGCTCACCGTGATTGAACGGGAGTCCCTCCCAGACACATGGCGGATCGAGTTCTTCCTCTGCAGGATCGTTGGTCAGCCAGTCAAAAGAAATTGTGCCAGCGAGCTTGCCGAGATACACGGGAATCCACCCCTCGCTTACTAACGCTTGGTCAGTGTGTGGATAGTTGTCTGCGTGGACTTTTGTCAAGACGTCACGGTTGGCTGTCACGCGGATCGTGCCTGTGGCGTCGCCAGCAGATTTTCCTACCGCTTGGAGCTGGGTAACGAGCCCGTCTGGAAGGGTACCCTCGATATCGAGGTCTTGGTACCGCATCAACAGCGTCGGCTCACCGCCCTTCTCAACGACACTATAGGTGGATCCACGGTAGACGCCAGGCCACGGCTTGCCCGGCTCGATAGAGACGATCCGGTTGCCAATCGTCCGGACGTTCGTGGGGACGTCTTTCAATCGTGCCTCAGACATCGTCGTCCGCCCGTTCGATCGTGTCGGTTGCCCACTCTTCTGGGTCATCATCGAACGCCGATTCAGACTCCGTCTCGTCGATCCCATCGGAGGCCGCCGCAGTCGGCCCGAGATTGTCGATCCAGTCTTCGATATCATCCCAGGCACTCTCGTCAAGCTCGTCGGTCAGGCTCCGCGGCTCTTCGATTTCAACGCAGGAGTCACCAATCGAGCCGATGTAAACGGGGAGCATCTCGAGCCCCCGGTTGTTGCGCAGCTGAATGATGTTCTGGACAACACGCGGAAGGTCGGCGAACTGCTCTTTGACCGCTCCAGGGTCGGGTATCACACTGATTAGCGTGATGACATCTCCCCACGGGGTGACACGGAAGGAGCCTCCCTTTCGTTTGTGGGCGAGAATCGCCTGCGCGATCTCAGTCGGGATCCCGCTCGAAACTTGGTGGCGGCGTTTCGTCTCTGGGTTGTGCCACCAAATTCGGTCGGTGCTCGACAGCGAAAAGCGCGTGCCATCATATACTGAAGGCCACAGTTCGCCGCGGTCGACATCCGTAGGCTGGAGATCGATTGCATACTCCGGTTCGCCATCTGGCTGCAGTGTCTGCGGCTCCGCCAGTTGGCCGACGTAGACCTGATCGTAGCCATTACTGCCTGCCTGCTCAACTTTTGCGATGACGTCGTTCCGCTCAGTGACGCGGATCCGGCCACCCTGAGGTTTCACGTCAAGAATTGCTTCAATGAGGTGGGCAGGCGGATCCGAGACAAACAATCGCTGTTCGCCGTTGTACTGTTGCCACCAGATCTCGCCGTCGGAATTGACGTGGAGGGTAAGCCCACGGTAGTGTTCTTCCCACGCGTCGCCATGGGACGCGTCGACATCGCTCATGCCGATCCCTCCGCGGTTGCCTGGGCGTGGTGTTTCGTATACTGTGCCGTCGTGGAGTCGGTTGTTGTGGTTGTCATTGGGTTATTTCAGTATGGTTCTCGACATGGTCGGAGCGATACGATACGAGTGGGCGAACCGTGTTGTAGGTGCCGCGTCGCTGGCCGCGTTCAAGCGCCCCAACTGTGACCATTCGGCTGATCGTGCCCGCGGTATGCGACCGGATCTGGTTATCACTGGGGTCGTCACTAAACTGCTCGGTCCCTTGGAGGAACGACCGGAATCGATCCATCGCGCCGGTGTATGTCCCCTCGTGGTGCTCGAGCGTCGAGTAAACGTACTCCATGAACTCATATTCAAGATCTAAGTTCGCGCGGAGGTAGGCGACGAGGAATTCGCATTCATCGGTGCCGAGGGCTGCGGTGTCAGCCGACGGGCCCGCTGAGAGCACTGGATTTGTGAGCTCGGCAAAGGCACGGCCAGCGTCCGTCAGCGCGATCCGGCTCGTGTTGGTGGCGTCAGCGTGGATCGACACAAAGCCAAGATCGTGACCGAAGCCAGATGGTTCTCCCTTTTCGGGCTTGTATCGGCCGACGTAGTGGTGTAGATACCGCCGCATGGTGCGGTCTGGATCGCTCGCGTCGCGGTTCGGAAAGCCCGTCGAGAATCGATCTTGTTTGCTTACGTCTTCAGCTTCTTCCCACTCAACGAGCGCATCGCGAATTGGAATCACTGCCTCTGCGATGTGATCGCGAAAACTCTCGAGGTCGACCGAACCACCGACCGTGGCTGTCTCAGCTGCAAGCTCCAAGATGACGAACTTGAGCGGGAGATATCGGTAATACTGGGAGAATAGCAGCAGTGAGTCCCGATCTGCGGGGTGCGGATCGTGAGTTGGAACCGTATCAGGCACTGTGTATTCCCATTCGTAGCCGTCTCCTGTCGAGGCTGCCGTCGATTGTGAGTCGAGTGTTTCCTGCTGGCTTGCGTCTTCCGCGGTTGTGACCGGCGCCTCGTCGGCGTCAGCCTCAATGGCGAGTTGATTGTCAGCACCAACCCGAAGGAACTGCTCAACGCTCTCGTACTCCCCGCCCGCGACTAGTGACTTGATGCGCTCATAGGTTGCCGGATCAAGATTAACGACGATCTTCATACTGTGTAGTGTATTGGGGTAATCGTAATCACGATGGTTCACACGACTCCGAGGTCGTCCGGATTTAATCCACCGGTAATTGAGCGCATGAGCGTTCCCGCGACGCGGTTCTGCTCGCGTTTAATATACTCTTCGCTCGGCTGTTCGGCGTCCATCTCCTCCAGCTCGCGATGCCGTAGCACCTCGTTGAAGGCCATGTACGCGGCGTACTGTCGATCGTACTGCTCGACAGTCCGTTCGGTATCGTTCGTTGCGCGGATCGGTTCGATGGTCTCGTTGAACATTGCGACGAACACCTCACCAGGCCCATCACTGTCAGCCATATATTTCGCAACCGCATCGTCGTCGGTGAGCCCGGCGACTTCTCGCATACCCTCGTCATCAGCCTGAACTTGACGGATCTCTGGGGCCTCTACCTGGCCGCGTCCCCCATTACCGGAACGCTCAGGCGGGCTCGCGATCTCAACCGTGCGGGTGTCGGACTCCACGCCTCCTGGCCACTCTGCCGTGATGGTGATTTCTCCCGTTTCGCCGATCGATGCGTCCTCGGCGACGGCCAGCTGGTAGCGCTTCCAACCATCCTTGAGTGCGGTCTCGTTGTTATACGTGAGATCATCATCGATATCGCCGCTCACGTCGAGGGTGATTTCGTTGATAGGATCCTGCTCAAACGCGTCGACCGCGTCGATCTTTACCCGGAGCCGCATGACGCGCGCTTTGCACGCCTGCAGCGGGTCTGCAGTGTTATCGATTGCTACTGTCTGGGGAGTCTCATATAACGGCTCCACCGGGTCGATACCGCCGTTACCGCCGGTCGAGCCGCCTCCATCACCCTCATCTGCCCCCGACCCATCTGTCTGGATGGGTCCGGTAGAGCTGGGGTCCGGCTCTTCGAGCAGCTTCGCGAGCAGATCCTTCGCCTTCTCCTCCTGTTCAGAGGATGATTCGTTGAGCGCCCGCTCTCTGAATTCCTCGTTCAGTGCCTCGAGCTCCTCGTGGTTGTCGAAGGCGTCACGCAGTGCCGCTTTGATCCGGCGATATTTTTCGCCCTCTGTCGCCCGATCTCGGGTACTGCTGAACACCCGCTTGCCGGTCTGTGAGAGTGTCTCACAGTCCACCTCGACGACGAGGCGGTCCTTCAGGAACGAGTAGTCCGTCTGCTGAAGGAACCGTTTCGGCTCGGCGTGATGTCGCTGACCGTGTAGCGTGAACACGACGGGATGCGTTTGGTCGACAAACTGGCTCACTGCACCCGTCTCCTCTAGCACCCAGTATTTCACGCGCAACTCTCCGAGATCACCGACGTCGATTCGTGTAAACTCGCCCGCACGGTAGACGGAGTCGCCCGCTCCGTCGAGTCGGTATCGGCTCCCGACGATTGTGCGGCGTTTGGGCTTGCCGTCGTAGCCGTCGAACTCCTCGTGGCGAGTGTCCTCAAGGATGAACGGGAACAGTGACCCGAACATCGCGCGATTCGCCACGGTGTAGAGGCTCTTCCGACTCGGAGAGAGACTGTTGCTGAACTCCGACGCTTGGTAATCAACCAATCGGACAGTTGAACCGTTCCAGTCGGGGGCCTCCGCGGCGTCGATACGGGGAATCTGTCCATCCGGGCGGGTGCAGTATTCGAAGACGCCGTCTGAGTACGTTTCCGTCCCGTCGAGCCGCTCGTTAAACCGGACGATCGACCAGCCGATGTCACTACCGGTGACAGCCTGTGAGATGATGATCGCGTACTCACAGAAGTCGAACGTGTTAGACCCACCCTGACCGTACTTGCCGATGAGATACGGTTTGGTGATCTTTCCATCTTCGTTCAGACTTAGGAACGTTTTCGGGAACGCATCCGGCGGCTGACCGATCCCTTCATCGTCGGTCTCGATAGTGAGGTGGTTTTTGTCTGAGCCAGCCATCATCCGCACCGTCATCGTGTCTTCGGCTTTCTCGCGAACCTCAGTGCTTGACAGCGACCCGTATTCGTCGCTGTTGAGGTCGTAGAGGGTGCGGACAGCCTCGCGCGGGCTAGTTAGATCCGACGGAATGGTCCCCTCAGTGACGGCGCGTTCGATCACGGCGTCGATGCCGTTCGTCATCCGCTCAGCGAGTGCCTGTGAGGGGCTCGAACCGCTGCGGACGATCCCGACATTATTCTCCTGATCGCCGAGTGGGTGCCAAGCGAGCGACTCCTGATCAAGGAGCTGTTCGACGTCTGTGGCAGACGTGACACGTAACAATTCGTCAAGGAGATCGGAAGTGATCTGCCCTGTTTGTATGGGGTTTGTATCTGATTTGTCTGTGCCCATATAGACTACACACAGACACACATACATAAATCTGATGTGTGTGTCTGTTAGAAATACTCTTTTCTGAAAATCGATACAGAACAGGAGGAGTTGGTCTTTTAAGCGAATCTAAATGTTGAATATTCTAAGTTTAATGTTTTATTTTAATAAATGTCAAATTATACCGCTGAGAGATGACCATATGATTTCTAATGCTACAAAATCGAGGTTGACAGAGTTGTTGATCCATCTGAAATGCAGTCGAAGCGTCGCTGTGGATGAGACCGCTATCAAATTAGATGACGCGTGATCTTCGTTATAGCTTAAAGAAATTTTAGATATTCGAGATGCGAATCGTTTGTAGGGGGTAGTCCGAAAACAGGCAATGCCTTTTTACCTACAATTTATATATCATAGTATGACCGGGTTTCCTAACAATTTGTCTGAGAACCACAGTCTATCTGACTGGGATCGACTTGAGGAAGATGACTGGACAACGCGTTTTCGATCAAATAATCAGTATCAGGTAGAGGTATACTTTAGAGGTGGTGAATCTGGGGATAAATGGATTGTATCGCTTCTTGAAAAACAAAATACTGGTGTCCTAACCAATATAGATAGTCGTGAAGCTATTGGAACAGAAGAGGCTGTCCAATATGCAGACGAATACGGAGATAAGCCCCAGAAATTCGTATAGTTTCTATTGATACAGAGATTGTCATCGACTCGAATTATAATTGTTACACCGTATCCCAATGAGGATTCTATCGACACGCCTCAAGCGTTCTCCACGGTTTGATTGCTGGTGCTTCAGCGTTAGTTTGATGAATGACACTCATATGAAAGATGGTAAGTATATATCAGAAAAATTATAAAATTTTGAGATGTTAGTAACCATGGAAACAGTGACATATCTTGATCACAATAGAGAATTACCGAACTATGGAACACAACGAAAAATCAACCGACGCCGAAGATCAATACACTTGGGCCGAGGAGTTCGCAGATCGTTTCATCGACAGGCACAGCGACCTGTTCGCTAAACTTGCCAACGAGTAGGCCGAGAGACGAATTGGCTTTATTTATCAATTCACCAATATTGTGTTTGGATCTTACTAAATCAACTCTCTCTGACTCGGCTTCAATGAGAACTCGTAGACATTTAATGTGGGCTGCAATTACGAGTTTATCTGCCAAATCCATTTTCTTAGAATAGCCTCGGTCACATAATCGAATTTTAATAAATCAGTTACGATGGTACAGTCTAGTTAGCGGGGCGTAGGGCGCGGGCTGATTGTGCCAGATGCTCCGATCCGCGACCATAATTTGGATATGGGTCCAAGAAGGAATTTTATTGAGGCTGCCGACATCAACATGTGTTCGTCGTGCTGGTCCGAGGAGCTGCTTGACTGACAACCCGTCGTAAGGGCATCCGACAAGGTAGTTTAGCGAGGTCTCAACTTGTAGTTCTATACGTATACCTTGGTTTCAAGGGTGTAGTGATGTAATTCTCTGCGGAAGTGGTAAGGGAGCGGCGTTCTGTCGCTCCCGCATTGGTCTCCCCCTTAGGGGCATTCCCCGTAAGGGGGCCTGCCAAGGTAGGTGGTTAATCGAAGCGGCGAGACGGCTGTTTTCGAGGGTCTTGGATGCTAAATAACGGCAATTGGTCAAAAACAGTCAAAATCATTATGTACTTTCATACATCGATGAATGGGCCGGATTGTCAAAATTTGCGCGTCGACGGGAACGAGTCGACGGACTCGCGGCCGTAGTGGCGCTCGTATGGGTGTGATCGGCGAGAATGGTGTCGAAAAGAGCAAAAAGAGACGGCGGCACAGCTATCGACCGATGCTCACACGAAGCCGACGAAGCTACTCGTCGGGTAGCCAGTCGTACGGATTGACCCGTACGGCGACGTCGTCGGCCTCAATGAAGTCTCGGTTCAGCGCGCTGGCGAGCTGGTCGGGTTCGAGAGCGAGATCGGAGAACGGTCGCCAGACTCCTGTGTCGAGATCGTGTGGATCGGGGTCGGTCGACTCCTCGGGGTTGTCTTCGGAGGTCTCGTTTTGGTCGTCGTTCTCTTCCCGCCTCTCCCGACGCTCTTCGGCACGTTCAGCACGATCTTCGGCAGTGTCCTCAGGGAAGACCTTTCGTAGAACCTCCTCGGACTTGTCGAGGATCTTGATCGAGTGGAACACGACGATAACCGGGTTCCCGATCCGTTCGACGATATCTCGCTCTTCGAGGCGAGCGACATGGTAACGAATCGTTGAGCGAGCAAGACCAGTGTGATCTTCTAGGTAATCGTAGGTCCCGCCCTGACCGATGACCAGGGCACGAAGGATATCGTACACGGCGGTCGTGTTCGCTTTCATCGCCTCGCGGTACACTTCGGTCGACACGGCCTCGTATCGCGCTCGTAGCTGGTCTCTCCGGCCTTCTGGATGATCGTACTCGTAACACTCGACACTCGGACCGTCGAAGTAGTCGTCAGCAACGAGTTCATCTCGACCGACGCCAGCCCAATCGAGATGAGAGGAGACGATCTCCCGTAGTGACTGCATGACGTCATCCCAATCGTCGACGTGAGGAAGTGCTCCGTTGCCCTGGACGCCGGAGAACGACGCTTCGAGCTTCGGGTGATGTGACGGATCGGATCGAGGCCGATCGGCCCAACCTTGGGCTTGGTAGACTTTGACCTCGGTATTCATTACGTTCCGATCGAATCCGAGTAAGTGCCAGCGGTCGGCGTCGACAACCGCTTCGAGCCAACCCTCGCGCTGTCGTTTTCGGTAGGATTCGATCTCGGTCATACCGCCGAACGCGATCAGGTCCTCGGATGAACGGAGGGCGTCGACGACCTGTCGCTTCCACCCGATATCAAACCGAACGTGAGCCTCGGCTTTGATCAGGCGCCGTGAGTCATAGTTGCGGAAGTGACGCAGGTGCTCGGAGTCAAACCCGAGAACGACGTCCAGTGATTGCAGCATCCGACGTTCGACCTCTTCTGCGGAGTCGGCCCATGTAGTCTGACAAGTGATCCGAGTACCTTCTCCGTAGACAGGCTCGAAATCGTTCCCATCGGCGTAGACGAGCTGCTCGTCTTGGGGCTCGATCCGGAGGTGGATCGACAGGGGCGGCATATACAGGTCACCCTCATCGTCTACCTCGCGGAGTTTCACATCGTACTTGTACCACGCTGAGTAGTCGTCACCGGTGCCGGTTCCAGCTTTCCAGCTTGACGAGTTGAGGACAAAAACGTACTCCCGGTCGTGACGAGCGGGACGGAGACCGTCGATATTGTCAGCGTCGACCTTTGTGAGCGCGTAGGGCTCCAGGTCCCGATCGCCGACCCGGTCACGCCAGAGATCGAGTGTCTGCTGGTAAGCAGTATCTCCACTCGAATCCATGTCGTTAAACACCGCTTGTACGCTGGCTCCGTGAGCAACGGGTTGAGGACCAATACGGGTGTTGAGATCCGGATCGGGAAGTGAATCAATCCCCGGGGGGCCGCTCGACAGATCGACGCTCATTGGTAATACCCTCGAAGAACGCGACGGACGTTCCACCACGTCTCTTGTTGACACTGGTGGCACACGTGTTGAACTGATGTCGGTGGATCGTCCGGTTCGCCACCGATGATACGCTTCGCGCGTGTCTGTTTACAGCCGGTACAGACTGCGTCGACAGCAAGCCCAACTGGACTACCACGACCGTCGTTGAGTTCTGCCTCTAGGTCTCGACCCGCGGCTTTACTCATGGTGACCTCCGTTTATTTTCTCAGCTGTAGTCTGCCAATGAAGGCGTGCTGCTTCGAGTGTATCTTTGCAAGGGCCAGACTCTGGATCGTAGAGCTGGCTTGCACGGATGAAAGTCACGCTGATTCACCACCTTCTGGGTCGTCTCGAACCTTCTCAGATTGATTGTGATCTGGATGGTCTTGCTGCTCATTAATTACTTTTGCACAACTTCGACAGACAGGTTCGTATCTACTAGCGTCTATCCCGTCGGCAGGGCTGGAGCAACGAACGCACGTTGCGGGTTTGTGATTACTTTCAGAGCTAGAATTGGACGAAGTCGACCAATGAAGTTGAATTAAATAGAATCGTCTAAGAGAAATTACGATAGCTTTAATATCAGAATGGGGACGGAGGGATTTGAACCCCCGATCGACTGATATCTCCGGTCTGCGCCTCGGAACTCCAGAGGGTCGTCAACACGAGCCGATGATCAGTCGGTCGCTCGGTATATCAGTCTGGAGTGTCGTC
>Ga0306873_100372_pt1 | contig 19419 bp, 24 predicted proteins | sample AntCluMetagen312_FD_190423 | JGI IMG/M metagenome (GOLD analysis project Ga0306873, IMG submission 190423) | Saline lake microbial communities from Club lake, Antarctica - Metagenome #312 (v2) (version 2) | ecosystem: Environmental > Aquatic > Non-marine Saline and Alkaline > Saline | place...
ATTCCTACCAGTGCTTGCGGATCTCACCATGATTCCATACTGGTGGGTTTCGAATTGGCTCTCGGATCTCGGCGGTAGATGTGTTCAGTGGAGCTACGATACTGCTTGTCATCGGAATCCATCTGCACATAGCCTTCCCCCTTTCGCTTGCGACGTAATAGCGAGACACCCCCTTTGGGGCCTTCAAGTAGTAACTCATGACCGGTAACGATAACCGAGATCGACCCCCCACAGGTCAGATCCATCGATATCCATTCTACTTCTTTGCTGATGACTTCGAGAAAGTTCCTCTGTTGAGGCCAAATTAGTTGATCGCCTTTCACCACATCCGAGATTTCGACTTCCCCATGCCCGCGTTGCCAGTGAGGTTGCATGAGAGATATTAAAAAGAGACGCCTTGTGTTTATCGGCGTTAGCCGATGATTCCAGCCCACACTTCAGCGGCCCCGTACTCACTGTGTCCGAAGTCGTTCAGGACTTCGTTAACGACGGATTCGAGTGCGTCGTTGATCTCATCCCCCTCTTCGTCAGTGATTCCAGAGACGGATGCTTCGTAGCCGTTCTCATTCAGATAGTCCTGCAACCACCACGAAGCGGTGACAGGCATTGATGGGTCCGCGCCGGAATGGAAACGGGCCATGCGCCAGATGTATTGGATCATCCCGTTGTCGTCATCGGTGTTGGGTTTGCTCGCACGCAGCCTCCCACCACGGCCTTCCAGACGGCTCACAACGTGGTCGTAGTCGATGCTGTCGATTAGATTCTCGGCTTGACTCATATCAGTTCTCTCCTTACGTATGTATATTGTCCTATAAGCTTATAAGTTTATGGAGCAAGGCAAAAATAGCCGTATTATCCGACTACCGGCGAATCGAAACGCGAGAGTCAGTCATCAGCTTCTTGATACCCTTCACATTGTTCGTCTTCATCCACTTCATTTGATCATCGGTGAATTTGAAGAATTCAGGGAGTTGTTCGTTCATTTGGACCTGCTGGCGGATATTCGTAGCCAGTGGGTTCTCGCCTTCTCCCATCATGTTGATCGTTGTTTCGTGCTTTTCCATGAACTGATCGAAGTCATCGAAGTCTTCGAAGTCAAGGACAAATTTGAATCCCATTATCACCTATAAAAGCTGTTGCGTTAAAGCGTTATTGCTCTACCATTCCATAGCACTGGTTTGGTTCAACTCGGTCTCCGACTTGTGACGCTCTGGTGGTACGTCCTGTTCACTCCACCCTTTGAACTGCTTTTTAGTCACATCGATGACCTGCATCTCTTTCCCCGTGAGATCGTAGTTCAGTGCCAGTTCTAACCGCTCTTCGAGTGGTAGCCCTTCGAGAATTGGGATGACGATTCGGCTGAAGTAGGTGAAATCCCCGGCGAACTGGTAGACACCATCCTCGTACTTCTTCATTTTCCGGTAGATACCGGCTTCGGGGGCCTTACTGGTGGGTTTCGTCTGTGAGTGACGGAACCATTCGGGGAAGTTCTTGTCCATCCATCCATCGTAAGGCTCTGTGAGACGCAGTGAGGCCACGGACTCGGCTAACTCGCCAGCGTACTTCCAGTATCGGTAATCCTCTCTCTGCGCCCGTGCGTGCCACAGGTCGGCCATTGAGAGTGCTTCATATGCCATTGCTGCTTCGACGCCTCTGTATTCCATTGACACGTTCTCATCCAGCCAAAGAATTAGATCTTTGGGGTTCATCTGCCCGCTGTCTTTTTTCCCTCGTAGTATGTCATCCAGCACTTCAAATTCGGAGGGGGTCCACTCTCGCTCATCATCTCCCGGTGGAACGCCGGTTTCAGCCCAATTCTGAAGATCGTTGATTGCACTTCGGAGATCTGGCCGTTCTGCTAAGTCATCAATATCTTCGTCAGTGAATTCGAGTCCTTCAGCCTTGCAGATCTTCTTGAGCTTCGAAGCACGGGAGCGTTTCTGAAGCTTAAATTCGTGTTGCTTGACCTTGTTTTTGATTCCACTCGGTACACTGTAGAGATCGTTTGCCGTGAGGATTACCGGGTTCTTCGGGTTCTTGAGTGCTTCGTACAGTGGTCGCTTATTCGTCGCGTGATGTTGCGAATCCACTTCATCGATCAACACCAATTGGTGTTTTGCATCCGGTGGCGTAGACTGAATCTGTTGAGCTATCTGTTTCAATCGCTCACTACTACGGCTATCCGACGCATTGATCTGATTCAGTGGGTAGCCGAGTTTCTGACTGATAACGTAGGCCGTCGATGTTTTGCCAGTTCCCGGTTCTCCGTAGATGAGTTGGCCTTGATCTCCCATCTGCCAGTCATCAGCCCAATCCTTCAGGGCCTTGACTGCTTTCGTGTTTCCTTGAATTTCGCCAAAGTGTTGGGGTCTGTACTTCTCCACCCACGACTCGTTTTCTGTGTCTGTCATTTATCTACCACAATACTGATTGGTTCGTTGGTCACTGTACATTCGATTTTCGGGATGATCTCGCCCATACTCAGATCTCCATCTATATCACCCGACAGAATCAGGATACGTGCAGGGTCGAAATACGAATTGATCCTTTCCGATGCTTTTTCTGACAGATACCACTCCCGGTACGATTCGTGAGCATCCAGTGATACGGCCATTATGTAGACCTTTCCGGGTTTGTCATCCAACTCTTTCAGTGTCAGAAGAGTATCGGATTTTTCTTCGCTCATAGTTCGCTGACCTGTTCGGTCGAACTTAGCGTATGCGTATGACCGCAGCTTTTGCAATGATACCATGCGCCGTAGTTTGTGAATTGTACTGCTACCTTGTTCTTGCATTTTTCACACTTCGGATGACTTCCCCCGGTGATATGCGGATTCCCGTTAGGGTCTCCTGATCCAGTCCGTGGTCTGCGTTTCGTCACTCCTACCACTCCATACCATTTTTATAATCATATAACTTTCGACTCGCCGGTACGTAATCCGAGACATGGCTATCGTCGCCGGACCATTCGCACTCATCACAGATCCATTGATCGTGGATGCAGCCTTTGGTGCGTCGTGAGACGTTCGCTCGTGTATTAGCCCCTCTTCGACGGAGAGCTTTCTTCTCACAGTTCGGACACGATCTGCTTTCGGTTTCTGGATTCGAGTTGGTATCTACCTCTGTTGACATGGTTTTGATTTGAACATTGATGTTGATCTCTACGATTCTGATTCCGGTGAGTCTGTCAGTGGATTCCATGTTTCGATTACATATTCTTTCAGGCAACGATTCGTATGCCAGCCGCGTTCTCTGGTGAAGTTGGCATATTTGAATTCTTTCGAGTCGAAGTCGTATTCGATGGATTCGCCGTGGTTCACGTTCTGACGTTTGTGGTCTAAGCCGCCGTACACCTCCACACGGAAGTCTCCGTTGAGTCGTACCGTGTGTTCTTATATCAATACCCATATCGTAAGTCTCTGCTCGGCGGTGGCTTACGATTATCGTAGCTTTTTACCACGACATAGCACCGGACTCCGGGGATTCAGTTTTGTCTTCTTCGATATCCGTAGTATCTTCTTCGATATCCCCATCCATACTCATATCGGCAAATGGGTTTCCGCCCCCACCACCAACATCAACACGCTCAATTTCTTTCCCGGATTCCAACTCTTCGAAGGACCACCCGGTTTCACCGAGAATCGGTTCGAGGGGGTTCTGGATCTTTTTTCGAATGATTTTGTCGATATCCAGCACATATCCTTCAGGTATATCTTCGCCCCATTCCAGCGCGATAACGTCAGTATCTGGAATCATCGGCGGGGTTTCCTTGACGAAGTAGACCCACGGATTATCGCCCTCGCGCCAGTCATGAGTCAGATGCTCATTGGAGAACCGACACGCTCTGATGGTAGGGGTATTACCGTACTGATAGAGTGGTTTGTTGATTACACCCGGAGCGGCCAGTTTCCACTGTTCGATCTCCCCGGCCCGAACCCGGCGGCTAACTTCAGCTAAGTAGTCGCTCAAGTCATCAAATTCCTGTCCGCCGAGTACCCGCTTGATGACACTTTTCTGTGTCTCTTCAGTGATTGGTGGAACGTCCGACCGTTTGCTCTCAAAGCCGGTGATATCAGGCTCCACGTCATCCATGTTGATATCGCCGTTTTCAGGGTCGATGAACCATTTACCCTCTTTCCATACAGGAAGGCCAGCGTATCGCTTCTTCGTACCCGCCTGAAAGAATCGCCGGTACATCTTCTCAAACTCCCATTTGAGACAGTGGCGGTCGTTTCCGTGGAGATCTGCATCCTTCAAGAACGGGTGTTTCTCACCGATTCCGAATTCATCGGCCACTTCATCCATCCGCTCATTCAGTTCAGCTTCGATCTCCATCCCACGGTCGATAATCTCCTGTGGTGTCAAGCCTTCAGAACTGTCAGCTATCTTAATCATAATGGAATCCGTATCTCCATATTTTACTTCAAAACCCATTTCTTCTGCAATTTGTGAGCCTCTCCACAGCACATAGCGACCACCAGCCGTGATTGTAGAGCCGATACCCTGCGAACCACGAGTTGGATCTGCCAGTCGGTAATAGTCGTTCTGTGAGACACCGTAGAACGAATTCATAATAACCTTCACCGCACCCTGTTTGTTGTCCCACACTTCGAATTCAGGATCATCCGGGTCAAACGAATTCCGAATAGCCTTCATGTCGTTTCGCTCGCTAAACAGAAGTTTTAGGTACTTCGGAAGAATCCCCTCATTTTCGGACCTAATACCCAACGCGCTGGTATCGATATCCCATGAGATATCTTCCTCGGTGATTTTGAGTCCGGGAACTTCGTCTTCGTTCTCCGGCATACCCGGACACATGAAATCAGCGCCTTGTTCGGTCTTCACCGTGTACGAACTGTGCGAACCTTGATCCAATGAAGACTTGATACGGATATCAGCTTGAGTATGTGCTTCGCCAGCCGGGATGGTAGTTAGTGTCTCTTCGCTTACGTTCAGCGTAACAATGATCGACGGGTAGAGTGACTTCAGATCGAATACTGCTACCCATTCGTGGACACCGTCACTCGGTGCGAGAACCAGCCCACCAGCAATGCTATCGAGATCTTTGTCTTTATTCGATGGAAGGATCTCATGGTCGGTTCGACGGCTTAGAACGAATCCATCCACCAGTCGCATTTCACTGAACGTATCATAGATCTGAACGCCACTCAGATCTGCCAGTAGGTAAAAGAATTCGTGGATACCATGTCGATCATCCAGCCCAACCAACAGTTGCGTATCAATAATGTTGTACGCTATGAATCGGCTTCGATTGTTCTGGTACTCTTCGGCCAGATCCATGTCTTCGACCTTTCCGATGGCTAATTCTTCATTAGCGACGTAATCCAACCTTCGAGATCTCCATTGGCTAAAGCTCATCTTATCGCAGAACGCGCCCATCATATCGAATCCGGGGAGTCCGTCGATTTTCCGAGACATTTTGTAGCCACCAACATCTCCGATATCGCTCAAACGGTGAGTATCGATATTATCGAAGTGTTCCAGTCGGTTCAGAATGTATTCGTGGTCGAAGTCAATCCAGTTCCAGCCTGATATTACGTCCGGACGTTTGGCTTCGATCTCTTCGATGAACTTCCGGATCAATGCCTCTTCAGTACCACACTGAACCAGTCGCATAGTGGCTTGTGTGTACTTCTGCTTGTCGCTGTGGCCATCCCAATGATCTTCGAGATAGTGTCGTACATCACCACCATCGACCTTGTCTTCGGGGTCCAATACCAACACCAGATATTCGTCATCATACGAATCGTAGGTGGTGATAGCCGTGATTGGCTCATTGGCGTGTTCAACGAAGTAGTCGAAATCCCCCTTCGACATATCCGGTGGGTTCACCTCAATGTCAGCCATCATGATCCGGGGATTGATGTTCGGAATCTCAGCCGGGTCAATATCCGTATTAACGTCATCGATGTGTACGATATCGCCCTTTGGGAGATCGATGTATCCCGACAGGCCGTAGTTACTCGAAAGACGCCGGTAGTACGGGATATCGTCTTCGTACAGGACCGAGAAATGCTTCTTGAGGCGTTTTAGGTGTTCCGGGTAGGTTACAGCGACTTTGGTCAACGGACGCCCGTCGTGACCGTGGTAGCCCTCCTTGACGTACTGTATCCAATCGACCTTCGGGATAGCCTCATTGTTCGGTACAAACGCATAGGGATGTGTGCCTCTAATACTCGTAGAACACCGTTGCCCATCGGTATCCCGACCTACAAGCTGAACCATCACCCCCCCGCTTTTCTTTACGGTGACAAGGTCTGTCACTCTGACAATATTTCTAACCATATAGTCTCATCAGAAAGTTCGAGAGTTGAAGCTTTAACCAATACTCAAGCTTCCCGTCAGTATCCGTATTATCCGAAGCAGTTGTTTCCGCCTCTGTGTCTTCCAGTTTCGTAATTGCAATCTCTATGGTATCACCAACTTCTAAGTCGCGTGTATGGATTCCGCAGGTGAATTCCTCTACATCACCCGCGTCTTCATCGTAGACCCATACCTTCCGGTTAAGTACCTTCTTACTCATCCTTCCCCCCGTCCCGTTCTACAGCTTACCGCGAGACTGTAGATCGTTCAGTTTGTTCAGTACAGCTGCACTCCGATCTCGATTACCGCGAAGAAGATCATCCACAACACCCTGAATCGCCATGTCTTCCTCTTCGGAAAACACGCGAATGGCTTTGTGGATATCGTTCGCAATAACCACCGTTTTCGTAGTCTCTGGTTCGGATTTCGTAGTCTCTGGTTCGGACATAGACAGTCTATACTTAAAACTATAAGGATATAAAAGTATCGAACTGAAAAAGTAGCATATATTTAATTGAAAGCATGATACCGGTATTATTCTTTAACCTTCAATGACGAACCGGAAACCCAACTCATTGGCCTTGATGGAGTAGAATTCGGAGTATCCGCAGTCCAAACATTTCGGGAATACATCGTACCCATATCCAGAAGCTGATGATTCTTTTATCACAACATTGGAACTTTTACACTCGGCACAGAAGTGACTCCGTTTGAACGTATCTTCGACTTTCAATCTCATTTCTCCACCCCGAATCTGAATTTCGGGACGTGGGTGAGCCATCTGGTGTGATATCTGGATCATTATCGCTCAATAATGAATCACGGATGGATTGTTCTCGGACCCGACGCCTGAATCTCAACATAATCACAGTTGTCACACCGAACTGGCCATGTGTATTGATCGTACCCTCTGTTATTCAATTCATGAATGTGTACCTTAGCCTCACAGTACGCACATTCCCCACGACGGCCAATGTACCGCTCAGTCTTCATTTTTCAAACACCAACTGCATATGGATATAGCACGGGTAATGCAACGATATATCATCACTACACTCATCACACCGTATTCGTTCGATTGTAACATCCAATTCACTCCCACATTGGGGACACCCTGTAGTATCTTCCCAATGTTCGTAGAAAACAGGATAATAATTCACCTTCATTGTCTGAAGGTGATTAGACCGAATTATCCACGACCAGACGTGCCGAATTCTCATTGGAGAACGTCACGGTGTGTTTCGTGTGGACTTTCAGGTTGTGTTCATCGCAGATCTCGGAGAGTTGTTTCAACACTTCGAGATCGTTCATGTCGCCCTCCACAACGAGGTTGGCGGGTTTCCAGTATTCGCCAACGTCGGGGTGGAAGTGTTCGCATCCATGTTTGTTCACAGATCCGAGTGTGAGTCGGGAACAGTTACGAACCGAACCCATTGCATGGTTGATCTCTTGCGGTGCGCCGAAGTCTCCGAGTGTCGTGTTCATTTTAACCAGCCTCATATGTATATAGACGTTATAACGTTATAAGTATTGCGAATGAGAACGGTCTGGTTGGTTTATGGTATCGTTCGGAAAGAAAAGCAGTGAAAAACTGCTTTCTTCCTCAACAACAGCGATAGCTACGACTTGAACAGAGGCAAGCAATCGACGGGAAACCCCATTTTCGATGGTAGTTGGGGATATTAACTACGGGTCATCACGCCGTAGCTTTACTTGATACGTGTCACGCACAAGCCAGAGCTACCGACACGTCCCGCTTCGTGCTTGTCCTCATACGGTAAAATGGTTATAGGCTTATAAGGATTCCGTAATCTGAAAGCAGACACCTTTAAAATTGTTCTTGCCCTGTTCGTTCAGCTTCGTCGTGGTGAGGGATACAGAGTGTGAATAGTTACCAGACTATTTAGAACTGTTCGTAGTCTATCCCGCCAGTTCCTACGGGGGAAGCCTCGCACCATAGCTCGTGATCGCACCAGAAACAGCGGTCTCCGGGCTTTGCCGGGTAATCGTCGTTTTCGATGGATACAACCAGTCTGCGTGCGTAATTCAACATCTGGTCCCAATTCTCTTGAGATGGTTCGACCTTCCGCTCTTTCTCTTCTTTCAGGTAGACGAATTTGATTGCTTTCGGTAGCTCACCATACTCGTTATGGTAGCCAGCCATGTAGGTAGCCCCCTGAATCAGTTCGTCAATACCCGTATCTTCGCGGATTCGCCCGGTCTTCCAGTCCCATATCTCACTGTCGGTACAAACATCCATGTAGCCGAGCATCGTCGAGTCGATGGACTCGTTATCGATGTTGTACTCGGTTCGGACTTCGAGACCACGGAGATCGAAGACCTGATTCGAGACGTAGCGTGCAGCGACTTCGAGACAGGCGAGACCGTCGTTCTTCTGCTTATCCGAGATAATCGACATATCGTAGTCGTCTTCCAGCGCGAAGAATTCCTGTTTCATCCGGCTGTGTAGCGATTGCTCATCCCGGAGATCGGGGTTCGCCCCCATGACGTTCTCAATAGCTTCGTGTACCAGAGAACCGATTTCTCCGTACCCCTGCTTCTTCTTCGTCGGATCTCGCTTTTCGATGTAGCGAAGCTCGTAGGCCCGTGGACAGCCATTGTGCTTTTTGATCCGAGACGCTGACAGTCTGTGTTTAGTCACTGTACACCTCAATATCCATATCACCGGTTCCGTTTACCTGAAACTCAATTCGCTCACCGATGATGATTTTCAAGATGCAGATCGGTTCGACCAACCCTTTGACATGATCGTTTCTCAGATTTTCGTGTGCTAAGAATAACGTGTCGCGTGGCATACCCTTAACAGAGATGAAGGGGATTCCCTGAAACCGGATAGTCCCGGTGGATGTAGCTAACAGTCTTTGGATATCATGGAAGTCATCATGGAGTTTATTGATGACTCTCGGTGTCCCGTAGAACCGATAATTCTCTCTTTTACCACCATTGTATTCGACTTCTCGAAGCATATCATTGAGCGTATTCCAAACACCGTTCTCATCGATTCCTTCGAATATCTTCCCTCGGTGGTTCCCGTCGCTTTCTTCTTCGACAGCTTCGATCAGGCCACCCCACAGTTGCTCCTGATGGTGGCTCATGACTGTCTGGATTGACCGAGTCCCGGCTTCGGTAATCTGCTGGCTGATCGTATCCTGCATCCCCCACGATCTCAGATCCTCTATTGCCAGCAAGTCTTTCGTTTTACCGAGATTATCGAAAGCGCGGACTTCCTCTCTCTTCGACTTAAGCCATCTGTTATTCATTTGAGTAATTCGGCAACGATAAGTGATATGAAATGTGAATCCGTGACAAAACATTATGAAGCTGGATATGCGGATGACACCCTTCCAGAAGTCTGTGGTCCGTTTCAGCAATTTGCTCAATACATTTTGCACGTGCGTCTTCAGGGATATCCATGTTCTTCACAACGCTGAACGCCACGTCAAGGAAGAGTTGGCCCGACACGCCCTCTTTCAACACGTCAACGTCGAGACGCCGCTGTGCCTCCGAGAGATCACCAGAGACAGCCAGATTTAGGATCTCCTTGACTTCAGCATAGTCAAGCACTGGTGAGACGACTTCTACATCTTCAGGCTTCACGACACCCTCGTAGTGCGCTCCCTGTAGTGTGTTGATAGCACGCCGTGCATCACCCGAAGCGTCCTTTACGAGCATATCCATAGCCTCTGGATCTACATCGATACCCTCTTCGAGTGCGACCCGGCTTAGGATCATTTCGATACCTTCGTCATCCAGTGGGTTCACGCGGAACGTAGTACACCGAGACTGAATCGGTGGCAGAAGCTTGTTAGCGTAGTTGCAGGATAGGACAAACCGGGTCTTATCACTGTAGTCTTCCATGGTTCGCCGCATGGCCGACTGTGCATCTTTCGTTGTGTTGTCAACTTCGTCAAGGAAGATGAGTTTGAACGAGTGGTCGCCAACTGTGTCAGTGCGTGCGAATCCTTTGATCTTCTCACGGACCACGTCGATACCTCTGTCATCACTGGCGTTCAGTTCCAGCATATTGTTCCGCCAGTTGTCACCGTAGATCTCGCGTGCGAGAGCCGTGACCATAGCCGTCTTCCCTGTCCCCTGTCGCCCCGACAGTAGGAGGTTCGGCATTTCGTTATCCGTGGCGTATTTCTTGAGTCGTTTAACGATATCGTCCTGTCCGATGATATCGTCAAGTGTCGTTGGTCTGTACTTCTCTACCCATAGCGTGTTTTGAATACTCATCTTATAATCCTATAGTTTTCCGCTGTCTTAACCGTTTGCTTATTCATTTGTGATGTACTCCGGGTCATCTGATGATAGCCCTATTTTGGCGTTGAACTTGCCGTTATCCTTCAGCGACAGTACCAGTATGCCAAAGAAGTGACCGTTCTTCTTTTTGTCAAGGGACACCCGCCAGAGTGTATCGCCCGCGTAGTCGGATACATCTCTGATTATGACTCGGAACTTCAATGGCCAGATACCGTATGGTCCGAACGTCGTTATTTCGTCCTGTATACTATCATCCATGAACTTGTCAAACCATTGTTCTTCTTCGTCTGTAAGAATGGTGTGGTCATTTACTTCAATGACTCTCATTTCCATTCGGCTTTGCCGCCAGACCACCCATAAGTCTGACACTCTTTTGGTTCATCGGCTCTCGTACACAGTCCCTTTTTCCGACAACTGGCACACGACATATCGCTGTACCCCTTACGATAGATCTGACTGACCTGCTTTTTCGTGACCTTGCGATTCCAATCAGACCATCCGATCTGACTGAAGAGATCGACAACCTCGTTTGGCTGGAAGCCAACGTTTAATAGGAGTACTGTACAGTTCAAACGGACAGCGTGTTCGGGTTCGATCTGCTGAATCCGTTCGTACATACATGGCATTTGCAGGTACTCTTCCAGCATGAACTGAAGCATCCCATCGTTATCCGCAACGACCGATTCGTTTAGCCGTTGTTGATCTTCTTGTTTCACCTCACTGTAGTCTTCGATGTAGTTATCGTAAGCTTTCATGTGAGGCAGATCGGTGAGATCTGGTGGGTCGGGATACCGGCGTTCGCGTGCCATTTCTAACAGCTTCGTTGCAGTCAGATTCTCGAAGTCATCGGCTATCAGCGGAATCGTATAGAGACCGCATGGCCGCTGTTCAAGCATCTCTTCGCCGTTGGTTTCGATATGAACGCGCTGTACGTTTGGCACACGCATTTGGCGTCTCACGTCTCCAATCGGGGAAGCATCGGCTGTTTCGAGATTAAGGTCGCTGACATACTTCCGCCCGGTTGTATCGATCTGCTTGTCTGGATTGACCTTCTCGCTGTACAACTGGTGGATGTGAATGCCGAACCCGGAGAATACCCCTATTATTGATATCCCTTCTTCGTTCGACCGTTTGACGACTTCGGTTGCATCTTCGATGACTTGACCCAACACTGCATCAGCCACTTCAGGGTCATTTCGCATCCGAGCAATCATCTCATCTTCTGGTAGGATCTCCCCGTCGAAGATCGGCCAGTCTGGTTTCTGTAGAGTATCGAAGTCAAGGCTCACTTTGTCCAACAGTAAGTTACCCCCAATCGGACGCCATGAGATCGACGCATACCCGTTTCGATCATTATCTATCGCCCGGAGGAACGCCATGAATTCGCCCTCCGAATGAACAACCCACTGGCGAAGTTGGCCAGTTTTCACATCTGAAGCTACCGCTCTCGGAAAGGGAGAAAATAATATTCTCTGAAATTCGTCCATACTATCTAAATCACCCATATTATCTAATTACCTCCGGAGTTGGTGAATCGATATCCGACCATTCAACTTTAGAATGGCAGCTTCTACAGAGAAATATCAAATTCTTTAGTTGATTAGCTTTTTTATGATTTTGCAGACCAAACTCAGAGACTCCACACGTTGGGCACGTAAATTTGTTACTATTTTTATACATAAAATAATGTTTGGTGTTTAGTGCAGACTGCCTACATCCCCGAACAGTATCCGCTGAAAGCTGTCCATGGACTCCACGGTATCTATTCGCTCTCTTCAGATTCGATTTCAACCCGAATCGTAGATGACGTTGAGCCATCCATTTCACCGATTTCGGGGTCATAACTTCCGTCCGGGTTGACATTGACACCGATCTCGATATCATCCCGGTATTTGGTCAGTCGTTCGCAGACACCTTCTGCATGGCTGACAGCGGCCACGACACCTTCGAAGTCTTCGAAGACCATAGTGAAGCCCATCTGATCGTAACCGTGAAGATTGACTTCGTCAACTTCGAATTCCTCACGGATCTGACTTTCGACCACTTCCAGCGATTCGAGTTGTTCGAGGATTTCTTGTACTGTCATTATTTGCTCTCATTATCGATGACGTGCCGATGTTTGCTCACATTACCGATGACGTGCCGAAGTACCATTCCCGTGCCAACATCTTGCACCACACAGAGCGGCGCACCACCGGGGGCTGTCTGAAGGACCACGTCGCCCGACAGTGTCCCGAAGACCTGTTCGAAGCCATCGATGTAGTGGTTGGCCACATCCGGGCCTTCAACGTTCTTCGCCGTTAGCATCCCCCACACAGCGTCTCGCTCTCCCTCTGTCCCCACCTCAAGGGTCAGTTCACTGTCTTCAACCGTAATCGGGAAGAACGTAGTGTTCTCATCGTAGTTCACGACTTCGATGATCTTGCGGATCTCTGCTACGTCAACATCGATCTTCGTTGGGAGACCGCCTTTGTCTTTGTTCTCCGATTGGAAGACGTTATCCGAATCGAACCGTTTTGGCAGTCCGGTTGGAACCTCTTCGAGAATCGAATCACTGGCTGGTAGCATGAGCCGAGTGTTGAGTGCGCCGTAGATCTCCACGATGCTGGCGAGAGCCGATTCCTTCTGGCCCCGGAACGATAGCTGCACGTCGCCCCCATCGGATGAGAAATCCAGATACGAGAGGAATTTGGCCACAGGGATGATAGCCTGTGTTCCGTCATCCTGTTCGCTTGAGATCGAATCCAGATGGTTGTCAGTGAACGTACAGTACGTGAGTACGACACCACCGGGAGAGGCAACAACCACGTTGACCTGTCCGGACGGGTGGATGTTCAGATAGATATCCGAGTGAAGTGGGTCGCCATACCCTGATAGGGATGACTTCTCAATCACATCTCGGAACGCTTGTACTGGTGCTTGAATCGATGCAAGTTCTGTTTCGTTGTTTTCTGTCATTGGCTTTCGTCGCTGATATTTCTACGGCTGTTCAAGTTACCCCTATTATACATCTGTTCAAGCATAGCCTCGGCTGGCAACGTCTTCTCCAACTTCTGTTTGAACAGATAGTAGTCGATCAACTCATGAGCCGAAACGCCGTCCCCGGCGAGTTGATTGACCATCTTCGAGAGATCAGATTCGACGGAGATAACGACCATTTCATCCGACGTGATGATCGTATCGTCGTTGACCTTATCCGGGAGAATGTTGTGTAACACATCCGTATAGGTCTCGCCGGGTTTCTGCATATCCCGAAGCTCACGACGGGTTGTTTTGCTGACACGAAGGCGGCCTGAAGTCATGTCAGATCAATCCTCGTTTTCTTGTCTGACGTGGCGAGGATTGCCTTCTGCAACCCGAATGTTGAATCGGTCTTCGACTCCTTTGATAGAGCCACGCCCGGTTTCGACAGCATCGATTGCTTCGATGATCTCTTTGTGTTTGCCGAAGGTGGGATATCGGAGACCGGTGTACCGATGCTTCACCTTACCCGACTTCTGTAGTTCGCCCACAGGTGCGCCATCAGGCCCTTCCTGAAGCCGAATGATCTCATCCACCTTGTAGATGTTCTCCTTCTCTCCGGCGGGCTTGTCGGCGTCTCGCTCATCATCGTTCAGTGCCGCGTCGTAGTCGTCTTCCCGCATGGCTGTCCAACAGAGATGGTACGGAGTATCCAGCATGACCTGTCGGAATTTGACGTTATGGAAGTTCTTGATCTGCTTCCAGTCAGACTTGCCAGAGCCGAATCCTGTCTGGAAGTCAACGTCTTCAACGTCACGTCCGGGGTAGTACTTCTCAACATACTTCTGTTGAGACCATCCCCACATGACGCTCATCGAATCGACTACGATAGTCCCGATGACGCCCTCTTGCTCTCGGTACGCATCGAGGATCTTGATAGCCTTCTGAAGTGCATCCACGGCTTCGTCGTAATCGGACGGCTGGAAGATGAACGGATCATCGTACTGGCCTTCATCGAACTTGTGTGCAAGCTCATCCGATTTGCCCTCTGTGTCGATCATAACGACCGGAGACGGCATTGTGAACGAAGCGTGAGTCTTCCCCTGTCCGGGGTCGGCCCATAGCATCAGGGTATAGCGTGGGTCTTTCTCGGCGGCTTCAGTGACCGTCATCACATCGGGGGCGATACTCTTCACATCGACTCCCTGCGGTGGTTCGGGGTCTGCACCGTCATCGAAGTCGCCCAACGAATCAGAGTCGTCTTCAGACTCCTGTGCTTCGTCGGCCATAGCAACCGCTGCTGTGGTGGCGACAACATCTTCAGGTGATTTATCCGGCTCTTCGTCTTCGTCCGTAGGTGTATTGGTTTCTGGTTCTTCAGCCACAGGTTCCTCTTCCGCTTCTGTCTGTTCTTCCTGTTCGTCTACAGGTTCCGGATCTTTGCTTTCGGTCTCCGGTTCCGTTGCCTCTGCCTCTTCTGTGGTCTCCGGCTCTGGTTCGGGTTCGGGTTCGGCTTCTTCAGTACCCGTATTATCCTCTTCGTCCGTGGTTTCGACACCGAGATCTGCCAGCCGCCCGTCGTATACCTCCTGCATCCGGGGACGATTGTCAGTGTCTTTGGCCCGTTGGAGTACATCAGGGTCATCGATATTCTCCACGTCGAAGTCATCTAGTGAGATCTTTTCGATAGCGTCCCGTGCGAGCAAGGTACGAACGCGCTTTTCGAAGTCAGACCGTTCTGAAGCTTCTTCTTGCTCATCCGACACCTTCTCTTCGTTACGCCCACCGGAGGATTCGGATTCCTCCGTATCGCTGATCTCACTACTCATCCAGTCCGGCATTGTTAGATACTCGAAGTAGTCGTGCTACCGCTCGTTCCGGCGGTTTGGGTGTCTTCAGTCTCCATCTCCATGGGCCAGATCGGGTAGACACCACAAACGTTCATGGTAATCTGCCCGTTGTCGCCACGCGAGATAGTCCCGTAGACTTCGATCTGTGAGTCGTTACCGTACTTATGGAAGGAATCAGGACACCACGCCGTGAGTCCGGGGGACCGCGCTCGTTCGGAGACAATTTCTTCACCGAGTCGGGATGGGTCCACGACCGAATCATCGATCAGGGTGTAGGTGTTGTAGCCGTCGCCTTTGTTCCAGTCAACAACATCGACAACCATCCGCTTGATATCTGCACCGAATTCGGCGGCGTAGCCCTCTTCGTTCGTAGCCGAGAGGTAGTTGGCGATAGAATCCAGTTTGGCTTCTTCTTCGATGAAGTTGTGAACGACCTGTCGTTTCTCTTCATCCGTGTTATCCGATTCGACTTTCTCCACACGGGTTTTGTCGGAGGAATTCGAGACGTAGACGTTGGTGAATTCGTCGGAGTCGTTCAGGCCATAGAAGCCCTTGAGATCGTTGAACGGCTGGAAGCAGTCGGTGATGTTTCCGATATCAACGCCGTCCGTTTCGTCGTTGATGAAGACGCCGAGTTGCATTGGCCGCTCGTCCCCACTCGAATCCGGGCCGGGGTTGACGATACCGTAGGAAATGACCACGTCCTTTTTACCGCCATTGTCTCGGTCGTTCCAACGCTGAATACCACCGTGACCGATTGCAAGAATATCCAGTTCATCCACACTTCCGGAGCGCGTGTTACGCAGGGATGAAGAGCGAACCATCGAAATGGCACGTTCCTGAACCATCTTCGGGGAGACAGAGTCCGGGGTCCGTTCCTTGAGTTTGGCCAGCTTTTCGTGGTAGGTATCCCACGCCCACGCAAGGTCTCGGTTTTCGTTGTTGTTGACAACTGATTGCAGTTCTTCTTCGATTCGATCTTCGCTGAGTTTGTCTGTCATACCGTACACCGACTATACTACGTCTGCATATAACTGTTTCGCATCGGATTCAAACAATAACCGCTGATACCAGTATTAACTCAATAGTTTGCGAGGAAGCGATACAGATATGCCTATTGGAAATATACGTCCTTGTGTAGCAGCGAAGATTATACTTATGGAACTTGAAAACCTGAAAGGCGTCGGCCCTGTAGCTCTCGAACGACTCAAAGACGCGGGGGTGAAATCGATTGATGATCTGGCGAAAGCGTCCCTTGAGGATCTTGAATCGGCTGGTATGTCCGACCGCAAAGGCCAGAAGCTCATCGACCGTGCGAAGGAAAAGGGCGTGCTGATCAAATCGGCTACCGATGTGGCCGCCGAGATCGAAGATCGTGAAAAGATTACCACGGGTATGCCATACCTTGATGAAATCCTTGACGGTGGATGGACCAAAGAACAGATCATTGGTGTCGCCGGGGAGACAGGAGCGGGGAAGACGCAGGTGGCGTTCTACTCACTTGTCAAAGCGGCTGAACAAACCGGGCTTCCCGTCATCTACATCGAAACAGAGCCGGGGCGATTCTCACCGAAGCGACTCCTTCAGTTCGCAGAGAGTAAAGACACCCTTGATCTGATCCACTGTCTACAGGCCCACGATCTCGAAGAGCAAAAGCTGGCGTACCGGAAAGCCATGAACCACTACGATGAAGTGGGTCTCGTTGCCGTGGACTCGTTCACCGCGAACTTCCGACTGTCTGACGAATTCGAAGGTCGGGGTAGCTTTTCGAGTCGGTCGGACGTGATGGCCCAACACCTCACGTTACTCCGAGAGATGGCTACCAGCCTCAATGCGCCCGCTCTACTGACCGGACAGGTCTACGGGAACCCCACGGCCTACGGAGCGGCTAACAACACCTACGGTGGCTCTCTGTTCGGTCACACAGTGAACTACTTCCTGTATCTCTCCGATGGGCAAGGCAGTCTCTCAAAAGGTAAAGTCATGAACAATCCCGAAGTCAAAGATACAGAATTCCATATCAATATCACTGATACTGAGTTAGAAGGTATGAAAGACTCCTAACTCTGTAATAGGTAATATCCCTATTAGTTTATAGTCAATACAACTTACAGTTACTACTTTACAATATCCTATAAAGTATAGTATATTAGTATATAATATCCCCCTTAACAATCCCCCTACAGCAACAGCTTACAATTTCTAAACCCACCCATGCCACCCTTTCTCCCCTTCCTATTCTTCGTATAGTAACAACAGATCTCAAGCTACTTAACCCCTTCTATAATGCTATAGTTATATATAATAGTATACTATATTACATTATAAACACTCTATAAAAGACTTCCATATATTATATGAAGGGGGATTGTAAGGGGGAAACAGCTTTTGAGGCGGTGGTTTTGCAGTTTGCAGAGACGAAGAATTATAACCTTCGAAGAAGAAGCTTGTAATCGAGTACACATTATGTCCGCACAAGAAGATGAGGGGGAGATCGACGCCTTCCTTGACTCCGACGAAACTATCGAAGAGTTGCTGAAACAAGAGTACGACGAATCGGACTTTTTCGACAGCCGGGATGAAATCATTGGCCAGTTCGAGAAGCTGGATGACGATGAGATCGAGATCGAAGAACCGACACTCGGTGCTGACGAAGAACTGATCAAGGGGACTGGTATCGCATTCGCTGATATGGATACTGACGATGTGGAGATCGATGAGCATCTTAGCCCCGACGAAATGATCAAGGCCCGACACAATCTGGATGAGGAAGGCAGTGACCCCATCTCGAATGCTGTTGCGAAGGCCACTGAAAGCGAACGCATGGACCGTGTTCGAGGGACGATGGAGAAACGAGAGCTTCTGGATCTTGCCGCTGACATGGTCGCTGAATTCTTCGAGAAGAACGTTCAGGAAGACGGGCTGGATGAAGAGGAACTGAGCAAGATTCGTTTTACCGCACGACGTAAAGCCGCAAAAATTCTTGATATCTGATTTTCATGGGAGATGAGTATATTCGCGGGGTGGTGTCAAGATATGTCTTAGCGAAAGAAGGTAAAAAGACATATGTCAATGACTTTTCCGAACTTCCAGAAGGGGCCAATCTGAAGGAAGGTCCACAGGAGGGGTATTATTACCACCCCGAATCGGTTGAAACCTTCCAACAGGAGATTGAAGCGAACGCAGAGGAAATCCGAGAGGAAAATAACTTCTCACAAGAGCAAGTTCAGGCGGCTGAAGCAGAGCGAAAAAAGTACACTGACTCCCCCGGAACTGAATTCGAAGACGTTCTGAATATCAACCCTGATATCACTGTTGGTGGTTCGCACCGTGTCAAATCCACTGCATCAGTGATGGATAAGGTGTGGGTAAGGACCGAGAATGATTACGATTCGCCTGAAGATCTGGACGATATGCTCGGTATAATGGCGATTGCAAAGTCGCACGAAGACGTTCAGGCACTCGGTGAGTCGATTAAGGAACACTACGGCGAAGAAAATGTCATCGGATACAAAGATTACGTGGAGAATCCGAAAGGATTCTACCGGGCTGTTCACGTAATCACTGAAAACGAAGAGGGATATCCTATTGAGATTCAAGTCAAGTCTCCGGAGATGAAGGAGATTACGGGTACTGGCCACTATCTCACCTACAAGAACGTCCCGAACTACGATGAAGCAGAGCGGACTAAAATCTCTGACTGCCTGCAAGATGTGATGGACAAGCTGTTTGATGAGATCGATCAGCTTGATTGTACCGAATTCGCCAGTGAGCGAATCGCTGAATATCGTTCACGGGATGAGTAATACGAATGTTTATAGTTCTATAGAACTAGTCTATAAGTGAAGGAAAAGAGACTATGTCAATGCCATATGAAATCGATACGGATGCACTGTTACCAGAAAATAAAGCGTACTCTGTGGTCAGAATCGATCTGATGAAACCACCGGGTCATGAAGACTGTGCTGTGAAACTGTACGAGGTGGATGATCTGTCGGAAG
>Ga0306873_100398_pt1 | contig 18231 bp, 24 predicted proteins | sample AntCluMetagen312_FD_190423 | JGI IMG/M metagenome (GOLD analysis project Ga0306873, IMG submission 190423) | Saline lake microbial communities from Club lake, Antarctica - Metagenome #312 (v2) (version 2) | ecosystem: Environmental > Aquatic > Non-marine Saline and Alkaline > Saline | place...
GCTGACTAAAAAATTTTTTATCGTATTGCTATGGTACACGGTAACGTGTTTTCTAAAGAGTGAAATCATCACAACATCATGATGAAATCATTTTGAGCTTATAATGAGAGCATATAGACAGACATTACCAGTATTACTATTAAAGTGTAGTATATGAGACAAGAAGGACATCTTGGATTGTCGTTACTGTTGTCTGCTCCGTTTACGTTAGGTATCGCTCTATTAGGGTATGTTGAAGCCTCGTTCTTATTCACAGCTGTAGTCGTCTGGTTTGCGTCGTTCCCTGATGTAGATATTAAACTCCAGAAGTGGACTGGAAAGAACGGTATTACAGGGTTGAAAGACCTCATAACAATCAAACACAGAGGTATAACCCATACAGTTGGATTTGCTATTGGGTGTGGAACTGTATTGAGTAGTTTCGGATTCTTAATTCTACACTTTATACTCGTACTTTCTTTATTCGATACGCTACTTTACACCATTATATTGTTCTTCGGTGCGTTCTTGGGTGTTTTATACCACGTTGCAGGAGATATTGTAACAGTGACAGGCGTCAACTTCATGCCTTCACGTAGAGATAAGAACTATGCTCTCGATTGGTTCAATTTCAATAACTACTACGGTAACTTTGGTGCTGTTATTTTAGGATTTACAGCTATACTTTTAGCTATACTTACAGGGGTATCAGGAGTTATCGATATTTGGGCTATTTTACTATTTATCTCAATATATGTTGTATTTGTACCACTGTGGATAGAGTTATCTAAGCGTTCAAACAAAAAAGAAAACGGAACAACAAGTGAGTTTGCTAAATATACGAATATTAGATACCTAATAAGACAATTGTTGAAGTTATAGTGTATTCTCTGTAGACTAATATACATTTTAAATACTATACCCTTGCGTTTTTTCAATAGGTGCATAGTCTCCATAAGAGATAGTGAAAAATCAGATGACGGATAATATATGTTTAGGGATTTGGTATTATCAAAAAGATTATTGACGAATTATATACAGCAATACCGTTGCTCATATTCATAATAGTATGTTTCATTTTATCAATAGTAATTATGATGGAGTATAGGTTATTATAATTTTTCAGTGTAGTTAAAGCGTTTTAGATGGGATTTAATTAGCCAACCATAAGCATTATAGCGTTAGGTATAGTAGTGTATAACATGAACAGCATAGATGGAGATGATGCGTTTGGTAGGTTCGTAGGAGATGCTGTAGAAGATAAGTATATGATACTGGTGAATAAACTTGATAAACTTGCAGATAATGTGCAAGTTGGATACGATTACAACTGTAACCCACTAACAGTATATGATTACAATAAAGACAAAGGGATTGATGTTGAACCAGATGAACCTGTATATACTGTTGTTTTTCCAAAGGTAAGTGGATTAGAACATTTATCGAAAAGTAATCGGTTAGAGTTAATCGATAGTCTGTCTCATAAGGAGTATTTCTTTCCAGAGTCTCGTATCAAAACAATCGATGAGTCTGTTATCGAATCTGAGGAAAACGAGCTGATTGAATCGATTGGGAGAGTGTTGGCGGATAATAAAATCTATCATAAAACGTACAATGATATGGTATTCACGAAAGATTCGAAAGCAAAGGAAATATTCGCTCAGTATGATGATGTAGTCGTTCGTGAGCTTGGTGATTTCTATGTCGGGATGAATTATTTGTAGGTGCTATTTTTAATTTCTTACCAAACGATTTAGGTACGTGCGTGTAGTACTGTTAGGTAAGATGTCTTCACCACCAGAAGCTCCCTCAAGCTTGCCTAAGTACATTGCAGAAGGTTTGCCTAAGCAGGATGTAGAAACACTTGAAGAGACGCAAGAATACGTTTCTACGCTCCTTGAGTGGATGGATAGACCTGTGGATGTGGATGTTGGTGATGATGAAGAATTAGTTGATGTGGAAGATTCAGATGGAGACTCGTCTAAAGGTACGAAAGTTGTGAAGAAAGTCCCTTGTGGGAAAGATTGCGACGGCTGTCCACATGGTCCGTACGAATATCGAGTGTATCGGTCTGGTGGAGATGTGGTTTGGGACTATATTGGAGCTGTAGAATAGCTTTTTTCTTCTGACAACAATTAAACATATAGGGTATGGTGATAAATATATAGTAGATGTCAGAAAAAATTAATAAACAAATTGAAGATATTGAGGATAGTATCGATGATGGTTATGAATATGACCGAGAAGATATTGTAAGTAAAATTGAACAGTATATTGAATATGATGTAGGGTTTGATAATCTAAAAGAAAATATTTTACGAGATGTTGCTGGACAAAATGGCGTCTCGATAAATGAATTACAAGGAAAATCAGATTCAACAGGTTCAGCTGGACTCGTTGATGTTGGAGATATTGAAGAAGCAGACCAATTTGTAACGTTAGAAGTAAAGGTAACTGATGAGTGGGATAATGAGAACGATTCAATCTCACAAACGGGATTAGTTGCTGACAATACTTCTAAAATCAAATTTACTTCATGGGCAAAGAGTGAAGTTCCACTTTTGAATGAAGGTGATTCATACCGTCTTGAAAACGTTGTGACGGATGAATATAATGGATGGATGAATATCAAGCTCAATAGTGCTACAGAAGTAACGCTATTAGATGAAGATGAGAGCGTTGATGTCTCTGAGCCATCTGGTGAGAACGAATCGTTGTCAGGGTTAGTTGTCGATATTACAGACGACTGTGGACTCATAGAGCGGTGTTCTGAAGATAACTGTAGTAGGCTTCTCGATGGAGGAGAATGCTCTGAACACGGTGATGTGGACGGTGAGTTTGATTTACGTATCAAAGCCGTTGTTGATAACGGTAAGGATGTAAAAACAGTTCTAATCAATCGTGACCTTGCTGAGGAACTAACAGGAACAACACTCAGTGAAGCCCAAGAAATGGCACAAGCTGAATTAGATAGGACGGTAGTAAGAAATGAGTTCAAAACAGAAATTATGCTAAAATACGTCGATGTAGACTATTATGAGTATAAAGGAAGTACAATTGCAGATGATGTGCAGTTTTCAAACAAAGGTGAATAAAATATGAGTCAAAATAATCAATTTAATTCGAGAGAAGTTGCAAAACGTGTATTGCTCAAAGAAATAGAAGGCGTAACAGAGTTTGAACAAGGTGAAGATAAATACTCTCCAAAGTATGCGAATCTCCCTACAGGAGAACAAGCTAATCGGGTATTCTTCACAGGAACAGTTAACAATAGTAGAGAACTTTCTGAAGATTTCTATTCATTACTTGTATCACAACCAGATGGAAGTGATATAAAAGTGATGGGTACAGAATACACAGCACCACAACCGATGGAGATTATCAAGCAGTTTGCCTCTGGTGAACTACAAGCACCTGTTCATGTATTCGTTGTTGGGAAACCTCAAGAGAGTAATAATGAAGATTTCCCAAAACCAACAATCAAACCTGAGTATATTCGTGTCGTAACTCCTGATGAATACAAACAGGCTCTTGCAGAAACTGTAGAACACGTTAATGAACGAGATGTACCACAAGAAGTAGCTGAAACTGTAGATACACTTGAATCAAAACTATAAGTACGCTTTTCTTGTTTTAAATTTTTAAAAATACGTAACCTTTTACCAGAGTAACAACTATTGTATGTATATGGAGAATATAAACAAAAAACAATCAAATGTACCATCTATTGTTGGCATTATATTTATAATTAGTTTTATTATAATGGTATTTATAATTAGTTTTATTATAGTTACAAATTTAGATTTAAGCCCATTGCTTAAATTATTATAATACCTATACACTTTACCAGATTAGTTCTTAACTATTTGATATGGATAAAGATACAGATTTAACTCGTAGAGATTTCCTAACAGCATTACAATTATTGTTTTAAACTACATCAAGAAGGTCTTATGGGGGTTAAGACCTTGGAGGACCGAATGAAGGGACCGATTGGGGGCTTTTTGCCTACGTTATTCAACGAAGGCATATTATTATAACGTGTATGTGTTATATAATACCTTTGAATTTAGTTTAACGTGTTTTACTTCATCTATACTCTAAATTACTGCTATCACAATGCATAGAATCCCTATACACATTTATTTGCTCATTAATAGATATTTCTTCACACTGATTGTGACAGTTTCTACATAGCGTTACTAAGTTTGAACTTCTATTTGCATCCTTTAATCTCCTTTCGAATCTCCTCCGTAGCTGTTCATCTACGTTTTCGTTTTTGATTTGCGTTATTTCTTCTTTCAGAAAAATAGATAGGTATGATTTCAATTTCCGAATATGATGTACGTGTAAACCCTGATTATATTGGGTTTTGTGTTCGGTGTTAGTATGACCACACATACAACAAGAATAGTTATCTCGACGGATGATTTGTTCTCGTATCTTGTACCATTGACTACCGTAATCAGATATACTTGAGCTTTTCCACTCTAATACACATAATCCTGCACTTTTCTTTGCCTTATTCCATGACCCAAATCTATTTGTTATTGTTACGTGAGATGGGTCATCATCATCCCTATATATCTTATACTCAAGACAGCTAAGATTTCCTTTGACTTTTTCATTTATCTTCTTTAGCGTATTTAATATATCTTCTTTTGTATGCACTAATTCATGCATAACGTTTATTTTTAGATTTAATTCACTCTTAGCGTCATTCCATGTATTAAATTTCTTTGCTATAATACTTGCATTAGGGTGGTGCTCTAATTTATTCTCATTATATTTTGTCGCTGTTAATCTTCCATCAGTTTTACGATATACACTTTCAAGAAAATTCAAGCATTCATTTTTAGAATATTTATCATTATTATATTTGGATGTTTTTAATCCTGCTTCTTCTTTTGCTTTGTTCCATGACCCAAAATGTTTCACAATTGTAGATTCAGAAAGGTAATTTTTTGGTTTCATATCCTTATATTTACCAAAAGACAATTGACCATCAACATTTTTATTTACATCACATAAAGCATTTATGAGTTTTTGTTTAGAGACCTTTTGCATTATTTATATAATATGTAATATACCCTATATATTTAATCAAAAAATGATGCTTTATTTGCTATATAGTGGGATTCAAAATAGAATGGAGCTAAAATTAAACATAGAGTGTTCTTACCTAACTTCGGGTTGCGTGTTGCTGTCGTATGTTAGGTAAGACTATCCAAAGCGAGACAGCTGTAGTCTCACTATCTGTGTATATCTAAATTCAACCGAAAAGAAACTAATCTAATTTGCTTTTAATCTCTTGTATGTCTTCTTTGATTTCTTGGTGTGAATCCCAAAGATTTGTTAATTCAGATTCAGACTCTACTTCAGCATCATCAATCGCTTTCTGCTTCTGTTCGTTCTCAGATTCGCCTTTGATATACAGAGACCTCTTACTCGGTGTGTTGTAGATGTCACGGAGCGTCGATTCAGGTATTCCAGACACCTGTGCGGTCTTGTAGATGCTACTTCCATCTTCAATATTTTCTATAGCGGTTATTACTTTAAGGAACGGTACAGGGTCAACAACAAGGTATCCTTCATCATCAGTACTGAAGCCATATGGTGGTCTACTCGTCCATTTCCCCTGTCTTTCTGCCTCTTGTAGCCCTGATTTAATCCTATCTCTGGTCATTTCCCACTCCATTTCAGCAACAGACGCCATTATTTGCCCTATGAGCTTGCCGAATTTCGACTCTGGTTCTATCGTAGGGAATCCACTCTGTAGTGGCTTGAGACCTGTCTGATGCTTCGTACAGACTTCGAGAAAGGTGGTGAAGATAGAGGCATTACGACTGATACGACTAATCTCTGTAGTCACAACAGTGTCTATCTTCTCGGATTTGATGTCGGCAACGAGTTGTTGGAATTCTTCTCGGTCAGCTGTGCTCCCCGAACCTTGGTCGGCATATATTTTGAAATTGTCGAGCTGTGCTTGAGTGAGTGATTGCTTGCAATCTGAAATCTGTCGGTCTATCTGTTGGTCTTTGGTTGAAACTCGGATATAGAGGGCAGTATACCGTTCTGATGGGTCACTCATGGTGTGTCTTTTCGTGTGCTCTATTTCCTTATAAAGAACGGGGTTTTCGGTGATGATACTCAAAAGAGGTGCTTTTCGTGTGATAAATGCTAACATGATAGGAGACAATACGTGTTTCAACAACCAACATAATACACGCAAAAAATAAATTCACCATCCAATCACGAAACTGCAGGGGTTCGACCAACTAAGATACCACTACAGAATCTACAGCTCTATTCAAAAACAAAATAAAACCCATTAACCACTGTAATAGTTGTATATGAGTTAATATAACGTGGAAAATGCGTTCTATACTAACGTTCTGCGTTCAATCGCTACACTCACTTCATCCAATCCATGATTGAATTCTTCCTGTGTTGGAACATCTGCATAACCAATAATACCTGTTTGATTATTCAAAAAGTCTAAACCTACTTTGTTAGTTGTCGCATCCGAGATTAAATCGTTTATATAAATTCTATCCTCGGTTGTATAATTGCTACGCTCTATATCTAATAACTGTACACCTGTTTCTCCGTCATAATACAGATTAAATCTGTTCATACTATGTGATATATCTCTATCTTTATATAGTTTTGTGATTTCTCTACTATTGTCGCAAAAAGTTTTAGAATGAGATTTTCCACCAAGTACATCTATTCATTTTTGAGTCTTTGAACATCATACCATATTGTTACCATATATAAACACAGTAACTTTCCTTCAAATTCAGCAAATAAACCCTATGTCGCTATACGGAAAATATCCCACCTGTTCTGCTAATCACAACCGTTACAATACCATGGTTCGATGTGATAGTATGAAGCAAGTCGATTTTAAAGGCGGTAGATTGAAAAAAGAAACAGATGAAGTTGTTTTTATCTTTGATGTAGAACTACGGGAAGGGAGAGACTATGATGGTAAGTTTGATATGGCATTTGGTCTTGCAGAATTAGATGATACAATTCACTTTGTGTTATTAGCTGATGAAAACAAACAGCAACCAAATATTATGGGTACGTTTAGTACTTCAGACTCTTTAGAAGTAATCAATGCTCTAATCGATTCTGAGCAATACTACACAGCCATCAACTACGATAACGTCGAACATGAATCTATCCACGGTTCTGTTATGAAACCCTTGTTGGGGAGAGATATTGGAAAGCAATATGATGTGTATCAAAAAAGAGAGTTAGATGAATCATTTATTGCGAAATTCGAACAGATGAAAAAGCATTTAGAGATAATTGATAACTAATTACGAAAAGACAGAGAGAAATAAATCAGCAACCAATTCGTTTGAAGTGTTGAATACCATTATTCCTTTTATCGTCTTATCTGTAACAGGAGGTTCGCAATTATGCTCTACTATAAGGTTCCCACTGTAATCATACAGCTGGTCAGAGTCATACGTATTATACCCGTGTGTGATTAACCCATACTCCGTATCTGAAATAACAGCATGAACAATACTCTCACCAGAATTCCTCGGACAAAGAGAATTATAATCGATTACATCCCCGACTTCTACTTCATCAATAGAATCTACTTTTTCGTATATCACTAAATCACCTTCATGAATCACAGGTTTCATACTATCACCAGTAGGGATGCCTGCATAGAAATTACTCACAAGAAATAAGGATACTAAACAAGCTAAAAATAGAATTAAAACACAAAACCAAATATAATTACTATTGCTTTCCAACTTTTCATTTATATATTTTAACATATATTAAAGTACGAATATGAGGGTTAAATATGTTTTGACCAATTGATTTTATTAATATCTTCATACCTTATTTTGTTTTGTGAAATAGAATATAAAATTGGTTTCTTATTTAAGTACATAGACTTGCAATCACAATTAGAACACTCTACCATATGAACATCAATTGTTTCTATTGCTTGTAACAGTTTTATTGTATTTTCATCCTTATTACTTATTGTATCTTCAAATCCACAGTTTAAACATTCCATATATGTGTATGGTGTGTTACATATATTAAATGCTGTTACAAGACAATCAAGAAAAGAGAGTGGAGAGGATTCAAACCTTCATAGGTACTTGCTACCAGAGTGCGTCGAGGAACTTTCGTATCGACACTCTATGTGCCTTTTATCTCAGGCGTACACTCTCAAACGCCAACTGCAGGATTCGAACCTGCGGAACGTATGGGAGCGTTCTTCAGAATAGCAATCTGACCCTTTCGACCAGACTCAGGCAAGTTGGCATACAGCTGAAGAACGTAATGGGACTCGAACCCACAATCTTCGGTTTCGAAGACCGATACCTTATCCAATTGGGCTATACGTTCACAGAGAGATATTTTATCAATCTCTTATGGGCAGAGTTGGATTCGAACCAACGACCATCACGAGTTAAACTCGTTTAACGCACTAAGCAACGGGTCTTAAGCCCGTTTCCTTCGACCACTCAGACAATCTCCAGCTTGCTTTTTGTTAAATGGAGCAACCGTAGTATATATCAAACATTGAGTGCTCCATTTGAATTCGACGTATGATATAATACGAACATATTATTAAAATGGTTAATTAAACCAAAAAATATAATATGTTCGTATTATATCATGTAAAATAGTTAAGGGTTATACCCCATAAGTATTATGGTTCAAATAAGGAAAACGCATGAATATCCCCAAGATAAAATAAAAATAATGTATAATGCTTAAAATATTAGTTTTTTAATGATGCAAGTTCTTTTGTTATCTGTTCTCGTTTGAAATCTGTTAATGTAGCTTGTCTTTCTTTTCCATCGATACTATCAGTATTGAAATAGACTATATTATTCTTTTCTTCACCGTGTTCATCTATAAATTCAATTACTTTATTAATCATTTCATCAAATATTGGTTCAGATTTAGGGAATGATGTAAATGTACCATTTGAAAAAAATTGTATAAACTGAGGTTTGGTTTCACTTGTTCGTACTTTTATTCGTAAACTCGGATATGATTCAGGTTCATATGCAACATCTACAAACGATGTTGTAGAGTTCATCTTATTATACATCGTTTCTAAATCGAGATTCTTTTTAATATCTCCAGATGTATTCATATTACTGCATTCTAATTCGGAGTCCAGCTGTAAATCTGTCTTACTCGTTAGTTCATTTAGTAACTTTTGTGCCTCTACTTCATATTTTACACCATTTATCGTACATGAACCACTGGTATGCACTGTTATAGTTGGTTTTCCATTCTTATATCTAAAACCAGAAGATAAATCGTGAGAGTACGAACTTACAACATCTTGTGTTGGTTCATCATAATATAGTTTCTTTAGTTCTTTATTATACTCTTTTTTCGATATAATACCTCTATTGAATTCGCATCCTAATCGAAATAATTTATTATCAGCTGAATCAATAACGTCTTCATAGCTATCAAACTGTTTGTTTAATCCTTCTAAAATATCGTATTTTCCATACGTAGTATAACATTCAGAACAAGTTTTCTCTCCTTCTAACCCTACAGGTAAATGAATATCATTACTACAATTTGATTCTGTACATTCAAACGATACACCTCCCGACAATGTACCTTCAAACACTTTCATATTTATAGTTGCATCATACATGTATCAAACTTAAGTATATACCCCTAAAAGCGTTGTCATAATATAGGTATTATTTATTTGTACCTCTTGGAGCTGGACAAACGGTATATTTTGAGAAAATAGCATCTATAAATTCGTTTATTTTCAATCCAAATTCTTCACCATCATAGACAAACTGAATAATATCATTCACAATCATGTTTATTTTCCACTTTGTGTATTTATTCAGTGGTGTTTCTAATTGACTGTACTCATTTATTCTATCAGGATTAGATATACCTGTTAATTTATCGGAAAGGTATACTTCATCTTCTACTTCAAACGAAAGTGTGTAGACATCTAAATACGGATATGAATATTGCTGTAATGAGCTGTTGTAAATATCAGGTAAATCAATATTTAGCTCTTTTTTACTATGCATATGTGAGAACTGTTCAAACTTTAATTTATATAGTGTTTCAAACGGTATATCTTGGTCATCGATATTATATAGTTTGAATACTTGTTTTGAATCTATGGATTTTTTAATATCTTCGTTCTGATTCAATACAATTAAATTTGTATCTTCAATCAGGTAGCTATCTTGCCTACTTGAGAGCTGAGTAAATTCATCAAACTGTACTCTATTCAGATTATCACTCTCGTGGTGCTCATCTAATTTACCAGCAACAGATGCGTACTTACCTGTAGACTTCTTTTCTAAAATCAGAAACCCTTGCGTATCATACAATTGTACCGACCGTATCAACGCATCATACATCACACCATACATCTCAGAAGATTCATCTGGGAAAAATTCTCCAAAATCTTCTTTATTAGTAATTATATTAAACATAGTATTATATTGTCTACGACATTGGGTAAGTGTATTGATTATCTGTATCTTTATTAAAGATATATGGAGGTAATATATTATAGCTAAATATTTCTTCGATAAATTCTTCATACGCATAGTCATCATCATTGATTATTATTTTATCATCAAATAGCTCTATATTTGAAGGAATATATTCTGTACCTTTGATTGAAATTGTGTTATCACTATAGGTATCAAAATATTCACTATGTAAAAACACGTTATTCGTATTTTTTATAGCAATCGTTAAATCTGTACCGTGTGTCCACGGTGTAATATTGATATATCCTTTTAAATTATCTGGTGGTGATTTGTAGAACTCGTCTAACTCTACGTGAATCACAACAGACTGTAGTAGCAGATATAATCTCGATTTATCACTAAGGTGTGTTTTCTGATTTAACGTGTAAACTGGTTCATCTTCAAAAATAATGCGTTCGTCAATTGGTTTAAGGTAGCAAAAATCACCACTCAAAGACTCAATATGAGATATTGAATCACTGTGTGAAATATGATATAGAGTGTCAAACGTTACCACTTCAGCATTCTGTGTCAGAACACCACCGTACAGCTCATCACCTCGTACACAAATCCCTATGTTTTGAATACTATACCGTCTTGCAAGTTCGATTAACCCATCATATATAAGCGAATTATGTTCAACATCATTTATATCAGAGCTATCGCTTAAAATTATTTCTTCCATATTATAATAATAGTATTAAATGTGGTTAAGTATTTTTATTCTAACTTATTAGTTATTTCTAAGTTTACCTTCAATATACTCAGTAAATACGGAAGATTCTACTCCATCGAGAAGAACTGATGCAGTCTTACCAACATCAGAATCGACATTACTTAATTCAGTAAGTTCCCTCCGACTTATGTTATCGTCTGCAATATCATTCAGTAAGTTTTTAACACTTTGTTGGTCTACTTCAACAGATGATTTATACACGTCTGATTCTACTCCATCGAGAAGAACTGATGCTGTTTTAGCTATATCCGAATCAGAACCTCGTAATGTGATTAAATCTCTACGACTAAGGTTATCATCTGCAACGTTATCTAAGAACTGTTCTAAATCTTTAAATTCTTCTTTATTTACCATATGAACACTTTAAGTATTACACCCTATATGTATTATGGTTCGTAGTATGAACCCCAACATATAACCAGTCATATTGTTAAACTATTACTATGAATCTAAAAAATGATATTAGAAATTTTAAGAATAAACACAGAGATAAGTTACACAAACATAGGAATAAGATAAAATGGCTATCTGTGATATTAATATTTGTATTTGCTGTTATAACTGTTCAAGATGTATTGAATCTATTATTCAGTCCAAATATAGATACATTGTTTAAAGCTGTTCACTCTGTCCCTATTTTACTGTATTTCATTACACGTATGTTCCCTCACGCACATACCTCTGTTGAAAAACTCAATACAACTAAAAACAGAAAAATACTCTTAATTGTAGCTCTTGTCGGTGCAATTATGAGCATCCAAGCATTATCAATTGTATTCATAGGGATATTCCTTTATCTGGAGTACAAAGGTAACGGTAATAGAGGTCGTAAAACAACACGTCGTAAGAAAACAGGTAGTGATTACAGATACGAACCGAATAACAATTCAAGTGGGAAATTCAAATTCGATTAAATCGCACCACCTCGATATGCTGAATGCGTAGCTGACACAGAACCGTTTGCCATCCAAATAATATCTCTCTTATTCTTGAATGTGATGTCTGCTTCCAACTTTTCAGATTGAATAGGTTGTATTGTCTTGCTACCCATGTTTAAAATCTCTAAATAATATTAGAACGCTTATTGTGTTATATATTTCGGTCTAAAATAGATTTATCCTATCTAAACCCGTAAACATAAGGCATATTATAATTAAAGATATGTTATGAGTGATTCTAACTGGATGATGGGTATTATGAATAGATTATCGGGTGTTATTGCAACACTGGTTGTGTTTGTCGTGTTATGGGCGTTTATCTCATCACACATCATAACATTCTCTACAACTATATCAATGATTATCGCCGTAATAATATCGGTATATATCTATGGTACAGTTCTTAAATTCGTTCGTCAATAATATTCTCGTTGTTATATTTCTCAGATTGTTTAAACGTACCAATAACAGTATCAGACTGTACACAGATGACAACATACGTTTCTAATAGTTTATAAAATACGGATACACGGTGATAGTAAATATTATCGTTATCTGATTTGATATATATGTCTTTAGCCATATCATCACCATCTACTCGATAAGATTCTTTGATTAATTCATTTAACTTCTCATCTGTTAGTTCTTGACTTGGATATACTGGTGAATCACTTGCAACTGCTTCTATCATATTATTTCTGGTTTTTACTTTGTCTCCCATATAATAATATGATTAGTTAAACCCTATATATTTAACTGACAGAAAGTGGAAGGTGATGGGATGCCTCTGAAATCACCCTTACAGCAACTTAGACCTTGCAAGTGTTATAATAAACACTGTGTATATAGGTAATTATTAGTATAATGTATTTTATTCAGACTTAGCAAAAAAATCAAAATTAAACGTAGAAAGGATTTAATCGTGAGTAATACTTTACCACGTTGATACTTATAGTTTATATATGTACAAATGGTTGATTCTTCTTGGAGTCGTTGGAATAATAGGTTTGTTTGCTACGGAATCGTTACTATTCATCGTCCCGTTTCTGTTAGCAATACTTCTCGTAGTAGTGTTGAAAATGATTAAACTCGGTTTGCTGGTTGGGTTAATTGGCGTAGCGTTGTACTTGATGCTTCACCTCGGTTTGGTCTAAACTCGAACAGAAAACACGGACAAATAACCGTACCACATAGACCGTCGTTTCCGAAGCACGGTTTCTTTATATACCACCCTCCCCCCACTATTTCCGAAGAAACAGCAATCAAGTGTCCAGCTGTATCTCTCGATTCGATAAAATAATCAAACGTCGTGGTTGTTTGACATTTTATTAAACTGCTCTACGGACTAACTCAAACAGCTACAGCATAAAGTTTCCGCTTTACATACAGCTGTTTGTATTGTTCCAGTCGCAATCGTAGGGTTAGCTTCGGAAATGATGGGGTGAGGGTGTCTTTATACATAGGGCTTCTTCGGAAACGATGGGGGGTGTCAATGCTATTAGTTACCACGATTCATCTATAGTTTGTTTCGAAAATAGCTTTACTATCTTGTGTAAAAAGAATAACACCATTATATTCTGTGTCCTTATAATATATACTGTATTTTTCACCTTCTAAAACACCGTTATGGTCTACTAATAACAAACACTCTGTTACCCATTCAATCGGTTCTATATCTGTACGTTGATTATCACCCATATGTATATATTATGACTAATGTTGGTAAAGAATTATGTTAACGTGTATCATAGTAGTCCACTAAAAATTTTAAATTTAAACGCATTACTTACAGCATCTATAGTATATCCAAACCGTGTACAGTACCGTTAAAATCAGACTGGACAGATATAATCTCCATTCGTATTATACAGGTACGGTCCATGCGGGCAATCACTGCAGTTACTCTTTCCACATGGTTTCATCATTTTATATACAGACCCAAATTCATCATGAGGGATAACATCTAATATCATACCTTTGCTCTTGAAATCTTTTCTTTTTTGATTTATATTTTGGAATAACAGCGTACTGTAGGTTATCGAGTCGTGTGCATCCATGATTTCATCGAGTTTATCCTTAGCATCTTCCTTTGTAGCCAAATATTTCAACGCACTTGTTTCACTCGAACTAAGAGAACCGTAGTTTTTCATGTAATAATTAGTCAACTCCATTTCTGAATCTCTATCTACATCCTCATAGTCTGGATTAAACATAATTGGTTCATACGTATCTGTATCGATTTCTACTGTCGTATCTGTATCAATCTTTGAAACATCCATAGACATATCTTCAGTCAAGCTATCATACGTATGTGGTTTAGAATACTTCTCGTTCTCTCGTATCTCATCTTTGTACTTTTCAGCTATATTAGAATATTCTTCATTGAGAATTTTTTCTGCCACACTTGGAAAACCACCGTTGTCTTGTACGTCCTGAATACTCTGTTCAGCAACACGAGCTAAATCAGAACTCTCGTGAAGCTCTGAAGACGGTATTGCTTGTTTGTATATCTCTGAATCAGGATTTCCTCTGTATTCATCACACTCAGCTAACTCTGTAGCTGTTGTTACACCTACAACGCTTCCTGCTTTATAGGGTATCTCATCCGTTGAAGAAGCATCATCGTGCAGTGCAACCATCATATACACATGGTTATCGACGTGTGCCTGCTTCGCATTCTTATTCACGTTATGTCTACCAAAGAAATCAGGGTCATCTTGGTAGCTCGTCGGTATCCCCTGTACGTTCTTATCATTATTTCCGTTTACTCGGCGTGACTTGACATCAATTGACGCCCACCCTTCATCTGTCTTAAACAAAAAGTCGTGTTTGTACGAACTACTCTGAACATCATCTAACCAAACCCATTCATCATCCTCATAATTGTTCTTCAAATGTTTTGCGACGACGTATTCAGCTGTCCGTCCTTGGTTCTGGTCATACGCCCTCTCAGAAGTTCTACGCCCACTGCTCGACCCAAACGCCTCTTGACTCTGGATATTCTCTCGTTCACCGCCTAACAACTCATATGCTGGTATGTCTCTATCCAAATCTCTGAATAACATATCATAATATTATCATTACAATCCCAAATGTGTTAGCTTTCTTAGGTTTCTTATCTAACAAAGGGAAGGTGGTGGGTTAGGTAAGAAAAAAATCAGTAGTTGTCGATGAAATCAGTGAATATCTTACTATCTGTTTGTAGTATAACTTTCAAGAACAGTATCCCATGTTTGAATACGATATGAAGAACTAATTTGTTGAACTTCTCCGAATCGTTTTTGAAATAATCACTATCATCAATACTGTCTAAATCATGTTCTCTACAATACGTTTCATTAATATTCTCTGTATCAGATTCATATGCTCTATCAATAATACTCACAACTTCTTCATCAGGAACCTGTTGCATCAGCTGTGGAGCTAATAATTTTAATAGATTAATCAATACAAACTGTTCGTCTCTCTTGTAAATACTCTCAATAGCTTCATCTACATACGTCGATTCATTCAGTGTTAGGATATATAAGAACTTTCTCGCATCCTCTAAGAGATATGGTCTTACTTTCTCTGGATTCTCATCTGCATACATACAGAGTAACGCCCAATCTCTCACATATTCATTGTCGTCACCCTCTTCTTCGTATTTCTCAAGTGAGCCGAATTCATCTACCACAAACTGTCGTAATTCTCTGGTAAATGAATCCATCATATCATAAAACATATCATCAGCACTCGGTACGCCTTCCATAGGTTCTGCATCAGGTGAAGAATCCGTAATCTCAGCAACAACCATTCCACTATGGTCTGTAATAAACGGATTGTGGAATTTATCTTCATCTTCATACGTCATTAACTCAGCTAAATCACCGTTAAAATCATTTAAAATTTTATCTCTATTGTTATGATTGTGAATATACTCAATTGCTTCACCAAAAGTCATTTTTTGACTCATACCCTACAATTATGATTATAAGTGGTAATAAGTATTGATTAAAATCGAAAAATAAGCTACTCTCTATCTACAACTCACGAATGAATTTTCGATATAGGTGACTATACCCCAAACCAACACTAATTGCTACTTCATTCTTATGATAACCAATAATGTGATTCACGAATTCATTTGCATTATTTTCAAAGTATTCTGTATCTACACTCTTACCGTGAACCTCTTTATAGGATTCTTTAACGGTTTCTTCATCATACTGATATATGATTTTACAAATTTCAAATAAATCACCAGATTCAGCTACAACATCACCCACAATCGCTTTACAGATTATTAAGCTGAGTGCATTATTATCTGCTAAATTCCCGATGACACCACTTTCAAGCTCTAAGTTCGTAACTATAGCGTTGAGAACATAGTCTGGAACGTGTTTCGCAAATGATTCGAATATCTCATTTGGTCTCTCCTTAGCTAATTTCAGCATCAATTCAATCACCTCTGTATCTGAATCTTCGAATTCATCCCATGAACTATAGCCCATATCGAGCATAGCTTGTCCAAGTAATGCCTGATTCTCATCGATAAACCCAGACATGAATTTGAAATCATCTACGTCATCATTATCCATAATGTCTTTCTCTAATTTGATTGCCATAACCATACTATCATTTCCTTCTAAACTCAGAATAATTTTTGATACAAACTCTGGATTCATATCAATAGCATGGCTAACGATACTTGGTCGGTATTCGTCAATTACTTTTTCTAATTTATCTTGCTCTCCCATATACAATATCACATCAGATGTAGTCATTTCTTGACTCATATCACAATATTATGCTTATAGGTGGTAAAGTATACTGTTATAAATATAAAAAAATAACTATACAATTCTTATAAATTAATTTAGAATACTTATGACTGTATTTATATAATTTAGATGTTTCTACGTGTTGTAATAAGAAGGTATAATTTTATAACTTTACCAATTCTGCAAACCTTTCTTCACTAACATATTGACAGAAGCATTACGACTCATCCCTAATTCATCAGCAACCTCATCGACCTGATTAACGAGACTTGATGGCATCCGTTGGGTTAGTTGCTCTCGTTCCTCATCTTCATTATCTTCAGCTGTGTCTGTGCTACTGTTTGCTTCATCTGTGATTTTCCTACGACCCATAGTGATTGTATTGTGGACTCATACTGTATTCAATCTATCGCCGTTTCTCCATCAAAATGATTTCACTCTTTAGAAAACACGTTACCACGTACCATAGCAATACGATAAAAAATTTTACATCAGCTCTCTATTCTTGCCATTGAAGCTCTGGGTAATCTCCAGTGACAGTACTCCACGTCGAAGTAAATTCGAAATTCATGTTACTTGAAGCAGATGAACCTTGCATCTGGCTTGTTGTAAGACCATTACTATCAGGAAGACCTGCACTTGAAGATTGACCAGTTGAGTCTTTATCCCAGTATGAATTCGAAACCGTACCCTCATAATTACGTCCTACGAGACCACCTACGTCTTCTTCACCAGTAACATTTCCTGTTGAATACGAATTCGAAACTGTACTAATACGGTTATACCCTACGAGACCACCTACATCATCTGCACCAGTAACATTTCCTGTTGAATACGAATTCGAAACTGTAACCTTATAATCTTCACCGACATAATTTTCACCGACGAGACCACCTACATCATCTGCACCAGTAACATTTCCTGTTGAATACGAATTCGAAATATTACCATTATTATTTTCACCGACGAGACCACCTACCCTATTATTACCAGTTATATTAACATTAATAACACCAACATTTTTGACTTCGCCACCTGCACCAATAAGTCCAAACAATCCAACAGAATTTTCACTTTGACGTTTGATATTCAAACCACTAATATCGTATTTCTTCCCATCTAAACTACCTGTAAATTCATTACCTAATTTACCAATAGATTTAAATCCTTGTCCATTATTCCAATTAACTGTACCAGAAGCATCTATATCATTAACAACGATATAATTAGCACTGAGGTCTTCTTGCATAGCTTGTAAATCAATTGCTGTACTGATTTCATATGGA
>Ga0306873_100413_pt1 | contig 17709 bp, 18 predicted proteins | sample AntCluMetagen312_FD_190423 | JGI IMG/M metagenome (GOLD analysis project Ga0306873, IMG submission 190423) | Saline lake microbial communities from Club lake, Antarctica - Metagenome #312 (v2) (version 2) | ecosystem: Environmental > Aquatic > Non-marine Saline and Alkaline > Saline | place...
CCTGTACTTCGCTTAATACGGGTGTTGAGCAGACGCGCTCAGAGGGCAGTGATGCGTCTGCTTGAACGCCTGAAAGAAACACTATCGCAACAGAACTCAACCAACTCAACGACAGCACACGTTCCACCCAGCGACGCATATTCGCTCCTCGCAAACGAGCGTCGTCGGCACATCATCGAGTACTTGGTAACCCACGAAGATGACGTTGTACCGCTGCGCGATATCGCTGATTATCTCGCCGAAGAGATGGACGATGACCGACATGCGTGCTACGTTAGCGTTTTACAACAACACGCACCGCATATGGAGCGTGCAGGCGTTGTGACGCACGATAACCAAGCGCAGACACTACAAGTGCACGACTCGCTTCATCGCTTGTGCGCGGCACACAAAACGTTCATAGACTCTCTCGACTAACGCTCGTTATCTTCAAGCGAAGGTCGGAGGTCTCGCCAGCGGAAATGCACCGACTCCCCATCGACGGTTTCGACGAGGTAATCGATGCTATCACGCCCGTCACCAGTGTCTTCGCCAGCGTCGTCGACAGTCACGTCGACAACCGTTCCTTCCGGGCCATGCCAGTATTTATCATTCGGATCAGTTTCGTCTAAGATATCGTCTCGCACGCGGTCGCCTACGTCAAATCATCTTCTGCGTCAACAATATCGAATCGAACTCTGGGTCTCGACTAATCGTCACGAAACCCCACGCGTTGTTCTCCCTAATAAACACAATTCCCTCCGTTTTGTCGAGAACAGAGCACCCTGGACGTCATCAGCACCGTCGATTTTATCCCGTGAGATTGTCGCTTGGATCGCGTTTGCGTCCAGTGAAGGGTTCCATTCAGTAGTTATTCTTGAAGTTCTTTTTCGAGACGTTCATCAATCCGTTCAATCATCGCGTCGACATCGTTGTCGTTGCGCGCAGCTTCTCGTAGATCGTCGAACAACTCTGCCAACTCTTGGACTGTCTCGTCAGTAAGGCCGCGCGGATCGAGTACAGGCACGCCTTCCATTTCGTTGGGCTCAATTTTGTCCATCCCAGAACTATATGTTCTGCCCGACCGACGAACTACATCACTCGCAAACCCGCTGTTTAGATACGCCAGCAGTGCCTTCATTTGACTCTCGGTAATATCGACGTTGAAGTAGATGCCATGAAGATTCGACAGGTTGCGTGCGTCCGTCTCGTTGCGGATGAACCGGCTGCCTCCCCGAGACATGTACGTCACGAGGATTGGCGGTGGATTGCGCCGATCAACAACGAACCAGGGGTTACGGTTACGTGCCAAGTACCCACTGTGGGCCTCAACTTCATCTGACATCCCGTATTGGAGGTACTCGATGACACCAGGCGTTTCGCTTAGTTCGGGATTCTTGTCTGCGTAAGCAGTCAGGGTTGTGTTCCCTTCTGCTTCATTCGGCATCGCCTGATTGATTTCATCCGCATCGAGTTCTTTCAGATGGTACAGAACCCACACCTCACCACCTTCTTCGCGTTCTTGTTCCCAGTCCTCGATCCTGTAACCGTACCCAGGGACGCTGCGAGAATTACGGACAATTTTTGAGAGATACTCCTCTTTGATATTCCATTCCTCAACCTCGCTCTGCGTGAGGCAGAAATAGTCATTTTTTCCGGTGGCGATTCCTCGGTTCACCGTTGCCAGCTCAGATAGTTCTGTGAGGCCGCTTGTGTCGATGTCGAGCGGGTCGAACAAGCTCGTCCACTTGTCCTCTGCATCCAAATCATCTTGCCGAACGACGTTGATGAAGCCCCACTCAGTCTCGCCCTCCACGTCACCATTAATCGCGTCGAGCAACGTTTCCTCACTGGGTTCTCCGTCGACACGAACGATACGCGTCAACTCATCCGCGTCCCCACCATCGGGTTTTTCGAGGAAACTCACCAACGACGTTGTCATTGCCTCGTCAAACTTTGAGGATTCGTCGCGGTCGAACAACACCAAGGCTTTGATGTCGTACTCGTCCACCAGATACTGTTTCAGGGACTCTCCGTACGATGTTTCGAGGAACTCACTCGGGGTGATAAACGACATCCGCCCACCAGGACTGAGGAACTTCGTCGAGTGATAGTAGAAATACGCATACATCGGCGAGAGCGCACTCACGTCACGCCCGAGTTCAGCTTCTACCCGTGAATTAACCCGTTTCTTGTACTCCTCTGAGAGTTCATGATGGCGACTGTACGGCGGATTGGAGATAACGGCATCAACCTGTCCGTTCACATTGTCGGGATCAAGATCGAGGAAATCACCGATCTGTAGATTATGCGACCCCCCATGGTTGAGCAGTGTGAGAGATGTTGCACCCATCACGAGCGCCAGCTCGTTCAAGTCGGCGCCATAAATGTCCGCCAGAGCTGCTTCATCCGATTTCTGCTGCTTCTGTCGATACGATGCAGCGGACAAGGCGCCTGCACCCATCCCAGGATCAAGAACTGTTTCGGTACCGTTGTCGATAATCCAGGACGCCATCAAATCCGCAATTGTGGGCGGAGTACGGAACTGCCCCAACTTCCGGCGACTCTCCTGCGGAACGAGCGATTCGAACAACCGTCCGATTTCCTCCGCGGGTTCCTCGGACGACTTCAGCTGATACCGGGATTCAATAAGCTCTTTCAGGTCGTCCTCATCAGCAAGTCGTGCAACGTCATCAAGCACGTACTCGCCGAACGCCCGGTCAAGCGTCGTTTCTTGTGCATTCTGGAACGCTGCTCGCGCATCAGAGTCCAATTTAGGGAGTATATCGCGCTTGTGATAGTGCTCGTACAGCGTGGCCTTCAACAGCGTATTGAATGCGGCCTGCCGCGCCACGACCCGTAACGGGGTCTCAAGTCTGTTGAGCCCGTGGAGGTCACACCAGTCATCTACTCGACTCTGTAGATCCTGATTCAAATCCCCGGAGATCCGCTGGTAGATCGCGTCCGCAGCAGTATTGAGCGCGTTTTCAAGAGTCATTTGTGTACTCATTCGTCATCCCTCTGTTCTTGCTCTTCCCAGTCATCGAGAATACGATTAATCAAGTCATCGAATGACTCACCCATGTTGCCATGACTTTTCAGGCGCTCGTGGGTCTCTTCGTGGATTTTGATGTTTTTGTAGTCCGGCATTAGTTCGTTATCGACTAATTCTGGAGGGGCACACAATGTATCTTCCTCATCCCGTGTGTGTATAGCACGCCCCTTGTTCATTGTGTGCTGCATATTCCACGAATACTAAGCACACACTGTATAATAAAGATATTCATGAGAATAGTGTCTCGCAGACAGTATGCAACTAGCGGCGGGTGAGACGATTGAAGATGTCGCCAAAGAAAGCCAGGAACTTGAAGAGGAAATTTTTCTAAACCAAATTCGAGAGTTCTACGATGACGAACTTGAGAAGAACAAGGAACTGTACGACTTTGTTGCCGAGCATACCAACAACTTCCGGGATTTCGATGCGCAAATCATCCGGCAAGAACCCAACGTCGTCAAAGTCCTTCGCTATCTGGTGAAACCCCCCATCAGCCAGATGAAATTTGGACAGTTCAACGGTGTCGGGTCAACAACGAACTACGAAGACGACGACCCCTCTACTCCGACGAAAGCGACGGCGAAAGCGATGGCGGATTTCATGGAAAAGAACATGGACGAACGCAAAGTCCCTTGGCTCTATCGCAATGTCGATGTCGACGAATGGATCGACATCTCCCGAGACTGGACGTGTGACATCATCGCACAAAGCGAAGCGAACACTCGCTACAGGAACTGGCGAAAAGACGTTCAAGAAGACAAAGTCGCGGAAGCCATGAAGGAAGCCGGTCTCCGGCGTGTAACTCGCAGCAGTACGATCTCAGACATTGATGACCTCCCTGCTGGTACCTTCGTGAGCGAAACCAAAGTTGCCTGTCCTGGAGACGACCAAAAGGCAGATTTCGTCGCTCGACCGGCGAAAGACGAGATTTTGTTCTTGGAGGCGAAAGCAATCGGTGTAAAAATCGACTCCTACAAGCGAATCAAGGAAATTCGAAATAAGGAGTCTGACTGGCGTGCAGGCTTCCCGAACGCTCGTGTTGGGGCCGCAGTCGCGGGATGGATTCCCGAAAGTCAAATAGAGACACTCCTCGGGGACGACATCGAAGTGTTCTGGGAGCACCGTCTCGACTCACTGCAAGACTACATCCAATCCTTCCAGTAACAGCGTAGACACTCCCTGAGGGAGTTTACCGTTATTTTTTGTACTGCTCTATAGTCGACCTATAGCCTACTAGAAGTTCACCTGTACATGGGACACCGAACGAGAGTGCATGATACGTCGCCTGTTCGGCAATCATGGGAAAACTACCGCAGAGACGGTGAACCACTCGACGTCAAGCAGAACGACGTTCTGTTCCTTCATCGAATGATGACCAAGGACAGACAAGGATATCTCCTCAGCCCCTTCGTTGCTCATTTTCTCCAGTCGGAAGGTGGTCGAGGAGATCGTCAATAAACTCGACGACATCGCGATAAATACCGAGAGCAGCAACGTGCCCTTCTCGAATTCGATACACCTGAATTGCAATCGGTGACGCGTGGGTTCCTTGCAGATGTCGCCCCTCTCAAAGCGGAGAAGGCCGTGCTTGAGGCTCGGGTGCAGGAACTCGAAGATCTTGAGCAGCAACGGCGTCTCGGTGATTTTGCAGGAGATTCCAGATGTGTCCAACATGACGGGTGAGCAAAACAAAAAAGAAGCCTCGTTTAATCGCCTCTTTCCCGACCTCGTCCCAGAAATCAGTCTCCTCGTTGTACTGCATCCCGCCATTACCACTGTACGTACCCACGTGCGGGTACGTATCGGTCAGTGTCCGGCGGATATGCTCAAGCGTGTCGTGGTATTGCGTGAAGATGATGATGTTGTCCCGTGCCTCTTGACGGAGTCCCCGGATGTCTCGGCGGAGTTGAGCAATCTTCGGGTCTGTGTGGGCTTGGTTCAGGTCATCTACGAACTCCCGAAGGGCCTCTCGCTCTGCTTGGAGCACGTTCGCTTCCTCCCCACCAGTCGGCTGGTATGCGTCGAGGGATTCTGTCCCGACCACTTCTTCAATCGTTGCTTCAGTCACACCTGTGTCGGTACTGAGGTCGGACATTGCTTCGGTCATGTCTTCGACCTCTTGGTCGAGTTTCTCCATCCGTCTCTGCAAGCTCTGTTGGATGGCGTGCAGGCTACTCGTGAGTCGCTGCCGGTACGTTGTCATCACGAACCCCAGCGCCAACTTCTCCTTGCCCGTTAGCACCTTCTGCGACTGTTTGTACGTCTGGTCGATGTACTCCTCGACCTGATCGTAGAGTGCTTCAGCCTCCCCCAGCTCGATTCGTATTGTCTCTACCGACCGTATCGGTACCGTATCTTTCAGTAGCCCCAGTTCTTGGCACTGTTCAAGCACAGCCCGCGTATTCCGGAAGATTCGCGACTGGACTGGTGTTGCCCATTCGGTTGCTGAAACCAACGCACTCTAGGCGTCAGGGCCACAGTCGAACATCAGTGACCGCGGGTCATCGAACCGGTCTAAAGTATCCCGAACACCGACGAGTTTCTCCAGGGCTTTGGTTTGTTGTAGTGACGCAGTATCCGTTTCATCGACCAAGAGTTCGGCTCTCTCGGCATATCCCGGGTTCGCCTGGATATGGTCATGAACCAGTTCAGCGAACCGCTTCAGACGTACAGTGCCTTCGTTTTCATTGAGCTCCAGTTCCTTTCGGAATTGTTCCAGAACCTGTTGCTGGCTGTCCGGAGCCGTGGTGTAATTGTCACTGACAGTATCGAGGCTGGCTTCGAGAGCACGACGTGTTTCGAAGAACTCGATAATGACCGTCGGATGCTCACGGCCAGTTACGAAACCTCCGATTGGTGTTTCTTCCCAGGACTCCGCTTCTGGTTGCCCGTCAATTTTGATGCCATGGTCATTTAGCCCACCGAGTGGGCCGACGAGGTAGTCTCCGTCATATCGTCGGTCGTGGTAGTAGGCGTGGATTCGAACGGCTCTTCGCGTTGCAGAGTTTTCAGTAAGAAATCTAAGTCAGGAACAATCACACCACTCGTTGTGAGTGGTGTGTTAGAGGTTATTCGCGTCAGTCTTCCTCAATATACTGTTCGGTTTCCCAATCAATATCTGGCTCAGACTGCATATCTGGATCTCCTTTCGTCAGGATCAGACACCGGTCGATAGCATCCTTTTCTTCTCGTTCCTCATCATGATCGTATTTTAATCGATTGAAAACCACATATGCTCGACTGTCCAGATCATACGCATCACTAATGATCCCGTGGACGTCGAAGTTTGTACTTTTACGAGCTTCTTCCGCGATTATCGCGGCAGTATTCAGTGTCCGCTTTCCCCCGGCCAAATTCTTTTGCACATCCCCTACGATCAACACAGCGACGCTGTCTGGGGCGAGCACACCATACATCGAGTGTAGACATTCTCGCATGAAGTTCCGATACTTATCGGTATCTGCGGTAATATCGAGTTTTTCACGCTCGGACTCACGGTTCTGGTTGAGCCACCAGAGTCGAATCCAATTATTCCACGTATAGCTTAGTGTCTGCATATACGGCGGTGACGTGACGATTAGATCAGCAGATTCTTTCTCAAACAAGTCATGGAGGTTTCTTGAATCACCACGGGTGATTTTGGTTCGTTCACTAAGTGATGGCGGTACATCATCTTCGTGTGCGAGCCCCTGTTTTCTCAGTGCCTTCGGTCGAATATCACGTTCAGGTCGTTCCAAATCGTGCTTTTCAGCGTACTCACGTACATAATTTGCAGTTCCGGAGTAGATGTCTTTTGTTTGGAGAGAGAGATACATGCTACTGGGGCCATGCAAAATTCCACACATAACCCCCTTTAGATACGTTGCTTTTCTACTATTGTCATCATGTAGAACTTCCCGAAGGCGGAGTATTTGATCAAGTGTATAATCTGAATAGAATACTTGTAAGTCCTCATCATCGAGTAGCCGCATCTCCTCGTTGTTCACATCACGGGCTTCATTCAGTTTGGTATCAAGATAAGGCTCAAACTCGGGTGTGTTCAAAGGATTACACTTTGCCTTGGAGAGGACATATGCGTAAGAGAAGGCATCATTTCCGTACCCATTCCGGTTTTGAAGTGCAGCCTCAAGAGGGGTGGTTCCGCCACCAGAGAAAGGATCAAGAACAGTGTCACCCTTGTCACTGAAGCGCCGGATGAAATAGTGTGCTAAGGAAGGAGGAAATCCACCGAGATAGGGTGATAGTCTGTGGAGGCTATGCCCCCAACTCCGATGTGCATCTTTCCAGGTAGATTTGAGGTCTGCGGTGGTTTCTGCTACGACGTCTTCCTCAGGTAATTGCTTGTCCTCTGATATTTTAGACATGACTTCAGACTCTCCTGTTCAACACGCTTCTCGCGAAGCCAATAGTGTTACTCATTCAGACCTAATTGAAATGCTGTACTCCGAGCCTATGACGAGTTATTCTCAGTAAATTCTCTAGAGAACAACTCCAGCACTCGTGAGCCTGTTTTTAACGGGATCGATGCCTGCTGGTGCGCTAACGTGACTGGGATAGTGGCATCATCATACAGCGCAGTTTCGACGCTAGTTATCGCCTCAAGCGTTTTCCGCATCAACGGATAGTTGGTTGGGTCGTACTTGTCCGATCCATCTGGGAGTTTCGGAAGATCGAGTACAAAAACCCGATCAGATTCTGACTTGTAGACGAATGGCCACCCGTAGTGATCTCGTGTTCCATATTCCAACCGAGTAGTTCCAGACTTGACATACTCATAGATATACTCGTTATCCATCCCCAGCACCGACCCAGTAGGCATGCTATCCTTGATGTTCATCGCGTGGTCTTTGAACTGTCCACTCTTTTCGATCCCCACGATAATCGGTGGTGAGTACCCGTTTGCACGCTGCTTGTCTGTAATTCGTTTGATGGTATCCAACACAGGTTCATGGAACCAAGCAGGTGTGTCGTAGACTGCTAATGGCCCGTCAATGACAAACCCGACTCGGGATAATCTACTGGGGTTGTTCTCCGCTAGATAGCGGAGATAGGCGCACAGCGTCAGATGCTCAAGTACCTGCATCACCGAAGATATTGCAGCTCCATTCGCCTGGGTCTCGCTCACATTCTCGTGGGTTCGAAGCGAATCGGTAGGGTAAACTTCGATACCGCACTCATCGCAGATTCCGAAATCGTAGATGTCTGTGTGAATGTGTGCTTCAGCACCCTCTGTAGGACAATCTGGATTCGGACAGCGGTAAACATCTACAGTCCGACTGTCGATATGACGTGGATCGGACTGGATGACATCCATGAATATTTCGAGGTATGTTTTTCCCTCAATTTCACGGCTTACGAACGTATTGTAGAGATGGTGTCGCCAGCTGTCCAAAGTTGTCTCGGCGTCTCCAGCCGTATAGTTGCTACTTGGTAGGATGAGTGGCTGAGAGACGCTTTCCTCAAGATCTTCAACTCGGGATGGGTCGACAAACCGTTCCTGTTGTTGTTCTATGAGGATTTCCAATTTTGTGAGGACTGCGGCGATCTGTATAAACCCAATTCGGCTGCTTGGGTACTCCTCGTTGACTGGAATTTCTTGGAGGGAACCATCAATCGATAGAAGGTATTCTGGTTCCACACCTTCATCGGGCAGATCATCGATGTCCACTGAATTCTCCTCAATCGGTGCTTCGTCCGGGTCAACTTCTTTTGTTTCGAAGTTTTCCAGCTCTTCTTGGACAAGTTCGTTTTCGATGATGGGAACGTGTCCTAGCCGACGGGCGGTTTCGTAGATGTCTCCTCGTTTTTGTGGCATTTTAGAAGGCTTCCTGTAGTGTATCGTCATCATCTCCGTATCGCTGTTCGTACCGGTCGCCGGCCCGAGTGATGAGGTCTTGATCGAACTTGTCTATCTGGGTTGGTACAATGAACTGTCCGGAGAGGGTTTTCACGCGTGCGAACCCTACGTCCTCTGCTTCGAGAGTTAGCCGTTCAAAGTCCTCAAAATTGTAATACCTAGAGAGTTCCCTGGTTTCGTTACGGTTGTTGAGATGGGTTACAATCCAGTTCGCCGTGTTGGCGAGGACACGTCCATCGACGCCACTGACTTCCTGCGTCGCGTAAATAAGACCAATATTGTACTTGGCAGCTTCTTTTGCTAGCCGGACGTACGGGTCGGTAGCGTCTGCATCGTCCAGATAGTCGCTACCGAACAGACGGTGAGCCTCCTCAACGTACACCTCCATGTTGTGCGGCTCTTGGCCGTTGGTGAACATGTCCACCTGACGCTCTACGACACGTTCAACGATTGTCTTAGAGATTCGCTGGTTGATCTCATCTGTCCCACTAGTTAGGTCAACAATCACGATGTCTCCATCAGCGAGACTGTCGTAGATGATATCGGGATAATAACCCTGCGTACCAGGATCGTGGTATCGCCGAAGATCTTCCAGAATTTGGTATCCGTTACCAGCTTCTTGATTAAACATCACCAGCATCGCCTCGACATCGTTAGTGATCCAGTCCTCGTCGGCGTCGTTGATGTCGTCGCGGTTGTTAGCGACAATATCCCAGAACTCCTCAAGCCGGTTTTCGTTCACGAATGACCAGCCTGGTGCGCCGAAGCCAGAGTTCTCGAAGTCTGGGTCGTTATCGTCTACATGCGCGTTCACTGCGTCACGAACAGCCGCATTCGTTGGGATTGGTGTTCTGAAACCATTTGGTGTCTCGAACCCTGCCCTGATGAGACAGGCATATAGGACAGACTGACACCGGACTGCCTCGTTGACTTCCCCTTGATTATCACCCTGTTGTTCCGGAGCGACAGGGTTGGCTGCTTTGAACGAGTTGACGTAGTCTCTGTCTCGGGTGAGATGGAGTTTGATCGTTTGCCATACCTCGTCAATTTGTTCGTAATCGAAGAAGTCGATCTGTAGTGATTCGACATCATCGCCTCCTCCACCCCAACTGTAAACGGTAACAACATCATCGTGGATGTCGGCTAGAGCGGTTTCGTCGTCTTGGGTGTTGACGTTCGCATACTCTCCAGCTGGGTCGAATAGGAGTTGACCGATTTCTTGGTCGGTCTCAACAGCGTGCTCGAAAATATTTGTAGCGAGCACTTTCATTGTGTTCGATTTTCCTGTACGGGTCATTCCGAACAGGGCCGTCTTATTGCCAACAACATCGTTGATGTCAAGCGGTACGGTTGCATCATCCAGTTCGGAGTTTCGTTCGGTGGAGGTGTAGCGTACCCGTCCAAGCCGAATTACAGAGTCGTCAGGTTCATTCTGGTCAAGTTGAATGAGTTGGAAAATCTTTGAGAGTGCTTCTGGTCTCGGTTTGTAGACCTTATAGCGAGCTGATGAGTAGAATGTCTCAACGTCACTTCCAAACTGGACACCGTCGTCGGTTTCGTAGATAGTACCCAGGATTTTTGCATTGATTCCAGAGAATTGGATTTCGTTTTTCGTGAGGACGTCCATAATTTCCTCACTCGAACCCGGCACATTCCTCGCATCAACGCCTGTGTCGTTCGTTATCTTTCTACGCATCGCCTCCTCACGAACCTGCATGAGGTCGTCTTCTGCGGGAAGTTTTTCTGGGCCTGTGGCGCGGAGGAGCATTGCGTATGCATCTTCCTCTTCGAATTCATCTGGGTTCTCCCAGTCTGTGGCTGTCGCGAGGAGGTAGCAGTGACGTGGAATTCCGCCAGCGTCGTCTTTCCATTTGTCGTTGCTGACGATGACGCCTTCGTCATAGTTCATGTAGTAGATGCCGCCAACTAGGTCAGATCCTTCGATGATTGGCCGTATTGCCTGATCGTCAAGGGCCATCTCATCCATCAAGTCTGGTGTCATGTCACTACGGATTGATGGATAGATAATAAACTTGTTCAAGGTGAGGTGAAAGTGGATTGGTGGGGAGCCCACTACCAATAGTGACATAATGCATGGAGAATAGAAATCTCAGTATGACTGATTTTGAGGTGTACAAGCAGGACGTGGCGAGGGATATCGAGCAGACTGTCACGAGAGCGAACTCTCAGCCGGTCATTTTTGCTGGTACTGGCCTTTCTATGCGGTACTTCGGAGCACCGAGTTGGGATGGGTTGTTAGAGAGGCTTGTGGAGCAGTGCGAGGCGCTTGAAGACGAATACGGGTACTATCGTCAAACCAGAGACCCAACCGAGACAGGGCAGCTCCTCGCTAAGAAGTATGCGGAATGGGCATGGGGCGATTATTCGGAATACGACGAAGAGGACGATGAAAGTCATCTTTCTAATTGGGAAGAAGATCTCTTCAACCACGAGAACCGACGCGATATCTTTCTCAAATCCAAGATCGCTGAACATCTCCGTGAGAAAGCCCCGAAGTCTGTCAACGAATTGGATGAGGAGACTGTCGACGAAGATATTTCGCTGGAGATGGCACTAAGAGAAATTGAACTCCTGCAAGAGGTACAACCGCACGCCGTAATCACGACGAACTATGACCGGTTCTTTGAGGCTATTTTCAACGACGAAGTCACCAACGACAACCTGCTAAAAGAGGACTACGCAAAGGGTGCTGGGTTTCAAGACGGGGACGATGAGGAAAACAAGATTCCATCATACCGAGTTGTTGTAGGCGAACAGGTGCTGAGAACTCGTTATCGGAATATTGGTGAGATTCTACATATACATGGTTCTGTCTCCGATCCCGAATCGCTTGTACTCACCGAGGATGACTATCGGGAGTTCAACAACAGGCGGAGGTATCTGAGCTCAAAGATGCTGACGTACTTTGCGGAACATCCACTCCTGATTGTTGGCTACCGACCGGACGATCCAAACGTTCAGCAGGTTCTCACGTGGGCAGACGACGTGCTGAGTGATGAACAGTCGATCACGGACGATATCTTCTTCCTTCAATATAAGCAGGACGCCGAGGAGATGGAGGAGTACCCACGAGAATACGATATTCATCTGGATGATGGTGGCCATTTGAGGGTGAAGAGCATCGTGGCGAGCAATTTTGATTGGGTATTCGAGGCGTTCGCAGAGGGGGGCGAACTAGAGGTTGATCCGAGGTACCTGAGAAATCTGCTCGCACAGACGTACGAGGTTGTCACCTCACAGGCACCAGCGGACGAAGTAGTTGATGTTGAACGGTTGGAAGACATTGCGACTGACGAGGACGAGTTGCGCACAGTTTTAGGTATCTCACCGGAGGATGCGGAACAGATCCCCCCGATTGAATTTGATCATACTACTCCGCCTCTGGAGGCGGCAGAAGAGATCGGACTTGATAGCTTCCAAGAACTGAATCGGGAGATAATCACTCAGATTGAGGATGATACCACGGTAGACATTAAATCGTTCAACAATCGGTATCATATTGCTCTCTCAGGTGGAACAAACCCTCGTCGATACTCTGACGAAGCAATTGAGTTATTCAAAAAGGTCAAGCAAGGAGAGGAGTACAGCCTTGATATTCCAGAGGGGAGAATCCCGGATGAATAGCCGGTAGCCTTGCGACAGCAGCAGTTAGTGACGTTGTTTCTTTATCCAGAACCTAGTGCGAAACCGGAACACCAGATTTGGTAACTACAGTGCAAGTGTATCACCCAATATCTTGTGAGATTGTATTGGTTTTCAACGCGCTGTGTTGAATTCAAAGAAGGCCTCAGTCACTCGGTCATTTTCAGTTCGACAGAAGAATTGAAATCTCTCGAATGTCTCTGGCGATTATGACTAATTGGAAGATGCTCTTTGGGGATATGGAGGAGGAAAACTCAGAGTGGGGATTCGAAGAGTTGGTTCGAGAGATGATTCGCCAACAGACTGGCTTCGATTGTGAAAAAAAAGCAGGTGCTCGGGCGGTCAGGGAATCACTACGAGGTTGATGCCGTACCGTTGATTAAGGGACGACAGAACGAACGATATCTTCATCTCATAAACATTAAAGACACAATCATTGCTGATACTAACAACAGTACGTGGTACAATCATGTCGATCGAGCACATGCGCGGATGGATGAAGTGGGTGGTGACTTCATCCCGAAGTCGCTTGTGCTACGTGAGTTCAGTGATGTAGGGGATAGATCATTTAAAGCTGAGTTCGCCTCGATCGGAGCCCGAATCATTGATATTGAGTCGTTTGGGACTTTAATCGAAGAAATTGAGTTGTTTGCAGAAAATCCTGCTCTGTTCACTCAGCGGCCCCCTATTGACAAATAATGTCTTTCTGAATTCTATAGCTACACTGATGATGCAGATGGGGACTTTGTCTGGTGAGAGGTTTTTACACAAGCCGCGCGCGACGACTATTATTCGGCTCCAGCAGAATTCGCATGACACAGGGAACCCGTGGTTGCGATGCAGCTCAGTTCAACCCTTTTTCAAAATGAAATCACAACGCACCTCGTCTCATCACTGTGCTTCGAGTGTTCCCAGACCTTTATTTGTGTGTGGTGGATATTTCAACCAGTTGTCAATCATTGACGATGAGTAATCAATTCACCTGCCCCGAGTGTGACATGCCATACGACATCCCGACGGACAAAGACATCGACCGATGGTCATGTGACTGTGGTGCGAGTTGGGGGCTCGACACATGATTGGCGCCGGCACACTTCACAGTCAGAGACCAGAGTGAATTCACGACGAACCTCACGAGGTGACAGTATACCTCACTTCATCACTGTTAGTCTGAACGACCGACTTACAATCGCGCGTCATGGGCCGCGGTGCGCGCGACACACCTTCACCGCGCCACCGTTCGTCGGCTAGAACTCCCGGCAACAAATTCCTCAAAAGGGGGATTCGTGCCTTTTTGGTTATAGTCCCGAGCGGATTCAGCCCTTTGTTAATTGCAGGGGGCTTCACCTCCTCAATTACGAGGCCAAGGGGTGCCACACCACACTCGGAACAGCGAAAGTTCTCTGGTATTTCCCACCTAGATCATCCGTCCTTACAACCGGGCTCAACTACAACCGTTCCACGAGCTTTACCGGTACGACACAAATCATTACTCATCGCTATCCGTTATCCTCCAGGAGTCACATTCGTCTATAGCAAGATCATAAACTGCTGGTGGGTCGTTGGTGGCAATACCTTCACAGTAGGTCTGGAATGACTCAATATCTTCTAACGCATTCTCAGGCGGTCTCATATTATGATCAACTTCTGCGATTTCTTGAGTCCCGTCGTCATAAATGAAGTATCGATCATGGACAGATGCTTGGATATCCTCTCGTTCGTCGATGGGGAGGCCTCTAAAGTACGACAAAACTGCTAGACGGCCATAGGGCCCATCAAATACCACCTTAGTTTCTAACGTGTAGGTATAATCGGAATCATCAAGAACGGCTGACTCAGTTGAAATAATTCGAACTCGTTCAGGATATTCTGTAGGCTCGATATCGGATTTTGATACAGAAATCATTGGTTGTCTGTTCACCAGTCTCTGGTTTTACTGTTCTCCTTCCTTGGCGTGGAGCAATGGTCAAGCATGATATCGCGTAAGACACCAGCACTTATTACCAGTCACAAATTGTCTCCTGCGAAACGCCTGATACATAGCTTTATGATTATTCATTGGATCGTTAGCACTAGCGAACCGCACTACAGAGGCGACCCGCGTGATGTGGCATAACGAACTCTCCCGGCTATCGGGGGAAACAGTTAAAAGAACCTCTCCGCCGTCTGTTGACTTCTAGCCGTTATGCGGCGTTATGGGCGCTGCAGGATTTGAACCCGCGGCAGCTTGGTCCGAAGCCAAGTACTCTGTCCAGGCTGAGCTAAGCGCCCGCATCCGATTGTATCGGGGTTGTAATAATAAGGGCGTCGGTCTCGTCGCCCCCAGTCGACCGCTCACACACGACGTGGGGTCGTAGTCGACGATCCGCGTCTTTTATTCACTGACACTGATCATCAGGAGGTATGGGAACGCTGGCGGTCCGCGCGCGAGCCTGTCTCGACCTCACGCGGCCGGGAAACGCGGTAGCCGCTGGACTGCTCACCTTCACCGGTGCGTTCGTTGCTGGCGGTGTGAGTAGTGCGCCGGCGGCTGTGGTGGCCGCAGTCATCGCAACGATCACCGCGACTGGCGGGGGGAACGCGATCAACGACTACTTCGACCGGGAGATCGACGCGATCAACCAGCCCGAGCGGCCGATCCCGCGGGGAGACATCTCCGCGCGCGGCGCACTGTGGTTCAGCCTCGCACTGTTTGGGATCGCCACCGCCGCCGCCCTGACGCTGCCACCCGTTGCGATCGCCATCGCCGTCTTCAATTTCGTCGCGCTGGTGGCCTACACGGAGCTGTTCAAGGGACTGCCGGGCGTCGGCAATGTGCTCGTCGGGTATCTGACCGGGAGCACCTTTCTGTTCGGCGGGGCGGCAGTCGACAGGCCGTTCGGTGCGGTCGCCCTCTTCGGACTCGCGGCAATCGCAACCCTCACGCGCGAGATTATCAAAGACGTCGAGGATATTACTGGCGACCGCGAGGAGGGACTGCGAACGCTGCCGATTGTGATCGGCCAGCGGCGCGCGCTGCTGGTCGGAGCTGCTGTGATGGTCCTCGCGGTCGCCGCGAGCGGGTGGCCGTATCTCACCGGGACGTTCGGTGTCGTCTATCTCGCAGTCGTGATTCCGGCCGACCTGGTGATGCTCGGCGCGACAGTGCGGGCATTTACTGCGCCGCGGACGAGCCAGCGATGGCTTAAACGTGGGATGTTGTTGGCCGCAGTCGCGTTCGTTGCTGGCCGGGCGGTGGTGGTGATCGGGGGATAAATCGGTAGTATACCCCCCGAATCCAACCGACATAATCAAAAAGAATATTACCCGCAACCGGTATCATCCATTCAGCCGATGATTCCCGGACTGCCGGATCGATATTCGAGTGGACGTCAGCCGTGCCACTACACGACTCGGGAGCAGTTATAATGTATGAGCTTACTGCGGATCTCGATGAGGAAGTCCTACCGGGAACGAATATTCTGATCTCGGGCCCACCACTGACAGGAAAACGGTCGCTCGCGCTCGATATCCTCGCCCACGGCGTCGAACAGGGCGAGGGAGCGATCATGGTCACGACGAAAGACAGTGCAACTCGCGTTCTGGACGACTTTGCTCGACGCACCAAGTACGAGGGGCGACCGGTCGCGGTCGTCGACTGTGTCACCCGCCAGCAGGGCGTTGGCGAGGTCCGCGAGGACAAACGAATCAAGTACACCTCCTCGCCGGTCGACATGACCGGCATCGGGATCAAACTCTCCGAGTTCCTCCAAGCGTTCCACCAAGATCAGGGAATCAGCCACAACCGGATCATGGTTCACTCGCTGTCGACGCTGTTGATGTACGCTGATCTCCAGACCGTGTTCCGATTCCTTCACGTGTTTACGGGTCGCATCCAGAGCGTCGACGGGCTCGGCGTGTTCTGTATCGACTCGACGTCCCACGACGATCAAGCGATGAACACCCTGACGCAGCTCTTTGACGGCGTCATCCGGATGTCGGAAGACGAGCCGCCGGAAGTCCGACTCCAGCAGTAGCCGACGAACGACTTTTGCGGCCGCCGCCCGAACCATGAGCTATGCCAATCTCGGATGACGACGCAATTCGTGACCTGCTGGAACTGAATCGGATCGCGGTCGTTGGCTGTTCAAGCACACCCGGCAAAGCAGCCCACGAGATCCCGGCCTACCTCCAGCGACAGGGGTACGAGATCTACCCCGTCAATCCCTTTGCCGACGAAATTCTCGGCAAAGAGGCCGTCGACTCACTGGCCGAGATAGACGGTGAGATCGATCTGGTCGACGTGTTTCGGCCAAGTGAGGAGGTCGCTGGCATCGTCGATGACACACTTGACCGCAAAGAAGCCGAAGACGATATCGAGGCGGTCTGGCTGCAGCTCGGTATTCATGACGATGCGGCGGTCAAGAAAGCCGAGGACGCAGGACTGACTGTAGTCGAGGATCGGTGTATGAAAGTCGAACACCAGCGTCTCAGGGAGTAATCGGCCGAAATCAGGCTTCGGTCTCGGGATTGTCCGTGTCTGCAGGCTCTGATTCGTCGTCGACACCGGCCTCGGCTTCGGCATCGAGAATGTGTGCATCCGCCGAGACCGCGTCGAGATCGATATCGAGTTCGGTCGCGATCGCTTCGAGGATCGCGCGCTGTTCGACGATCTCGGTTTCGAGTGTCTGCACCCGGTCACCGGTGTCCTGAACGGTCTCCTGTGTCGTGTCGACCTGCTCTCGGACCTCGTTGAGCCGGTGGAACATCTTTTCGGCGGTGTCTGCAAGCATCTGAATCTTCTTTGTCGTGCTTCCGAGTCCCATACTACCTCATGAGTGTCAGGCTTTGTGTCCTTTGTGGCTTTGATCGTCCACCCGTGGCGAACAGGTCGACGAACCCAACGGGAGCCGAGTACTTTTCGTCCCGCCCGTGTTGGAACCCTGTATGGATGGGCCACGGATACTGTTGACAAACGACGACGGGATCGACAGCGTCGGCTTTCGCGCACTGTACGAGGGGCTCTCGGCGCTCGGCGAGGTGGTCGCAGTCGCGCCCGCCGACGATCAAAGCTCAGTCGGGCGGTCGATCTCGCGGGCGGTCGACGTCCGCGACCACGAACTCGGCTACGAGGTAGCAGGGACGCCGGTCGACTGCGTGATCGCTGGCCTCGGGA
>Ga0306873_100428_pt1 | contig 17319 bp, 6 predicted proteins | sample AntCluMetagen312_FD_190423 | JGI IMG/M metagenome (GOLD analysis project Ga0306873, IMG submission 190423) | Saline lake microbial communities from Club lake, Antarctica - Metagenome #312 (v2) (version 2) | ecosystem: Environmental > Aquatic > Non-marine Saline and Alkaline > Saline | place...
TCTCGCAGTTGCATTTCGACTCGTCAGGCGAAAACGCCTCACGCATAAGTTCGACTGCACGTTCGAACTTCTCCCCATCATCCTGAGTCAGCAGGACGGTGATACCACTCCCACCTTCGTCTGAGTCGTAGACGAGTGTGCCGTCGTCCTCAATTGATTCCGGCACTTGTCGAACACTTACTCCACCGATGTACTGAAGTGCGATTCGAAGGCCGTGTGCGAAGCCGTGTTCGAGTTCTTCGCTATCGAAGCGGACTCGAGCCGCCTTTGTGGAGAACTTCGTTGCCGGCCGGACTGCCTTGCTCTTTTCGACAGGATGCTCGACGTTGTTCGTGCAGTATTTCGATTCCCCAGTGTCTGCGATTGCTCCGTTGCACCCGTCGACACCACAGATCTCGAAAATATTTGGGAGTGGATCAGCACCACCATCCTTGTAAGTAGCCCAGAATTTGTTCGTTGAGGCTAGCAACGTCACGTCGCCGTATTCGAACTGCCCATGAACGGTCCCGTTCTCGTCGACGATATCTCGGGCGAACGTTGCCTCAAATGAGTCGCCAGCGTCGGTTTCGACGGGCGCATATGTGTTCTGGGGTTCTGTGTCTTTCTGGTAGACCGATGATGGTTGCAGTTGTGCCGTGCTTGGTGTCGAACTCAGTGGGAGATCATGCTGATAGGCGATGACGCGCTCAGGGACCTGTGTGACAAGCGGCTTCAGGCGCGTCCCACAGGACTCACACGTTGAGGTATCGCTGTCATACTCAGTGGCGCAGGTTGGACAGATGGCGGCGTCTTCGAACTCCTCGTTGATCCGTGCAGACTCTAATGGTTCCCACGACACTTGCGTCACGACGTAGGTTTCACTGTTGTAGAGATATGCAGCCGAAGGGTGGAGTTCTGAGAGTGCGATACGACGGCCTCGAGAGCCATCAGTAACCTGATCGAAGTCTTCGCCGACGAGCCGATACTCTACTGAGCTCCCGACCGACCGTAGCCCGAATGCTGTGGGACTCGATCGACTCAAGTAACTCCCAAAGTCCATGTCTTCAAGCCGATCGATATAATCGTACAACTGGTCGAGTTGCCGGTTGATCTGTTTTTGCTCCTCTCGAAGCCGTCGTTTGTCATCGCGATCCCGGGCCTTTCGTTTTTCACGCCGCAGATCACTCAGTTCGTCCTCCAGTTCATCGATATCGGCATAAATGTCGTCCTGCTGATCGAAGTACAGGTCGATAATGGTCTCTTCGAAGCTTTCGATATCCTCTGTGCCGGAGAGCACACCCTCAACAATGCTGCCGTGTGTCTGCAAAACGGGTTCGGCTACACCATCACAGTCGCCGCGCTGGCACTCCCCGCCGTAGCCTGCAGCATGTTTTCTCCCACAGTCAGAACAGACACTAAATGACAGGAGATCTTCTAACCACTCTTCGATTTCATCATGGTTGTCGGCGAGAAGCGACCGTAATGCTTCAAGGGGTGATTCGTCGTTTTGAATCTGAACTTGGAAGTTCGTAGATGAGAGTACGCCTGTAAATGTCAGTATATCGTTTGGCTTGGACTCAGTGCGTGACGTCGGTTCGTCCTTACAGACGAGGAGATCCTCCAGACCACTTTGTTCACGGCGCCACGGCACCCATCGGGTCGTCGCCGCCCAGTCGAGGACAGCCCATGTCAGGGACTGGTGGAGCACTTCACGATTTACCTCGTTGAGCGGTACCTGTTGTGGGTCTGCAGCAATGAGTTCCTCGGGGTGCTCATGATAGTAGTAGTCGATAGGGTTCCGCTGGCTGACCGAATGGATCAACGAATTCCCAGAGGAACGTCCTGCGCGACCGATTCGCTGTAGGTACGAATTTGCATTCGGTGGCGTACCATACAGGAGTAACGTGTTGAGGTCACCAATGTCGACCCCGAGTTCCATCGCTGGCCCCGACGAGAGGAAATGCGGATATCGACCCTGTCGGAACTGGAACTCCAGTTTCCGACGCTCATCGCGGTCGGTCTCACCGTAGTAGGCCCGTGCGAGGAGCATCATCGGATCGGACGCTGAGACCTTTTGCGCGGTCAAATTGTAGTGTGGGTGTGAGAAACCTGACCGGTCTTCGATTGTGGCTTCGAACTCGGTAATGTCGTCGGCTGCGGTTCCCAGAGCAACTTCAAGCGAAGTGGCATACTCTTCGTTGCTTGGACTGTAGTTCGTTGGTGTCTCCTCGTCGACGATAGCACACTCAACGACCTCTTCGTTGACCATCACATATCGTGTGCCATCTTCGTCGATACGGCGTAGAAGTCCACGACTGATGAGATTGTCAAGATGGTCCCGTCCGGCGTCGACCTCGTCTACCAGATTTGGTTCGTAGTAGTGATTCTGCCCAATGGCCTCTTTGAGCAACTCACGTTCGCCTTCGGCGAGTTCATTGAGATCAGCGTCTACTCGGACGTCAATCAGTCCATCGTCGCTGAGTTGAGTGGTCCGGTAGCGCTGACTATACTTCCCGGGGAATACACGGGAGAGCAGTTCTTCTCTGAGGTACTCGTCGACTCCCTGACCGTAGGCAGTCAATCGGTCGTACATCTGTGGTGTGTTGCCACCCTCGCCTGCCAATTCGTCCTCATACTGATGGGCATCGGCCAGCCCACACGCGATAACGTCTGTGAGTGTCGCCCACCCCGCGGTGCTGGCCTCGGACCTGATGCTCTCAATAAACAATTGGTCGAAAAAGAATGTCTCCTCTGGTTCACGGAAATTCCGCTCTAGTTCCTTCATATCCGACTGACTGTCGGCAAAGGAGAGCATCTTGGATTCAGCGAAAGTACTGGGATCTGTACGGTCCGCGAGTGACCGTAATAGATAACGGCCCGTTGTTACTGCAGCGTTGGCCGGACCACGGAGCATCGAATCATACCGCCGATTCTTCTTGTAGGTCTCCTGTTGGTCCTCATGATAACACGGCAGTCCCCCTGGGAACTGACTGGCTTTTCGGATACGTCCAGCATCGTCGACGATGCGGTAATGACTATATCCCTTTGCCCGGCGACTAATCTCCGGGTCGTCGCAGTTGCAGTCATGAGGTCCATGTGGGAGGAACTCGTGGCCACAGGACTGACACTCTTCGACCATATTGATATCGAACAGTGCCGACCGCACGAGCTTTCGTTTCCCACACTCGCATGATGCCGGCGGCGTTCCGAAGTATACCTCATCGCATTTGTGGTCACTGCATGTCCATCCCAGGAATCGTTTTGGTGTGAGATCGCTGTCACAATTGTCAGTGGTACAGCCTTGCCCCTCAGGGTCTTCATAGATATCTCCACACTCAGTACAGTACTGGACGCCCTCGTCTGCCAGCGGCTCTAGTGCTGTGGAGTCACACGAATGGCACTCGGGTTCTTGGGCCTCCTCGACGGTGAGTTCACCATCGCAATCAACGTTGGTGCAGACGTGCTTGTCCATCGAATCGTCAAGAACCATCCCAGCTCCGCAGTCGGGACAATCATGATGGCGGTCGATCTTCTGGCGCTCGTTGCAGTCAGCACATTCGTAGTACGGTCGCCAGAAGACCTTGACCATCTCAGGGGTCTCACCATCGGCTGTCTCACACTGGCACTGCTTCCGATTGAAGTACTCAAATCGGCCTTCTTCTGAGGTCACCGTATGGGGTGCCAGCCGCTCGCAGTTTGGACAGAACCACGACTCTAGCGATTCTTCGCCGCATTCTGTACACAACGAGAGCTTCGTCACAAAGTGATGGTCGCACTCAGTGCACGATGACTGCGGCGTGTCATAGACCGTCCCACAATTAATACACGTATAGTACCCATCAAGCGGCCAGCTAAACAGATGGGCCCGGCGCTCTAGAATCCCCGACACACTGCCGATGGTCATGAAATTCGTGACGACGGTCTCAGCTTCAGACTCAGTGAGGTCACACTCATTGATGAGGCGATCGCGAAGGCCAACTGGTCGGAGCGGGGTCTCACGAAGCGTTGCGTAAATACCACGGACAAACTCTAGCGGTCCTCCCTCATCTTCGACTAAATGTTCGTAGAGCGCATCCTCAACATCCTCGGAATTGTCCTCGATACCAGCGGCCTCACGAGCTCGCTTCGCTGCCGCAGTAGCCCCATTATTTAATTCTTCGTCGGTCACTTCTTCAGAAACGAATTCATTCGGAATGTCGACCGGGAAAGGCGCATCAAGCGTCCGCTCGTCTTCCTCAACAACCTCGATGTCGGGGTCGACAAACGGGTTAATGCGCTGGAATATCGTCCGTTTGTTCTCTACAGTGGCCGATGCACCGACAATAGTGAGATCATCATCCGCTTCACTGCTGTATCCATTGAGTTCCTGTCGCTCCCGAATATACCGGCGCATAAGCGTCGATGTGAATGAACCGAAGAGCTCGGAATATTCGTGGATCTCATCGAACACGAAGTACTTTGGTTCGGCGACAAACCGTTGCTGGTCTTCGTCGCTGTTGACGTTGAAGAGTCGGTAGTTGATCGTATCCGGGTTCGTCAACAGAATGTCCGCTGGGGATTCAACAATCGCATCTCGGGTAACTTTGATGAATTCGAACGTGAGGTCATCATCATGTTCTACCATCGGTTCGACGACAAACGAATCATCCTCACGCTGTCTAACCGTTAGTGACGAGTCACACTCACCACACGGACAGTCGAAGTACTGAAACGTAGTCTGAAGATAGCCGAGTTCGTCGGGATCACGCCGCTTGGTATCGCCATCATAAATCCCGACTGTGATTTGTTTCTCCGGAGCTCGGTCGCGATTGAGTGTGAACAGGTAATCGATTAACCGTTTCAGCTGATCCTGTGCCAGTGCTTTCGTCGGGTATGTGAGAATACATTTGACACTGTCTGGTGGGTGATCATCGTGCTGACCTTCTTTTGCCTCGGTTATGAACTGCAGAATGGGAATAAGCCACCCCTCAGTCTTCCCACGGCCTGTAGCCGCCGTCAAGAGCGTATGGTGGTCCTCAAGGACCGATTCGACCGCGGACTCTTGGAATTCGAAGAGGAATCTGAATCCAGCCTCGGAGAACGTCGCGGTGACATCATCGTGGAGGCCATGGTTGTCGGCGAACGTCTCCCAAGGAACGTCGCTCATCCGCGGGAGATCAAGCACCTGCAAGTAAGGCCCCTTTGTCCGGATGAACTCGGGGAGGTCACTCTCAAGTGACTCACCGGACCCTTCGTGGTACCGTGAGATCAGATTCTTTACTGCGTGGTGTGGCTGGGAGCCAGCGTAATGTTCAGCGTACGATTCGCGCATCGAGTCTGCAAGGGTGAGTGGGTCAAATTCCATCGGTGGTAAGTTGTGTGGGTGTTGGTTAGTCTGCGAGCTGTTCGCCGTTCTCGTCGTCCGTAATCGACCGTATCGTCATGTCACGTTGGGATATAATCTCCCGGAGCCGTTCCCGATTGAACGACCGTTGGTCGTTTCGAACGTCACAGCCGTACTGGTAGAGACACGACGGACACCCGTTCTCGCAGCCACAGTCGAACTGCTTTCGCATGAGTTCGACTGCTCGGTCGAACGATCGATATTCGTTATCAGATCGTTCGAAAACGAGTCGTGCAACGTCGGTTCCACCTTCTTGGGCCTCAAAGATATCTACGTGTTCTTCGTCGACGTACTCCGCGAGGTCACGAATGTTGACGCCGCCAAGATACTGCAACGCAACTCGGAGCCCGTGAGCCAACGTATGCGACAGGTCACGGGTGTCTAAATTAACACGGATCCCCTGTGTATCGTACTGATAGCCGAGACGAATGAAATCGGAGTCAGCGCCACGACCATCAGGGAAATGATCAGGATCGGCGCTGCACCGTCGTTGGTTGTTACCGTCGTGGTAGATTACGCCTGGACAGTTCTCCTCTCCGCACACCTGGAATGGTGTCGCCCTCAGGTCGACCTCTCCAGATTTATATTTCGTTTTATAGCTTTCAGTGTGCAGCAATACTGAGTAATCGCCGTACTCGATCGTTCCAATTGATTCTCCATCGGAATCCCGTAGTTCGAAACTCCGTTCTGCATCGAACTCAAGGATCGACGTCTGGCGCTCTGCGTACGTGTTCTGGACGGGATTGTTCGGTTCGTCATGAAGGTAACGGGCTTCGTCACCTTCTGCAGTCAGTTTGAGATTATCATGATAGGCGTCGACCGAATCTAGCACCGCCAGCCGTCGTCGTTTGAGTGGGACATCGTTTTCACAGTCACACCCGTCGGCACTGAGATCATGGGACGTGTGACACGCCGGACAGACAAGTTCCTCAGCCAGTTGATCTCCATCCACCGCTTGGGAGACCGTCTCACGGAGGTCTGACCCAGCCTTATCATCGAGTCGGACACGCGATACAGTGTATGTCTCGCCGCCCTCAAGGTACGCAGCTCCAGGGTGGAGTTCGGAGAGTGCCATCCGCATCGCACGGCCACTCTCCTGACCGCCGACGTTCCGGCGGGTGTATCCATCATCAACGAGCGTTAGGCCAGCCGTCGTAGCGACACTCCGCATCGAGAAGTCGTACTTACTCTTGCGTGACTCTCTGAGGAAATCGAAGTAACTCGAATCTCCAAGATCAGAGAGATAGTCTTCCAGAACACTGATGCGGTCCTTGAGGCCACGTCGTTGACGCGCAATTTGGGCCCGTTCGTCCGAACTCGCTCGTCGCTGGTCGCGACCCAATCGAGAGTTACGTCGTTTGAGGTCTGAGAGTTCGGTTTCGAGCCCTTCCTTGTACTCCCGGAAGCCAGTAATGTAGTGCTCATCGAAGTTCTCGATGGCATTTTCGACGAGATGGCCGAATTCTTCCTTGGCGTATCGGAGTGTGCCATCACAATCACTGTCCGCACATGTTTCGCGGTCATCGCTTGCGGCGTACCGCTTTTCGCACTCCTCACAGAACTTGTAATCCAGCAGGGACTCCAGGTAATTGGCGATGTCTCCTTCGTAATCGTCGACCACTTCACTGAGTACCTCGAGTTTCGAATCTGCGGTGCCGAGAGACAGCGTATTGGCGCCCAACGACATCACATGGGTCAGTTTGCTGGCGTCTGCACGGTCGCTGTCATCAACCATACTACGACGGTGTGGAGTATCACCGCCATCGATTGACCGCGCTCTGCCATGGTGACTGACATCCCATGGGATGGTGAAGTTGGCCGCTATGTAGTCGAAGATCCCCCACGAAAGCGACACGCGAAGGACCTCCTCGTTGTGTTCATTGAGCGGTACAGGGGTCGGGTCAGTGTCGATAAGTTCGTCCGGATGGTCGTAGTAATAGTAGTCGATTGGATTCCGCTGGCTGACCGAATGGACCATCGACGAATGGGAGCTCCGGCCTGCACGGCCGACTCGCTGCAGGTACGCGTTCATGTTTGGTGGCGTCCCGTATAGCAAGAGAGCATCAAGATCACCGATGTCGACCCCGAGTTCCATTGTTGGTCCCGAAGAGAGGTGATGCGGATAATTCTCCTCTCGAAAGAGGTACTCCAACTCTCGCCGTTTGCGTTTGTTCGTGGCCCCGAGGTATTCTTCAGAGATGAGGATTCGTGTTCGTGAGTATTCGGCACGATGGGCTCGCTGGGCGAACCGTGGGTGAGAAATCGAGGCCCGCTGTGTCAGTGACGTTGCTGATGGGACCGTTGCCTGCGTGTCCAATCCGAACTGATGATGGAGCGTTGTATAGTATCGCTCGGCTTGCGGATCGAATCGGATCCCATCACCATCGCCGGCGACAGTGAGGGCAAGCGCTGATGGATCGAAGGAGACGTAGTCCTCAGAGTGTCCGTAAGCGAGGATGTTGCGGTCGACCAGTGACTCGACAACGGATTCAGCAGGCGTGTCGGGATTTGGATGGTCGAAATTCGCAACTCGATAGTCGTTTCCTTCGTCGACGAGTTCGCGGACAATCGCACGTTCCTCGCCAGAGAGTTCATTGAGCCCCTCAACAAGGCGAACATCGATCAGGCCCTCTTCAGCAAGCGATCCGTCTCGCTCGCCCAACCGCTGGCTGTAGGTATGCTCAATTGCGCGTCGAGTCAGCCGATCGTAGAGCGCGTTATCATCGTCCCATCGTTTTCGGGGTTGGTCTTTCAACCGCGACTTCAGATCGAACTCGACGTTCCTCGCAACACGCGGCGGTTTCAGTGCCTCGTTGACGTCATCGACCATGTCAACAGCAGATGCCAGAACTTGATCCATCGGTCGCCAGTGGTCGCCGTCTGAGGGAGTCGACGCGCTTTCTATCAGTAGTTGATCAAGGAGTGTCTCGGCTTCGGGTTCGGAGAAATCTCGACTGAGCTCTTTCATGTCGCGGTGGGAGTCAGCAAACGACAGGAGTTTGGCCGCCTGCTGACCCTCCTCGTCTGCAACTCGACGCAACATGTACTGTGAGGTCGTCACAGCGAGATTGCTCGGCCCCCGCATCAGTTCATCAAACCGCCGGCCAATTTCATACCATGCATATTGATGCGGGCATGGAACAGCCGACCGCTGTGCACTCATTGTGTGAATCCAGCCGTTGGTATCGATTGTTTTGTAGGCTTGATGATGACCGGTTCGCGGGTGGATATCCGGTTCCTCACACTCGCAGTCTTCACTGACGAGGAAGGCAGTATCACAACCTCGACAGTGCTGATCGTGGCGGATTTCGAAGAGGCCACGTTTGACGAATTCCGAGGCCCCACAGTCACACTGCTCGGTTTCGTGATCAAAATGGATCCGGCTACAACCATCATTCTTACAGACCCACGGAAGGTATCGGGTCGAATTGAGTGAGGCCCCACAGTCGACACAGTGGTCAGGAGCCTCCTCAGTGTGGTCATAAGACGTGCCACAGTTCCGGCAATCAAATGGGCCGTCAATGGTGGCGAGAGTGAAGTCGCCCCCAGTGCAGTTGTCACAGCGGCGTTCAGCCTCGTGGGTGGATTCACACTCTGGATTGACGCACGTAAACGTCTCTTCGCTCGTCCGCACGGTCTTGGAACCGCAGGCATCACAATCACGAACCGTGGTTCGCTCGGTGTGGTGGCCACAGTTGAGACACTCAAGGAACGGTTGGAATGTCGTGCGTACCATTTGGACGACGTCGTTACGGGCGTGCTCACATCGATGACAGATGTGTTCCTCTTCTTGATCGATGGTCCCGTGTTCGGTCGGTGTATACGGCTCTAGTTGATCGCAGGCTGGACAGTACCATGCGATTGAGTGCTCGTTACTACAGTGTCGGCAGTAGGTAGATCGAGTGACGAATTCGAATCCACATACACGACATTCGTCCTGTGGGGATCTGTGGGTCGCATCGCACGATGGACAGGTATAGAAGCCGTCGATCGGCCACGAGAACATGTGGCTTCTGTTCTCCAACATCCCTGAAAATTCACCTAGAGACCGCACATTCGAGACTAACGTTGAGGCTTCATCGGGATCGAGTTGTAACGCGGCCTCCAACTTGTTGTGCAATTCGGATCGCGTAAGTGGCTCATCGTACAGCAACTGATGGACATAGCGGACCACCTGTGCACCGGGATCATCCTCAGCTTCGGCGGTGGTGAGATAATCGAACAGCGCATTAGCCACCACCGTTTCACGGCGGTCGCGATCATAACTCATCGCATTCTCAAGAGTGTAGTCGAAGCCGTCCAGCCCGGGGACTGTATCGTCCTCTGTAGCTGTCGCAGCCAGAATACGGTCGTCGGAGAGACGTTGAGTGGTCAGAGTGTCCGGGACCCGCTGTGGACGCTCACCATCGATCTCGCGTGGAGACTCACTTACTTGGGTGACATCGACAGCGCCGCTTACCTTCTGGAACAACTCAACATCGTTTTCGACAGTCGCACTGCTCGCAACAAGCTGTAAGTCATTGACGCCCCGTTCTGTTCGAAGCGCCTGGATACGCTTCATCAGTGTCGATGTGTAACTCCCGAACAACCCGTCGTAGGTGTGGACCTCATCGAAGACGAGGAAGTCGGGTTCGTAGATGAACCGTTCGTGTTCGTCCTCTGCGTTGGTGTTGATCAGGCGGTAATTTATCGTATCTGGGTTCGTGAGCAGAATGTCGACACCCTCTTGCAGGATGTCGTTTTTCGTCAGCCGCAGGAAATCAAGCGGCACATCGTTCGGAGTATCGTCCTCACAGTATGCTTTCTCAGGGATGAGTTTAAATCGCGAAGTGTTGTTCCGGATGCGGACGCCACCGCCGCAGTCCTGGCATTTTTCGAGTTCATCATTGAACCCCGGACACTCGAAGTGACGGAAGGTTGCATTCAGATATCCTTCGGCACCCGATTCACCGACATTCCGTGGCGTATCGCCATCATAGATACCGACAGTGATCTGCTGTTCGGACTTCAACTGTTTGTTGATCCGATAGAGATACTGCAGGAGACGCTTCAGTTGATCCTGTGCGAGTGCTTTCGTCGGGTAGATAAGTGTGGCCTTGACGCTTGTCCCATCGTCTTCATCGCCATATCGCTTATCCTCAAGAATCTGATTGAGAATCGGGATGAGCCACGCTTCAGTCTTCCCTCGTCCCGTTGCGGCCGTGATGACGGTGTCATCGCCCTCAAGAATGGCCTCAATACTGCGTTCCTGGAAGTCGTAGAGTCGCTCGAATCCAATTTTTGTGAATGCACGGCGGATGTGGGGCTCGAGTTGTGCTGATCGGGCAAAGCTCTCCCACGACTGGTCACTCCAGTTTGGGATATCGAGTGCTTGCAGATAGGGCCCACGCATGCCCGTGAGGTCGTCTTTCCCATCGACGAGCCGATTAGCGACGCTACGTGCTGCCCGCCCACCACGACCAATGAAGTAGTCGTGATAGGCCTCTTGCATCTGCTCTGCACGGGCTACTGGGTCGTCCATGGTTAGAGACTCAATTCGATGGCCGATTCAAGCTCGTCGACACGCTTCATTTCCTTGATGGTCTCAAGCGAAACATCGGCCAAGGTTAGTTCCCCCGACTGGCTGAGGGTCTTGACGTCCTCCACTGTTGAATCGGAGAGATCATGTTTCTCTTGGAAATCGTCAAAACTCTGGAGTGACTGGTGTTGCTCCCAGTTGCTCACTGCATTGGTCCACTGTGAGACGAAGTTCGATGCCGACCCGCTCGAATCCATCAATTTCCGAGTGAGGAGCGTATGCATATGGTTCAGCGTAGTTGCGAAGTCGCCGTCTTGGCCGCCGAGGATCTTTTGCAGTTCCTCTGCTGCGCTGACCTTCGTGCTCCACGCCTTTTGCTTGGATTCGAGTTGGCCTTCTATTTGTTCGGTTACGTTGTCGACCATCTGCGTTGCCGATTGGATCTTTGAGATCTGCTGGGATACTTTTGGAGTAAGTTCCACCTTGAGATTGTCGTGGTCATTATCCGATCCGAGTTCTGTCTCGCCGTCATCAGCGAGACTGCTCTGGACGTCTTCTAACAGTTGTTCCTGTGTCGACTCAATTGCTTTCTCTGCGGACTGGGTAGCACTGCTAACCAACATTGGGGATGAGCCATCGAACGCCTCTTCGAACACGGTTTTGTAATATCGGAGGTCTCTGAGGCTCGTTATGAGGTCATCCAGTTCGCTATTTATTTCGCGAATATTATGTTGGGCGACCGAGACGTGGTACTGGGTATTTTCGGCCTGCTTCTTTTTTCTGGCTTTGTCTTCGAGGGCCTCTACGACCGTAGGTAGCGATTGGGTACTGGACATATTTACAGATCCTCCGTGATTCCCATGACATCCTGCCGCTTCTGTTCGTACTCGCTGTACTCGGTGAGCTCTTTGATCCGATGTTCGAGGTCAGCTCCTGTCGAATGTTCTTCCTCTTGAAGGTCGCTAATGAGCGAATCAAATGCCTCGTATATTTTCCAAGCCTCCTGCTCATGGCGACTCCGAGCGAAGTCGTGCAACCGTGACACCAGCATCGGTCCGGTTGTACCGTCCAGCTGTTGGAACGCCTCAACGTCGTCACCAAAGGCGGTGAGTTTCACTTCCTCGGGTGATTCGGTAAGTGTGTTCAAGGCCTCCTCGTAGCTCTTCCGCATCGTAACATCTAGTGTCCCAGCGCAACTGTAAAGCGACTCAAACCAATCGCGTAGGTCCTCTACTGTATGGCTCCTATCATACCACCGTTCAACTGGTTTGAGAGCATCTTGAATGTGTGAAGCATCTTCGTCAGCAGTGAGTCGCTGGAGTTCGGCCGCGTAGTCTGAGATTCGACTCAATAGCGTCGACACCTTCGTGTTGGCTTGGTTCCGCGTCGAGCCGATTTTATATGCATCGGGAAGATCGTCAGTATCGATCATCATCGCGTCGTCCACGTAGGTTTGGAAGTCAGACGCAATGTCCTGCCGGGCCTCCGCTAAGCGCTCGTAGTCGACAACGTTCGACTTGAGCAGGAAGAATCCCTCTGTGAGATTGCTGATGACGGTTGAGGATTTGCCGAGTCTGGTAAAGGCTTCTCCAAACGCGCTGTCATGATCGAACTCATCGACGATTGGCTTCCCGTATGGACGGTCGTGTTCATAGTCCTCAAAGACGAGTTCTGCGGGAAGGTTGCCGTCTTCGATCGTCTTCCCCTTCGCAGCGTTGATCAAGAAGAACTGACCCAGTACCAAGGTCTTCTCAATGGTAAGCCCTTCTGGGAGGCAGGCCTCAATTTCTTTTCGCATATCTTGCTTGAATTGTGCGACGTTCGTGTCTGCCCACGCCCGGAGTTGATCGAAATTCGTATCGGTAGTATCGAACATCTCGAAGAGACCGTACTCAAGCATTGGCGTGTACAGATCAGCATGTTCTGGCCCCCACTCAAGCTCGATATCGATGTTTGCTTGCCGCTGTTGGTCTCCTTGAATAGAGACCGGGATACCGTCACCGCGGGCGTAAAAGATCGCACTCGCAGAACGCGTCGACGCATTCGGGTTTGCGAGTCGCGTCGGGTTGTGCCATCGCTCAAGTACCTCGACAGCTCCATCATGAAGTGTGTCAGAGCTTGGGTACTCCTCGCCGCTAGTCACCCAGTCTTGGTACTCTTGGAACTTACGTTGGCGTTCACGTTCTTCTTCCGACAATTCCGGCTCCTCAACTACCGTGACTTCATCGTCGTCTTCCTCTGTCTCTTCGCTCTCATCGTCTTCTTGACCACCCTCATCCGTATCTTCATCACCTTCGTCTTCATCGTCAACAGTTTCGACCTCGTGGTCAGGTGTCGGTGGATTCTTGATTTTGTCTATGACAGCACTTCCTTTGCCCTTGTCAAAGACCACGTACTCACCTTTTACGGGGGCAATATCTACATCTGGGAGCTCAATACCGAATGCCTCGAAGATGTCTGTTTTGACTCCGATCCCATCCTCAACTGGAACACCATACCAGCGACTCACGTCTTGATAGATTTGGTCGTACTCCATGTCGACCTCAAACGTGGGCGTATCCACGAACGAGTTCGACTTCATCGCCTCGTATGGTTGCCAAGTAGACTTGAGGCAGTGTTTCACGACGCGTAATAGAAGGAGTCGTGGTGTCTTGCGATCACTCCCTTCATCGTTCAGTTGTCGGTAGGCAACGTGGACAAACCGCTCGTTGAATGGATACAGTCCATCAAAGGCTTCTTCGACGCCTTCTGGAGAACCTGGGCCATCAGAGTGGCGTTTGATGGCGTCGAGGTACGACCGAGTGAGTTCGACGGAGACATCATCATCAAGGAAGTAAGCTTCACCGTTCTCGTTGGTCATCGTCAGGTACCCTTCCGAACGGCCTTTCATGTACGTGGCCGCATCCGAGCGAGCCATCGCGTCATCGATGTTATCCTGCTCCCAACCGATAGTCCATCCGAGTACGATATCGTAGTGGCTACTGCCAAGCTCGAAAATGTGGTCGAGGAGTTGTTCCTTAAGGACACTGAACGTCGTGAGGTCCTCACAGATAAGTACCGGCCTGATACCCTGTTCTTGGTAGCGCTGGGAGTATTCTTGGAGCTGTTCTTTGAAGTCACCAACGAGGTTTCGTGAGAGATACTCGTGGGCTTCATTTTTGAGCACCGAATAGAGCAGGTCTTTGTTGTCGTTGAGTTTGCCGCTGAAGCTTACTTGGAGGCGGAGGTCACGAAAGTCGGACCGAGTGAGCAGGTTGAAGTCCGGGTGTTCATCACGGGATTCAAGTGCGTCTTGATACTCCTGTATGTTCTTTGCAAAGATCGCGCGAAGATCACTCTGCCCACCTCGTTTCTCGGTTAGTTCCCTGACTTCTGGATCGGTGAAATGTTCGGTCGACCAGATACCGCGCATGTACTCGACAATCGCACTCGCTGCGTCCTGCGGATCGAGATCGTCGATGTTCTGGACGTTTGGATCGACATCAAGTGGATCGGTAAGCACGTTGATGATTTGATCCATCCGAGTCTGGCTTCGAGAGACGTGAAGCGCCACGTAGTCTTCGACACCGTCATCATCGTCACCGTAGCCGTTGATTTGGTACTTCGTCCACTCACAGAGCTGGCTTTTCCCGGATCCAGGTTCACCTCGAACGATGAAGATCCGATTGGGGTCATCGAGTTTCGAGGCCGTAATCGACTCAAGGATGTCTTCCTGTGTGACGAAGTCACCAGACACACCGATCGGTGTAAGCGTATCAGCGTAGATCCGGTCGATGTCGACGTGTGTCTCTCTGAACTGTTCTGGCGTCTTTGTAGCTGTGTGAGCCTCGGACGTGATGAAATGGTCGACCTCATCGTCGTCCCAGTAGCGGTCCATCTCGCCGGGGGTCGAAGGGTTCTGAATGCTGTTGCTCATTGTTGGGTCAGGAACTGCGTGAGTGGGTATTCGTAGGCGGTCTCATCTGGACGCAAATAGATCGAAATACGTGTGACATCACGGCGCTGCCCCCGAACATCATTATCGAGATCCTCAGGAGGCACCTTCACCGAATTTTGTGCGTCTCCAGGGCTGGTGAGGGAGATCACACCATCGGATTCCATATTACGTAGCACGTCGGCGATTGCAGGATGGAGTTGGGGAGTGTCTGCTCGCTCTTGGTATACCGCAAATAGGTTGTCGTTGATCCAATCAAGGGACCGACGGAACTCCCCGTGTTCGACCTCTACAGAATCATAGTTCGGGCTTTCATCAGACGACATTGGAGCCAACACTAGAGCGTCGTGCAGTAGAGCACGACAAGGACTGAGCGTGAGATACTCATCAGACGTGGTAATTAAGCCAAGTTGATTGCACAACCGCACCCACATTTTGATCTTTTCATCAGTCCAGCTGAAATTATATTCAGCTTTACGTTTCAAGGAAGCTCTGATTTCACTGTTGTCTGCTGTTACTGTCCGACGATTGTCTTTCAGTAACGCTCGATATATCTCAGCAAAGTGTTGCTGCCGTCCATCTTGTTGATTACAGTGGTAGAGGAGGCGAGGTTCGAATGCGAGCTGGCGGAACAAACTACCATTGATACGATCAACAGTACCCTTGATATCCCCCGAGGGACTCTCAACTAAATCAACCGCGTTGAGGAATCGTACAGTCTCCTCAATATGGTCGGATTCGGGCCCATCATCGGTCGGACGGCCGAACTTGTTGACGAGTTCATCGACGCTTGTCGCACTCTGGATGGCACGATAGATGTGTTTGAGTTCCGGTGCTCGCACCGAGATGAACCCGGTGAGTAACTTGTCCGGCTTTGAATCGGCCGGGGTGTATGTGACGGTCATGTTGTGTTTTGGTGGCGGTAGCGGTAGTCGTCAAGCCGTTCTTCCTCGAATTCCACCCGTTCGATCATATCCAACATACTATTGGCGATCTTTTGGGTCGGTCCCCGTTCGGTCCACGAACGGAGAGCTTCCCGAATCCGCTCGGAGTAGTCCTCTAGGACCTGATCGACATCCTCGCGAAGAAGGTAGTACAGCGGATCCCACGCTGGACTGTCGGCTGGAATCCGCGTGTAGTCGAATAGGTCTGGAATCGAACCGGCCGCAAGATCTGCTTGCTTGTGGTGGGACGATATCTGGTGGAAGTACAGATTCTGCGTCGACGATAACGGCAGCGCCGAGTCAAGGTTGTACTGGAGATACCGTTTTAACAGGCCTTTGTAGTCCGTGACAGTGCACTCGAATTCGTCTACGAATGATTTCCCCGGCTTTTGAGTGTGGCGCGGCATCCGAGGCGAGCTTGTATCGGTGACCAGAACGTATGGCACACCCTCAGGGCGCTCACGGAGGAGTCGCCGGACGATATCTTGATCATCATACACTCGGTCGTCATCTTGTAGGTCACCGGTCAGCATCTCTTGGCTAACGTAGTGAACCAACGGAAACTCGGCGTCAGCGATGCCATCATCTCGTAGGTCTTCGTTCGGGTACAGCTCGTAGTCAACGAGGCGCAACCCGTTGTCGTAGATACCAGGATGGGCAACTCGGTCGAGATCGAACTCCGAGAGGAGCGGTAATGACCGTAGTTGCGCACGTGCCTGCGTACCTGTTTTTTCGAGTTGGGGGTCTCGGATCACAAGAAACGAATCTCGTGTTCCGATAAAGTCGGTCAGCGTGGGGTCGCTGGTGTCAGGTGGATCTGGCATGGGATTGCTTGGGAATCGCCCCAAACATCGTGTGGGATGGACGTATTCACATCACTGCGGTAGCCTTAGCTACCCGGATCGGCTGTTGTGGGCCTTCTCTGTGGGGCGAACAAATGGCTATTTCCTACGCGATGGTATAAATTTATCGCCAGATATTCACGAAATATTATATAGACGTCTCTAACCGTGTCAAATGGGGTAACCATCTGACAACGGTAGATGCGAGCAAGTGACAATTCATCCCCATTGATAAAATAACACCGGCTATGCAACATTTCCACGACTGTTGCATTGATTTGGAACGTTTTCTAGGGATTTCGACTATCAGTCTAGCCAACCAGTCAGTCTGGGTGGATATACTGTACCTGTTTGGTCGCTACTGTTGCACTAATCCGGAACAGTAACGAGGGATTGGCTCACAAATAGCGTTATGCGGACATATATCGCACCGCTGGGGTTCGACAGTCGACGGGTCGTTCGACCGGTTTTGAGCGAGGGGCTTGGTGATGACGATGAGGTAGTGCTCTTGCAGCCATCGAACAATTCCGATCGTGGAGATGACGCCTATCAAGAGGTTGCAGACGTCCTGACGCAGGTTGTCCCCGATCTTAGCCTCAGTACCTCACAAAGCATCCTCGGCTAGCTGTTTCTGCGGCCTGAGTTCTGTGTCGAAGCGGTTGTACTGACGGTCTCGACGAGAGAATTACGGACGGATCGACGGAGAGCTGTCGCTGTCG
>Ga0306873_100430_pt1 | contig 17275 bp, 16 predicted proteins | sample AntCluMetagen312_FD_190423 | JGI IMG/M metagenome (GOLD analysis project Ga0306873, IMG submission 190423) | Saline lake microbial communities from Club lake, Antarctica - Metagenome #312 (v2) (version 2) | ecosystem: Environmental > Aquatic > Non-marine Saline and Alkaline > Saline | place...
ACACCCTCGTCGCGATGCAGTGCGGCGTCGACCGGTTCGACGCGTCTCACTGCGGGCTCGGCGGCGGCGTCGTCCTGCCGGACGGGCTCGGCGGCGTCGGGAACACCCCGACGGAGGACCTCGTCCAGATGCTGAGCAGAATGGGCCTTGAAACGAACGCGGACTTCGAGCGCGTCGAGTCGGTCGCTCACGAGGTCGCCGACCGACTCGGCCTGGGGGCGACGAGCCACGTCCTGATGGGCGGGACCGTCGACCGCGTGTTAGCGACCGTCGCGGAGGACAACGCATGACCGGAAAAACCATATCGGAAAAGCTGCTGTCGGAGAAATCGGGACGAGACGTACGGGCCGGCGACTACGTGGAAGCCGCGGTCGACGTGATGATGACCCACGACGTGACGGGACCGCTGACGTTCGAGGTCTTCGAGGACGTGACGGGCGACGATCCGGAACTCGTCGACCCGGACAACACCGTCATCACCATCGACCACCACGCGCCGGCCGACGGCGTCGAGGCCGCGAACAACCACAACATCGTCCGGGAGTTCGCCGACACGTACGGCGCCCAGCAGTACGACGTCGGCGACGGCATCTGTCACCAGGTGCTCGTCGAGGAGGGATTCGTCTCCCCGGGCGACCTGGTGATCGGTGCGGACTCGCACTCGACCACCTTCGGCGGCGTCGGCGGCTTCGGCACCGGCGTCGGCTCCACCGACCTCGGCACGACGCTCGCGACCGGCGAGCTGTGGTTCCGGGTGCCGGAGACGCTCCGGTTCGAGGTCGAGGGCGACCTCCCCGACGGGGTGTACGCGAAGGACCTCATCCTGAAGTTCATCGGCGACGTGGGGTTCGACGGCTGCACGTACAAAACAGCCGAGTACGGCGGCTCGGCGGTCGAGGCGCTGCCGATCCACGAGCGGCTCGTCCTCTCGAACATGGCGATCGAGATGGGCGGGAAGGCCGGCATCGTCCCGCCCGACGAGCGGACCGTCGACTTCCTTGAGGCCCAGACCGGAGAGCGCCCAGAGATACCGACGTACACCCAGCCGGACGACGACGCCGACTACGAGGCGGTTCACACCTATCAGGCCGAATCGCTCTCGCCGCAGGTGTCGACGCCGTCGAACCCGGAGAACGCGGTCCCCGTCGACGAGGTCGTCGGCACGGACATCGACCAGCTGTTCGTCGGGACGTGCACGAACGGGCGGTACGAGGACATCCGGATCGTTGCGGACATCATCGAGGGCGAGCGGCTCGCCCCCGACACGCGGATGGTCGTCGTCCCGGCCTCGCGGTCGGTGTACAAACAGATGATGGACACCGGCGTCATGGAGACGTTCGTCGACGCGGGCGCGATCGTCCAGAGCGCCGGGTGCGGCTCCTGCTTCGGGACCCATCAAGGCGTGCTCGGCGACGGCGACGTCTGTCTCGCCACGGCGAACCGCAACTTCCCGGGGCGAGAGGGGTCGATGAAAAGCGAGGTGTACCTCGCCAGCCCCGCCACGGTGGGCGCGTCGGCGCTGTACGGCGAGATCACCGATCCGCGGGAGGTCGAGCTGAATCGCTACGACGACTACGTCCTCGAGGGGGTGGGCGCGTGACCGACGCCGACGCGGGCCGCGACATCGACACGACCGAGCCCGGTCGAGCGTGGACGTTCGGCGACGACATCGACACCGACCAGATCATCCCGTCGCGGTTCCTCGTCTCCAGCGACCCGGCGGAACTCGGCGAGCACGCGTTCAACGACCTCCGCCCGGAGTTCGCCCCGAACGTCGCCGACGGCGACTTCGTCGTGGGCGGGCACAACTTCGGGAGCGGCTCCTCCCGCGAACACGCTCCGGTCTCGCTGTTGGGCGCGGGGATCGACGGGATCGTCGCACAGTCGTTCGCTCGGATCTTCTTCCGGAACGGGATCAACCTCGGACTCCCCGTGTTGATCTGCCCGGACGCCGATCGGATCGACGACGGCGACGCGATCAGCCTCCGACTCGACGAGGGGGCCGTTATCAACCACACCGCAGAGGAGCGGTACGACGCGGACCCGCTGCCAGAGTTCCTGCAGACGCTCGTCGACGGCGGCGGACTCAAACCGTACACGCGGGCGAAACTCGGAACCGAATAAATTACTGAGATCTTATAGCTACAGATTTTTGTACGATTATTCATAAATCCTGTAGGTGGAGTTTCTCCGCGATCTCACTCCGCAATGCTCGCGTTAAGACGATGTTTTGCAGGTGGTGGCTCTGTGGAACTTCGATTCGTTACACAGGCAGGTGAATGAACGACTGGTCGGTGAAGACTGCCTCTTGATCGATAGCGGGAGTACGTGTCTCAATTCGGTTGATCGGTTGTTTATAAGTGATCGAGTGGTGTTGCTGTCGGCTGTTTATACGCCGTCGACAACGCGGTGAACGCCTGCGCCGCCCTCGCGGCTGCCCCTTTGAGTCTCACCCGACCGCCGGAAGACGGTCCTGCTCGCTCACTCCGTTCGCTGCGCGGGCTGCGACTTCCGTGCTCCCGCTCGTTTCACTCGCGGGACCGCAATCGCACAGCACCTCACACCTCCCCAGCCTCGCGGTTCGCGCTCTTCGAGCGCTCACCGCGTCCAGCGAGGGACCGAAGGTCCCTCTGGCAGCCGGCGCGTAGCGCCGGCGACCTCGCGGGCTGGCTCGCGGCCGCCGGTGGCGGCCACTCGCGGGCGCGGGGCGAGAGCGAAGCTCTCGCTTGCAGCCGGCGGCAAAGCCGCCGGCGACGCCACCGCCTCGTTCATTTATAAGCGATCGTCGCCGTCGCTCCCGCTCTTTTAAAAACCGTGTCGTCGCCATCGATCTGCAACACTCACTCCCGCCATCGATCGTCGCTGCTCTTGTATTGACTGCAGTCGAGTCGACAAACGATAGTGCCACTCCGAGTAACCGCAATTCTATCAAAAGTCAAAGTAGTATTGAATACTGATAATACGGCACCGATCGGCAGCGCGGTCACCGGTTGCACCGGCGCGCCGGTGAACGCGTAGATCGTTCTCCGTGATGAGTAAATTCACAATTTTTGGGATGAACGAAACCGAAGCGATAATTCCCCAGCCGTGAGTATCTCACGCTTATGCACAATCAGCGTGTTCTCGTGACGGGTGGCGCGGGCTTTATCGGCTCGAACCTCGCGAACCGGCTCGCGGCCGATAACGACGTGATCGCCGTCGACGACACTTATCTCGGGACGCCCGAGAATCTCGACGACAACGTGGAGTTCGTCGAGGCCTCGGTGCTCGACGACGACTTCCCCGCCGACGTCGACGTCCTGTTTCACCTCGCCGCGCTCTCCTCGCGGAACATGCACGAGAGCGATCCCCAACGCGGCTGCCGCGTCAACGTCGAGGGATTCGTCAACGCCGTCGAGCGCGCCCGGCAGGAAGGGTGCGAGACCGTCGTCTACGCCTCGACCTCCTCGATCTACGGGAGCCGCACCGAACCCTCCCCCGTGGACATGGGCGTGGAGGCGCGCACGGCCTACGAGGCCTCGAAGCTCGCCCGCGAGCGCTACGCCGAGTACTACGGCAATCATCACGACATGAACGTGGCCGGGCTCCGCTTCTTCTCCGTCTACCAGGGCTTCGGCGGCAACGAGAAACACAAAGGCGAGTACGCGAACACGGTCGCGCAGTTCGCGGACGCGATCGCGAGCGGCGAGGCTCCCGAGCTGTTCGGCGACGGCACCCAGACGCGCGACTTCACGCACGTCAGCGACGTGGCGCGTGCCTGCGAACTCGCCGCCGACCACGAGCTGACGGGCGTGTACAACGTCGGTACGCAAGAGGCCTACTCGTTCAACGAGATGGTCGAGATGATCAACGACGCGCTCGGTACCGACATCGATCCGGTGTACATCGAGTGCCCCTTCGACGGCTACGTCCACGACACCATGGCGGACTACTCGACGTTCCACGAGGCGACCGGTTGGGTGCCCGAGATCGGCTTCGAGGAGGGCGTCGAACTCGTCTGTGAGCCGTACGTCGGAGACGCCGCTGGCGACTGACCGGGCGTCGGGCCCGCTCAGTGCCCCTCGACCGCGCTGCCGGCGGCGATGAGGAAGCCGATGATCGCGGTGATCAGCGCGACGGTCCCGATCGCGATCGCGCCGATCCGGAACGCGTCGCCGGATAGCCGGTTCGCGATGAGGAACAGGAAGACGGTCGTCACGAACCCGATCAACACGAGCGACCGCCCGAGCCGACCGATATCGATGCCGGGTTCGCTAGACACGGTTGAGAAGCTCCTTGAGGACGCCCTCGTAGTCGTCTTCGGTCGCGGCGTTGCCCAGCGAGTGGATCGACTGGCAGATCCACAGTCCGGCGGTGAAGTTGATGAACGCCGCCATCGAGATGATACCGAGCTGCCCCTCGACGAACAATCCCGAGACGACCGCTCCGGCGAATCCCAGCGCCATGAGGCTGTGCGTGACCAACGAGCGGGTTCCGAAGTCAGCGAGCTGTAACGAGAGACGGGTGCCAACGGCCATGGGTACCATAATGGCTAGCGATGTAAAGAGTTAGCGCGGAACGAGGTATCGATCGGGCTTGGGCCGGAGCGACGAGACGGGTGGCACTTCGAGGGCTTCCGGGTGGAGACTTCGCGGCGCTCGTCCGAGGGGCCGGCGGCCGAGTTGCGCCCCGAGCCCTGACCGAGCGAACAGACGAGGCGGCGACGCTCCGGCACCCCGACGGTTTACCGTGTCGCCCCCGTAGACGACACACCAATGACCGACGACGACCGGACGCACGACATCGTGGTGTGGGGCGCGACGGGCGTCGCCGGACGCTTCGTCGCCGAGTACCTGACCGAACGGTACGCGCCGGACGACCTCTCGCTGGCTGTCGGCGGGCGGAGCCCGGAGCGACTCGACCAACTCGTCAGTGACCTCACCGGTCGCAGCGACGCGTGGGGCGACGTGCCCGTCGTCGTGGGGGACGCGACCGATCCCGAGAGCCTGCGCGCCATCGCCCGGGACACGCGAGTTGTCTGTACGACCGTCGGCCCCTACACGACGTACGGCACGCCGCTGGTCGAGGCCTGCGTCGAGGCCGGCACGGACTACTGCGACCTCACCGGCGAGGTAACCTGGGTGCGCGAGATCATCGACCGGTACCACGAGGCGGCGGTCGACGCCGAAACACGGATCGTCCACAGCTGCGGGTTCGACTCCGTGCCTGCGGATCTCGGCACGCTGCTCGCCCAGTCGTTCGCGGTGGAGACGTTCGGCGCACCCTGTCAGACGGTTCGGATCTACCTCGAAGGCGGGAGCGGCGGCGTCAGCGGGGGCACCGTAGCGAGTTTCGGCGAGGTGTTCGAGGCGGCCGCCACCGATCCGCTGGCCCGCCAGACGCTCCGGAATCCGTACTCGCTGGCACCGCTCGGTGAGCGGAGCGGCGTCGATCCGGGCGAACAGCGGTTCCCCCGCAAGGACTCCCTGCGCTCGGCGTGGACGGCTCCCTCGCCGATGGCACCGGTGAACGAACGGGTGGTGCGACGGAGTAACGCGCTCCTCGGGTACCCGTGGGGCCGCGAGTTCCGGTGTACGGAGGTCGTGCCGACCGGCGACGGACTCACCGGGGCGGCCACGGCCGGTCTCGTTGCCGCCGGACTCGGTGCGTTCACGGCCGCCATGTCCGTCGGACCGGTGCGCTCGGCGCTCCGTCGGTACGTCTTCCCGGACCCCGGCGAGGGACCGACGAGAGAGGAGGCCGAGGCCGGGCACTTCTCGATTCGCGTGCTCGGGCGGGGGACGGCCGCAGACGGGCCGTTCACCGTCGAGGTGGAGTTCGGCGCCGACCGGGACCCGGGCTACGGGGCGACTGCGCGGATGCTCGGCGAGGCGGCGGCGTGTCTGGCGACCGGCGACGTCGACTCGCCGCTCGACGGTGGCGTGCTGACGCCGGCGTCGGGGATCGGTCTGCCGCTCGCGGACCGGCTGCGCGACGTCGGCTTCACCGTGTCGGTCGGCGAGGCGTCAGATACCCGACGCTGAGGCGAAGACTAACAAGAAGACGACGCCGAGTGCGAAAGCGAATCGAAAAGCAGCGTTCGGCGGCTCGCGCCGGGTTACATATAGCCGAGGTCGCGCAGGCGCTCCATCAGGTCCTCCTTGTCCTGGGCGCGGCCGGCGCGCTCGGTCGTGTCTTCGAGGTTCTGGAGCCACGCGGGCTCCTCGGTCGTCTTCTCCGTACTGACCTCGCTGCCGAGCGAGCGGAACCCGGCGAAGTACTTCGGCGAGATCGGCACGTCCTCCTGTGCGACGCCCTCGGGGAGGTCGTCGTCGGCCTGCGGGATGTACCCCTCATCCGGGAACGCCTCGACCGTGTCGGGGACGACGTAGTTCCAGAACGCCTCCCACACGTCGGCCTCGGCGAACTGCAGGATGGGCTGAATGCGGTCGTGCGGCGGGAACAGGTCGGGATCGTGACGCGGCGAGAAGAACGTCTCGTCGGCACGCGCCTCCTGTTCGTCCCAGCGGACACCGGAGATGACGCCGTCGATGTCGTACGCTTCGAGGGCGTTGTTGAGCGCGACCGTCTTCAGCAGGTGGTTCCCGACGTAGGTGTCGAGCAGGAAGGGGAAGGTGTCCTCCTCGTACTCGAGGATGTCGCGGATGTGGTGCTGGTTCTGTTCGTTCAGTTCGGCGACCGGGATGTCGTCGCCGGGTTCGAGCCCGTGTTCGTCGACGTACGCGCCCACGTCCTCGTTGCGGGCGTACACGAGGTCGATATCCCACTCGTCGGCCCAATGCTCGACGAAGTCGGTGATGTCGTCGAAGTGCTGGAAGTGGTCGATGAAGACCGCGGTCGGCTTCTCGTAGCCGAACTTCTCGGCGACCTGGTTGATGAAGTACAGCGTCAGCGTGGAGTCTTTCCCGCCCGTCCACATCACGGCCGGGTTGTCGTACTGCTCTAACCCCTGGCGCGTGACCTCGATCGCCTTCTCGATTTTGTGTTGCAACGACGGGTAGTCCGCCGGATCCTCGCCCTCGCCGTCGGCGTAGTCGACGTCGACGCTCGCCGGGAAGTCGTCGGTCATACGCCGAATATGTCTCCGCGAAGGGAAATAGGCTTTCTGCATCGTCGGGGCTTGCCAGCGCGCGCGGTTTGCGGCCGGACTCGCCGCGAACGGTAGACTGCGGCGGAACTCGCCGCGAACTGTGTGGTATGGTGTGACTTGTCAGAACACAAGGGATATGTCGGCCCGAAGTCACCCCACAACTATGGGACTGTTCGATCGGCTGCGCGGCGACGACGACGAGCGCGTGGTCTTCCTCGGTATCGACGGTGTACCGTACGACCTGGTTCAGAATCACCCCGATGTCTTCGAGAACCTGACCGACATCGCCGGGACGGGGTCGTCGGGTCGACTAGAGAGCATCGTGCCGCCCGAGTCGAGCGCGTGCTGGCCGAGTCTCACGACGGGAAAAAATCCCGGCGAGACCGGCGTGTACGGCTTTCAGGACCGAGAGGTCGACTCCTACGAGACGTACGTCCCGATGGGGAACCACGTGTCGGCGACGCGGCTGTGGGACCGCGTCACCGACGACGGCCGCGACGCGACCGTGCTCAACGTCCCCGTCACGTTCCCGCCGTCGAGCCGGATCCAGCGACAGGTCTCCGGGTTCCTCTCGCCCTCGATCGACGCCGCCTCGAGCGACGACGCGGTCAGGCAGGTGCTCGAGGATCACGACTACCAGATCGACGTGAACGCGAAGCTCGGCCACGACGACGACAAGACCGAGTTCATCGAGAACGCGCACGCGACGCTCGACGCCCGCCAGGACGTGTTCACCCACTACCTCGATCAGGACGACTGGGACCTCTTCTTCGGCGTCTTCATGAGCACCGACCGAGTCAACCACTTCCTGTTCGGCGACTACGCGAACGACGGCGAGTACAAGGACGACTTCCTCGACTTCTACCGGACCCTCGACGAGCATATCGGTGAGATCCGCGACTCGCTCGACGACGACACCACCCTGATCGTCGCCTCCGATCACGGGTTTACCGAACTGACGTGGGAGGTGAACTGCAACCAGTTCCTCGCCGACGAGGGGTGGCTCTCGTACGACGGCGACGACCACGACTCGCTGTCCGACATCGACGACGAGACCCGAGCGTACTCGCTCATTCCCGGCCGCTTTTACCTCAATCTGGAGGGTCGCGAGCCGGAGGGTGTCGTCCCCGAATCGGAGTACGAGGCGGTCCGCGAGGAGCTCCGCGCCGACCTCGAATCGCTCACCGGCCCCGACGGCCGGCAGGTCTGCAAGCGGATCGTGGACGGCGAGACCGTCTTCGACGGCGACCACGACGAGATCGCGCCCGACCTCGTGGTCATCCCCGCGGACGGCTTCGATCTGAAGTCCGGCTTCGGCGGGAAGAAGTCCGTCTTCACCGAAGGACCCCGTAACGGGATGCACAAGTTCGAGAACTCGCTGCTGTACTCGACCGACTCCGGCCTCGACATCGAGGGGTCGAACCTCTTCGACGTGACCCCGACGATCCTCGACCTGATGGACGTCGAGCACGACGACGACTTCGACGGCGACAGCCTCCTGAGCGCTTAAAAGCGAACAGACACGTCACCGCACTACCCCAGCAGCGACCACCGCTCGCCCGGCGTCGCGTGGAGCCCGTACAGCTCCCCGTCGTCGACGACGATCAGGCGACTCCCGACCGCGAACAGCTCGTCGACGGTGACGCCCTCGGGGAGCGGTGCCCGCCAGCGGTCCCCTCCGTCGGCACCGACGGCGAGGATCCCTCGCGATCGGACCGCGTAGATTCCGTCGGCGTCGACGGCAGCTCTCCGACGAGCAGGCGCGTCGGAGCGCTCCCACGCGATCTCGCCGTCGCCGACATCGAGTGCCCGGATCGTTCCACCTCCGTGGAGGTAGATCCGCCGTCGTGTGGAGTCGCCCCCGTCGACGACTCGCGGCCGGTCCCTCGCCGTCGGGGCCGACACCGCGAACCGGCGGTCGAGATCTGCGTCGAACCCAATCACGGTTCCGGCCGCAGCGCTCCCGACGACGAGCGTTTCGTCGACCGCGACGAGCCAGTCGACGCCCGCCGAGACTGATCGCTCCGCGCGGCGCTCGCCGGACGGGCCGAACCGGACGAGAGTAGACGCCGGGTCCGCCGACTCGCCGTCGGCGGACCCGCCGTCGCTCTCGCCCCCGCTCGCGACCCACACGTCCTCGCCGTCGACGGCGACGCGGTCGGCCGCGCCGTCACCTCCGTCCGGCCACGCCTCGGTGACGGTGAAAGCCCGATCGCCCGTCTCGGCGTCGAGGGCGACCAGTTTCGTTCCCGCGACCGCGGCGACGAGGCGATCGCTCGCGCTGAGGCCGCCGATCTCCCGCGGCGCTTCCGTCTCGCCCGATTCGTCCGACCCGTTCGACTCGTCTGACCCGCCCGATTCGCCGGACTCGTCACCGCTCGGTGCGACGACATCGACCTGCCAGCGGATGTCGTCGCCTCCGTCGTCGTCGCTTCCGGTTCCGTCACTGGCGGTCCCGGCGGTCGCCTCCCGCGCGTCGGGGTCGATCCCCGCCGCGTCGCGATCGATCGCGGTGGTTCGGCCCCCTTCCACGGGAACGATCACCGATCCCTCGGTGGCGGCCGGCGAGGCGACCGCCTGCCGCTCCGTCTCCGCATCGAGTCGGGCCGCGCCCGTCCCGTCGACCGCGCTCACGGTCGCGTTCTCCACGTTTCGCCAGGTCTCGGTCGCGAAGTCGTACGTACGTCCGGACTGGTTCTGGACGACGAATAGCCGGTCGTCCGCGACCGCGAACCGCGTCGTCTCGGTTCCGAGGAGCCCGTTGGTCGGAATCGACGACGCCCACGCGAGGTCGCCGCCGCCGGGGCGATAGCCGCAGCCGGCGAGGCCGCCGACCAGCCCGGTCGCTGCCGCCGAGAGGAGTCGGCGTCGCGAGAGGTGCGAGCGCCGCTCTCGAGGGCTCACGCCGTCTCACCCGCCTTCTCACCCGCCATTTCGCGGAGCCGGTCGACCCGCTCGCGCGTCGGCGGGTGCGTCTCCGGGAACACGTCGGTACTCACGAGCTCCTTGTCGCCGAACGCGCGGCTCTCTAAGGGCGCGACGTACAGCGCCTCCGCGCCGCCGTCGAACTCGCGGAGGTCGCGGTCGGGTACCTCCGGCATCGACTCGTCGAGGGCGTCGAGCGCGCTCGCGAGCGCCGCCGGCGACCCGGTGATCTCGGCGGCCGCGCGGTCGGCCGCGTACTCGCGGTACCGCGAGAGGACGCGGTGGATCAGGACGCTTCCGCACCAGAACATCGCCGAGACGGTGAGCGTGACGAGCGCGCTCACGGTGATCACGACGATCCCGACCGCGAGCGCTCGCCCGTCGCGGTCGCCGCCCGATCCGCCGCCGAAGCTGAGAAGCTTGAACAGGCCGTACAGCACGTAGAACGCGAGCGCCGCGAGGTAGTAGGTGACCGTCGGCAGCACCCACGCGACCGTCATCAGACTCGCATCCCGGTTTTTGAGGTGTGCAAGCTCGTGGGCCAACACCGCGTCGCGCTCCTCGGCGTCGAGCGTCTCCAACAGCGCGGTCGTGACCACGACGGTGCCGCTCTCTCGCCGGCCGACCGCGAAGGCGTTCGGGAGGTCCGTCCGCGCGACCGCCACGTCGGGTTTCGGCACGTCCGCTTGGGCCGCCAGCCGGGTGACTGCGGCGTGGAGTTCCGGGTACTCGTCCGCGGAGACGCGGCGCCCACCGACGGAGCGCACCACGGTCTGCGGGCCGTACCGGTACTGCACCGCCAGCCCGCCGAGCACGACGACCGCGAGGACGACGGGGTCGACGTAGAACTCCCCGGTGTAGGGGCGCTCGCTCGCCCACTCCAAGAGGGGGAGTCCGATGGTGTTGATCAGGAAGACGAACGTGTACGCGAACGCGAACGGGAGGGCGATCACCAGCCCGGTGGCGACCGCGATCCGGATTCGGAGCCACTGCTGTTGATCGACCCGAGCGATCCGATCGAACGGCGGGACGGACCGAAGGGCGGCGGCGATGGAGGGCCACATTGCGTGTTCGACTGCCGGGTTCGACCGGCGATCGCTTAAAAAGTCGGTCTCGCGGGGCGAGATCGCGGCCGCGTCAGTTCGCGACGGTCCCGCTGATCCGCCGGTAGAACGCGACCGAGTACGTCGCGTAGAACGCGCCGGCCACTCCGGTTAGGAGGACGTAGCCGATCGCACCCGCGACGACGACGCCGGTCGAGGGGGCAAACGGAATCAGCTCGGCGATCGGGCTTCCCGGCGGCTGCGGCCCGATAGCGAACGACGCCGCGGCGGCGAGGGTACCCACGAGCAGACTGCCGACCAGGAGCAGGACCGTGTACCCGAACACGCTGAGGAGGTTCGAGCGGACGAGTCCCGCGCTCCGGCGGAATCCGTCGACGAGTTCGGTCCCGTCGAGGACGACGGCGTGGGCGTAAAACTGGACGAAGAAGGTGACGAGGAGGTACACCAGAACGAGTCCGACCGCGACAACACCCACGACCGCGAGCAGCATGGGGTCGAAACCGAGGACCGGCGCGTCGACGCCGGTGCCGGCCCCGCCGCCGATTCCGGTTCCCACCCCGCCGTTCATCCCGGCGACCGATCCGCCGATGATCACGATTATCGCGCCCATGAACGCGAGGAACCCAAAGATCATGTTCACCGCGAGCAGGACGAAATAGCCCAACAGCAGCGAGACGTAGTTCGCCTTCCCGACCGCGACCAGCGTCCCGAGGCGCGTGTCGCCGGCGATCGCCTCGTCGGCCATGCCGAGCAGACCGCCTTGAAAGAACGGGAGGACGAGGACCATCACGCCGAACGTGACGAGCGAAATCGCCGACGCGAGTACCGGGCTGGCCGACTGCACGAGCAGGTTCGGGAGCTGAAAAACCCCGAAAAGCGCCGTGACAAGCACGACGATTGGGTTGCGAACGACGCCACTAACCGCCGGACGGAAGGCTTGGAGGGCCGCCATACCCGGATATCCCTCTCGGGATATATAAATCGGGAGGGAGTGAACCGAGAACAACCGGCTCCCAGGTGAGCCGCTCGTAGCTGAGATATTTTCGGCACTTGATCACTCCGGTCGTTGCTGTCGCCGTCGCATGCCCTCCGGACGATACTTACCCGCGGCCCTCCGAAGCGACCACATGTCCGAGGGGTTGGGATCGGAGACGACGAGTTCACGATCAGAGCCGGTTAAACACATCCCTCGTCTGTTCGGCTGGCTTCTCGTCGTCGCTCTTCTCGCGGTTCCGATGGCCGTTATCTCCGGCGACGGCCTCACGGTTGTGAGTCTCTGGGGGTTTGTGAGTGCGTCCAGTCCGGGGGTCGCCGACGGCTACCCCGTCTGGGCGTACTTCCTCGACCAGCCCCGGCCGTTCGGGGCGCTCCCGGCCTCGATCCGGGCGTGGCCGCTCGCGATCGGGTTCCACCTGCTCGCGGCGGCCAGCGCGACGGCGGGGGTCGCGCTCGGGCGTGAGGACCGGCGCGTTACCGGCGGGCTCCTCACGCTCGCCGCGGCCGCGAGTCTGTGGGTCTCCGTCGGCGTCGCGATCCGGTTCGGCGTCGGAACCACGTCCGGGTGGCTCGCCGTGATCCCAATCGGTGCGCTCGCGACGCTGGCGGTCGCCCTCGGGGTGTACGGACGCGACCTCCGTGGGATCGCTGAGGCGTGAGCCAAATGACGCGTCGTCGAGAGGCTCGCTCGGCCGCTACTCGTTGTCCGGACTGCTCGGGTGGTAGTCGGTGTCGTACTGACCCGGGTTGGCGTCGACGCGATCGGGGTTGATCCGACCGGCGAGCAGCATGAAGTCGAGGACGGTACAGTACAACATCGCCTCGACGACGGGGACGGCCCGCGGCGGGAGGACGGGGTCGTGTCGGCCGACGACCTGCACGTCCTTCTCCTCGCCCGTCTCCCAGTCGGCGGAGCGCTGCTTTTTCGGGATCGAGGTGGGCGCGTGCCACGTCGCCTCGCCGTAAATTGGCTCACCGGTCGTGATCCCGCCCTGGAGTCCGCCGTGGTCGTTCCCGACGGGGACCGGGTCGCCCTCCTCGCTTTCGACGTGGTCGAACGACTCGCCGTCGTCGAAGGTCCAGTCCTCGTTGCGCTCGCTCCCCGACACGTCGACGGCGCCCTTCCCGAGTCCGAACTCGACGCCGGTCGTCGCCGGGATCGCGAACAATGCCTGCCCGAGCCGGGACGGGAAGCCGTCGAAGCGCGGGGCGCCGAGCCCGCGCGGGACGCCGCGGCACTCGAAGTAGATGGAGCCACCGATGGAGTCGCCCGCCTCCTGATACCGTTCGATCAGCTCCTGCATCTCGGCGGCCGCCTCGGGGTCGGCACACCGCACGTCGTTCTCCTCGCTGTGTTCCAGGATCTGCTCGAAGCTCACGTCGTCGGCCTCGACGTCGCCGATCTGGTTGACGTGCGCTTTGATCTCCACGTCGTACTCGGAGGCGTCGAGCACCTGCTCGGCGACCGCGCCGGCCGCGACCCAGTTCACCGTCTCCCGGGCGGAGGAGCGTCCGCCGCCGCCCCAGTTGCGCGTGCCGAACTTCGCGGAGTAGGTGTAGTCGCCGTGGGAGGGGCGCGGCGCGGTGACGTACGGCTCGTACTTGCCCGAGCGCGCGTCCTTGTTCTGGATCACCATGCCGATCGGCGTCCCGGTGGTGTAGCCGTCCTGTACGCCGGAGTTGACGACGACCTCGTCGGGCTCGCCCCGGGAGGTTGTGATCATCGACTGCCCCGGCTTGCGCCGGTCGAGCTGCGCCTGGACGGCCTCTTCGTCGAGCTCGACGCCGGCGGGCACGCCCGAGACCGTCACGCCCATCGCCTCGCCGTGGCTCTCGCCGTACGTCGTCACCTGGAAGAGCCGACCGAACCGGTTCCCGTTCATACGCGACCGTATGGCCGAGGGCATATAGTGGTTGCAATCCGCGCAACCGACCGGCCGGGCGGATCGGCGCCCCACCGGTCGGTGGCCCCGCCTCGCCGCGACCGGTGATGGTTTATCAGCGGACCGCGTTGGCGTGAGCGTGCGCGATCGTCTCACCTCCGATCTGGGCGTGTACGCCCTCTCGGGCCTGTTCTCGCTCGTCGTGTTCGCCGTGGCACTAGGGGTCCTCGCGCGGACGCTGCCGGGCGGGCTCGGCTCCCGCCAGCTCGTCGGGCTCGTGGTCGGCTACCTGCTGTTCATCGGTGCGTACACCACGGCGTGGTATATCTACACCGAGATCGACAGCCGCGAGGATATCTGAATCAGACGTTTCTACCTCCCTTCCGCCTGCCGAACGATTTTCACACCGGCACCCGAGGGGTCGGTATGACGTGGGACACGATCGATCTCGACATCGACGACGACAGCGGCGTGGCGACGATCACCGTCGACCGCCCGGAGCAGCTCAACGCCCTCACTGTCGACACCCTCGAAGCGATCGAGGAGGCACTCGACGAGGCCGAGGCGGCAGGCGCTCGTGCGCTTGTACTCGCCGGCGCGGGCGACGAGGCGTTCGTCGCGGGGGCGGACATCTCCTACATGGTCGAACTGTCGACGCCGGAAGCGCAGGCGTACGCCGAACTCGGTCACCGCGTCGCGAACGCGATCGAGTCGTTCCCGGCGCCGACGATCGCGGCGATCGACGGCTACGCGTTCGGCGGTGGCTCCGAGCTCGCGCTAGCCTGTGACCTCCGCGTCGCCGCCGAGCGCGCCGTAATCGGACAGACCGAGATCGACCTCGGAATCATCCCCGGCTGGGGCGGGACGCAGCGACTCTCGCGGCTCGTCGGCGACGAGAGGGCCAAGCGACTCGTCTTCCTCGGCGAGCGGATCGACGCGAGCGAGGCGGCCGAGATCGGGCTCGTCGGCGAGGTGGTCGGCGACGACGCGTTCGACGACCGGATCGACGAGCTGGCGGGCGAGCTGGCCGCGAAGCCGGCGTTCGCGATGCGTGCGGCGAAGGAGGCGCTCAACGCCGCCCGCGACGGGACGCAGGCGGGCGGGCTCGCCTTGGAGCGCCGCGCGTGGGCCGGCCTGTTCGGCACCCACGACCAGCGCGAGGGGATGACGGCGTTCTTGGAGAAGCGGGAGCCCGACTTCGAGTAGCACGCTCCCGCCCCCGTCACGCCCCGTGCGATCGGGGTTCACGGGGCCGGACAATCGCCACGCTTTATTAATCCGCCCGAGTACCGGCGACATGGACCAGTTGCGGCAGTCGCTCCTCGACGCGCCGATAATTGAGAAAGGCGAGTACCAGTACTTCGTCCACCCGATCAGCGACGGCGTTCCCATGCTCAAACCGGAGCTTCTCCGGGAGATCGTCATCCGGATCATCCGGAAGGCGGAGCTGGAGAACGTCGACAAGATCGTTACCCCCGCCGCGATGGGGATCCACATCTCCACCGCGCTCTCGCTGATGACCGACATCCCCCTCGTCGTCATCCGCAAGCGCCAGTACGGCCTCGACGGCGAGGTCCCGCTGTTCCAGGAGACCGGGTACTCCGAGTCGGAGATGTACATCAACGACGTGGAGGAGGGCGACCGCGTGCTCGTCCTCGACGACGTGCTCTCGACGGGCGGCACGATGAAGGCCATCCTCGACGCGCTCACCGACGAGGTCGGTGCGGAGGTCGTCGACGTGGTCGCCGTGATCAAGAAGGCGGGCGAAAACGAACTCGACGACACCGACTACAACGTGAAGACACTTATCAACGTCACCGTCGAGGACGGCGAGGTCGTGATCGTCGACGCGCAAGGCGACGAGTAGCGGAGTTCGATCGACGGTTCTGGCTCTTTCAAACCGGCGGTAGTTGACGTAGACAGCCCCGACGGGGTCAGTACGCAGACAGCGGCGAGCGATAGCGGGAGTGGGTGTCGCGAATTGGTGAAACGGGCGTTTATAAGCGATCGAGTGATGTTGCTGGTAGGCATTTATAAGCGATCGACGACACCGCGGTGAACATCTCCAAAGCCCCAGCAGCGAGGACTCGCGCGGCTCGGTGCGCTCCTCGCTCGCGTTGCTCGCTGCGGTGTCGCCGGCGACTGCCTCGTTGAGTCCCACCCACCCGACCGCAACCGCACCTCACACCTCCCCAGCCTCGCGGTTCGCGCTCTGCGAGCGCTCACCGCGTCCAGCAAGGGACCGAAGGTCCCTCTGGCAGCCGGCGCGTAGCGCCGGCGACCTCGCGGGCTGGCTCGCGGCCGCCGGTGGCGGCCACTCGCAGGCGCGCCACCGCATCGTTCTTTATAAGTGGTTGTTGCTGTCGCTCACGGCTGTTTAAATACTGAATCGCTGCGACCGATCTACGACACCCACTCCCGCTATCGATCAAGAGGCACTCTTCAGCGACCAGCTGTTCCAGAAGCGACGCTCTCTGAACAATCGGATTTCGACGGCGCCCGATCGTCAACCCCGGATCAGCGAACCTCGACCGCGATCACTCAGTTCCCGACGATCGCTCGCAGCGCAAACAGGGCGTTCGACTTCCGCTCTCGGATCCGCCGGTAAAAGTACGAGAACCACTTGGAGCCGTACGGGATGTACTGGTACACCGCCGCGTCGACGCCGGGGGCGTCGGCGAGGTCGAACTGCGCGTCCTCGCGGACGCCCATCAGCATCTGGACCTCGTAGGGGGTGCCGTGTTCGGCGTACAGCTCCTTCGCGTACTCGATCATCGCGGGGTCGTGGCTCCCGACCGCGATCCCGTCGTCGAACGCCTCGAACATGTACGCGAGGCAGTCGCGGTACGACTCGTCGACGCGGGCCTTCTTCGTGTACGAGATCGCCGCGGGCTCGTCGTACGCCCCCTTCACGAGCCGGACCTTCCCCGGGAGGTCGGCGAGCCGTTCGAGGTCCTCGCGCGTGCGCTTCAGGTTCGCCTGCACGCAGACGCCGACGTTGCCGTCGGTCTCGACCGCGTGTCGCTCGAACGCGTCGAGCGTCACGTCGGTGGTCTCGTGGTCCTCCATGTCGATCCAGACGAACGTGCCGGTTCCGTCCGAGTCGGCCGTCGAGGAGCCGGTCGCCGCGGGGGCGTTGGCTGCCTCAACGATGCGTGCGAGGTTCTCCTGAAACACATCGTCGCCGATATCGAGACCGATCTGGCTCGACTTCACGGAGACGCAGGCGTCGATCCCCCGATCGGCGATCGACTCGACGAGGTCGACGTACGCGTCGGCGTCGGCGTCGGCGGGGGGCCGTTCCGCGTAGTGCTCGC
>Ga0306873_100435_pt1 | contig 17075 bp, 14 predicted proteins | sample AntCluMetagen312_FD_190423 | JGI IMG/M metagenome (GOLD analysis project Ga0306873, IMG submission 190423) | Saline lake microbial communities from Club lake, Antarctica - Metagenome #312 (v2) (version 2) | ecosystem: Environmental > Aquatic > Non-marine Saline and Alkaline > Saline | place...
GGAAAAAGCGATACGCGGGCCACATTATCTGGAAGGAAGGTAAGCACGTCGACGATATCGACATCACCGGCTTCGAGTACAAACGCTCGGACATCGCGCCCATTACCAAACGCGTCCAGAAGGACGTGATCGAGACCATCGTCACCGGCGAGGACATCGACGAGGACATCGAAGCCGTCCGGGAGTACCTCACCACGGTGATTGAGGAGTTCCGCAACGACGAACGGAGCGTCGAGGAGATCGGGATTCCAGGAGGCATCGGCAAGCGACTCGACGCCTACGAGACGCCGACCGCCCAGGTCCGCGGCGCGCAGTACGCCAATCTGCTGTTGGGCACCAACTTCGACCGCGGTTCGAAACCCAAACGCCTCTATCTCGAAACCGTCCACCCTTCCTTCTTCCGGCGCATGGAAGACGAGGAGGGCTTCGACCCACAGACCGACCCGCTGTATGGCGAGTTCAAGCGCGACCCGGACGTGATTTGCTTCGAGTACGCCGACCAGCTCCCCGAGGAGTTCGAGGTCGACCTCGACAAGATGCTGGAGAAAACCCTCAAAGGGCCGATCTCACGCGTGATCGAGGCCCTCGGGATGTCGTGGGAGGAGATCAAAACCGGCCAGACACAGACCGGTCTCGAACAATACTGGTAAGGAGACCATCACGAAACGGCAGGTCTTTTTTGATTCAGAAATTTTTCTTTCCTCATCTGCAGATTTGAAGGGGTGAATGCGTAACCATTATGGGCGTTACATCCCACTACCCTCATACGAGGCAACGAATCAACAATGGCAACACTTGCAATCAATAATCTACACGCAGCAGTCGCAGAAGAGGACGGAGAGACGATCCTTCGGGGCGTCGACCTCGAAGTCAAGTCGGGCGAGATCCACGCGCTGATGGGTCCCAACGGCTCTGGAAAGTCGACGACCGCCAAGATCATCGCCGGCCATCCGGCCTACGAGGTCACCGAGGGCGAGATCATGCTCCACCTCGACGAGGAAGACGTCGAAGACATCGACGAGGACCTCGATGAGGACGATCTGTCGTGGAACCTCCTGGAGCTCGAACCCAACGAGCGCGCAGCACTCGGTATTTTCCTCGGCTTCCAGTATCCCGCCGAGATCGAAGGCGTCACGATGACGAGCTTCCTCCGCCAGGCGCTCAACGCCAAGGCCGAGGAACGTGAGGAGCTCTTCGAGGACGAAGACGAAGAGGAAGCAGCCGACGAAGACGACGAAGGCTACGACACCTCGCCGATGGAAGGCCCCGCCGACGACGGCGCGGTCAGCGTCGCCGAGTTCCAGCAGATCCTCTCGGAGAAGATGGAGCTGCTCGACATGGACGAGAAGTTCATGACCCGCTATCTCAACGCCGGCTTCTCCGGCGGCGAGAAGAAACAGAACGAAGTCCTCCAGGCAGCCTTGCTGGAGCCCGCCATCGCCGTGCTCGACGAGATCGACTCGGGGCTCGACATCGACCGCCTCCAGGACGTCTCGAAAGGCATCAACGCCCTCCGCGACGAGCAGGGCACCGGCGTCCTCCAGATCACCCACTACCAGCGGATCCTCGACTACGTCGAACCCGACCACGTCCACGTCATGCTCGACGGCAAGATCGCCAAAAGCGGCGGGGCCGAGCTAGCCGAGAAACTCGAAGACAAGGGCTACGACTGGGTCCGCGAGGACGTCTACGAGACGGCGTAATCAACACCGTTTACGCACAGCACTATAAGCAACCAACTCCAAACACAATACATGAGTTCCGAAGAACACATCAAACAGACAGACACCGAGGCCCGATTCGAATTCAAGAAGGAGGAAGCCTCCGCCTTCAAGAGCGAAAAGGGACTGACCGAGGAGACAGTACGCGTCATCTCGGAAGACAAGGACGAACCGGAGTGGATGCTCCAGCGCCGTCTCCGCGCCCTCGAGCACTTCCAGAACATGCCGATGCCGACCGACTGGCCCGAGATTCCAGACCTCTCGGAGGTCGACGTCAGCGAGATCGTGCCGTATATCCGACCTGACATCGACGTCCGTGGCGGCGTCGACGACTGGACGGACCTGCCGGACGACATCAAGGACACCTTCGACAAACTCGGCATCCCGGAAGCCGAGAAGAACGCGCTGTCGGGCGTCGGCGCGCAGTACGAATCGGAGATCGTCTACCAGAATATGCAGGAGCAGTGGGAAGAGAAAGGCGTGATCTTCTGTGACATGGACAAGGCGGTCCGTGACCACGAGGATCTCGTTCGGGACTACTTCATGAACAAGTGCGTCCCACCGAGCGACAACAAGTTCGCCGCGCTCCACGGCGCGATCTGGTCGGGTGGCTCGTTCGTCTACGTGCCCGAAGACACCAAAGTCGAGATGCCGATTCAGGCCTACTTCCGGATGAACTCCGAGGGGATGGGCCAGTTCGAGCACACGCTCATCATCGCCGAAGAGGGCTCGGAGGTTCACTACATCGAGGGCTGTTCGGCCCCGAAATACTCCGAGTTCAACCTCCACTCCGGCGGTGTCGAGGTCTTCGTTGGCGAAGACGCTCACGTCCAGTACTCGACGGTCCAGAACTGGTCGAAGAGCACCTACAACCTCAACACCAAGCGCGCCATCGTCGAGAAGAACGGCCGCATGGAGTGGATTTCGGGCTCGATGGGCTCGAAGGCCACCATGCTGTACCCTGCCTCGATCCTCAAGGGTCGCGGGGCGAGCGACAACCACATCACCATCGCCTTCGCGGGCGAGGGTCAGAACATCGACACCGGCGCGAAGGTCTACCACAACGCCCCCGAGACGAAGTCGACAGTCGAGTCGAAATCGATCTCGAAGGACGGCGGTCGGACCAACTACCGGGGACTCGTCCACATCGCGGACGGTGCCGAAAACTCCTCGACGGCAGTCGAGTGTGACGCGCTGATGTTCGACAACGAGTCCACATCGGACACCATGCCGTATATGGAGATCAACGAGTCGAAAGTCGACGTCGCCCACGAGGCGACTGTCGGTAAGATCGGCGACGAGGACATCTTCTACCTCCAATCCCGCGGTCTCGACGACGACGACGCCAAGCAGATGATCGTTTCGGGCTTCATCGAGCCACTGACCGAGGAACTGCCGATCGAGTACGCGGTCGAACTCAACCGCCTCGTGGAACTGGAAATGGAGGGCTCGCTCGGATGAGCGTGCAGGTTCCAGCCACGATCTCCGAGGAAACGGTCGAGAAAATCTCCGAGCAACGAGACGAGCCCGAGTGGCTCCTCGAACGCCGCCTTGCGGCGCTCGACGCACTCGACGAGCTCGAACTGCCGGATGTCATTCAGACGCCCGGTCGACGCTGGACCAACCTCGAAGCACTCGACTTCGAGAACCTCGTCGACCCGCTCGACCAGTCCGACGCAACCGAACGCGTCGAGGCCGAGGGCGCGACCGTGCTCTCGTTCGTCGAGGCACTCGACGAGCACGAAGAGCTCGTCAAAGAGCACTTCGGCTCGATCGTCGACGCCGAGGAGAACTATCTGACCGCCCTGTCGGCAGCGCTGTTCACGACGGGAACGGTCGTCTACGTCCCTGAGGGCGTCGACGCCGAGGATATCACGATCCGCGCGGAGATGAACTCCCGGTCGCTGTTCAGCCAGACGCTGGTGGTCACCGAGAAATCCGCCTCCGCGACGATCTTGGAATCCATCGAGTCAGGCGAGGACACTGAGGGAGACCGCTTCTTCAGCAACATCGTCGAGGTCGTGGCTGGCGAAAACAGCTACGTCCAGTTCGGCTCGCTGCAGAACCTCGACCAGGAGACCTACCACGTCACGCTCAAGCGTGCGGTGACCGACACCTACGCCACCGCAAACTGGATCGAAGGCAACATCGGCTCCCGACTCACTCGCTCGGACGTCGAGACGAAACTCGACGGCGACGGCTCGGAGACGAAGGTCGTCGGCGCGTTCTTCGGCCACGAGGACCAGCATCTCGATGTCAACGCCCGTGTCTGGCACCGTGCCGAGCACACGACCGCCGATCTCGTCACCCGTGGCGTGCTCGACGACGTGGCCCGGTCGGTCTACGAGGGTGTCCAGGACGTCGGCGAAGGCGCGTGGAACACGAGTTCCTACCAGCGTGAGAACACGCTTATGCTCTCCGACGAGTCGGAGGCCGACGCCTCGCCGAAACTGATCATCAAGAACCACGACACCGAAGCCAGCCACTCGGCGACGGTTGGACAGGTCGACCAAGAGGAGCTCCTGTATATGACCTCCCGTTCGATCGACCCACGGACAGCCCGGAACATGCTCGTCGAGGGCTTCTTCGTGCCGGTGCTCGAAGAGATCGACGTCGACGCGTTCCGCGAGGACCTCTCGGACCTCATCGTCGAACGGCTCGACTAGCGGAATCCTGCAGTCTTCGGCAGTTTATTTATAAATAGTGTGTGAGTGGTCGGTCTCGACTCCACCGCGGTCGACGGGGCGAGATCGGTTACGCTACAACAAACGGTCGAGCAGCGTCGACTACTCGTCGCCGCCGGACTGGGCCCAGCCCATCGACCGGTCGACGGCGTCGTGCCAGCGGTCAAACTCCTCGGTGTAGTCGGCCTCGGGGTCGGGATCGAACTCACGGTCGACCTGCCAGTTGTTCCGGAGTTCGTCGACGGTGTCCCAGTAGCCGACCGCGAGACCGGCAGCGTAGGCCGAACCCAGCGCCGTGGTCTCGTCGACGACCGGCCGGACGATGTTCGTGTCGACGATGTCGGCCTGCAGCTGACAGAGGAAGTTGTTCTTGACCGCCCCGCCGTCGACGCGGAGGTCGGCGAGATCGATGTCGCTGTCCTCGACCATCGCTTCGGCGACGTCTTTGGTCTGGTAGGCGATCGCTTCGAGCGTCGCCCGGACGATGTGGGCCGGCCGCGTCCCGCGTGTCATGCCGACGATGGTGCCGCGGGCCCGCTGGTCCCAGTGGGGCGCACCGAGGCCAGTGAACGCGGGGACGAGATAGACGCCGTCGGTGGAGTCGACGCTCCGTGCGACGGCTTCGGACTCCATCGCGTCGTCGATCAGCGTCATGTCTTCGAGCCACTCGATGGCCGCGCCGGTGATGAAGATCGCCCCTTCGAGAGCGTACTGGACCGGCTCACCCGAGCGCTGGAAGCCGACCGTGGTGAGCAGGCCGTGGTCGCTCATGACGGCCTCGTTGCCAGTGTTCATCAGCATGAACGAACCGGTGCCGTAGGTGTTTTTGGCGTCACCGGAGTCGAAGCAGGTCTGGCCGAACAGTGCGGCCTGCTGGTCGCCGAGTGCACCCGCGACGGGCACTTCGGCACCGAGGAAGCCGTCGGCGTCGGTCGAGCCGTAGGTCTCGTCGTCCGAGGAGGGCCGCACCTCGGGCAGCGTCTCGCTGGGGACCGAGAACTCATCGGTGAGTTCCTCGTCCCAATCCATCTCGTGGATGTTGAACAGCATCGTCCGGGAGGCGTTCGAGACGTCGGTGATGTGGTTACCGGTGAGGTTGTAGATCACCCACGTATCCATCGTCCCGAACATGAGGTCGCCTGCTTCGGCGCGCTCGCGGACGTCCTGGGGCCGGGCGCGCTGGAGTTTGATTGGATCGGTGTTATCCAGGAGCCATTCGGCTTTGGTCGCCGAAAAGTAGGCGTCGGGTTCGAGCCCCGTTTTCTCCTGGACCATCTCGGCTTTCCCCTCGTCTTCGAGGGTTTCGATCCGATCGGTGGTCCGGCGGTCCTGCCAGACGATCGCGTTGGCGATCGGCGCACCGGTTTCGGCATCCCACAGCAGCGTCGTCTCACGCTGGTTGGTGACGCCGATCGCTTCGAGCTGTTCGGGGTCGACCCCGCCCTCGTCGAGGGCTGTATTGATTACCGACTTCGTGTTCTCCCAGATCTCCGTGGGATCGTGTTCGACCCAGCCGGGCTCCGGATAGATCTGTTCGTGTTTCTCGTATGCGCTTGAGACGACGTTGCCACCATGGTCGAAGACCATAAACCGTGTGCCAGTGGTCCCTTGATCGACGGACCCGACATATGTATCACTTGCCATATATAATCACCAGTGTGTCTGCGGGTAGCACGCGCCGGTCCGGTCGGTGGAGGCCGCCCTCGACCGTCCAGACGGTGTGTAACCACTACCCGATCCACACACAGTAATCAATGATTCATACAATAAGTATTATCATCTACACGATAATTTTTATAATATAGCATGAAATTCATAGATTACTGAACAGATGGCGGCGAGAGTACTCACAGGAGGCTACACGAGTGAATAATGTATGGGCTCGGTCGTCTGTCGTCTGTTGATTTGGAGACTGCCACTGATACCACTCGTTCAGTCCGAGAGGCCGCTTCTCGGCGGTCGATAGTGGTATCGAAGCGTTGATACAGCAACTGTGAGTTACGGTCGACAACGAATGGTGTCGCGTTTATGAAATGGCGGCTCGACTGGTATGCAAGCCTGAGTCTCGTCGGGACCGTTATCAAATATCTCGCGTTGACAATGGTGGTCCCCCTCATCGTGGCAGTCATCTACGGCGAGGATCTCTGGGTATTTCTCGTCTCGCTGGCGGTCGCACTGGCGGTCGGAATCGGCCTCGAACAGCTCGACGACGATCCGGACCTCGGCCCACCCGAGGCGCTGTTGCTCGTTTCGGTGTCGTGGATCGCGGTCGCAGTGGTCGCCGCGATTCCGTACATGTTGGCGGGCTACGGCACGGCGTCGACGCTCCGGATGCCGGTGAACGCGCTGTTTGAGGCGACAAGCGGGATCACCACCACCGGGGCGACGGTGCTCGGCGAAATCAGTCTCGATCGGCACTCCCACGCCATCATGATGTGGCGGCAGCTCACCCAGTGGCTCGGCGGCATGGGGATCATCGTTCTGATGATCGCGATTCTCCCGGAGCTGGCGGTCAACGGCGCACAGTTGATGCAGTCGGAGGCTCCCGGCCCGGAGCTCCAGAAGCTCACGCCGAAGATCGCCGAGACCGCCCGCGCGCTGTGGATTATCTATTTCGGCTTTACTATCGCACTGATCGTCATCCTCTTCGGACTTCATCTGGTCGGACTGGCTCCCGAGATGAACCTCTACAACGCGATCGCCCACGGCTTTTCGACGCTGCCGACCGGCGGCTTCTCGCCGCAGGCCGACAGCATCGCCGCCTTCAGCGCGGTCGTCCAGTGGGTCATCATCCCGTTCATGGTGGTCGCCGGTGTCAACTTCGCGCTGTTCTGGCACGTGCTTCGGGGCGAGTTCCGCACGTTGGTCGACAACACCGAGTTCCGCGCCTACGCCGGGGCGATTGCCGTCTTGGTCGCCGTGCTGACGGCGGTGTTGGCCCTTGGGGGCGCACCGGCGCTGGAACGTGGTGGCATCACTGAAGGACTCACTGAGAACACGGTCAGACAGGCGGCCTTCCAGATCGCCTCGCTGATGAACTCGACTGGCTTTGCGACCGCCGACTTCGCCCAGTGGGATCAGCACGCACAGATGCTGCTGCTGTTTACAATGTTCATCGGCGGCTCGGCGGGCTCGACTGGCGGCGGCGTCAAGGTCGTCCGGTGGCTGGTCGTCATCAAGACGATTCGCCGCGAACTGTACACCACGGTCCATCCCGACGCCGTCCAGCCGGTCCGACTCGGCGGCAAGGTGATCGACGAGGACGCGATCCGCGGCATCATGGTGTTCACGCTGCTGTACATCGTCTTATTCGCCGTCTCGGCGGTGTTCCTCGAACTCGATTCGGCCCGGATCGGTGAACCGATCTCGACGCTCGAAGCCTTCAGCGCCTCGCTGGCGACCATCGGCAACATCGGGCCAGGGTTCGGCGCGGTCGGACCCTTCGGAAACTATGAGGGGTTTTCGGAACCTTCGAAACTGCTTATGGTGTTTCTGATGTGGATCGGTCGACTCGAAATCGTCCCAGTGCTCGCGCTGTTCGTCGGCCGGTTAGAGGACCGCTAACGGCCCATCACGGGAGTTAGTCGACGACTTCGAGGGACGTACTGAGAGTGGCTTCGAGTTCGGCTTCGAGATCAGGATAGAGACCGAACAGCTGACCGAGTCGACGCCGAATCCGGCCGCGCTTGGTTTTGCCGACGATAACCCGGTCTGCGCTTTGTCTGGCGGCCTCGTCGACGATGGCTTCCTCGAGGACGTACCCCTGTCGGACGACGTAGTGGGCCGGGAGTTCGCCGAACTCGGCTTCGACTGCCGCCCGGAGTTCCTCGCGGGTGATGCTGTCGCCGTTCTGGAGGAGGGCGACGTGGAGGACGATCAGCGAGTCGTCGCCAGCAGTGTGGTCGAGCCCGCGGCTGATCGTCCGGTGACTGTCATCCGTCAGCGGATACCGGACCGAGACGAGCGTGGTTGTCACGGCCTGAATTCGCTGAGCGGGTATATTTATCTTGTTTCCACAGAATCCGATTTGATAGTTAGAGGAGTGTCGCGAAACCGGTTAGGTCTGCCAGAACGACCGCGTGAACAGCACCAAAACGGGGATGATCTCGATCCGACCGATCCACATGATGACAACTAGTGCGGCTTTGGTCGACATCGAAAACACGTCGTAGGTGCCGTACGGTCCGGCTGGACCGAACGCCGGACCGATGTTGAGGAACGTCGAGGCGGCCGCCCCCAGCGCGTCGAACTCGCCGAATTCTCCGACCTGATAGAGGCCGGTCCGTGCGCCGTCGACAACGATCAACACGGTCACGAAGAAGACGCCGACGATGGCTATCAGCGTGTAAGAGTAGATGTTCCGCACCGTCTGTTCGTCGACGGTGACTCCGCTAAGTCGGACCGGCCGGATCGCCTCGGGATGGATGACCGTGAACAGATCCCGGCGGAACGATTTAAATACGACCAGCCACCGTAGGGATTTGATCGAACAGGTCGTCGAGCCAGCCATCCCGCCGAGGAACATACACATCAACAGCAGGTGTTTGGCGAACGGCGACCACAGATCGAAGTTCGCGTTAGCGTAGCCTGTCGTCGTAATGATCGAGACAACGTTGAACACCGATTGCCGGAACGTATCGGACACACCGCTGCCGGTTGGATTCTCTTTGAGTAAGAGAATCGTGACGACCAGCCCTGAAAAGACGACGACAGTGCCGAGATAGAACCGGAACTCCTCGCTGTTACGGAGCCGGGCGACGTTCCCTTGTAAGACGAAATACATCAGCACGAAACTGGTCGACCCGAGGAACATCACGACGATGAGCACCCAGTGGACGATCGGCGCGAAGGCCTCGATGCTCAGCGGCTCCGTCGAAAAGCCCGCCGTCGACACGCTGGTAAAGGCGTGGGCGACCGCGTTGTAGAGAGTCATGTTCGGCGCGAGCCCGCTCAGATACAGCCCATAGAGGACCGCAATCGTCCCGACAGTGAGCCCGAGGTACAGTTTGCCGATGAGGCGGGCGGTGTCTTCGATGTGTGGGGTGAGCTTGTCGACGTTGTCGTACTGGGTTTCGGTCTCCATCAGCTGTGCGCCACCGACCGAGAGCCGCGAGAGGATGGCAGTCGCGAGGATCAAGATACCGAGGCCGCCGAGCCATTGGGTGAGCTGCCGCCACATCATGATCGATCGGGCGTGGATGTCGAACTCCCGGAGGACGGTCGCCCCGGTCGTGGTGATCCCGCTCATCGACTCGAAGGCGGCGTTGATCGGATGGGCGATCGTCCCCTGCCCGGCAACGACGAACGGGACCGCACTCACCAGCGCGACCAACAGCCACGTCAGCGCGACCATGAGCAGCGCCTCCCGCGGTCCGAGTCGCTCGTTGCCGTCGAGCCGTTTGAGCCGTTCGAGCAGCCCGCCGCCGCCGAGGGCGACGCCGATGGTCACGAGAAACGGCGCGAGTGGCTCTGCGTAGTAGAGCGCAACCAGGAGGGGAAAACAGAGCGGAGCGGCGAGCCATTTGACGATCGTGCCGGTCAGACTGAGACTGTACCGCCACGATACTCGGACGTTCATTGGAGTTAGTATCTGACTACTGTCCGCACGGCTACCTAAAGCCGACTGTTATAGATCGATTACTCCCAGTCCTCATAGGTCGGCCGAGCGAGATCGCCGGGGAACTCGTCGACCGGCGCGGTCGTCTGGTCGCCGGTTGCCATGTCCTTGATCGTCACCTCGCCGTTTTCGAGGTCGCGCTCGCCGACGACCACGACCGTCTCGGCGTTGATCGAGTCGGCGTAGCTCATCTGTGCGCCGAAGCTCCGATCCGAGATGTCGCTTTCGACGATGTGACCCAACTCACGGAGTTCGCGAGCAACCGCCGCAGCGACCGCGCGGGTGTCGCCGACCGAGAGCACGTAGTAGTCGGTCGACGGGGCCTCCTCGGGCCAGACACCGGCGCGCTCACAGAGCAACTGGAGAGTGGCGTGGCCCGGGGCGACCCCCACGGCGGGGGTGGGCTGGCCGCCGAAGCTCTCGATGAGGTCGTCGTAGCGGCCGCCGCCGAAGACCGACCGGGAGACCTCGCCGGTCGAGTCGAAACACTCGAAGACGACGCCGGTGTAGTAGTCCAGCCCGCGGGCGGTTTCCAGCGAGATCTCACAGAACTCGCGTGCGCCGAAGTCCTCGACGGCCTCCAGGACGGCTTCGAGATTCGAAACGGCAGCGGCCACCCGGTCGGTCTCGGCGAAGTCGACCAGATCATCGAGGTCGTCGGTTTGCAGCAGATCGTCGAACCGTTCGGCCTGGTGGTAGGCGAGGCCAGCATCGGTAAGGAGTGCATAATACTCCTCGTCGTCAATCTTATCGCTCTTGTCGACCGCCCGGATCGCGGCCTCAGTGTCGACCTCGGCATCGAAGGCCTCGAGCAGCCCACCCAGAATATCGCGGTGGGAGACGCGGAACTCGAAATCCTCGCTCGTGAGTCCGAGGTCAGTCAGCGCGTCGGCGGCGAAGGCGAGGATTTCGGCGTCGGCCTCGGGTTCGCTCGACCCGAAGATGTCGACGTTGGTCTGGTAGAACTCCCGGAACCGGCCCTGTTGGACCTGCTCGTAGCGCCAGAACGGCCGTGTCGAGCGCCATTTGATCGGTTTCGAGAGCGCCTGACTCTTTGCGACGACCATCCGGGCAACCGTCGGCGTCAGTTCGGGGGTCAACGTCACGTCGCGGCCACCCTGATCGGTGAAGTTGTACAGCTGGTCGACGATCTCGTCGCCGGATTTGTCGGTGTACAGCTCAGTGGCCTCCAGCGTCGGGGTGCCGATCTCGCGGAAGCCGTAGCGGGCTGCCGCGTCCTCGACGGTGTCGATGACCTCCCGGCGAGCGGTCATCTCGTCGGGGTAGAAGTCACGAAACCCTTTGAGTCGGTCGTACATGGCGAGTCGTTGGCGGAGGCTGCGCTTGAAACCTGTCTTTTGTCGGTCGGGTTGCCAGCCGCCGGTGGACCCGCCGAATCAGCGGGACTCGACCGGCGTAGGGAGTCGCTACTGCCGTCGAGACTCCCGAAAGTAACTGCATAACGATAGGAGACAGTCCCGATCAGCGGCCATACAGCAACCCTCGATCCATGATTGGCCTCCCCATTCGGCTCCAGCTCCGCACGTGGCTCCAACGCGTCAACGAGTGGTACTCTTCACCCGAACCCCTCGATGAAGTCCAGGAGGTGGCGACGATCGGCGATCACACCGAAAGCCTCGAAACCGACAGTCGACTCCCCGATGGCTGGAGTGTCGACCGCGAGATGGTCCAGTTCCGCGGCGAGTCGCTGGCCGAAGTCGTCCGGCTCGCCAGCCGCGGCGACGGCTTCCGGATCACGCTCAAACCCGTCGATCTGCAGGCTCCGACCGAGGCGATCGAGGTCTACACGTGCGGGTCGCCGTTCGAGGCCCGAAGCCACCGGGCTACCGTCGAGCCGTTGTCGACGGCCATCGACGAAGCCGAACGGCTCGCAGTCGCACACGAGAGGCGAGCCCGACAGTCGACCGGTCGTAGGCGACGGGCCGCCAAGCAGTAACCGATCAGATCGCGATCATCGTCACACCGACGACAGCAAGCACGGCGGCGGCGAGCCGTGTCCCGAAGTACCGTTCATCGAGGAGAACCCCACCGAGCAGGACGGCGACGACGGCCTGCGTATTGACGATCGGCGAGGCGATGCTGGCAGGGACGAGCTCGAAGGCAAGCGTCGTCAGGTATTCGCCGACGGCGACGATCCCCCCGGCGACGACGAGCATCGGGAGTTCAGCGCGGATCGTCTCGGGGTGGGCGCGGATCGCAAACGGGAGGACGACGATCAGTACGCCCGCCAGAAACAGCGGGAGCCAGAGCGTCGACGGGATCGCCAACTCCTGGAGGCCGATCCGTTTGGCTACGTCGGCGACTCCGAAACACGCCGCGCTGAGAACCGCGAGTTGGGCGGCTCTCGATGTCGTGGCTCGCCGGATCGGTTCGACGAGCGAGCCGCCACGGTAGTTGGTGACATAGACGGCCAGCGTTGCGACGACGACACCGGCGATCTGGAGGGGTGTCAGGACCTGCTGGAGAACGATAACCTCGATCGGGAGCACGAACACGGGGACGATCTTGCTGATCGGTGCGACGTAGGACACCTCGCCGACGGCAAGCGCCCGGAGAAAGGCGACGGTCGCCACGGCAGTCATCCCCGTGGTAACGAGGAGGGTCACGACCTCCGTGAGCCCGAATCCCGAAAGCACCGAGACAGTTCCTGCGACACCCAACGACCCGATGAGAACCGGACTGTACAGCAGGATGGCAAACCCGTTCGCATAGACGATCAACACTGTCGACGGAAACTCGCCGAACGACTGCTTGAGAACGAACAGATAGATACCCCAAACTAACGCGGCCCCGACTGCGAACCCGATGCCCGGCTCCATTACTACATTCGACTACAACGAGTGTGATTAACAGTTCGGTCGACAGGTTACAGTTCGGTGACAAACATGGTTGGGTATCCACTCACCGCCGACCGTGAACGTAGGTCTGTTCGTGATCGGGGAACACCTCAGCGACCGCCTCGCGGCCGTGGCGCTCGGCCAACAGCGTGCGGAGTTCGTCCTCGTAATCGGCCTTCTGTACCTCCTCGCTGGGGCCGACCTCGACCTCGAAGGTGGTCTCGACGAGCCGGTCGACGGCGTGGCGGCCGAACCCTGAGAGGGGGGCGATGTAGTCGACGCCGCGTCTGTCTTCGATGCTCTGGGCGCTGGCACGGGAGACGTTCGGCACGCGGTCGTCCCGTCGAGTGCCGTCGGCGATCGCCGCAACGTCGAGGGCGGCGACCGATTCAAGGGCGTGGTCGTGGATCTCTTGGATGCCGTTTCGGGGAAAGCCGTCGTCGGCCATCCGATCTACGGCGTCTTCCGCGACCGACCGGTCGAGGTCGACGGTCTCGAACGGGAAGCCCAGCGCCTCGGCCGCACTCCGGGCGTGTTGCCAGTCGTCGGTGATACCGAAGGTGGCAGTCACGAGCCGGACCGCGTAGAACTCGTCCAAAAGGAGGGCAGCGAGCGAGGAGTCTTTGCCGCCGCTGTACAGTAGCGCGAGCTCCATGGCGGACTACCGCCGCCGGATGTCGAACGACTGGGACTCCGGCTGGAGCTCCTTGAGCAGCGCCTTCATCTGGTCTTCGTCGATGCGGTCCTGGATGCGGCCGCTCCGAGCTAAGGCGATGATCTGCTGTTCGACTTTCTCGGCGAACTCGGGTTTCGACATCTGGACGGCGTTGAGTCGCTGGCGCGCGCCGTCGGTGAGATGCTGTTTCAGCATCGCCTCCTTTTGGGCTTCGGCCTGCTGTTGGGCGGCTTCCTGGGCCTCCTGGTCCTGTGCGGATTGGCCCTGCTGTTGGCGCTGTTCGAGCTCCTTGCGCTTCTGTTCGCGAAGCTCTTCGATTCGGTCGTCGTCGGGGCTGTTGCTCATAGCTATAGGTCGTGTTGCGGTCCCAAAAACGGTTTCGGAGCAGTCGACGATCGGGAAAATCTACGCGTAGCGTTCGAGTTCCGGCCGGTCGAGGGACTCAAAGACGTCCTGTGCGACCTCATCGAGGAACGAATCGCCCTCGGCGGTGGTGCGGCGACCCTCGCCCTGTGCGGTCTGGAGGAGGTCTTCGTCTTCGAGCTGGATCAGGATCTCGCGGATGATTTTCTTCGAGCCCGAGACGTGGTTGGCTGGGGCGACGGCGTATCGGTTCGAGCCGCCCTTGGTGCCGCCGTACTCGGTGGCGAGGCGTTCGACGCCGATCGGCCCGTTCATCGCGACTTTGCGGAGGAGGCTCGCAGCGCGAGTCTCCCAGAAGTCCTCCTGCTGTGGCGGCAGTTCGCGGTCCTGGCCAGTTTTGGTGTATTCGACCCAATCCGGTGTGTCGACGCGATCGGCAAGCCGGTCGGCGAGTTCGTCGATGAACTCCTCGGCCGGGACGTCGTAGAGAGTTACCATACGAGCGTATTCCCGATTGCAGTGTTTAAAGCCATCGTATTGCCGACGTACGGCGTATGCGGGAGAGTCACGTCCAGTGGTTTCGGTCGGATCAGGGCAGAGTAGCCTGCGGCTACCGACAACATAGTGAGCCAGTGATACCGTATGCTGTTCCTAACGAAACGCTTCGACCACCTACGAGGGGCAGATGGCATTTGCAATCGTCCATTTCACAGTCGGGTTCGTGAGTATCCTTGCACTCCTATGGGCACTCCCACTTACCCGGTATCGACTCACGGGGGCGTTTCTCGGTGGGATTTGGGCGCTCGTCCCCGATGCCTCGAAAATCCTGGAGGGCAGTCAGGGGACGGCAGTCGAAACCATCCACGACGGCTCGCTCGCCGATCTCTTCTTTTTTCACGGAACGCTCGATGAACCGGTTTTTCGCGCGCTGAATATCGAACTCACGTTCCTCGCGCTGTGCGCGCTCGGCATCACGTTTCTCCTATACGACTGGCGGTACGGTCGACACACACCCGTCGTCAACCGGTTCGGCTCGGCGACCGACCCGCCGCCGACCGAGTCCGACTGAGCAGTGACTGTGTGGTATGACACCATATCACTTTCGAAATTCGGAAAATCACTACGGATCTCGCAATTTATCGTCGGCCTTATTACGATGAGCGTACTTCGGCCGAGTAATGAGTACGGAGCGCAGTTCGGCCGACTCGCAGGAAGACCGCACAATCCTCCTCATCGGCAGCGGCCCGATCCAGATCGGGCAGGCCGCTGAGTTCGACTACTCCGGTGCCCAGGCCTGCCGGGCACTCCAGGAGGAGGGCGCACGGGTCGTACTGGTCAACTCCAACCCGGCGACGATCATGACCGACCCCGAGATGGCCGACGAGGTCTACATCGAGCCGATCACGACCGAAGCCATCGCCGACATCATCGAACAGGAACAGCCCGACGGCGTGATCGCCGGTCTCGGCGGCCAGACCGGGCTCAATGTCACCGCCGAACTCGCCGAAGAGGGCGTTCTCGACGAATTCGACGTCGACATCATGGGGACGCCGCTGGATACGATCTACGCGACCGAGGATCGCGATCTGTTCCGCCAGCGGATGGAGAACATCGGCGAACCCGTGCCGAAATCGACCACCATCTCGCTCGACGAGGGCGAATCGGTTACTGACTTCGACGAAGACGCCTTCCGCGGGCGCGTCAAGGACGCCGTCGATTCGGTCGGCGGCCTCCCTGTCATCTCCCGGACGACATACACGCTTGGCGGCTCCGGATCGGGCATCGTCCACGAGTTCGAAGAGCTCGTCGAGCGCGTGCGCAAAGGACTCCGCCTCTCGCGGAACAGCGAGGTGCTCGTCACCGAGTCGATCGCCGGCTGGGTCGAACTCGAATACGAAGTGATGCGCGATGCCGACGACTCCTGTATCATCATCTGTAACATGGAGAACATCGACCCGATGGGGATCCACACCGGCGAGTCGACGGTCGTCACCCCCTCGCAGGTCATCCCCGACGACGGCCACCAGGAGATGCGCTCGGCGGCGCTCAAGGTCATCCGCGAGTTGGGAATTCAGGGCGGCTGTAACATCCAGTTCGCCTGGCACGACGACGGCTCGCCGGGCGGCGAGTACCGCGTCGTCGAGGTCAACCCCCGCGTCTCGCGTTCCTCCGCGCTGGCCTCGAAGGCAACCGGGTATCCGATCGCGCGCGTGACCGCGAAAGTCGCACTCGGCAAACGCCTTCACGAGATCACCAACGAAATTACGGGCGAGACGACTGCGGCCTTCGAGCCCGCGATCGACTACATCGTCACAAAGGTGCCACGGTGGCCGATAGACAAGTTCGAGGACGTCGACTTCGAGCTCGGGACAGCAATGAAATCCACCGGCGAGGCGATGGCCATCGGCTCGACGTTCGAGGAGTCCCTGCTGAAGGCCCTGCGCTCCTCCGAGTACGACCCCGCCGTCGATTGGGTCGATGTCGACGACGAGACCTTAGAGGCCGAGTATCTCGAAAAACCGACACCGGACCGCCCCTACGCCATGTTCGAGGCCTTCGACCGCGGCTATTCGGTCGACGAAATCATCGAGCTGACCGGGATCAAAGAGTGGTACGTCGAGCGATTCAAGCGCGTGGCTGACTCGGCCCAAGCGGCCCAGGACGGCGACTTCACGCCGGCCGCTGTGGCGGGGCATACCAACAACGAGATTGCCGAAATCGCCGACGGCGGTGTCAGTGTCGACACCGTCGAACAGGAGGTTCCGGGTCGCAATTACAAGCAGGTCGACACCTGTGCCGGCGAGTTCGCCGCCCAAACCCCGTACTACTACTCGGCGCGCCTGCCGGAGTTCCAGAAAGGCCCCCTCCTTGGGGATGCCGCCGCGGGCGAACTGCGCGTGAACAAGGATGTCGAAAGCGTGGTTGTCGTTGGTGGCGGCCCGATCCGTATTGGCCAGGGTGTGGAGTTCGACTACTGTTCGGTCCACGCCGTCCAGGCCCTGCGTGATATGGGGATCGAGGCCCACGTCGTCAACAACAACCCCGAGACCGTGTCGACGGACTACGACACCTCCGACGGGCTGTTCTTCGATCCCATCTCGGCCGAGGAGGTCGCCGACGTGATCGAAGCCACCGGTGCCGACGGCGTGATGGTCC
>Ga0306873_100456_pt1 | contig 16375 bp, 21 predicted proteins | sample AntCluMetagen312_FD_190423 | JGI IMG/M metagenome (GOLD analysis project Ga0306873, IMG submission 190423) | Saline lake microbial communities from Club lake, Antarctica - Metagenome #312 (v2) (version 2) | ecosystem: Environmental > Aquatic > Non-marine Saline and Alkaline > Saline | place...
ATCAACGCCTGTGGAGACTGCACTCCCTACGGACACCGATTCGGTATCTGCAAAGTGCGTCATGGAAGCAGGAAGCCCCACCCTCAAGCGTGAGCCGTCAGGCGAGCGATAGGGTGGGGTAGTTCACTTAGGACACCCCTCTATCGATGTGTAAATCTCCAGCTGCGCCTATCTATTCCGTACTGACCATCTTCTCGGCTTGTCAGAGATGGTCTCGTAGATCTGTTGGAGCGTCTCTTCAGCAGCGAGCAGGTTGTGGTCTTCGAGGAACTTGCAGCCTTACTCAATGAGACCGTAGAACTTCTAGGGGAGCCCTGTCGACGTATCTGACAGCGCCCACTTTTTTGGTGCTGTTTCCGGACTCTTCGAGTCGACCTCAATCCAGAAGCCGTCGACGACCGATCCGAAGCAGTAGAAGCGACGCCACAGATTCCCACTGACAGTCGACACGCAACTGGATGCAACCGCTCCGCGCCAGCTACCGCCTACTGACCGCACTCGCCACCGCAGACCGACTTCGCTTGCCTCCGAAGAGCCAGCAAACCGCTTTTTGGTGGGTTTGATCTGGTGGGTTTTCACCGTCATTCGTGCCCTTCACCATTGACAGACGGTGGGTGAACCTTCGCATCTCGCGCCAGCAAAGCCGTCACGAGATGTTCCATCCCTCACGGGATCGGGACGAAAATTCACTCCACCGTCTGTCTGCGGATCAGTATGGCACTAATGGAAAAACCCACAACAGAATCTGCATCCACGAAAAAACGGTTTTTCGGCACTGGCCCGTCGGAAGGCATCAACTACGAAGTCGACCTCGAAACAGGCGAGTGCCGTCGATTCGAGGCGTAGCCACTCACCGCCTTTTTGTCGACCGACAGCACAGCGACTGGACGCAACCGCTCCATAATTGACCGCACCAATACTACAGAGTCAATCTCTGTATTGGCATCAAATCGTCTCTAATGCATGAAAACAGCACATTTACACTTGGACTGTGGGGTGTGTTATAGGTGGGATATTGTCGTTGGGAATTTCACTTATCTGAATTGACCGGCCCTTTGTACTTTGATTTGACTCGATCTCCGTCTCGCCACTGCCAGTAGTAGTAGCGGTTGCCATTGATTTCTTTGATCGTGATTGTCGCCTTTGATGGGACATCATCCGGAAGATCTTCTGGTCGTTCTTCGACCTCGCTTCGGCTATCTTGCTCCTCAAGACGTGCTTCGCGCTCGCGGTATTCAGCCAATTCTTCGGCGTAGTTAGCGACGTCTTGGAGGAGGTCTGGTGGATAATCGTCAAGAGCGTCGACGATCCCATCGGGGAGATCTGTTGGTGGTTTCGGTGGCTCGTAGGACATAACTCCGGCCGTGTTAACCAACGGTATCCTCAGAATCATAGCTTTGTTGGTTAAGCAGGTGTCGTTACATCGCATCGGCCAACTCTGCTCAAACGACCCCCTTCTTGCCGCTGTATTCGTCTTTTAATGGCCGTCTCAAACCCGTTGTCGACCATCTGGATTTGAATGGGGGCAGTCGAGAGGAGAGAGCAGGTCGACATGGTGGATGAGGTGCCCGGCTCACGCCGGTTCACGAGATGTTGTTGGTTAGGTGTAGGTCGACTATATTAACCAACAAGGTCGTTATTGCCCTATTTTGTTGGTTAAGACTACGCTCCCAATAGCAGTGACCGGCTAACCATTTGCGAGAATATCAACGACTTTCGAACCGTCTGCTGTTAATCGAGATCGAGGCTTTCGAGATCAGTATCGTCATCGAGCGCTCGATGACCTAACTCAGTAATTCGATAGGCTGGTTCTTCTGGATGTCTTTCAGCGAGATTGTGGTCGACATAGACTGGACAGCGTTGGGAAACCCACTGTCGACTGAATTTAGTGTTTATCTCCAGATTTTTTGCCGTGTGCCAGCCTTCGTACTTACTCAATTCTTCGAGAATATACGGATCTGCGGGTACAGCCCATTCAACCTCCCGATACATATGAATTAGTTCTTGATTATTGTGTTTGAGGTATATACCCGCCGAAAGGATTCTCTACGCTATTACCAGATGGTTACCAATTCAATCGGTACTTATAACATACGTTCGTATGTTCAAGTTTATATACCGGTTGCTCAGTAGTATCTCACAGAGCCAATTCCATGCTTCCACGAATTTCTGACATTCCAGGCGGTAGCGGATTGGCCACTAATTACCACATATGTCACAGACTGACGATTCTTCCTTGCAGGAACATAGAACGTTCGTCCCCGTCGACCTCCTGGACTCACCTTTGGGATCACAGCACTGACGGCGATCTTGCTCTCAGCGGCCGCGGTGTTCCCGGCAACGAGGAGGCTGGTTTCTCCGAGGCCCTCGTCGGCGTCGACGGAGAATGGCGCGGCATTCGGGTCGAAGCAATGGCCAAAGAAAAGCAGGTGATCGACTTCGATCCGAGCACAGGTCGGTCGACGCTTCCCGGTGCTGGCGAGACGGCTATCGAGGAGGATACTGAGCGGTTCCGAGAGCAGCTAGAAAAGCAGTCAACCAATGGAGATGGTAGTCAATCAGACGCCGTCCCTCCGAAACCAGACGGCGGTCTATTGGAGTGTGAGGACAATGCGTGAGTACCTCCGTGTCACGCCCACATCTGAAGATCTTAGTCCAGAGGGGGTTCCACGGGTTCTCAACAGCCTGTACAAACTGACCACAGATAGCTCAACAGGTCTTACTCAGAAGTTGAATCCGCTGCACACAGAGACGTCACTCCGATTTGAGTTCCTCGCACTGAGTGATGGAAAAGACGAGCCGGTTGAGTTCTTTTACGGCGTCGACGATCATCTCGATACATTGGAGAAGCGCCTCCACTCGATCTATCCCAAGACATTCGATATCGAACGAGTTGAGCTGGACGTGGTTTCACGACTCATTCAGCCGGTCGAATTCTCCCGAGAGGAATTCATTGAGCACTACAAGCGGGGTCGACTGCAGTACGAATTTGCCGAGGATGAACTGCGCGCGATTGATGAAATAGACCAGAATGAAGCAGCCGAAGAATCTCCCGTTGCAGATGGTGGTACAGCAGCCACTTCGAGTTTCGATCATTCCATCGCGGTCGACGATATCGAACTCAAGCTTGCACCGCCAAGTGTAATCCCCGTCGGGAATTCGCTTTCGTCACTCGAAAAGCCAACAGAGACGCCGGATGGAACGATTCTCGCTCGACCGACCATCAAGAACGTCTCTCCAATTGGTGTACGATGGTGTGGATCTGCCACCCGGAAGAAAGACTGGATGACATCATTAACGCCGTTCCCTTCCGGGAAACCCGACGAATCACTGCCGTCTGTCGACCACCCCGGCAGTACACTGGCGTCGCTCATCGACCACATGATCGAGGCCGCCGCTCCCGTCGCCTTTCAGGTTATCTTCGAACGGCGAAAAAGCTGGCAGGATGATGCTGGACTTCGAAGACAGGACCTAATCGACGGCAGAGATACCCTCTCCCAAGAGATATTCGGCTCGATTTTCGATATCAACGATCAGCGGCCAGATGAAAAACAGCTTAGCGGGTCTGTTGCGAAGCGAATTGAGTATCTTGATGCGAAAAACTCGAAGCGGTCGTTTACCGCTAATATCCGGGCAATCGGCGTCCCCTCTGGAGACGAGACGGCTGCTGAACTCACAGATCAGATGGATTCGGTCTGTTCGGTATTCGATCCACTCGATGGTCCCTTTTACGAAGTCGAGGGGGAACGAATCCGTTCACGTGGCTTCCGAACCAAGACAAAGGAGAAGAACACACGGGCTACTCTCAGACAAATCATTGACCGGGAGATTGTAACCGGACGCGGTAAGACTCGTCCCGACTTCGTATTGGGGAGCAAAGAACTCGCCAACTTCGTGGTCGTCCCTTCATCAGAACAGCTTACAGTCGAGGGTACACGAGGAACTCGTGCCGAACAGCAAAGCCGGAACCCACTGCCGTGGCCCAATCCGGATTTGATACAGCAGTTCCAGGAGGGCATGGCTATCGGCTATGCTCTCGATCAGAATGGCGCTTCTATATCTGATCCGATTCGCGTCCCACCAGATCTCTTAACGACGCATTTCGGTCGATTTGCGTCGACTGGTGGCGGGAAATCAAAGGCGATCATCAACGATGCGCTCTCGCTGCGAGAAACCACTGGCGGGCCTGTCGTGATCGTCGATCCGAAAGGCGATGGAATGTGCCTGAATTACCTCCGATGTCACTACGATCGATTCAGTGGCTTGGACGACGTCTACCAGTTCCGCGTCCCAGAGACGCTGCCTGCCTTCTCGTTTTTCGACATCCGGCCAGCTCTCGAAGCGGGACGTAATCGCGAGGACGCAGTCCAGGACAAAGTCGACCACTTCCACGATATCATGCGGATGATCATGGGTCGAGAGCAGTACGGCCAAGCGTTCGTCGCCAACGAGATTCAAAGCTACCTGATCAAGGCTCTCTTCGACAGCGAATACGGCACTGACGTCTTTGGGCTTGACGACCTCTTTGAGGCGGTCCTCGAAATGCAGCGAGAGCGTATTATTCCGCCAGTCTGTGCTGCTAATCAGAACGTCGAGGAATCGCTGACACGGCATTTTGCGAAAGACGACCGCCAGTTCCAACTGTCGATGGATGCAGTCGGGAATCGCCTCGACAAGCTTCGAGAGGATACCCACCTTCGACGTATCTTCAGTCACGCACCCCAACGAGACGACCGCGGCGAGTACGTCGACACTCATTTCGACTTCCGTGAAATCCTTGAGGAGGACGTTACGATTCTGTTTGACTTGGGCGATATTCGTCCAGAAGCACAGCGAGCGATTACGCTGTTGCTGTTGAGCAACCTCTGGGATGCAGTCCAGCTTCGCCGTCGTGATGGCAAGAAGAACTACGAGAAACTCACCAACCTCATTATAGAGGAAGCCGCTCCGGTCGCCTCGACGAAACTCGTCTCTGAGCAGTTGCTCCCGAAGGGTCGGTCGTTCGGACTGAGCATGGGACTCGTCATGCAGTTCCCCGGTCAAGTTCGAAATCGGAGTCAGCGTGCCTACGACGAGGTGCTCAACAATATCAAGACGAAACTCATCGGGAACATCTCGATAGAAGCCGATCTCGCCACCTCTCTCGCTCATGAAGATTTGAGCCCGACGGATCTACGAAACCGGATCAATACGCTCCCCAGTGGAGAGTGGATCGCTCAGTTACCGAGCCCGTCGTTTGGAGAGACAGGACCATCGCCATTCTCAGTGAAGCCACTGCCGATAGCAGCTGGTCACCCAGAGAGCGACGAGCCGCTCACTGACGAACGAGAAGATCACTTTGAGACCGTTGCCCTGCCACGATTGATGAGGATCACAGAGGCGCGGTATGGGCTTACAGAGAGTCGCAGTACGACCGCAAGCTCAGAGAATAATGGATGGGGAAGCACGCCCAGTGATGGAGCTTCCAGAACAGCGGACTCGACTGTATCTAATGAGTCGACCCAGTCCTCGTTCATTGGACAGACGACCAGTTCAGTTGCCGATGAAGACGATGGGACAAGCGCTGATTCTGCCGAGTCGATGTTTGCTCTTGGGGGCCAACCAGAGCCGAAAGAGCCTGTAACAGAGGAAGGGTCTACCTCTGAGGGCGAAACACCATCCTCACCGGTCAAAGCCGGTGGTGTGACCGTCTCCAATGAAGAATTGCAACAGCGTGGACTCACCCACGACGACGTCCGGTTTCTGACTCGTGTTCTTGAGGTAATGAATGGTGAATCGACGGAATACACGCTGCTGGACTCGATGAGTTCATTCAAAAACGATTTCGAGGATATAGATGTCCAGCGGCTTGTCGACCAATCTCTGTTAGATGAGGGACGTGCTTGCGGTCGGAAGTACTACACTGTCCTTCCAGCAGGACGAGAGCTCCTTGGAGAGAAACTCAGAGTCGGTCCTGGAGTGGGTGATGTCGGCGAGAAAACTCCACACAAGGTTGGTGTGAGGCTCCTCGAACTGTGGTTGAAAGCTCAAGACGACGTTGTAGAGGTCAAACCCTACTACCAATACGACGATGAGACGGTCTTCGATGTCGCTGGCTTCGATGCCGAAGGAACACTCACCTGGGTCGGAGAAGCAGAGCTTTCGAGCAATAACAAACATGCGCCCGTCGACGACTACGATAAGCAGAGTAAGGTAGACGCGAAGGTCATCTGGGCGTTCAATCGGAGGGAGACGGCAGTCGAAGTATTAGATTGGTTGGCGGAGGCCGACCGGATCGAGAGCAGCGTCAGTGGACGTGCAGCACGCTCATTCAGCGACATTCGTGATGCTGTCGAGGAGTTGGATGCATCGGGGCTAACGACGATTCGCAGCTTCAACAATCTCGACAGGGAGCTCAACCTATGACGTGGCGACAGGCGACACGTGAGGAGATCTATACCTACTATGCAGACGAGTTCCCTTCGTACGTCGACCAACTCCCGTCGTTCATCACGGCGCGTGGACCGAAGCAGTATGCCATCGCATTTCGAGAGCCCCATCCAGTTCGGAAAGACGGAGTCCCAGCCAAAGACTTCATCCGCCGAGATACATGGCAGACGAATGCGTCAGGAGAACGCACGACAGCCGCATTCAACGACTTTGGGGAGGTGGTCGAATTCATCCGCCACCCGGCTCGGAATGACCCACTCGGAAAGAGTCCGTTCGCACTCGCCGATCCCGATCTACTGGAGAAGCCTGCACCCTGCCCTGATGCCGTCTACTATGCGCTCGATCACTGGGAACGTCCATGGGTACTCCTCGTCGACATCGATGCCAAAGCGATTGCCCGACAACGAGCAGCACAAGCAGTCCCAGACGATGATAGTGGTCTTGACTCCGATGACCTCCTGAATGCTGCAGGGATTATAGAGGCGGACCCAGTAGGCTATCCGTACGCATTCGAGGATGTTGAGCGTACTATCAAGTATGGGTTCGCACTCCGGGAGATTTTTGAGGACGACTTCAACGCCGAGGAGACGATGGTGGTCTACAGCGGTCAGGGTGTTCATATCTACCTGCTTGATACCGATCTCGCTCATCGGTACGACGCTAAGAGTCGAGAGGTGCTGAATGACCTCCTACAGCAAACCTACGAGATTCCAATCGACCCGGTAGTGACTGCTGATCGTCGACGTGTTGCCCGTCTTCCCTATTCATTGCACGCCGATGTCTGTAGTGTCGTTCAGCCAATCGAGAGCCCAAACTTCGACGTTCGATCTGCAACGCCAGAGGTTCTGCAATGAGTATATCGACGCCTGCTGATGACGAGGGTAATGCCTACCGAGTTGCTGCACTCCCGCTCGAATACGGTACTGCACGGATCAACCAACTGTTCACGCGAGGCTACAATCGCTATATCGTTGATGGGGAAGACCAGCCCGAAGATCTACTGAAAGACCTCGAACGGTTCGGAACCGCAGCGTTCAAAGAAAAGAGTAGAACCGACGCTGCAGAGGAGCCTTTCGTCGACGAACCGGGGATTTTGGCTGTACTTGCGACACTGAGTGCGATCTGTGTCAAGGCATATCCGAAATTCGAGGATGTCCCGCCGCGTACGATTCAGGTACTCTACGATATTCGAGAGCTCTATGTCAACAATCTCGCGTCGCTCCTTCGAGGATTTGGTGAGGGAAGCCTTCAACAGGATATTGCCGAGGTACTGTATGCGAAGGGTCCAGGAGAGGACGGCCCACATCCCGGTCGTGTCTGTACAGCCATTACAGAAATGCCAGAGTTTGGAGAGGGACTGTATCTGGAAATTCCGATGGCTGCTGCCTCTCGAAAATGTCTCGTTCGTGCTGAGATTGAGAGCGGCGAACCCGGTGAGTTACTCACTCAGGTGAAGAACAACCGGCTCTATGTTCCCGCCAGCGATTTCGATACCAAGTATCGAGAGTACGCTAAACGTGCGTTCAAGAAACTACTGTGGGTTCACGAGAAGAACCTTTCAGGGGATCAACTTACATGGCTGACGACGAACGAGACGGCCATCTCTGAGCGTATTGACCGCTTCATCGAAACCGGACACAATGAGCGTATCTGGCGAAACTGGGACCCCGGTGAACGGACGATCCGTGTGCTCCGGGATGCGATTCGGGATGCTCCAGATGAGACCGTTATGCTTGGTGAGTTCTATTCAGCGAAGACGCTCTACGAAGCGGTGAAAGCATACGAACCGGATGCAGAGTGGAAGCGAACCGTCTGTAGCCGGATTTCCAGTCCACGAAGTCTCGGAAATATTCTTGTCTCACAGCGTGAGCACCGAAGCCTCACGATTCGACAGGAGGGCAATACCAACCACTATCGGATCCAACAGTCGACGGGTAGCGTTCAGCTCATAACTGTCGATGCAATCGAGGATCTCTTCGAGCTGCCTTGCATGGCGAACATGGCTGAGCGACTTGATGAACAGAAACCTGTCCGGAAAGACCTCTACAATTTCGCTCGGATGGTAATGTGGCTTCCTCAGTACCAAAATAGCGATCTGGATACGATTGTGGAAGATCTCAAAGGCGTCTTTTCGCGTTGGTCATGGTATGACGAGCAGGTTACGGACTATCAACTCCGCTATGAATTCTCGAATACAATTGGTGGTGACACCCCGCTTCCGATGAACTGTGGTAACGATGATATGCAGCGATACTGCATCGGAGAAGATCAGTGCCCATACTCGATCTGGGGGAGTCTTCCCTTCCCAGATAAAATGTATGCTCAGTTGGATGAGTCGGAGTCGACTGGGAGCGAGTTCTGACCCTGCAGGATCAAGTACCAGAATTAGTATGCTTTTGTTGAGGGTCCAGAACAACCTGCTTGTAGAATGCGTCGGGCACTTCTCAGGGTCTCTAACCGCCGATGTACGCAGAATAGTGTAGTTTTGATTTTGAGATCGTGTTTGAGTCTGATTTGAGTGTCTACCCGTATTTTTCGTCGTAGCCTTTCTCTTAGCCCGAATCAGTCGATTTCAGGTGTTTCAACTATCCGTCGGGGTCAATTAGACCACTTCCACCTATTTATGATTGCGTCGGGGTCATTAAAACGGTTAGAGAAGTGCCCGACGGGCCTTTAGGCTAATCTGAGGCCGTTATATTTCCTTCTGTACCTCTGGAATAGTCCAAAGAAAGGCTAGGGTACAACGGTGCAAACGCCGCTGGCTCTCTCTGGCCGAAAGGCCATCTGGAGTATAGGGCATACAGATGATGTATCAGAAAACGCTCAGACGATAACAGTCCAATTTGTTTTGCCATTTGTCTCCTACTGATGGGTGAAAAGGTGTTGGCCAACAGTGTCGACTACTACTCAGTCCCTCAACTCTGTTGAGAGCTAATACCAATTATCCCATGCTAGTACGAAATTATTCGTGTATTGGTGACGAAGATTCTACTCATGAGTGAGAAAGAACCGAGGTGGCCTCCTGGAGCGGATGCAGCAGAACGCATCCGCCACGTTGTACTGACACAGACTGAGCCACAGAACGCAGGATGGATCGCCACCGAGGCAGACGTCTCACGTGATACGGCTGTGAAGTATCTCAATCGGATGGTCGACCAGGGCGACCTCGAAGTCACCGAAACAGCCGAAGGTACGTGCTACAAGCCAGACAGCGTCACCCAGCTACTTCGAGAAGTTCGCCAGCTGGCCGAAGAACACACACTCGACGAACTCACACAGGAGCTCAACGCGATCGGCGACGAAATCGATGGATGGAAAGAGAGATTCGAGGTCGACTCACTCTCCGAGCTGCGCAAAAGTATCGGCAGTGAGGACCTTACTGGCGAGGATCGCCATGAGCGCTTAGAGGTAATCGAAGAGTGGGAATACAACGTCGAGATACGCGAATCAATTCAGCTTGCAATCAGTCTCAAAAGTTCGCTGTCGACACTCGGTACTGACTCGCTGTCTGGTGGCTCGTCGATGACACATCTATTGAAATAGACTGGCTTTTCAACACTAAACTTATACTGCTCGGTGGACTCCTGTTTAGTATGACCCTCGAAGAGACCGTCGACTACCTCGCCGAGGAACTCGATCTTGAGCGAAGCGAGCACGTCCGAGAGGTTGGCCGATCGGTCGCAGAGCTTCGTGACTAATCAGAACATTTCTCTGAAATCCCGCTCAACGAGGCCTGTCTCTAAATATTCGATAAATTCCTGCTTAGTCGGCCCTTCTTGATCGACAAGCTCTGCTCTGTCTGCCTGTTTCAACACATCTTGAGCGAAGTCTGTACAGTGTTTTTCGTGACGGCTTGCGTAGGTCGAGAGTGCATCACGCCAGTGCATATCTAATTCAAACTCAGCCAACCGAATCTGAATCCCGTCTTTTCGCTCGACGAGGTCGACACCTAATTCCTGGAGGCGCTTGAATCGGATATTGTTTCGACGAACTGTGATTATGCGTTTTGAATCAACAATATAGGGGTCGACCCAATCCCGCCACGTGAAATCACCAATGTGCGTTCGAGGCATATCGAAGTCAGGTGCTACAGTCTCGATACAGAATTGGAGCATTGCAATTCCTGTTCGATGATTTGCGTTAGGGAGTGAATGGCGAAGGATCAGATTTGACATGAGTTCGCCTGCGACCTGTGGAACCGATGTCCCCCACGAAACGTGCTCAATCGCCTGTTGGATTTTCTGTGGCTCGAATTCTTTGTAGAGCCGAAACTCATCTTCTTCACGGACCTCTATAGCAGCTTCGAGAAGTTCTACCAACCGGAAGGCAACTACTTGCCCTGCCCGTGGAAGTTCACTGATTCGATCACTGAGCCACTTTTTGTCGAAGTCGATGTCACTCGCGGCGTCGATGTCGAGATCACCTTCGTATAGGACATAGATTGGGACCTCGAGCGGATATCTGATCACTTCTGTATCGCCATCCAGCTCATCACGCTGTGTGAGGACTTCAGAGCGATCATCCGAGCTATATGTGAGTGACAAATTCTCGGCTTGGGGATGGTGATAGTAGACTAAGCGATCCATCTAGTCATACTAACTGCCAGAAACGTATATTGTGTTCGCATACCGCCCAGCATTTTATTGCCCCCCTGAGGGGGTGAGGGCGTACAAAACACGCCTTCTAGACTACAAACTATGTCGACTGAATACAACCCACAACAGTACCAATTGAATCCGAACCAGACCGACTATACGACCGACCCACCGTGGGTCGATCTCGAACTGACTGTGCCCAACGATCGGAACCCAATCTCCATTGTTTCCTTCGTCGAGTGTGTCCTCGTTGAGCTCACCCACGAGCCCGTGGCTGCCGAATACGTCTCCCCGCAGATCTGGGGTGCAAAGCGAACACGATTTTTCGCCGTCGACGACTCTGGCGAGACGTTCCAAAAGCGATATTCTGACGACCGATTGGGTAGCCACAATACGCTTCTCAGTAGGCAGCGTGTGCGTAACGCGCTCATCAACCGACTGTCGCGTGAAACGGTCGGGTCGAAGCGAAGCCTCCAGGAACCGGTTGAGGAGCCAGATACCTTCCGTGTGAGACCGATTCGGGAGTTGGAACTCTAATGTTCCGAGAATACGACGACGTGGACGGTGGCACGCTCGTCTACGACGTTCGGACCGAACCTCGCGCTCACCTTCATCGCGAAGTCACGATCGGCCGCCAGCTGCTCGGCTTTGCGAACGTCACCGACTGGGATAAGATCCGCTCGGAACTCACCCGCCGCGGTCACGGTGTCGGCGCGATCCACCAGCTTCCTGTCTTCGCGGGTGGTCTCTAATGGGACCATTCGATCTCACTGATCGACGAGCCTGCGGCCACCCGAACGGTCACTGTCCCGAGTGCGGACAACCGACGCCGTCACTGCGTGCTGAGTACTGCTCGATTGACTGCCAATATGACGCCCAGGAGGCCCAGAGGTGGGAGCAGTATGAGCCGCCGAGTCGGGAGAAGTCAGAGCGGCCGACGGACGCAGAACTCGCCGAGCGAGAACCGGAACGGCCCGACCGTCCAGAACAAGGATTTCGTCGACGGGAACCTCACGACTAGCGAACAGATCTGTCGACGGAAGCTCTGGCCGATGGCGATGTGATGATATTCATACGAGTGTGCTACTGCAAGACTTTGCATCCGGACCAAGCACGATCGTGACTCTTAGCAGGCCTGTGTCGACGCCGTTCGAGCGCGTTCGTAGATTGACCCGCCGAGCGCACCGAGCGGGAGGGTCAGCCAGACCGTCGACACGAGGGCGACGGCCCCGATGTAGAAGCTGTAGAAATACACCCCTCCCAGTAGATCGGCCAGTGGTGAGCCGGTCGGCAACGGGCTCGCCCACAGGGCATAGAGGCTGATGGCTCCACTGGCAACGAGTGTCCCGACCAGATAGCTAAGCCCGGTTGCCACGACGCCAGCGACGATGCCGAACCGTGGGAGGCTCGCCGGGAGATACCGCCACGCACCGACCCCGGAGAGGAACGCCGTCGGAACCACGAGCGGGAACGCGAAGGTTCCATAGAACAGAACCGCCCAGAAGCTCGTCGGTCCGAAAATCCGGTCCAGAACGGATCCAGTGAGGACTGTAATGAGGGTTGCGACCACCGCAGCGGTCGCCATCGCGTACCCTGCTCCAATATCCTTGCGGTCGGCCAGCGGCAGTCGACCGGGACCGTACTGCTTACAAACGTCGGCCATACGGGCGATGGGGAGGGATGACATCATGAGTGGGTCGTCACCTGTTTAGGCGCAGGCGGAGTGGGAGGGCTACTCCGTATAGGTAGTTATTGTGGGATCGGCTACATAATCGTGCTGATGTGGTCGACGGTCGACTGCCGAGCAGTGCGACACCGCTTATAAATCGGCCGTGTCATCGAGTGGTGGGTTCAGAACCCCATACCAGAGTCGGTAGCCGACAGCCCCGGCGAGCGAGCCGAAAGTGAAACTGGTCGTCGACCGGCGTTTGTCTCCCGATGGATTGCGCAGAATCCAGTAGCCACTGAGACACTGCCGAACGAGAATCCGGCGGAGTTTGGAGGACCGGAGCGACCAGACGTTGCGATCACAACAGCGACGAAACGCGACTGCCCACAGCCCGCCGAGCAGGACCCAGCGTGGCTGGATGGTGTCGACCGAGGCGGGGGCGTCCTGCCTGTTGCCTGTTGTGCCGCGCCCGGAAACCAACAAGTAGAGACCGAACAAATGGAGAAAGAAATCGAGTAGCGTTTGTGCTCTATACGAGATCATGTCAAACGGTACAACGGATCGGATAATAAATCGTGGGTAGCACGAGAAGCTACCCCGTAGACACATAACCGTAGTCCACTATATTCAACATGTACAATCGAAATGGTCAACATAGTACTGGTGTTTTTCGGGACGCTGTTCGTGGCCTTCGGGTGGGTGTTTTATCGAGATCCGCAAGCCGGATTTCGAATCGCTAATTTCCCTTTTGCATCCCGTGATGACGGGCTCACGGAAACCGGGAAAACCCCCTATCGAGTGCGGGGATTAATCCTCATCGCTGCTGGCCTTCTGTTCATCATTGCCTCGATATTTGCTTGACTTAGAGGCCGAGTTCAGCACGACGGCTACGTTTGTTACATCCCGAAATCAATGAAACATCTGTTCATTAGATCTGCGAATGTATCGCGTCTGAGGGCCGAATCTTCCAACGAGTGAATATTTATGTCGCTGAGAATTTATTTTATAGTTGTGAACAAACAATTCTTCTATAACATGACTGGAGCCGTCAGTGGTGCTATTCTTGTAGGGATTGGTCTCGCAGGTGCCATCTCTGGGGGTATTGCGCTCGGTCCAGTACTTCTCTTAATTGGTGGAAGCGGAATAACTGCGAAAAATGCATCAATCCTTCAGTCTAATTCAACTGCTCTAGATGATCGATTAGTGTTGTTTACAGTAGCGATGGTTGTTATCAGCGTTACCACTGCGATCTGGTATGTATCTTTGATGGGATAGTACTGAGAAATCGATACTCAACCTGTACCTAGCAATCACTACCATCATAAATTGAGTCAGATCTCGTGCGACATTTGCATCTTGAGTCGAGCAGTTGTGGGTGTGCTGTACTCAGTGGCTGAGAGTAGCATTCACAGTAAGTGGAGTCCCGAATTATTTTCTGATGAGTATGTTTACTATCTAATATGCGTCGTTTGACCCGGTACACAATCGCCCTCCTCACTGCTAGTGTCATTACCGGTATAGCTGCCTTCTTAGATCAATCATTCAGTCTCCTCTTCGGTACGTTTGTGATATACGCATTGGCCATAGAGGCTACACTCAGATACCCAAATCTCGTATGGAACTCTGAACAACAAGGTGGAGCTGCAACAGGGGTGTTTGCGGGAGGGATAACAATCGGATTGTATTCGCTTATCCAAGCATTCGACTCCTACGGAGCATTCATCCTCGGTTTGGGATTAATACTCTTTAGTGGATCAAGTGTGATCTGGATGGTTGATAATTGCGAGGTCGGTATTCAGCCAATCAATTCTAAAGACACAGATTCCGCAGACGAATCTCTGCCCTGACAATTATAATAATTCACGTGGCCAGTAACTTGTACCGCACCAGACTTGTGTAGTGACTTCTGTTGACCAAGTTCATCTGTTCCGACCGACTGATTTGAATAATCCTACTCACTCATCGCTTCCACCCGTCGATCTCACCCGAATACAGGAGGTTCATGAAACTGTACAAAAAGATTGATATCATGGATCCACTCACAGCACTTCCGATGATATTACTCGGGACGTCGACCTGACTCCCAACGATCCACACGCCAGTAATAAAGGAAATAATGACGATGGCTCTGCCGCTCTTCCCGATTTTTCGGAACCACGTTCCGACCAGTTCGCCAACTGGTGAACTAGCGAGTGGACCCATCGAAACAAAGCCGACGACGAATCCGAACAGTACCCACCCCCAGTAGATCGTCTGTAGGACTGCTAACTGGGATGGCACCCAGACCAGAGCCAAAAGACCCATCATAACATCTGTCCACGTTGGAGGGTAGTCAGGGCACCATCTTCGTAGCACCATTATCTCTGGAACCCGGAAGCAGGATGATATTCTTTTCGATTAGATGATACATGAATCACGTGTACCGAGCGTTCGATTCCCGCGTTGATCGGCCCGACGCTCGTACCACATTTGGGCCTTGGGTCAAGTAGATGCAGCTGTGCTACTCAGAGTGTGAGTCTTGTAGGCATCCAAACAATCTTGTAAACAAAAGACCACTATCCACCATGAACCGATTCTATATCTTTCATGGCTGTTTGGCGATCTTCGGTGCAATCTTCACATTCAGTGCGGCCGCAACGATGCTATCTGGCGATTCGAGTATCCCGATCATCTTCGAGGGTATTGGTGGAATCGTAGTACTGGGTGCATCGGTGTATGCAGTTCTCACAAGTTCGTCCTCAGAGTTCGATATCGGAAACGTGGCATTCTGGGCCGTCGTGGTGGGCACAGTTGGTGTCCTACTCGGTCAGGTACTCCAGTTCGTCTGACCTCGAATAGGGCATCTGATTGTGATTATGATCGACTTGCGGCCGCAGTCTTGCATATCTGTTCTAATGAGGATTTGACTGTCGCGTGAAACTGTGGGAACAACGCGAGGCATCCAGAAGGCGGTTGAGGAGCCAGACACCTTCTATGTGAGGCCGCTCGGGGAGTTGGAGTTCTAATGTTCCGAGAATACGACTATGTTGACGGCGGCACGCTCGTCTACGACGTTCGAACCGAACACCGCGCTCACCTTCCACGTGAAGTCACGATCGGTCGCCAGCTGCTCGGCTTTGCGAACGTTACCGACTGGGATAAGATCCGCTCGGAACTCTCCCGCCGCGGCCACGGTGTCGGCGCGATCCACCAGCTCCCTGTCTTCGAGGGTGGTCTCTAATGGGACCATTCGATCTCACCGACCGACGAGCGTGTGGTCACCCGAACGATCACTGTCCTGAGTGCGGGCAACCGACGCCGTCACTACGCGCAGACTACTGCTCGATTGCCTGCCGATATAACGCCCAGGAGACCCAGAGATGGGATCAGTACGATCCTCCAACCCGGGAGTCATCACGGCGGCCGACGGATGCAGAACTAGCCGAACGAGAACCGGAGCGGCCAGCCCATCCAGAGCGAGGATATCGTCGACGGGAACCTCACGACTAGCGAACAGATCTGTCGACAGAAACTTCCGGCGATGTGGTGATATTCCTGTGAGTATGCTTCTGCAAGACTTAGAGGGTGTATGCAGCACCAGTTTCTGGTTGATTCGGCTGAACCAGCCGATATTATGCACGGCCTATTGTTTGAATCTTCCAGCGTTGTCTGTCGAACTCACATGCCATGAGAACTCACCAGA
>Ga0306873_100530_pt1 | contig 14288 bp, 18 predicted proteins | sample AntCluMetagen312_FD_190423 | JGI IMG/M metagenome (GOLD analysis project Ga0306873, IMG submission 190423) | Saline lake microbial communities from Club lake, Antarctica - Metagenome #312 (v2) (version 2) | ecosystem: Environmental > Aquatic > Non-marine Saline and Alkaline > Saline | place...
AACCTTAGTCAAATAACATAATCGATAGGGGAACCAATCGCTCATGTGCAGTACAAACGCCCCAATGTTAGCGCACCGAGGCTGGCTTCCTGAGGTGCAAAAAGTAACTGTCGAATACACCAACTCAGAGTCAAGAGTATATCGCTCACACCTAGCCAAGATGAGACCACACTGCACTCAGTCGCGTACAATCGACCCACAGTTGGTACATTCCACACCATCACATGACCCATAGAAAGAATCTTCTGCACCACAGTTTGGGCATGGGTCCCACGGTGTCCAATCGTCCATACCGTCGACACACCCCACAGCCAGTTATATCTGAGTCGTGAGACCGGACATATTTTAAAAATAAAATAGGTCAATTCGGTATGCTGTCTATTAACCCACTGTGGACCGATAGTCCACTATGGGACGATACGAAATGACCTTCGAAATTAACTCGAAAACCGATGCGTATGCCGCACGGACCATGCTCGAACGTTCCTACAACACGATTCGAGAAGAGTCCAAAACTGCACGGGAGGGAACCGAGGAGGCACAGGAACTACTCGACCAGTTCAAGGCACTTCGAGATGCAGCCAAAGACCACTCCCCGGGGACGCTGACTATCACCTACGAACAGTCAGACGAGGAGTTCGACTCCTAACCGCTACACGCAGAGTGGGTTCGAAACAAATCTTCTGAACCAACGGTGGCCGATGAGCCAGAACCAATCGGAGCTGTGCGATCAGTTGGCCGCCGCTTCAACGCAGGCGGTCGACGACGGAACGTGTGCGCATATTGAGACTGCCATTTCGTTGGTTGAGGAGCTTTCGGGCCCTGAACTGCTGGAGTGTCCTGTCTATGGGCTGCTGGCCTGCCAGAATGGATCGTCGACCACGACTATCAAAGTGGAGTCGACACGATGTGTATCTTCATCACTGAAGACAATGAGTACTTTCGTTGAGGAACTTCGCACTCAGCTTATCCAAGCGGTCGCACTCCTGGCTACTGGTCAGTTAGTCTCAGTAGTTAGTCGATACTGCATGTACCAATTATTCCAGATGATTAATACCAAGCAGGTCTAAAAGATAACCAATGAGAGACAGAGAGACAATCATAATCGCAACCGACAACTCATGAAAATCGCAATTTATGGAACCGGAGGTGTGGGAGGCTATTTCGGTGGCCGCCTTGCCCATGCTGGGGCCGATGTTCACCTTATTGCACGAGGTGGCCACCTTGAGGCCCTCCAACAGGATGGCCTTCACGTAGAGAGCGTCGACGGTGATTTCCATGCCGACTTACCGGCGACCAACGATCCTTCGGAGATCGGCTCGTGTGATATCGTCTTGTTCACCGTGAAATCCTTTGACACTGAAGCAGCAGCCCGTGAACTCCATCCGCTCATAGATGACCATACAGCAGTCATCTCGCTACAGAACGGCGTCGACAACGAAGCAAAAATCGCCACCGAAATTGGTCGAGAACACGTTATGGGCGGTGTCGCATACATTTTTTCGACCATCGCAGAACCAGGGGTCATCGAACACACAGGTGGTCCCACCAGTTTCACTTTTGGTGAGTTAGATGGCGAACGTAGCGAGCGTGCCGAAGAGTTCCTCAAGTTGTGTGAGCGCGCCGATGGGATGGACGCAGAACTCTCAGAGTCAATTCAGACAGAGCTCTGGGAGAAAGCCGCATTTATTTGTGCACATGCTGGGATGACCGCCACAGCGCGTCTTCCGCTCGGCGATATTCGAGACCAACAGGAATCTTGGGAGATGTACCGACGAATCATCGAGGAAGTCTGTAGGGTCGGTCGAGCAACTGGTATTGAGCTACCAGAAGGAACCGTCGGTGAGTGGATGGAATTTGCCGACGATCTTGAGGGCGATTCCTACTCATCACTTCATTATGATATGACCCACGGCAAGCCGATGGAACTCGAAGCACTCCACGGTACGATTGTCCGAGAGGGCCGAGAGAACAATGTTACAGTGCCGATGACCGAAGCTGTCTATGCGATACTCAAACCGTGGTCAGAGAGAAACAATCAGACCAAAGACTAAGCCGTGAGTCCACAGCTAGTCTTCAACAGGACGTTAGTCCATTGTGATCTGTGCACGATGCTGTAGAGCTGATCGAACCAACTTCTGGTCGACTTGTCGACGGTGGTGTAGCCACTATTATTCAAGTGGAGGGGTCTCGGTCCTCACGGAGTTCGGTAGTACAAACGAAGCGCGCCAGCAGGCATTCTTCCTCACTCGATGGTGAAATCATCAGTATCGGGTGTGTCTTCGTCTCATTCCAACTCGAACTCAAGTTCGATCCCGGCGATCCCCCAGACAACGATGTCTCGTGTTCGACCTCAATCTCAAACTCAACGCGTCTCGGTGGCGCGAGTGTGACCGAGTCATTGGCGAAAGAAATCGTGAGCTCGTTGCTAGATTCGAACAACGTTTTTCGGGCGTTCTTCTATTGACGATGTACTGGCTACTGATTTGGAGGGATAGTCGACACTTTCAGTTGCCTAATGAGAATAATCAGTAAATTGGAAACAGAGTAGAGGATCAATGCCCCCACATTGCCCTCTCAGGTAGAGACAGCCCTCCAAACTCTCTACCATACCAAAGTCTGAGATTGATGCTTATAATTCCATTTATGCTAGTATTACATTACTATACTCCACAATATACTACATGACAGGTATATTTGTATTTGAGATTACTAGAAGGTAAATTCTTTTATGGTTACAATAAATACATTGGTTGCCGGGAATAGGTTGCCCCCGCATAGCCTATTCACCTATTTCCGGCTTCGGCCCTCCTATACAGCGTCCGTTCGTTTAATCACTACTTTCGACAGCCCAGTCAAATCTGAGCTCGTTGCCGTCAGAGACCCGTCCAGAAGCCACAGAATCTTCTTGCCGTAAACTGATTGGTAGTAGAGGTTACATCAGGACCCTCAGTAATCGTGGAGATAGTTCACTCGCGCTTTTCTGAGATAGCCGAAATCACCCCGAACAGACGAATTAATCGGTGCCTAACTAATCATATAGAGACTATCTTCTGAATTGCAATGGTCCACACACAATCCTTCGAACTGACCGGCTTCCAGCGTGACCTGCTGTATGTCATCGCTGGCTCCGATCAGCCCTCCGGTCAAACGATCCGACGCGAACTGGAAGACTACATTGAAAACATCAACCACGGTCGACTGTATCCCAACCTCGACGAGTTGGTCGAACACGGACTCGTTGAGAAAGGCAGCCAAGATAATCGTACCAACTACTACGAAGTGACAACAAGTGGTGAACAGCTACTCGCACGTCGACGCGAATGGGAAGATCAGTATATTTCTGACCTACATAAGCCACCTCGACAAAACACAGACCAGGCGAATGTATCACCATCATCATCAGACTGACCAGAGACTCACCACAAGAGGACAGACAAAAAACCTGTGATCGAGTGGGGCCTCGGTCACAGGTAACTCATGTTCACTGTGTGCAACCGGTTTGAGTATTGCTAGTCAATAGGGACTTTGCATGTTACGACCTAAGAGCGATAAGTCTTAACCAACATCTGTGCCTCCTGCTGTGATAGTGTTGGTTAAGATTTTGAAGTGGCCATAGCCGTCGCTCACTGGTGATACATGGAACGCAGGGTGTTCCAGTTGGTTCCGATCACCAGAATTGAAGTAGGACATCGGGTCGAAAACCTGCTATGGGGTCGATCCTGTTTCAATACGGCATCTAGTATTGAAGTTCGGATGGAAGGGTATTACGGTCAACACGGTGCTAAAAATCGTCTTCATTCATCTCACTGGTATGCTGCTCCTGGCTGTCTGACCGGTAGGTTAGTCCTCGCCGTCTAGTTGTAACCGCATCTTGACGTGTGGGATGCCAGCTTCCTCGAATGGCTCGCCGACGATAACGTAGCCTTGTTCCCGGTAGAAGTCCACGACGCGCCGTTGGGCGTGTAGGATGCATTCATCGATCCCGTGTTCGCGTGCAATTGTGTTACAGACATCGATGAGTTGTTTGCCCCAGCCAGCACCGCGATCCGAGGCTCTGACAGCGATCCGTTCGCACTTTAGAGCTTTGTCGTCGGCACGCCGAACCCGTGCGGTTCCGATCGGCTGCCCCTCGTCGACCAAGAGGATGTGCTCGGCGACTGTCTCATAGTCGTCCCACTCGATGGTCACGTCGACGCCCTGTTCGACGACAAAGACAGCATAGCGGATCGCAGCGATTGCGGCCAACGAGCCGACCGCACCGTCGGTCGGTGTGCTGTCGACCCGTTTTGCGGCCGTATCGATACCGCTCTCGGCAACTATCTTCGACCGTTCGACCGCCTCTGCGGTCGGATCGGCGATCCGAACGAGTACTGTCATCGCTTTCTGGTCTGTTCGCTGGTGACTCGAAGCTATCTATTGATGTCGACCCACCCACAAGACGACTTCCATCGAATTGGTCGATGACATAGCAGACCTGAACTGTTAAAATTCCTAGTGTGTGTCCGCATTGGCCTCCTCGGACGGATCATTGAACACGACTGTGGGAGTGGGTTGGTCGACTGAGAGGAGTCGACTCTCTATCGATAAAAACCACCGATATCGAGCACGACTGTCAGTAGGTGATCGGATAATACCACAAATGTTGTTAAGAGTTTTTAATGAGGTATTCAATATTGGTGTATGATGGATCAGACAGTCCCTCGCAGGGCGGTGTACTCGACGTCTAGATCCAGTGTTCGGCTCACCAAGCCATTCGTGAGTGCCAGATTGACCAACGAGGTCTCAGAAAACTGGGGAAGGAGTTGATATGCACGCAGCATATCTTGGGTTTGCTGGTCGAAGTCCTGGGCGTCCTGGCTCTCTGGGCGCAGATCGAGTTCTGTATACTGATCCGAACTGGCTGCAGCTTCGTCAAAAAAGAAGTCATCTAACCGTCCCGCAGCGTCGACCAATGCAAATTGGGTTCCAGTGCCGTCGGGGGCCCGACCCAGCCGAAGCAGCATCATCTCGTGGTCTTCTAAGTCGCTTGCTAGATCTCGTCGCCTGTCGATCGAAATCTCTGTCGCCGTTCGGTACTCACGAGGGTCCTCACCAATGTCGGTGATGTAATCTCGAAACGATTGTGGACCAAAGATCCCCGAGTCGGAGTTGCGCGCTGTCTGTATCGCAGTCTCCCAATGTGTGTCACTCATGTACTGGTCTTCTTTCGAGATATGTGACGGTGTGCTTTAGAGATACGGTAGCGGTGGTATTTCACGGACTTTCAGCCGGACAGACGAGTGCCAATCTCCTTTGGTAGTCGACGGCGCCAAATCAAAGCCCCTTGAGTACCATCTCGGAACGTCGACTTCGACCTTTCTCGATGTCTGCAATAGGATTAGTCAGATGTTCACTATACTTGTTCACTATATTTGTTCATTGATTTTGTTCACTTCCATGACGATTAGGAGTCTGCATCTACGATCAGACTCGAGACACTGTACAGAACGTTCTGCATCGATCCGAATCACACCTAACAGTCACCGGCACTACCACGCCAGCACAGCCTCATGCCTACTGGCTAGAGCTGGTTCCCGATCAGAAAGAGAATTATCGAAGCCGTCGAATGATACGGAGCAATAGTGATGTTGCAGTCCCAACTCCCGGAATTCGAGACGACAGCACAGCTGCCCCAAGGAGCAGAAGTCCACTCTTCGGTCGCCCCCGGGCGAAGGCCAAGGCGGCGTCGACAAGAGTCGATACAATGCTGATTTTGTTTACCGATTGGACGTTAGTGTTAGTCACGGTCATGAGGAATGTAGAGTACACTGGCGGTACGAAAAAGCGTGATTACGGAGTACATACGTCGAAGGGTATCGGTGAGTCTCTCCAGTGATCGAGATCTATCGGAGTAGCACGTGGTCGACGATGAGCCCTGTCGACGAACTGTGGGATTGTCTGGCGAGTCCCTCGAACTGGTCGAAGAGCACAAAGCCTGTGTAGAGGTCGACAGAGCAATCGAGTTAGTCGACGAACTCTCTGGGTCTGACCTGTTGAAGTGTCCCGGTGGCGGTATGGACCTCGAAAAACGGATTGTCGACTACAACTGCAATCAGATTGCACACTGCCTGTAGTCGACTCACTAATCGAATACAACCAGTATGGCCAGACAACGGGCGATCGGTATGTTCGATGTTGTGGGTGTGAAATTGAAGTGCTGACCTACAGCAATCAGGATGTCGACCACCGCCCGGAGTGTGCCCAATGAGCATTCTCGTCGAGGAACTCCGTGATCACTTGACCCAGGCCGCCACACGGGCGGTCGACGACGATACGCGAGAGCTCATTGACGTCGCACTCACACTGGTTGAGGATCTCCCGCAACCCGAACTTGTCGAGACACGAGTTCTTCACGAAGCGTAAACGGATGCAGACAGTCGGGCAGGCCGCGTTCGAGACCGTTGTTCGCACGGAAGAACGAGACTTCGTTTACGACCAACTCCACAAAGTATCGCGTGACATGACGCGGTGGGTTTCGCAATTCAACGACCCGGTTATCGTCTTTGAAGACCTCAAAGACATGCGAGACTCCATCGATTACGGCACGCGAATGAACCGTCGCTTGCACAGTCTTCCGTTCGCGGCACTCCGTGACATGATGACGTACAAATCCGCATGGAACGGCATTCCCTCCGACGACGTTGACCCGGAGCACACGAGTCAACGGTGTCCTCGGACGGAGTGCTTGCACACAGAACGAGCGAACCGTAGAAAGAAGCGGTTCAAGTGCAAGGCGTGTGGTTTCCAAGACCACGCGGATAGGAAAGCGGCGGTGTGCGTGGTACAAGAATGGTTTGAAGAGCAGAATGAGAATGTGCCGTCTCTCGAAACCCTTCCTCACGTGAAGAAGGTGAGACGGACGGCATCGGGCCTGTGTGAAGAGGCCGACGCTCACGGAGCAGTTTTCGCTTTGGGTGTTACCGACACGGAGTCGGCACGAGACGCAAGTCAAGTGCGAGCGGAATTAAACACTGTTGCGTCCATCGGGGACTAGACACAGACGCCACGGGTCACCCGACCCGTGGTACTTCACATTGGTACGATAACCGGAATTCAGGAGAAGCCGCTGCTTGATTTTCAAGTGCTGAATAACGTATTGCTGAATCAAGTGTGATTCTGTCTCAATTCCATTGGACGGCGGCAGTGAATTCTGTTACTGTGTCACGCCACGCTGAGACGATGGTGTCGTACTCGGGGTCGGCGTCCCAGTTGGCTATCGCGTCGTCGGCTGCGAGATGAGCGACCGTGCGCTCGACACCGTCTTCCCAGGAGACGGTCTGGTGGAATCCCAGATCGCGCTCGGCTTTCGTGGTGTCGAACACTGTTGAGAACTGGAAATGGTCCAACAGCGGGCCAACGCGATCAGGGACTGCCGCGCGGAGTGCGTCGGTCGGGACGTGGACCAGATCGGGAGCGGGTGCATCCAGTGCGGCCGCCGCCCGACGGTGGTACTGGTTCCACGTCATTGTCTCGGTGGCCGTCACGTGATATGCTTCGCCGATGGCCTCCTGATTCCCGACGGCGGCGACGAACGCGGCCGCGACGTCGTCGCGATGACATGGGGCCCAGACGGACGTCCCGTCGCCGTGGACGATAATTGGTTTGCCGTGACGCAGGCGGTCGACGTACGCCTCGCTGGACAGTGTATCGAGGAGTCCACCGCCCTCCCCGTAGGTGTGCCATGGTCTGATAATCGTCGCTGGAAAGCCACCGGTCCGAAAGGCCTCAAACAATCGATCTTCGCAGGCAGCCTTGTCCGCACCGTATTCGCTGACTGGTGGTTCGCGAGCGGCATGCTCCCGAATTGGCATCGTCTCGACCGGCCGGTGGTAGACATCGACCGTGCTACAGAAGACGTACTGGTCGACGTGACCAGCGAACACGTCGATGGCCGTCTCGATATCAGTTGGATTGAACCCGACCATGTCGATCACACAGCCGAGCGAGAGTTCGTCGCGAGCCCGCTCCAAGGCGTCGCGGTCGGTTCGGTCGCCGATAATGTGATCGACCGTGTCTGGTAGGTTGCCCTCGGTTTCGCCGCGGGTGAACACTGTCACGTCGTGGCCAGCCGCGTCCGCCTGTCGGGTGATTCCCGTGCTGATGAGTCCCGTCCCGCCGATGATGAGTACGTGCACGGTTTATTCTGAAGAGCTGGGACGGTTTAAATAGACAGCTACAGTGGATCAATAGCCTGCTTTCGGTTATCTTCACCTGCTTGTGGACTCGTCACTCGTGGCCGATGTATTGCTAAGCCCTCAAAAACCGTAGCTAATGTTCTGCAGAAACGCGCCTGCTGAGGTGGTTCTGACTATATCGCATCCCGAAATCGAGGGTTGATTACGTTGCATCGCTACCAGTAGTTTCGGTCTCTACGATATCAGCGGTGGTTCCTTCCACAGTATCGGTCGTTGGTTCTTCGGAGCGTAGAACGACGTGTCCGCAATGTCCCACCCGATGACGAGTTGGTCGTCGATGTCGTGGCATTTGTTCTCGACGAGATCGAAGACCGGATCGCAGCCCTCTGGAACAATTGACATTCTCCCGCGCCTGAGGAGCGAGGGTTTTGGGAGACGTGAGTTGTGATAAACTGTCTGCGACCCAACCGCTATCCACGATACATGTCTTTCATCGGTGAGCGACCACTGCAACCGATGGGGTTACCACCGGTGGTGGACGTGCTCGCGCACGTACTTATCATACACATCTGTAACCGCCTCGTGGGCGTCGACCCCAAGCGGGTCGACATCGGAGACCGCGGCGTTCGCGCGGATATGCTCAGGCGTCGTCGATCCTGGAATAACCGTCGAGACGGCGTCGTGGTCGAGAATCCACCGGAGCGAGAACTGTGCCAACGAGAGATCTGCCGGAACGTACTCGATCAGCGCGTCGACGGCGTTGAGGCCGACCTCGTAGGGAACGCCAGCGAACGTCTCACCGACGTCGAAGGCCTCGCCCTCGCGGTTGTAGTTGCGGTGGTCGTTTTCAGGGAAATCGGTCTCCCGTGAGAGCGTCCCCGTGAGCAGTCCCGAGGCAAGTGGTACACGAACAATTACGCCAACGTCTCGTGCCGCGGCTTCCTCCAAGAACAGCTCGGCGGGCCGCTGTCGGAACGGATTGAATATGATCTGCACCGACTCCACGTTGGGGTACGTAATCGCCTTCAGCCCCTCTTCGACGCGTTCGACGCTGACGCCATAGCGTTCGATCCGCCCTTCGTCACGGAGCGTTTCAAGCGCGTCAAAAACAGACGGACGATAATAGGCGTCGGTCGGCGGACAGTGGAGCTGCACGAGATCAAGCGCGTCGACGCCGAGGTTCTCCCGCGAGCGGTCGACGAACCGCCGAAGATTCGCTTCGGTGTATCCCTCGGTTGTGTGTGGATCCAGACGTCGCCCCGCCTTCGTCGCGATGGTGACATCAGAGTGGTCGATATCCTCTCGCAGCACGTCGCCGAGTATCTGTTCGGAACGGCCGTCGCCGTAGACATCGGCGGTGTCGAAGAAGTTGACGCCATTCTCGCGGGCGGTTTCGACCGCCTGCTGCGCCTCGGCCGGTGAAACGTCGCCCCAGTCACTGCCGATCTGCCAGGAACCGTATCCGATTTCGCTTACCGAGTCGATCGTACCAAGCGTTCTGTGATTCACGTCTGTTCATACCACTACGTATCTAATAGTGGTGGCCTTTGGTATGGAACATTCGTCGTTTAATCTCATACTCGCAGTCGTTCTCACCGTCTCTTAGCAGGCTGTAGCGGTCTCGGTGTTGAGGGCACTGTGACCAATAGAGGTGTTGATTTTGTTGACGAAAATTCGGCAGCGAATTTCGATCCTGGAGAAAACACAGAACAATTATCCACCGAGAGTGACACGACCAACAGTGATGTCGACGGTGAGTTATAAATCATTGATGCTCATGACGAGATCAAAGCTGAAAGTGGCCGCGAACAGCAAGACAAGCGGTGATCTAGTGGGAGGACCTGAGCCTTCCAAGCTCATAGCCCGGTCCAAACCCCGGGCGCTGTGTGTTCCCAAAATAACGACAAATCACTAATTACGATCCAAACACAAGCGTCTTCACCACTGCCGGAACCGTCTCGCCGTGTGCAATTGGCTCGCCGATATCGAGATACGCACCCGTTCCAACAGCGAGTTCATCGATCACTGTGAGTGGCCTGTCCGCACAGCGAACTCTCAGCAGCTGTCCGAGCGCCTTCGCACAGTTCTGCTCGGTGACGACAACAATCGGGACCGATGAGGGATAGCTGTCTGCCAGCGCCGCTGCAAACGCCGCTGCAACCTCCTGGAGCCGGTCGTACGAGAGGTCGCCCATGTCGTCGATCCCGATTGCAACGCCGCCAACATCTCGAACGTCATACCGCTGGGTCGCCTGCGAGAGAACCGTCGAAAATGCCGCTGTGAGTGCGCCGTCGTCGACGTCAGCTAGCGAGCCAGCTGAGATCACAGGGAGATTACGTAGCGGCAACAGGTCGACGTCAATAAAGACGGTTCGACCACTAAGCCGGGTTGTGTGCGTTCCTGCACCGATGACGGTCGCACGCAAATCCTCCGAGAGCTGTGTCACCGTTAATTGTGAGTCGGCGGCCGCCTCCGCAAGCGCCTTCGCAAGCAACGGCCCGAGGTCATTGTAAGCGAACGGATCAGTACCGACAGCCGAATTGGCATACTCACCAACCAGCCGGCCGACACCACCAGTAAAGACGACCGTATCGAGTGCCTGGGGCTCCTCCGGTAGCGACCCAATCGCCAGCTGCAGGGTGAGCCGGTCGTACGGTGGCCCCAAAATCGAGTCGATCACGAGGGTAGCCATCGCAGACGCAAGCGCGGACAGTTTGTCTGGATCGACGGGGTCGCCGACTGAAAGACCGAGGCCGTGCGCCTCACTGATCGTGCGGGCTGGATCGGCCAGTTTCGTGAGTGTTCCGTCGGCAACGCCGACCAGCCGTCCACCAACGTCGAGACACCGGGTTTCGACCACGCCGTCGGCGTCGAAAATTGCGGTATTGGTCGTGCCGCCACCGACATCGACGTTGGCGACGGTCGTTTGGGACTCGGCTGCGTGGGCGGCCGAACCAGCACCCTGTCCGGCCAAGATTGCCTCAAGTGCTGCGCCGGCGGTGGCGACAACGAAGTTACCGCTCTCGTCGGCGAGTTGGTGCGCCAGGGGCTCGGCGTTCGCGGTGCGGGCCGTCTCACCAGTGACGATGACCGCACCCGTGTCGATCTCCTCGGGAGCAACGCCAGCGGTCTCGAGGTCGGCGGTGATGAGTCCGGCGACCGCGTCGGTGTCGACGGTTTCGGGGTCGATGAGTGGCGTCTCGTGGACCGAGCCGCGAAAGCGAACCGTTCGGTCGCCGATACCAAGTTTCTCCGTTCCGGAAATGCTATCGGATTCGACCGCCAGCTCGCTGACGACGACGTGAGTCGTTGTTGTCCCAACGTCGATCCCGACGCTTGTTAGCGTCGACGCGGAATCCGTGGGTGGGTCAGAAACCATTGATAACCTGCTTTGGTGTCAGTATCATTAGCCCTTCGCGAACTCACGGTCTGCAGCAGTAAGGTCGACCCCGCTGGCTTGTTTGTCACACATTTCGGCGATGAGATCGACGATTTCAGCTCCGGCTTCGACCGGTGGTAGCCCACCGGAATGGATGTTGGAGATGACCGTTTTTTTCGCCGTCGGCGTCCCACGTTCGGGACCGTAGACCATGTAAGCACTCAAACTTTCGGCGGTCGCCAGTCCGGGCCGCTCGCCGATCAGGATAAGACAGCATTCGGCGTCGAGTTCCTCGCCAATCGCGTCCATCACGTCAACTCGGCCGTAGGTGACGAAAATCGGCGTCCCAACGTCAAGTCCGCGCTGATCGAGTCCGTCAGTGAGAATCGGCAGGAGATCTGGTATGTTCTGCTCGACAGCCGTCGAGCTCAGGCCGTCGGCAACGATCAGCTGTACTTGCGGTGCTTGCTGGCACGCGTCCCGAAGCAGCTCGGTGGTTTCCTCGGAAATATCTCGACCCTTGTCGGGACGAGCGAGATAGTCATCTTTGTCTTCGACAAGTGTCTGGATGGCAAAGAGCTCCATCGTCTCGACGAGTTCGTCGCTGACGTGACTTTGGACTGCATCACGAGCGACACCGTGATCCGAGCGGAATTCGAGAAGCGTCGATGTTCGCGGCCGCGAGCCCGCCCGGCCAACGCCAAGCCGAGAGGGGTTACGGTCGGCGATGCGATCGAGGAGTGCGTCGTGGTCGTTCGGTGAATCGTTAGTTGTCATTTTGGTCCTTCAGTGAATATCGTCGGATCGCCCGCCTTCTCTGTGAGTGTGCCCTCCCGCATGATACCCATCTCTTCGAGCCACTGTTCGAAGGCAGCCGCCGGCCGGAGGTCGTGTAACTCCCACAGCGAGGCGGCGTCATGGTAGCTGTTAGACTGATAGTTGAGCATCACATCATCGCCCATCGGAACAGTAATAAAGTAGTTCGAGGCTTTCGAGAGCAACATCGCCAATCGCTCGATATCGTTCTGGTCGGCCTGAATATGGTTGGTATAGCAGGCGTCGATGCCCATCGAAATGCCGTGAAGTTTACCCATGAAGACATCTTCAAGACCAGCGCGAATCACCTGCTTGCCGTCATACAGGTATTCGGGGCCGATAAAGCCAACAACCGTGTTGACGATGAACGGATCGTACCGCTTGGCAAGGCCGTAACAACGAGCTTCAAGCGTTACCTGGTCGACCCCATGGTGGGCGTTACCCGAGAGCTCAGAACCTTGGCCGGTCTCGAAGTACATGACGTTCGGACCTGCAGAACTACATTGGTTTTTCCCGAGTTCGTAGGCTTCATCAAGCATTGCGACGTCGACACCGAACTCGTCGTTGCCGGCTTCAGTTCCTGCGAGACTCTGAAAGATCAGGTCCGCAGGTGCACCCTCACGGATAGCATCCATCTGGGTTGTCACGTGCGAGAGACAACAGTTCTGGGTCGGAATGTCGTATTCATCGATGATTCCGTGGGTCGCCTCTAATATCTCGGTCGTCGTTCCGACGTTGTCAGTCACTGGGTTGACGCCGATAACCGCGTCACCAACGCCGTAAGCCAGTCCCTCACGAGTCGAATCCAGGATGTTATCGATATCGTCAGCCGGGTCGTTCGGTTGTAAGCGAAACGAGAGCCGGCCGGGCTCGCCGATGGTGTTGTTACAGCGAGCCGTTACGGTGATTTTCGAGGCCACCAAGACGAGATCCATATCCGACATCAGCTTGGCGACCGCCGCGATCATCTCGCTTGTCAAACCGGGGCGGATAGCGCTAATGTCTTCATTGGTCGTGGTCGCGTCAACGAGGAATTCACGGAGCTCACCGACCGTCCAGTCGCAGATTCTCTCGTAGACCGGCTCGCGGACGGCGTCTTGGATCACTCGGGTCACTTCGTCGTCTTCGTAGGGGACAACTGGATTTTCTCGCAGTGTTTCGAGTGTGAGGTCGCTAAGTGCATCTTTGGCGGCAACACGTTCGGCATCCGACTGGGCAGCAACACCTGCAAGCTCATCGCCGGTTTTGCGCTCGTTTGCTTTTGCGAGGACGTCTTTTACCGAGTCGAATGTTGTGCGGTTTCCACCGATTGCTGAAGTAATTGACATATATCCGTCTAGGTAGTGACTCTTTGTCCATTGTCTTCAACGTTTGTGGCTTATTACCAAACAACAGTTTTTGCAGAGAAAGTAGAGTTGTTGATCGCAGGTGATCTATCTTTCTTCAAGGAGAGAATCCCGCCGTTTACGGCGAGGAGGATGTCACCGGCTGTATCCCTGCCCTGAAGGGCGAGGTTTTAGCCTTGTAACTTCCATAACTCAGCCGTCTAGTGCTGTCAACCGGCTGTACTCCTCATTCGAGAGCGAAATCGAGGAGGCAGCGACGTTCTCTTTGAGGTGTTCGAGACTTCCGGTACCTGGGATCGGCAGCATCACATCTGAGTGTTCAAGCAGCCACGCGAGCGCAATCTGGTAGATTGTGGCGTCGTGTGCGTCGGCCACCTCTTGGATGGCATCAACGTCGGAGATTGACCCGGCAGCAATCGGGAAGTAGGGAATGAAGCCGATGTCGTAGTCTCAGTACTTCACAAAGCCGCTTAGTTAGAACGTCTGCTTGCTGAAGGTGTGTCTAAAACCAAACAAGCAGACGGTGAGATCCACGAGGACCAGCTTCTTAACTTTCTCGTCAACCGCCTT
>Ga0306873_100532_pt1 | contig 14207 bp, 23 predicted proteins | sample AntCluMetagen312_FD_190423 | JGI IMG/M metagenome (GOLD analysis project Ga0306873, IMG submission 190423) | Saline lake microbial communities from Club lake, Antarctica - Metagenome #312 (v2) (version 2) | ecosystem: Environmental > Aquatic > Non-marine Saline and Alkaline > Saline | place...
CAGCCAGTAGTCGTCCATGCCGGACGGCTACAAATCTTAAAATATCCCAACTCAGCGGTGCAGTGCCGTGGGAATCTTCGCCGTTCAGGGCGGAGAGGATGTCAATTGATTATTTATCACCATTATTATTAAATGGTGATATACATATTGAAGAAAACGAGGATGAAATAAAAGCTCCGTAATATAAATATACGTAAATTAATATATAAATAAATATTTATATAACCTTTGAAAATATCGTTTCCAATATTAGTAAAGAAACAATATAAGTACGTAATTTTGATAGGTTTAATGGAATTAAACAATTTCTTATAATCGCACGAGATTATTGGGAGAACGAAGGTAACACAGAGAAAAAACGAGAGGCACAGATGTATTTAGACAAAATAATACCTCAACAACCATTAGAGGCTCAGGGATTTGAAATCGAAGTCCCAAGTGAAATATCTGAATTTGCAAACGAATCTTTTATACATGTAGATGACCGTATTTCGGAACAACTAGGATTAACAGGAGCACAAAAAGGCGAAGTAGACCGAGGATACGAACTATTAACAAGTATCTCTTATTAATAATTTATTATACTAAATATATATAATTTCAACATAATAATAGTTCAATTATACCTATTCTATTTTTTATCTGCACAATATAATATTCTCTATTCCAATATATTTATAGTCTAATTTTGCAGAAAACAATAATTTTTATCAGGTAATTTATTACCCCATTGGTTAGTAATATTTATATTTTAAGATTTTCGTGAATATACCAAAAGAAATATAGCCTATACTAATAAAGAATATCGTATGGTTAGTAATAAAGAAAAAGAGTTAAAACAAATTCTTGCGGCATCGTTATATAAACCAAGTATTCACGGTAATAGTTTTCGTCATTCTGTTGCAAATGATATTATAAATAATAGTATATATAACGTATCTATTACAGAAGATACATCCTATGCAGATGCTAAAATTCAAGCAAATGTAGATAAAAGTTTAAGTATATCAGACAACAGATGTATGAATTTGTTTGATTCAAAAATGGGAAAATTACAAGAAGCAAGTGAATCACAAATTCGATTTGAAGTAAATCAAACTTATAAAGACGAAAATGAAAAAGAAATTACAAAGACTTACTGGTATAATGTTAAATATATTTAATTACGTATTTTATTTTTATTGAAAAAGCCTTATATTCTATTAAATACATAGTACATAATATGGTTGAATTACAACCTGTATTGTTTGGTATATTTATTGGGATTGGATTATATTATTATTTTTCAGAAATTATATATAAAAAACCCTCTGGAGATATACCGAAATATGCACGAACAGCTTGGGAGCAAGGTATGATGTTAAAAGCATTTAATAATGAATCTTTCGCTTGGCTCATCGCTGAGTACTATACAATTAAAGGATATAATGTATCTATAGAACCTACAGAAAATAGTTATGATGTAATAATTGATAAATATAATCAATATGAAACATATATTCATTTACAGCTTTGTGAAATAGATGAGGAACTTGATTCAAAAGTTGTACAACATTCTATTAATGAAGCGGAGAAAAGAGATATTGATAATGTTATTATCATAACAACATCTCAAAACACACAATCTGCTTTTGATAAACAAAAAGAATTAAATTCAGAGGATGTAATTGTACAATTAATTACAGGTGTAGAATTGGTTGATAACTTAAACCAGAGTAATTTGAACCCATTATGGCCACCAAAAATGTAATTTATGTTACTATAATAAAGTTAAATTTTGAATAAATAATAAAAAGTTATATAGTGTAACCCTATGTTGACTTTCATATGACGAGTAAAACTACATATAATGAATTTGGTTCACCAGAAGTTAGAGTATCAACGATACAAGGACACAGTACAGGACAAATAAATGTTCCTGCAACAGGTTCTGTAGAGTATAATTCAGATGAATTGCGTGAAATGGCAAATCATATAGAAAACAATAAACAATCACCATTAGTGTCATTAGTTGTTGGTGAAGGTGATGTAAGAGGTTTTGTAGTTGGTTTAAGAGAAGCAGCAGATATATTAGACAAATAAAAAACATAACTTTAAGACGATATACTTAAATAGTTACACAAATAATATACATTTATGACAAATCATATACCTGATAATCCAGATAAAGTATGGAAATCTCATAGTAATAATGAACAAATATTTTGCCCTAAATGTTCAGAAGAATCATTTCGTTATGTCCCTATTAATGAGGACACAGAAATTGATACGATTGGTTCTGTAAAAATTTGTTCGACTAATCAAGGTATATATTTTCACTAAATTAATTATAAAAATAAACTATTAATATTTCAATATTTTATTAATAATTAGAATGGACTATAGATTCGACCACTAAGTGTTGAGTCATATTTTGTCACCGTATCGTCTCCTGATAGAATAATTACTGTATGAGGTCTATTTTCGAATCGACTTGCTCGTTTCTCCCAACATCCTTTTATTGAATGTGCTATATCTTTTTTATCTTGTTCACTAACGCCATCTTCATTATAATTTTTTAATCGAATACCGACAGTTTGATTTGAATTTCCTGCTTTGGAAAGTATATCACTTGCTTTTTGTGCTTGTGATTCAACATCTAAATTAAATTCTTTTACATATTCTAAATCAGAAAATACTTCATTTTGTATTTTGTCAGCTTTTTCTTCACTGAAATGTGATGCATAACCGAGTTGAACTTGTTTCACGTCACGTTCATTTACCATATATAAGTTATCTTATTCACCCGTTAAATGTATTAGGTTTTACGTTTTTATACAGATTATAAAATAAATAATATAATTTTTATCTCGTATATTTCCACCCTTCAGGATTTTCTTTCATCCATTCAACAGCAACTTTTCGCATTTCTATTTTGTTTCCTGAAATAGGACCAAGTTCTTTTTGATGAGCATAATCCCATATCTCAACACGCCAATCGGAGCGTTCTTCATCAATTGGGTGTGTAACATTAACAACTAACCCTTCTTTCGTATCATGTTTCCATCGATATCCATCTAGTGGTGATTCACTATGGCACGGTGAATAATTAGGTATTTTAGGCATAATTAATATAAATAATCTAGATATAATAATAGTATCGGTAAATTATCCCGATGTCAAGTATCGAGGCTTCTTCGACAGAACTTAGCGAAACTAGTGTTTCGTCAACGGCTCCAGTCTCCACAAGTTCGGGTAATTTCTACCCTAGCACGGATTGTCGGAATATTACTATTCTTACTTAAATATTTTAGCTCTACTATGAATCAGTGTGTTACGCTTTATTCTAGAGGTCATTGTATTCATTTCAAAAACACATTCCAAGCATATATAATACGTATTACCGTATAATATTAAATTTTTTGATTGGATTCGTCACGGAGGCAATCCCCATGTATTCTCCTTTACTACTGTAGTAATATCAAATAATCTAAGTTACAGTGTTGTTAGTGAGATTATTGGACCATACGTAGGACTAAACGTTGTTTTACGTTGTTTTGAAAATAGACTTAACAGTATAGGACCCTTTATATACAACTATACTTTACAACAACGTAAAGTTCACTTGTATAACTTCGGTGTTTTGGCTTGTTTTTACCCTACTTTGGGACCTCGGTAACAGAACCCCACTAACAACACTGTTAGTGAGAATCTGGTGTATCGTTATAAACGAGAAGGTCATATAAAAATATTTTTATACTAAACGTGACATATAATCAATTCAATAATTTCTAGACATAAATTCAAAGAAATTCTTATAAGTATTATAATGTTTTAGACCACAGTGTATTGCAAGACGGTTATGATTTCCTATTTCATCAAAAAAATTTGTAACAGATTTATTCTCTCGTTGTTCATAAATATCATAGAACATTTCAGGATATTCTTCTTTTAATACCTGTCTAAATTTATCTGTATCACCTTTTACTTTATCAATTTTTTCTTCTAAATCGTCAGGTCGATATACGACATAATGTAAATGCATTTCCTGAGTCTCAGAATCATAGTTTATCGTTTGAATATTATTCTCTAATTTATACTGGTATATTGATGCTATATCTGTAAAATTTTTTGATTTTGCATCTATATTTTTACGTTCTGTAAGTTCAACAAATACTATTTCTGGCTTAAAATTATTTAAAACCTTATATTCTTCCTGATTTCTTGGATTAAAATCTCTATTATCATCAATTCGTGTGTGGCTTGTGCCTAGCAACATAACTTGCGTGCCATGAATAAACGAAATATCTGTTTTCATTAACTAATAATTAAATTCTCTTACTATATAATTATCGGATTGATAATATATAAGTAATAATAACATTTTGTAATAAATATTATTTATAAAAACAGTAATAAACGTAGGCAATTTTATAAGTATGATAAAATTTAAATTATCATACGAAAATGAGTATATATTTCAACGGTAGTTATTTTTTAATTTCATCTATGACAACGTTGTTAAAGAACCTTCTTGTTTCGTTAACCATTTTATCAGTTCCAACCCCTGCATGATTCTTTTCATCTTCTCTTAGGGCATTAGATATTGATTTGAACTGCTCATATGTTCCACGTATACATTTACTTTCCGTATCGAAGCATCGGTGCAATTCACTATCTGTACCTTCCACAATAGATACAGAATGTTTTGCCCGACTGAAATGCGCTGCTAAAGTTCCTACACCATCAATCCCGTGCCCATCTTCTTCTGAAAAATCTACGGTCACTGTTCCATCATCACGCGTTTCGATTGTCACATCTCGATTTTGGTGCATTGCATATGGATTATATACACCCACATATTTAAATGTTATTATTCTCATTAAATATCTTTAATCACAAATTCCCATAAATATTTAGTTTTTTAGGTATTATATAATATTAAATTATGAATCGTAGAGAATATATATATTCTATTATTGGAACAGGGGGGTTTAGGTGTTCTTGGATTATCCAAGTACTCTGTAAAATCAGCAGAAGCAAAAGTAACAAATTTTACAATTAGTAATATAAATGATAATAATATAGTATATTTATACTCTAGTTCAACAGAAATTGGTGGTTTAACGTTAAATTTTGATAATTTTGACATTAAAACTAGTAATATAGATGATGTATCTGAAGACCTTAAAATAAATTTTTATGCAAAATCTAAAAATAATAATTATTCCGAAATTAGTTCATCAGCACAAACAATTGGTTTAAACTCAAGTGATGAATTTATTACAAAATATATAGATTTATTCACTACGTTTTCGATATTCTGCCCCTGTTACAACTTCAACATAATTTCGGTCTAGATATTTGATTACCCATATCTGTGCTTCATCTGTTGAATTATATGCTCTCGTAGCTACAGGATTAACAACGACTTTATTAACGTCATAATAACTTCTACACCATTCTTTAACGTCTTCAATAGAATCAAAGTCTTCTTCATCTTCAAATGTTGCAAATCCGATTCTTGAACCGATAAATTCTTCTTGATTACTAGGGTCTGTTTGGACTCCGGGCATATATAAATATAATAACTAGGGGGATATATACTTTTATGTTTATTGATAAGTCTGTCATCTATATATTATTAAAATTTATCAAACAATTTTATCTCACAAAGATTAATATATTAAACTACATAATATATATGCATGAAAACAAGTAGAGATTGGGGTTTGCAAATACGAATGACTATCGTGATGATTTTACTAGCAACATTAACAATTGGTTTTGGTGCTTTTATTGGATTATATTTCCAGAATCTCATATTTACAGTTATATTTGTAGTAGGAATGTCTTTTGTACAACTAATATACGGTCACAAATTAGCTCTCAAGGCATTTGGAGCAAAAGTTGTTAGCGCAGAGGAATATCCTGAATTACATTCTACAACGGTTCGATTGGCACAACAAGCAGATATGCCAACGCCAACAATAGCTGTCGCGGATACAAAAATAACGAATGCATTTGCTACGGGTCGTTCAACATCCACAGCAACCATTTGTGTTACAACTAGCTTGATGGAAGTTCTAACTCAAGAAGAACTTGAAGCTGTTATTGCTCATGAACTTGCTCATATCAAAAATAGAGATATGATTGTTATGACGGCTGCTGGAGCAATTGCAGCAATTGTGAGTATGATAATCAGATGGGGTTTTGTATTCCGTTCTCGTGGCCAGAATGCAACACCAATTATTGTTGCAATGCTTGTTGCTGTTGTAACGTACTTCGTTTCATTTTTGCTTATGAGAGCGCTTTCTCGATACAGGGAATATTCAGCAGATAGAGGTGCCGTATCGATTACAGGGGACCCTATGGCTCTTGCAAGTGCATTAAAAACGATTAGTAATTCAATGGATTCTGTACCAAAAAAAGATTTAAGAGATGCTGAAGGTATTAATGCATTTATGATTTCACCTATTAAAAGTAGTCATTTATCACGTTTAATTAGTACACATCCGACTACAGAAAAACGTGTAGAAAAGCTACAAGAGATTACGAAAGAATTAAACAAAAAGTAAATTACGGACATATATTTTCATCTATCTTGAATTTCTTATTCTCTACCCACGATATGGTTTAATCAAGATATTTAAAGGATATAAATACATCACTATCAGAATTAATTAACCCTGTTAAACATTCAACATCACACCTTACTATTGGATAGGTTTTTAACTTCTATGGATTTTTGACTTTTGTATTTCTCTAAATCATTATAAACTCGTGAGTGGGGTGTTCCGTCGATAAGTTGCAGGATAGCATCTCTTGCTTTCATAACATCATCTAATGAACCTAGTACCCCAACAATGTCTCTCTTGATAACTATATTTGTTTCTGTGAGTTCAGATATTAATTCCTTTGTTCTTCCATCTTTTCCAATAATTCTTCCCATTTGTCTATCAAATTCTCTATCATGTTTTGTTAATTCACGAATATCTATCTTTTCAAATCTAGAAACGGGGTTTCTAATAAGTTGTAATGCGACAGGTAAACTAAAACCCATACTAATTGCCTCAATTATGAGTTTTGTGTCTAATTCTTTAATAGAATTAGAGTGTTTTATATTGACAGTTTTAACTTCATCATCAATAGATATATCGGCTCCTGTTTCATATTCAAGTTTGTCTTTCATCTTATTTTTTAATAAATTAAAACGGTCGTCAGGAACATTTACATACATAATACATGTTATTAATTAGCATAATATAATTTAAGTTTAACGGTGATTATATGATAATCAGAATCATGTGTTGTATTAACAAATACTATTTAAGAATGCACTGTAATGTACTTATATGGTAGATTGTTATATTTGTTCGAACAAACCCGTAACCAGACTTACATATATTGATTCTCTTGGGTCACGTTCAACAGAGGTTAGATGTGAGTCTTGTGCTGTTGCATTGAAATCAAATGAGGATAATTGTATTAAAAATGAAGTCGTACTAGATGATTCAGATTATAATTTAAATAATTCTAATGCAGGAAAGAGTAAAAAATCAAAAAGAAAGCCATCTCCATATAAAAGAGCTTGGTTATCCACAGATACAAATTCAGTTTTAAATTGATTTTATCTGTGGTAAAGGAGAATACCCCGACCCTTGAGGTCGAGGTAATTCACAGTCAATTTACACAAGAACATATAATGTTTTAAATATTATATTAAATATGACAGATTGTTATATTTGTTCAAAAGAGGCTACTGTAAAGATTACATATATTGATTGTCTAGATTATCGTTCAACAGAGAAGAGATGCCCATTGTGTGCGAAATCTTTAAAATCAAATGAAAATAATACGGTCGTGAAAGAAACAATTTTAACGAATCCTAATCATGCATCAAATAATTCTAATTTTAATGATACGGTAGACACAAACATTATTATTCCACATTCAGGAACAGGATTAATCAAGTAAAATAACATTTTGTTGCAAATGTATAATACATACATATTTAGAGTTATGTATAATACATACATTTATGAAAAATTGTTATATCTGTTCAAAAAAATTCTATAAAGAAAATAATATATATCGATTCGTTAGGTTTTAAAAAATCAGAATTTAGATGTAAATCTTGTTCTTCTTCATTGAAAAGTAACGAAAATAATTCAATTATTAAAGAATTATATCTAAATTATAAAATTAATTCTAAAACAAATTATGAAGTGAATGGTGAGGGTCCGGCGCATCCATATGTCGATGCCCGAACAGATAATTAATTATTTTGAAAATAACTTAGCGGTATTGTTATAGGTTATCAATGTATAGTATTACATACGTGACTCATTCAGCAATAATCGTAAAACGAGTAAAGTCGCATAAATACGCAAACACTGATGAAATCGAATCTCTTGCTAAGTCTGCAGGATACAATGTTTTAGATAAAATTGTACAAGCAAGAGAAGAAAGTGGACAATATAACATTGGTAAAGGAAAAGTCGAAGAAGTCAGAGACAGAATATTTGAAACCGGGGTTGATACGGTTATAATAGATAATGAAATGGGACCGTATCAAATGTATAATATTGGAGTTAAATTGCCTGAATTCGTTACAGTAAAAAATAGATATACGTTAATCCTTGATATTTTTCAAAAACGAGCTAAAACAAAGAAATCTCAATTGCAGGTAAAGTTAGCTTGGCTTCGATATGAATTACCTAGAGCAGAAGCAAAAGTTCGCTTATCAAAACGAAACGAACATCCGGGTTATATGGGTCTTGGAGAATATGATGATAATGAAGTTACAGAAATAAAAAACAGAATAAAAAGAATAAAAAACAAACTAACGACTATAGAGAATAAAAATTCTAATAGGCGAGAATATCAACGTGATTCTGGGTTTGATATTGTTTCATTAGCTGGACACACAAACTCTGGTAAATCAACCTTATTACGTCGTTTGTCTGAAAAACATACCGTTGAAGAAAACGAACAATCACATGAAGATATTATGCCCTTCGCTGAGTCATCAGATAGTTACTTTACAACGTTAGATACGACAACTAGAAGATTAGATTACGACAAAAGAGATGTTCTTGTTACAGATACGGTTGGATTTATTGATAAACTACCTCATTGGTTAATAGACGCTTTCACAGCAACATTTGATAGTATATATAATTCAGACCTTGTACTTCTCGTTGTAGATATTAATGATTCTATTGATAAAATAATTAGGCGTATTGCTACATCACATGATATATTATCATACAACGATACATCTAGAATTATTACGGTGTTCAATAAATGTGATTTAGTATCAGAAGATGAATTAAATGAGAAAAAAGAAGCTGTACAAGCACTAGCACCAAATCCTATCTGTGTAAGTGCGATAAACGGTGATGGTATAGATGAATTGAAAGAAAGAATGCATATAGCACTTCCTCCATTTGAACAAGATACACTAATTCTCCCATTACACCCTGATTCTATGTCTGTGGTTTCTTGGGTTCATGAAAATGCCCATGTATTCGATTGTGAATACACGTATGATGGTGTTATACTTGAATATGAAGGCAAGAGGCCCGTAATACAGCAAGCGAAAGCAAAAGCAGGAACAATTATCTCGTAGAAATAATCTATCTATTTATTTCAAAATAAAATAGAGCATCTATTTCTTTTTGAGATAGCGCTTTTTGATGTGTTCTAACGTTTTCTAGTTTAAGACTCGGTTCATTACCTGTTATAGATAAAATATCTCTATGTTCCGTAGAATTCTTGATTAATTTCCGCGCCATATAACACTTTGGACAAAAGTGTTCAATTGTTTTGTTAAGAAAATCACCAGATTTATTCTGACCTACGTCTCTCCAGTCGTTATTTGAATTTATTTCATCTGTTGTATCTCCACAATGATTACAAATATAACCGTATGTATCACCAAACCATTTTCTCGTCATTGTTTATCATCCCATAACATATTCTTTATTTCTGTTTGAATTTCACCGACAGATACACCTTTTTCTGTAGATAAAATAAGTGGAATAGTTCCATTTTCATCATAAACTATTGTACTAAATTTTAAATTATTTGAATTACTACTCAAATCACTTATTTGTTCTTCTGTTAACAATTTATCGTAAACTTGTATCATATATTTCCATTTATGTTATATTATAATAAATGTACCTATTTTCATAATTTTATATAACAAAAATTACCAGTTATACAATACATTTATAGTCAAAGAGTAACATATATTATGTATGACACAAAAATGTGTATGTGATTGTGGTTGTTGTACAGATGATGCATGTTGCAATGGATGTGAATGTGAAAATTGCGATTGTTGTTTATAGTGTGAGAAATTATTTAATTGTTTAATACGTTGTAATAAACATGGAACTTATAACTATACTATTTTATGTAGTATTCATAACTGTTGGTTCGATATTGAGTTACATTGGAGTAACGCGTCTTAAAAAGATATTGATAATAAAAAACGCTGAAGAAACGTCAATTGAAAAAGCTGCAGATGAAAACAACGTTGTAAAACTAAATGGTAGGGTTAAAAAGTTTAAAGATTCTGTAAAATCACCAATTCAAGGTAAAAGCGGTTGTTCATATGCATATAACGTATTAAAACGCGTTCAAACAGAAGACGGTAGAGACTGGGAAAGAATAGAAGAAAAGAAAGAATCTGTTGATTTTATATTAGAAGATGATACTGGTACAGCATATATATATATGCAGATTCAGAAGATGTCATAATTAATAAGGACCATAAAACTAATGATTATTCCTCAAGAGAAGATATTCCAGATAATATATTAACAGATAATCTTAATATGAATTTGAATCCATTCAGCAGTGGGATGAGATTTAGAATTAAAGAGGGAGTTATAGAATATGATGAAGAATGTTTCATAATCGGTAAATTTAGTAATAATAACCCAAAAAACAATGAAACTATTGAAATTGATTCGAATTCAGATATTGTAATCTCAGACGATAGTACTGGAGGAGCTATGAAAAATTTATTAATACAATCCGTTATATTATTTGCTCTTGGTTTAGGGATGATAGGTACGATGTTTATTATTATGTTATCTAGTTTCGGTTTAATATAATGTCTAAGGTATTTTTACATATAAACAATCAGCAGAGCCACCAGCTTTTTGAAATTCACTAGTATCAACTTTAACACAAGTATACCCATTATTTTGAAGAATCCGAATAGTTTCTTTATTCTGTTTATCAATCATAATTGTGTTTTCTGAAATACGCGAACAGTTTCCACCCATTGTTTCTTTATCTTCATCAGGTATATGAAAAACAGTATCAAATGTATCTTCTATTTTTTCATATGATTCCTTAGAAAATGCTTCAGGTATAACTATAACTTTATCCTTATCTAACGGTGTAAAACATACATCTAGATGATAATAAAGTGGTGAAATCAATTCCAAACCTATAATTTCGGCATCGATTATTGATTGAATTTGAGATATAGCTTGTTTATCTGTTCTTTGACCGTATCCTAACCATAGTAAATTTTTATTTGGGTGCCATTTTGCATCACCACAACCTTCAAAATTAATATCATTATCAATTTTATGAATATTATAGTTATTATGTTCTGCCCATTGCTCGAAATAATAGGGTTCTCCTTTTCTTTCTTCATTTTTCATATTTGCAAGGACGAATCCGTCATTAGGTATTGGCATAGCATGATTTGCACAAAACACCGCATCTGGTAATTCATATATTGGCTTTTTTGATGGTTCAAACGTATCGTAATCTACTGTTTGAATGTGTGCGTGTTTCCTAGCACACCGTATAGTTTCAAACCAGTTTTTTCTTGCATTATCTACATTTACATCCGCAACCATATATGGGTTTATTTCATATTCTACTCTAAAATGCGTCGGTTGTGCGAAAAGCAAACTTGAAAATTCATTTCTGTTGTTTATATCAGAAAGTTCCATATATTAATTACGGTATTAATATGTATTTACTGTATCGGTAGTTCAATATATAATACGTATTTTATATACAATATGTTAAAATATTATTTATTTGAATAACAAATCTTTAGAATCTTCATCTAGAATCTTATCGTATTGAATTTCCTCCAGAACATCACTCCAATATTCATAGTGAGCCTCTTCAGGAACTTTGTCTCGCATATCATCTTTAAATTTAATATAATCTACAGATGAGACAATATTTAGCACCTCATGTGGTTCAAGATGTGTACCGGGATGTTCTCTTCCAATATATGCTTGAAATATCGTATCATCTTCTATATCCATTCCATCAAATAATTGAATTGAACCGGAGCGTTCACGTAAATAATGGAAATCACCGTCATCTGTTTCTAAAAGCCATATTTGTGGGAATTTTCCGCCAAGAGATTCCACAGCAACAATTGTAATGGGTTCTTCCAAACGACCTACAGGATTAGGTGCGTGAACAGATATCAATTCATCACCGTCTGGAAAATGATATTTATAATCAGCATCACGATTTTGGAACGAAATATCTTCATAAAATGACTGCCTAAGTTCAGGAAAATGAGTAAGTTCGGAACTATTTTCTGCTGTTATTAACCATGCAGAATCTGTTTCAGATTGGATTACAATTATATCACATTCTATTAGTTTTGCTTCAGACATATCTACAACCTCTCCTCTATTCTGAGGTATATATCCTACATCTAAATGACGATTTCCGTCTGTAAATTCAAATGTACCTTGATTATTACCATATATCGCAGATTTACCTATATTTGTATTCAATTTTTCAAATTCAGATATATCAGATATGATTTCATCAAATACTTCGGAAGAAATCTCTTTTTTTCTGTTATCTATATTGATATTCATTAACGTATATTAGTTTTCTTCGCATAAAAACATTGCGGTAAGATTTGATTGCAATTTATATACTACTGTGAAAGAAGAATAATAGGATAATATAGACAATAAGATATATGGTTAAAATAGGTATTTCTTCTGGTTGGTTATTCGCAAAAGGACATACAAAAATTAAAGAACAAAATAGGTTTATACAATTAGTTGATGGTGTAGAACTCTCTATAACTAGAAACCGTCGATTTAATACGTATGATTCATCAATATCTTCCTCATATACTTCATTTCATTTATCTCCTAAAAAATCACATATTCCGCAGGTGATTAAATTAAATAAAATACATAAACCATCTGTTGCTGTACTACATTCTGATACATATACAGACGAATTGATTCAAAAATACCGTAAAAATAATGTTCCCATATCTATTGAAAATATGGATATTCGGAAAGATTCAGGTTATAAGGTTAATGAATTGGATAAGATATTAAATAAACATGATGTTACATTTACTTTAGATATACAGCATGCATATGAACACGATTCATCCATGAAATATGCTTGGGAATTAGTTGAAATGGCTGGAGACCATCTACAAGAACTTCACGTTAGTGGAGAGACAGAAAATAATATTCATTCTTTGATTCATAATGCAGACAATAAAGAAACGATATCTAAATTCATTAAAGAATTTTATAATACAGGAAGAGATACTCCTATGATAATCGAAGGTGAATATAATAGTATTAATGATATTAATAAAGAATATAACTTGCTTAATAATATAGTTTAAATAATTATATATGTATGGAATACATAGCACTTAATATGAAATCAAATTCAAAATATAAAACTTCTGAAAGAAAAAATAAGAAATATCGTACAATTATAATTGAAAGTCTACTCCCTAATAAGAAAAAGAGTATTGAAGAAATATCAAATGGGGAATTAGATAGGTCAAGATTAGAATTCGTAATTAGACGAATGATTGATAACGGTGAGATTGGTACAACTCCAGAGTGGAATTATAAGTTAGGTACTCGTATGAGAGAAAAATATAATAATTAATTAAAAATTTATATGTAGGTACGACTTAAAATAATATATGGGAACAGATTTTCATTCTAAAAAGCCAAAACAAAAAAACCGAATATATGTAAATGCTCACAAAATTATAAATGTAAGTGAAACACCAAAAAAATTAGATTTGAATATACCTTTCGTTGTTGTATGTCAAGTCCATAATAATAAAGATGATATTGTATCTGCACACGATTTTACTATTGAAGTTTGCATAGACATAACAAAAATAGATATTAACAAAAATAATTCTGATTCTATTAATTCAT
>Ga0306873_100547_pt1 | contig 13981 bp, 19 predicted proteins | sample AntCluMetagen312_FD_190423 | JGI IMG/M metagenome (GOLD analysis project Ga0306873, IMG submission 190423) | Saline lake microbial communities from Club lake, Antarctica - Metagenome #312 (v2) (version 2) | ecosystem: Environmental > Aquatic > Non-marine Saline and Alkaline > Saline | place...
CGAGTACGTCTACAGTAAAGTAGATCCGACGGAACTGCCGCGACACCTCCTCAACATTGCACACAAACAGCAGGTCACCCCGTCGGAACACACGGTGCCCGCTGTCGCGATCGGCGTACACGCGGCCGTCCGCGCTGTCGCGAGCCTTCCCGAACCCCTCGATGAACGTGTCGAGTTTTCGCTCGTACGCGAGGCGGTCGAACGCTTCGGCCAGATCGTATTCGATCATGTGCTCGTACGCGTGGCCGTCACACCGGAACACGCGCCGCGTCACGGCCGACTCCGTTTCGTCGAACCGCACGGCCCGCGGCGGGGCGTCGAACCGTGTCTGGCGCGTCTCGGTCACTCCCATAGTGACTCACGCTCCCAGTAGAGTACGTCAGCGAGTGTGTCGCCCGTCACGCGTCGGTCGGGGTAGTACTCGTGCATCTCTGCCACGAGGTCCGCCGGCTGCTCGTACTGTTTGTGGCCGGGGACGCCCTGCCGAGCGAGTACTGCGAGGCGCTCGTAGCCACGATCGTCGACGACGGCAGTGGCGAACCGCTCGCGCTCGGAATCGACGAACGTGACGCTCCGCCCGAGTTGGATTCGCGAGTCCAGATCGAGGCGGATCGTCGCGGTCTTCTGCCCGGACAGGATTCGCGGGACGTGCTCGTCCGCGAACGCGAGGCTGGGTGTTTCACTCGACATGTGGCACCACCGTGGCGACCGGCGTTGGCTGTCGCTCGATTCGCGAAACCGACCGGTCGAACACTTGCACGCCGGTGTTCATCGGTCCGCCTCCCCGCCGTCGGTCGCGGTGTCCATGTAGGCGTCGAGCCCGAGCTCTGGTCGCTCCTCGATCGATGGCTCGCCCGTCCGGTTCTCCGCGGCCGTCTTGTCGCGGTGACAGTGTTCACAAAGCGTCTGGAGGTTCGACTCCTCGAACGGATGCCCGCCGTCGGCGACGCGCTCGATATGGTCGACCTCGAAAATCTGGAACTCGGTCACGCCGTATGCACGCCAGCGGCGCCAGAACTCATCGGTGGAGTCAGACCTCTCCTTCGCGAGGTCGTGTGTCTGCCAGTATGCTCGTTCCGCCTGTTCCTTCGAGAGACCGCACTGCTGGCAGGTGTAGTCGTCGCGTTCGAGAACGGCCTCGCGAACGCAGTCCCACACGAACATCCGCTGGACGGCCTTTGCGATCCGCTTACAGCGCGGACAGCAGTAGTTCCGACGGCCGTCCTCGACGTACTCGTTACAGACACGGCACGAGTGAGCGTCGGCCTTCGGGAACAGCGTGTCCATCCCCTTCTGGCGGTCCTTCGGGCGGTTGCTCATGGCTCGCCTCGGTCCGAATCCGCGACGATCCCGCCGGCGTTCCACGGCCGGACTACGAGGTCACCTTCCTCTTTCCAGTATTCCGCGAGCGACTCGGGAATCTCTCCGAACACACTCACGGCCGTGTTGAACGAGACGCCGCTTGCCAGCTCGCCTGTCTCGGGATCGATGTAGTTCTGCCGCGGCCCGGTGAAGTACGTCACTGACGCGAACGACGCGATCCAGCGGTGGTACCACGAGAGCGTCCCGGTGTTCGCAGCCGTGACGAAGAACACGCGGCCGGCGTCGCCGGCCACCCACGCGCCGATCGCGGTCGCCAGCCACTCCTCCACGTCCGAGAAGGGCGGGTTCACGAACACGTCGTCCGCGTTCCACCGGATCGAGAGGCCGTCCTCCCACGGCATGATGTTCCGATCTGCAATCTCGGTCGGCGGAAGGTCGTCGGCGGGTTCGGCGTCGCCCGGTAGTTCGAGGCGGTCGCCGGGCGGGCCGGCACACGGGTCCAGATCGATGCCGTCGACGGCCTCGGCGATCGGCTCGTAGAGCGCGGGCGGCGTTCGCCACGAATCCTTCTTTTTGTTCGCGACGAACGCCATGCTCGTTCCGTCGACAGTCGTCGAGGTCGTGTCGTCAGTGCTCATTGCGCGGCCTCCGTGCCGTCGAAACACGATCGACACACGCCGTCCGGCGTCAGTGCCGCCGCCGTTCCGCACGCCTCACAGAACCGGTACTCGGTCGGGTTCGTCTTCGAGGCGTAGCCGGGGTGGTCGGGGTGTTCTGAGTGGCCGCGGCAGACTCGCCGGAGTCCGCGCGTCCCGGTCCACGGGATTTCAACGAGCACACGGGGTGCGTCCGGGACGCCACAGAGCGCGCAACCGGGCTCGTCCAGGTGGGCGCGAACGTCGTCGGCTCCGCGCTCGGCGCTGGGCTGTTCGATACGGACGCGCGGGAGTGGGCGGGACGGCGTCGAGGCGTTCTCGACGCTCATAGCTCCCCCTTCCGGCGCTGCGCCGCGGCGTCGGCGAGACGTTCAGTCTTCCGGTGGGCAACCTCACTGACGGTCTTCGTGTGCGAGTAGCCGTTGAAGAACGCGCGCTCGTCCCACACGAACCACCCGCCCTGATTCTCACACTGGACGATCGTCGTCCCGTAGCAGCCCTTCGGCAGGGATTCGACGCCGGGTGCGTGGACGTACCCGCGGTAGTAGGTCTCCGACTCGCCGATCCGCTCGGGGCCGTGGTGCCGGCCGAGGACGATGTACTCCGTCACTCGCGTGAGGAGGCAGAAACAGCCCTTTCGCTCCCACGTCGACTCGATGACGTAGTCGAGGACGTGGCTGTCGCCGTCGCGATCGACACGCCACCCGGCGAGCGGGCCGTCGGCATCCCAATTCCCGGTGTCGAGATTCGTCGACGGCGGACTGAGGAGCGGGTCGCGATCGTCGTCGAGCGCGCTCATTCCGACCACCGCCCGAGACTCGCCGAGTTCTCGCCCCGTCCAGTGTACCGCTCGAACGGCGTCTCCTCGATCGGTCGGATGATGACCGATCCTGTGTCGTTCGGCAGGTCGCGGCCGGTCTCGATCGCCTCGAACAGCGCGTCACGGTCGAAGCTCTCCAGCCGGACGATCTTCTCCTCGATGACGGGCGTGCCCGCATCGTTCTCGCCGCCGTCGATCAGAGTCGGCCCGACCGCCGTCATGTTGGCGTCGCCGTCGACGCGAACGAACGGCCGCCCGCCCATGAAGAGTGGCGAGAGGTCGGCGACCAGCTCGCCGTCAGAGGCACGGAGTACGTCCCACACGCGCTGCGGGTCGTCGATCGACCAGTGGGCGCCGCTCGTCCGGGCGTACTCGTCGGTCCAGCAGTCGCGACAGAGCGGGCGCATCCCCGGTGGGCGCTCGAAGCCCGATCGGTCAGGGTTCCAGTCGCCGAACACGAGGAGGTACGAGTGCCCGTCGCGCTCGTCGCCGCACCGCTTGCACTTGTTGAGGTCCGGGATATCGGGGACGCTGGGGTCGCGTTCGACCGTAGTGTCGGATCGCGCAACGTCGTCTCCGGATCGATCACTGGACACGCTCATCACCTCGGAGGCGCGCCGGTAGGTCGTGTTCTGGGCAGTTGCTCAATTCCCATCGAAGCCGGTACTCCCGGTCCGTCTCTGCGTCTCTCCGCACAACCTCTCCATCGCAATTTGGACAGTTCATTGCGGCTCACCTCCGTCCGGGACCGCGCCGCACGTTGAGCAAAGCGTCATCTGTCCGGCGTCGATACGCTCCGCGCGGGCCTCGGCGTCGGTGAGTGCTCCCCACGCCCACCGGCCGCGCTCGTCGTCGGCGTCGGCGTCACGTTCGAGGTTCCGCAACCAGTCGGCGTGATCGACGTGGCCGGCGGCTTCGAGGTCGATCTTCTCCTCGGGCGACCCGAAACAGCCGCAGAAGCAGTCACCGGAGCGCCCGAGATCGTCCCACAAGTCGTTTTGCGGGAGGTCGAACCGGTCGACGTACTCGCGGCAGTCCTGTTTGCTCCAGTCGTGGATCGGCGCGTGCCACGTCCACCGCGGGCCGTCTTGCTCGGGCGTGACGTTCGCCATCCGCCGCTCCGACTCCTGCCGGCGCACGCCAGTCCACAGGTGGAGGTCCGACGTGTTCCCGCGGCCGCCGGAGAGAGTCGCGAGCCGGCCGATCTGTCGCTCCTTGAGCTTCCGGTACATCCTGCCGTGCTCGGCGGGGCCCGGAAAGCCGTCGGTCTCTACGCGGTCCGCGTAGGACTCCTGCGTCCGGAGCGTCCACAGCTGTGCGCCGACGGCGTCGGCGAACTCCTCAACGTACTCGCGGTTGGCGTCGAGACCGGTCCCGGTGTCGAGATAGACGAGTAGGTCGGCCGGCCCCCAACGAACCGAGACGTGCGCCGCGACCGCCGAGTCCATCCCGCCAGACACCAGCGCGACGTGGTTCCCGCGATCAGTTTCTCCGTCGGACATATCAGGCCACCTCGAAGTGTTCGCTGTAGTCCTCCTCGTACCGCCACTCGTTGTCGCAGTCGAAGCAGACTGCGACCTCTTTGTCAAGTGGGCGTGTTCGTTCCCCGCCGCAGCAATCACACTCGGGCGTCGGATGCTCAACGCCTCCGTCGGATTCGTCCTCCTGATCGACGCCGCTCATGCCCCGGTCACCTCGACCACCGGTGCCGACGTGTCCGGTGAGCTGATCGTACTCCGGCGCGGGAGCAACGCTGCCTCCGTGAGCCCGAGCCCGACGGTATCGATCACTTCGACGCGGGCAAGTTCGGCGTCAATCTCTGTCCGGAGGTGCGACCGGATCACGGACGCGATCGACGACGCCTCGGGCGACCGGGAGAAACACCGAACGCCTCGATCGTGGTTCGGATGCTCGATATGGATCATGACGCGGTCGTTCGGTGCGTTGGTGCAATCGATCCGGACCGTCGCGACGCTCTCGACGAGTGTTCGGCCGGTCGCCTTCGGCGTCCCGTCCGGTTGCTGGTAGACCGCTTTCGCGTCGTGCTCGGGACCCTTGACGTGGGTGTTCTCGTCGACGCCGCGGGCGACGTGCGTATCGTCGGCGTTGAGTGCGTCGTTCCCACCGGAAGCCCGGTGTCCGGTGTCGTCGAGTGGCTGTTCGTCTCTCTGGGGAGTCTCTGGTTCGCTCATAGGGGGTTGTGCCGGTCAGTCCGGTGTGTGGGTGTAGACGCGTCAGTCTGGCGTAAATAGGTCTGGGGCGACAACCGCGATCGGCGTCGACGGCGAGTGTTCGTTACTATCGTATAGTAACGTGTGAGGCGGCGAGTGAGCTACTCGTCGTCCGGGGGTATGTCATAGACTGAGTGGAGTTATTCTGTGGCACCAATCTGATCCTGTTGTTCCTGCTCAAGCCGCCGACAGCCGATGACTAATGAATCAGGAATCTTGATTGCTGCCGACTGGAGTGCGTCGAAAACGACCTCTACTTCATTGAACTGCGGGCCACGAGATGCGACAAAGGGATCCTTCTTCCACGTGATGAAACCGTTTTCCTCTAATAGCGGTAAATGGACGTGATAGAGTTTGAGACGGAGCTTTTCAGGATCCAACGGAACATTACGCATTGCGGCGCTCTCAGGTAATGGGACCGATTGACCCGGTTGAGTGTCCAATAGAGACACAATGAGTTGACGACGTGGCTCAGCTGAGATACATTTGAACACCGTATCCCACTCCGCACTAACCCGCTTTCCGTTTTCATAATTATCCAATACCATTTTGTCTCTGGGATATTATCACGATCGTGTATATGTGTATCCGATATGACCACTGAGAAATGTCTCGGAAATAATTCTACATCTGTAGTGAACACCCTGTCTGTCACCTGTATCAAACGGTACAACGGTCTATGAATGGGGTTGAGAAACGTTCTATGACTCCCACCCTACTGAGATTCTAACAGCGTTCCAGCCGATCCTACATCGAGCGCTTCGCCTGCTCGCCGCGGGCGTCGACGAGCCGCTCGTACTCCTCGCTGTCGCCGACGCGGAGTCCGAGCCGCAGAAGCATCCGGATCACGTCGGCCTTCTGCGGGTCGTCGGGGACCTCGATGTCCAACTCCGCGGCGAGTGTCGACGCGACCGCGGCCATGCGCTCGTCGTTGTCGTCGTCCGCGAGGTGGTCGAGATACGCCGCGAACATGGGGTCACGACACCCGATCGACCGGTTCTCCGGGCCGGACACCTTGTCGCCGATCCGGTCGATCAGGTCCTCACGGATCGAGTCGTCGTCGGGATCGTCTTCTTCTTGCTCTGCGTACGGGCTCGCCGCGTTCGGATCGTCGCGATCGCCGAACGTCGATCCTTTGCGCAGTTCCTCCATGCTCGGCCCATCGTCGCTCATCGAGCCACCTCCTCACTCCCCGCGACCGGCCCACTCGCCTGTTCGGCGTCGACGCCCTCGACGCCGTCCTTCCAGTCGGGCGTGCCGAGCCGGCGCACCAGTTCGGCGGTGTTCTGTCGGTACTGATCGCGCGCCTCCTCGGCGCTCTTGAGGTCGGAGTCGTGTGCGAACAGCGTCTCGCGCTCCAGTTGCGCGTTGATGACGGCCTGTGAATCCCGAACAGGAACGGGCGACAGTTCGACGGGGAACGCCCCGCGGAACTGGTCGAGGAAGTACCGCCCGGCCTTTGTTTGTGAGCTGACCTGCGAGAGCACGACCATCGTCAGTTCCAGATCGGAGAGGAAGTCGTGTCGTTCGCGTTTCTCGTTGATTTCCGCGCGGATCTTCGCCGCCTGTTTGGTGTCGAGTGGCGACGGTCGGACGGGCGTGAACACATGTTTCGTCGCCCACAAGGCGTTTGCCGCGACGTTCGACGTACTCCCCGGCACGTCGATCAGCACGAGGTCGTACTGGTCGTCGACGTATTTGCTCAAGAAGTCGTCGAGGAACGAGTAGCGCTGCGCCGGGTCGTCGATATCGCTCAACGACTTGTCGACGCCGTCCAGTTCCTCACTCGCGGGGATCAGGTCCGGGCCTTCGCCCGTCGGCACCGCCAGATCGGCGAGCACGCCGTCGTCGGTGTCGCCATCCGACCGCAGGCGCTCGTCGATCTGGTCGATGTTCGGCGCGAACGCCTGCGCGATCGTCGGCCATTGCGTCGCCTGTTCGAGGTCGTCGCCCTCGATCCCGAAGTGCGTCGCGAGGTCGTTTTGCTTGCCGTCGAGTGCGATCAAGAGCGTGTTGAGCCCCAATTCTTGATCGGCAACGACGCCCATGTGCGCGAGGCTCGTCGTCTTGCTGGTCCCGCCTTTATCGACGAACGCGACCGCCCGGAGCGTCTCGTCGTCGGGGACGTACGCCCCGAGAGTCTCGTCGCGGAGCGCGCCGTAGTCGTCCCACGGCAGCCCGCTGTTCGTGAACGTATCCATCGGTATCGATTACGGTATCGATAGCGATACCGCTTAAAGATGCTGGCGACAACCGGCCTCGATACTGATTCGGGACTGGCGGGTGTCCGTGTATTGGCGAGTGCTGTCGCTCACGAATGTGGAAGTGAACCCGCCCTGCTACGGTGTGTGAAAGAGTTGTGTTTGCGGTTTGACGCGCAAGGTGACCACAACGGATACACCGGCAGCGGCGGGCTCTACACGAGAGGAGACGATGCCGGCTAAAGAGGATTGTGGTGACAACCGTGCGGCTGTGTCACACTTCGGTCGATCTGACACCGGCTTAAATCTCGATTGTCGTCTCTTCATTCTCGTTTACTTCTTCTGGAGAGACTTCTGCATCAATTGAATAAACCCATTCAAATGCTTCTAGTTCGTCTCCGCTACCCCACTCGATCTCGACAGTTGTCTCCTCAATATTGAACCCCTCAGTTATTTCTGCCACAATCCATCCCTCAACACCAATACCGGGGTAGACTGACCCAGTAGCATCTTCGTCGAATCGGGATTGATGATAAGGCGTCAGCCGCACACCGTCAACTTCATACGCAGATGAAATATCCTCAAATTGGTTAATACTTGTTTCCTCATCGATATAATAAACCCGTATACCCCGTCCACTGCTACCGCCAAACGCGGAGCTTCGAGATGGTAGCTCACGCCTTTGCTCGCCTTCGTTTGCGGCCTGTATATGAGTTAGTAGGAACTCTGCACCGGGTGCTGGAGTCTTGCTCTGTGTCATGCCTTGGTCTACGTCAAATGTTACTTCGTTCGTAGTCATCCACTGTGTCGGGACGACCTCAACGCCGCGATGCTTGACAACTTCACCAAACATACGACTTCCTCTCGATGCATTTTCGACCGCTTCGGTGGCTTCACCAAGGCAACCTCCCATCCCGACGAGCCCGGTAGTAGCGACACATGAAAGATACTCTCTTCGGTTCATGTTATCTTGTGAAAAAGTCTGGATTGATTAAATTCTTGCCAACGCAATGAGGCCCTGCGCGATTCTACTCTATTGGCTATTCTTGAGAGATCCAACAGAGTCTCGCACTGGAAACGGAGGGGTATGCGAACGCGTCGCTACCCTGAGAGCCCCGGAATCGCGAACGGCGACCGGGCGGCGGTCCAGTGTTGCACCCGCTCAAGCGCGTTCGGATCGTGGCGCACGTCGACCGTCACGGCGCCGTCGGCGTCGGTGTAGGTCGAGACCACGGCCTTCCCGTCGCCGCGATCGAGGACTTCACCGTACTGCGTGTCGCCGGCCCGCGTGATCGGCGCGTCGCCCCGCCAGAGTAACGCGTCATCGGCGAGCCCCGTCGTGTGGACGTACACGGAGGCGTGCCGGTCGAGGCTGGTCTCGCCGTCCGCCTGCACGACCTCGACGGCGAGCGTGTCCGTGTCGCCGCTCATGGCCGACTGCGGGTGGAGGTGGATGGCGCTCGGTGCGTCGCCAGATTCGGCGCGCGCCTCGATCGTCAGCTCGTCGCCGCTGGTGTCGACGGTCGCGCCGGCGAGCCCGGAGGTGATCGCGTACGTCCCACTCGCCCCCTCGGCCAACCGGACGGTCGCGGGCGTCGAACCACTCGTTGCACCGGCCTCGATACGGAGCGTCTCGGTCACCTCGATACCGCTTTGTTCGTAGGTGAGCGCGATCGCGTGGAGTCCTTGTCCGTCGGTGTGCACGGTTGCCTGCCCGTCATCAACTGTCGCCGTTACGGACTCGCCCGCGGGGTTGCGTGCGGCCACGTCGACGATACGCGTTTGCTCGTCGGCGTCGACACCGAGCGTGACGCGGTCGTCCGGGCCGGGATCGAGCGTCGAAACCGTGATCGCGTCGAGGCTCGCCAGATCGCTATCGAGCGCCGCACTCGCAACGCGCTCGCGACTCTCTCCGAGTCGGTCGGCGCCGGCGACTTGCACGCGTACGTCCGCGACCTCGGTACCGTCGGGGACGGGATACTCCTCGATCGCGATGGCTGTCGACGAGAGCGGGCCGATACCCTCCTGGTCGACTGTCACGTACTCATCGGGGACTCGCTCGGTCGTGCCGTCGCCGTACGTCGCGGTGACGGCGACCGCCTCCGCCGGGATTGTGGCGTCGAACACGGTCTCGTACGCGAGCGTCCCATCCGACAGATCGGTCGTCGGCGTCTCGGCGTCGATCGTGTGCTGGAGGTCGGCGACCGCGCGCTGCATGGACGCGACCTCCTCGCGGAGCGCGTCGCGGTCGGCGTCGCCGGGGTTCTCGATCGGGTTCTCAAGTCGGTCGCGAAGCCGCTCGTCGAGCGCGTCGTTCTGCTCGCGAAGGGCGTCCAAATCCTCGTGGACGGCCGCGAGGTCGTCACGCGACAGCTCCTCACCTGCCAGATCGTCGACGATCGTCGGTGCGAGGTCCGATAGTCGAGTATCGAGGGTGTCGTTCGCCCACGCGTCGAGGCGAGCCGCGAAGGCGTCGGGCGACGCGACCGGCGGGGCATCAAGCCGCTGGACCGTCAGATCCGCCTGTTCGTCCGGCGGCGTTGCACGGACGGGCTCAGTCGACAGCGCGAGCGTCCCGTTGTAGCCGTCGCTGTAGGCGTCACGGACGGTCGCGAGCGACGCGTTCTCGGCGTCCGTGTCGAGGACGGCCTGTGTGTCGCCGTCGACGCCGAACGCCTGTAGGTGGAGGGCCTCGACGCTGCTCGGTACGTCCATGCTGTACACACCGGTCGCGTTCGTCTCTGCCGACAGATCCGTTACGTCACCCGCCGACGCCAACGCTTGCACGCGGTCGGCGCGGGCCGTCAGCCGGTCGGCGTCGTCGCGAAGGTCCGTCTCGATCGTGTTCGCGAGTGCGGCGGGCTCGCCGACAGCAACGACCACGGGCGTCTCCGAGGACTCCTCGGGATAGACGCGGTAGATGCCCGGCGGGAGGTCGACGACCGCGCCCTCGTGGGTCTTCGTGCCGAGATTCGCGAGCGCCGTCACCTCGACGAGTGGTTGCGGGTCGACCGTCCGCGTGTGTGTCGTCTCGCCGGTCGGCCCGAGTTGCTCGATGACCACGGGATCGGCCGTGGTCGCGCCGGGAAGCGAGCCGTCGACGCCGTCTTGTGAGAGCGCGCCGCCTGTGTCACCGGCGTCCCACGTCGAAACGATCAGTTGCTCGTCGGCCGGGAGAACCACGTCGGGCGTGTCGAGACTCGGCGTGACGGCCGGCGAGACCGCGTTCGATCCGAGACTGACGCCGCCGAGGTTCCACGCGCTCGCCGGGTGGACCGCGGCATAGGTGCCGTCCGCGTTCGCGTACTGGTCGCCGAGGTCGGCGTCGGGGTTGAACGCGTCCGGGAGCGGGTCGGATAGTTCATCGAGGAGTGCGTCGGCCTCGGCTTCCAGGTCGTCGCCACCGAGTGCGCCCTGTGTGACGCCGATCGCCTGTACGGTCGCGTTCGGTACAGGCTCGTCGTACTGGTCGGTGACCGTCCCGGAGACCGTCTGACTGCCGAGCGTCGAGTACGGCTGCACGGAGACCTCATCGACGGTGAGCACGTCGTCCGTGTTGACGGTAGAGACCTCCAGATCGCCCGTGGCGTCAACGCCTGTAAGCTCGATATCGGACGAGTTGGGCTTGTCCGTCCCGACCGGCCAGATTGTCGCTTCGAGGTCGCCGCCGTCGGCGATCAGCTCCACGTTCGCCCACTCGCCCGCCGTGGGTGCCGCGCCGTCGACGATCGTCTCGTCGGTCCCGTCACTCAGTCGGAGTCGATTCGTAAACTCGCCCGTATTCACTTCGAGCGTGACGCCGCCGTACTCGATGTACCCGCCGGCGTTCGTGCCACGAATGACCGCCTGTACCGCGGCGTCGTTGCTGTCGACGGTCGCGCCGTCGTAGATCGCGGCGCCGTCCGAATCCGTCACTTCGAGCGCGCGATCGCCGAGGAATGAGTCGCCGACGACAGCGCTGCCCGACGAGCCGCTCGGCGCGGTCCACGGGCCGGGGTTGTTCGTGCCGACTTCGTACGCCTCGAACGTGTCGGAGACGGTCGCGGTGCCGTTCGTGTCGCTCTGTGCGGCCGCGGGCGCCGTCGCGAAGCCGACGCCGGCAGTCGCCATCGATATCGTGAGCAAGAGCGCGCACGCGATCGCGAACACGCGCTCGAACCTGGTGGTCATGCGCGCCCTCGCTGCGGGGCGGGTGGGTCGGACAGTCGAGACTGCGTAAGGGGGTTGTGCCGTGTCTGTCGCATCGATCGCGATGTTTCTCTCTGGCGTAATAGCCGTTCCGCCGTCGGCTGAAAATATCGCGACGGGTGGGTGGCCGGCGCCGATCGGCGGCCGGTGGTCGTTACTATACGATAGGAACGTGCGAGCGGGCCGGCGCGTCAGTCGTCGCCGAAGACCTCCTCGTGGTGGTCACGCGCCTGTTCGGCACCGTCGCGGACTTCGCTCTGGAAGGTCTCGCGCTTCGCCTTGAACTCCGCCTCCGACTCCGTCTTGAGTTTCGCCTTGACCGTCGTCCGGTCGCTCGCGCTCCCGTGTTGGAGCTTGACCTCGAAGCTGACGCCCTGATCGTGGTGGGTGATTTCTGTCGATTCGTCCATGTCGTCCGGAATGTCTCGTCCCATGTGTGGTCACCGTGCGCGCCGGGTTTCTCCGAGCACGTATTCACTGAGGGCCTATCCCGCCATAAGTGTTACTATGTATGTTGGGCTTCAAAGAATGAGGCGATTCGGAGAGCGGCGGCCGGCGTTAGTGGCCGTGGTTCGTCGGCGTTCGGTGGATCGACTCGCCGGCCTCCGCAACCGGGATGAACGAGTCGAGTCGCTCGCCCGATTCGGGATCGCCGTCGATGTACGGGTAGCTGCCGCGGAACGACGCCCCGCGCTCGCTGCCGCGGACGTGGAGCCGGAACGACTCGCCGTACTGATCGCCGTCGGGGAGCACGCCCTCGGTGCCGTTCGATCGCGTGTCCACGTTGGCCGTCACCATACGGGCGAGCACGGTCTTCCCAGAGTCGGAGACCTCGACGATCTGCGCGAAGTTCACGTTCGTCTGGCCGTAGCCCCAGCTCGTGTAAATGAACGCGCCCGCCCACTCGTCGGTCACCGTCCCCGCATCGGCGTCGAACGCCGCGTCGAGCCGCTCGCGGCGGGTGGTCGGTTGTGTTTCGATCGATCCGTCAGTCGCACTGGTGTGTTGTGTTCCCATTGTGGTCACCTAACGCGCCGAGTTTCCTCCGCGCGTACTTCGATCAATGCGGCCACCCTACTTAGTAGTTAATATGTAGAATAGAATTATACAGAACTGCGAAAAATGAATCGGCGAGTGGGTGCGTTAGACGGCTAGTCCCACCAACACCGCAGGAGAACCGGCTCGCCGGCGTCGAGGTCGCTCCGGCTCTTGCCGACCGTCGCGACCGGGTAAGTGTCGGCGTCCGTCACACCGCCCAATTCGTTCGGCCGGTAGTCCGTCGCCGGGACGATCGCGTCCGGGTCGTCGATCGTGTCGTCGATAATCAGGTCGGCGAACACGTCGTACACGGCCGGGGCGTCGACCGTCCACACGTACATGACGGGCGACGACTCGCGACCAACGACGACCTTCGAGGGTTCCGGGAGGTCGTCGATCGCGTCGGCTGTCACGTCGCCGTCGAAACGGTTGTACGACCCGATTTCGCGAAGGCACGGCTTTGCTTCGGCGATATCCATCCACGTCGTGTGGAACTTGAGCGACCGGCGCGGTTGGCCGTTGATCGTCCGGTGACGGTTGCCGGGGCGAGCGTCGGGATCGTACTCGCCGTACGCCTCGGCAGTACACGTCTGGTTGTCCCATTCGTAGTTGCCGGCGTACATGATGCCGTAGTAGCCCGAGCGTTTCGCACTCTCGACCGCGACACTGTCGCGATCGTACGGCAGTTCGTACTCCGGCGTAGCCGGGAGGTTCTGTGCGTCGTCTGTCGTCGTCGGTTGGTTGTCCATCTGTGGTCACCTTACGCGTCGGGTTTCCCCGCGCGTATCTACACCAAGAAGAGCTACCTATATAAGTATTACTATGTAGAATAGACTTACAAACTTCTAAGCCTATTCTACATAGTAAATCATAAGTAGTGACGGGTGTTCTGTTGAATCGAGTCGGGGAAACCCGGCTCACAGGTGACCACAATGGACAACCACACACGGTTTGGTGCCGACGATCGGGGCGTTAGTCCTGTCATCGGCGTGGTACTGATGATTGCAATTACCGTCGTTATCTCGGCGGCCGCCGGTACGCTCGTGTTACAGATCACGGACGATCGGCTCTCCGAGATGGGCGAGAGTGACGCCGACGCCGAGTTCTCGATCGCGTTCAACGACGGCTCGGTCGAGGTGACCCACGTCGGCGGCGACGCCGTCCCGGCCGACGAGCTGGTAATCGACGGCGACGTACGCGCCTCACAGCGTTGGGGTGAGTACGGGAGTGTCAGTGAGGGCGATTCGGTGACGGTTGACGCCGCCGGGTCTAATCGGACGATCGTCGTCGTTCACTCCGGCCCGTACGGTGACGAGGAGGTGTTGCTCCGGAGCGAGGAATAGACGGATCTGAGCGGCGGGTATATTATCGTATAGTAGAGAGCTATCGTCTGCTCTTCTACCAATACTTCTCGTCGGGTTTTGTGCTAAAATAGCGAGATTTAGGTGGGCCGCTAGCGGGTGCGGCTGACCTAAAAATCAGCTGCTTATGGGCTTGCGACTTGGAACGAACGGAGAACCGACT
>Ga0306873_100558_pt1 | contig 13755 bp, 15 predicted proteins | sample AntCluMetagen312_FD_190423 | JGI IMG/M metagenome (GOLD analysis project Ga0306873, IMG submission 190423) | Saline lake microbial communities from Club lake, Antarctica - Metagenome #312 (v2) (version 2) | ecosystem: Environmental > Aquatic > Non-marine Saline and Alkaline > Saline | place...
GCTCCACGTCGGCACCTCATCGTCCGGTGCGACAATCCCAGTTTCCCCTCCATCTGTGCGGGCATCGGTATCTGTGGAATCTTTCTCGCTCATTGTCTTAGTGTGGCTCCGCGATCCCCTGCACCCAAACGATGCCGATGTGGAGCGCGATCAGCGCCGTCACCACGAACGGCAGGACGAACACGTGCAGGATGTACATTCGGATGATCGTTGCCTGTCCGAGCGTGAAGCCGCCGAACAGCAGTTGGGCGGCCCACTCGCCGACGATCGGGGTTGCCAGCGCCATCTCGACGCCGATCTGTCCGGCCCAGAAGGCCAGTTGGTTCCACGGCAGGAGGTAGCCGGTGTACCCGAAGACCATCGAGAGGCTGATCAGGATGATACCGAGCAGCCAGTTGAGCTCACGCGGTTCCTTGTAGGAGCCGGTGAAGTACACCCGCAGCATGTGGAGGAACACTGCCGCCATCATGATCTGGGCGGCCCACCGATGGATGCTCCGCAGGGCGAAGCCGAACTGGAGTTCGGTCATGATCATCTCGATAGAGGCGTAGGCCGTACTCGGACTGCCCACCGCCGAGGGTTCGTAATAGAACCCTAACAGCGCACCGGAGACCGCGGCGACGATATACGCCAGCGTCGAGAAGAAGCCCAACGAATAGAGCGGATACCAGTACCAAAACTTGTTGTCGAGGTCGTACTGCTCGGTGTGGCTCTTCGGCATCTGGAGGTTGACCTTATAATAGGCGTCCTCCAGGAGTTCCAGATAGTCGACGATGCGGAGTCGACGATCGAGGAACACCAGAGCCGTCAGAAAGACCGACTCGATCGGAGTCAAGTCCTTCCGTTTGAGCCACGCGTTGTGGTCGAAGTCGTCTTTTTTCTCTAAACTCATTGTTATCGTTTGTAGTAGGGGTAAATCGCCCGTTTGACGGTGTCCCAGGCCTGCTCGCCACCGAGCTGGACCCCGTCGGCTTGGTCGCTATCGATGTAGAGGTCCTCCCACTTGCGGCGGCGCTTCTTGACGATCATCACGTCCGGGAGGAACTCCTTGCGGTACAGCGCGAGGATGAAGGCTAGATCGATGAAGATCAAGCCGAGAATTGCCCCGAGGAACATGTTCCCGAACTCGGTGCCGGCCCAGCCGGAGACAAGCGCGAAGATGAAGAAGAACACGAGGACGACCTCGATCAGCGTCAACATGACGATCCCGATGGCCGCCGCCGTCGACTCTCTGGCCGGTTCGTAGCGGTGGATATCGCCGTAGGTACTGCCGGATGACGACATCAGGAACCACCCTGTCCTGTGTTCGGCGATTCACCGTACTTCAGTACGTAGAAGGCGAACACGAGGCTCACCGCGATGCCGAGGAAACTGGCGATGCCGACGTAGTGTTTCTGGATCGGCACACCCGCGTCGTGGGCGAGGTCCTCGGGCCAGCCGCCGCTGGAGCCGCCGACCTCAACGGTCGGGACGTCCTCGCCGACGGCGACCGCGCCGAGCATCCCCAGCGAGGCGTGTGGCTCACACTGGTAGTTGGTGATGCCCGCGTGCTCTTCGGTGAACTCGAACTCGTAGGTCGCACCCGCTTCACCGATGAGTTCGCTTTCGAGCGGTGCCGGTCCGTCCGTAGCGACGACGTTGTGGTCGCCGCCGTCGCCGGTCCACTCCCAGATCACCGTCGTTCCGGGGTCGATCCAGATACCCGCCGGACTAAAAGCGACGTTGCCACCGTTACCGCTGGCACCGACTTCCACGGTGACCTCGCTTTCGCCACGGAGGTCCTCGATGCCGCCATCAATGCCCTCGAGTTCGGTAAACTCCGGTTGTACCGTCTGGGCGGCAGCCGTTCCGCTCCCTGCGGCGACGGCTGTGGTGGCGGCGGCAGACCCTCCTGCTGTTCGAATGAAGTCCCGCCGTTTCATACACCGACAAATCAGCACGCGGCGGGCTTAAACCCACCGACTATCGGTTGGAGCGAACGGGTCGCTACGCCCCTTCAGTCGTGTGATCTCGGCTGTCTCCATTGCCGTCTCGAGCAGCCGACTCGGCGTCGGGCTTGCCGCTGGAATCCGACCGCTCGCCACCGTCGATCTCGGCGGCTGGCTCCTCGCCATCGATCCCCGCCGGGCGCTCGAAGCCACCGGTTTCGACGGCTTCGAGCCGACCACGGTACTGCTCGGCCCGGAACCGATCGGAGAGCCGCGCGTTGGCCACGAGCGAGAACAGAAAGAAGCCGACGGCCAGAAACAGCCCGCCGATCACTGGCGCGACGAGGCCGATATCGGTGAAAATCCACGCACCGATCAGTCCGAGCCCGCCGAGCAGCTGCATCCCGGCGATGAGTTGGATCATGAGGTTGCCCAGCTCGCCGGTCTGTTCGGGGACCGCCTCCGGGGACGGGAGTTGGTAGTTTTCGGGCGGCTCGGGGATCTCGTATTCCTCCATCGAACACAGCGCGACCATGGGCTCGACATCTCGGAGAATGCCGCCCTCACCCTCGACGGTGCCGTCGGGCGAGACCGTTACGTACCCCTCGTCGGAGTACACCAGCAGCCGGTCGACGCCGTCGACGGTCTCGCGTTCGATTACGCCGAAGACGTCCCGGCTGGCGATCTTGTTTTTGAGGTCCTTTTCGAGCCGGTCGAGCAGTTCCGGCCCGGTGATCCAGGAGTCGGCGTCGAAGGCCGCGTCCCACTCCTCGGCGCTCATTTCGGCCATATCCGCGGGCCCGAAGTTCTCGAAATCGTATTTCTCGTCGACCTGCTCGCGGAGTGCGTCGAGGTCATCGGCCGCGGTGGAATCTGACGGCCCGCCCGTCGCGGCAGCCGACCGGGCGCCGGTGTCGGCCTCGTCGGCGTCGGCACCAGGATCTGCCTCGGCACCGCCATCGGTATCGGCGCGGTCGACCGCCTGATCGTCCGATGAGTCGCTCATTGGCTAACCGGTAGGTCGGAACCCATGTTAGAGTAGCGGTTTCCCGACTACCGGCGCTCGGTCGGTTCCTGACAGCTTGAAGAGACAATCACCGAGATCGGTTGACAGCAGTCGGTTTTTGAAACTGTATTCAGTAACACTGTCCCCTCGTCGAAACGTCGTGGTTTTACGTCTCGGTTCGAAAAGAAAGACAATGAGCCACGACGCCACTGACGACGGGTATTCGGAGGGCGACCTTCGGAACACCGGGATGAACCTCCGACACGACCGCGAGTGGGATTACGAACTCGAACGGATCGTCGAGGAGATCGAGGAGCGGGACGCCGAGAAGGTCGGTCTTCAGTTCCCCGAAGGACTCAAGCGCCGCGGTCCGGCGGTCGCCGACGATCTCCGCGAGGTCGTCGACAAGGACATCACGATCATGCTGTCGGGCCAGCCCTGCTACGGGGCCTGCGATCTCGACACGTTCCTGATGCGGCGGACCGACGTGTTCGTCCACTTCGGCCACTCGCCGATGAAGGAGTCGGACAAGATCATCTACGTGCCACTGTTTTCCAACGTCGATCCCTTCCCGATCCTCGAAGAGTCCCTCGACGAGCTCGAAGACCCCGACGACGATCCCGCGGTGGGGCTGGTGACGACTGCCCAGCACATGAACCGCTTCGGCGAGATGGTCGACTGGCTCGAAGACAGAGGGTATGAAGTCCACACCCGACGTGGCGACGATCGACTCACCTACGAAGGCCAGGTCCTCGGCTGCAACTACGCCTCGGCCGATATCGACGCCGATCAAGTCCTCTACGTCGGCGGCGGCAAGTTCCACCCGATGGGGCTGGCGATGGAACACCAAGAGAAGAACGTCGTCATCGCCGACCCGGTCAACAACGTGGTCAAGATCGCCGACCCCGATCAGTTCCTCAAACAGCGGTACGCCACGGTCCACAAGGCGATGGACGCCGAGAAATGGGGCGTCATCTTCTGTACCAAGATCGGTCAGGGCCGCTGGGAGATCGCCGAGGAGATCCTGGAGAACAACGAGAACGCCTACCTGATCACAATGGACGAGGTCACCCCCGACCGACTCCTGAACTTCGATATGGACGCCTTCGTCAACACGGGCTGTCCGCGGATCACGACCGATGACGGGCCGCGGTTTAAAAAGCCGATGCTCACCCCCGGCGAGTACGAGATCGCAATGGGCAACAAGCCGCTCGAAGACCTCGAATTCGATACCTTCCACGGTACCTGGTAGCCCCACCCACCGTCGGTACGGCTGCCAGCCAAATGCGGATGTTTTAGACCGTCGACTGTCAACGTAGGCTAATGGTCGAAGACGTGACGATCGCGACGCTGACGGCGCTGTCGGTAACCGCGAGTTTTCCTTTCTTCCTCTATGGGGCGTGGATCATGATCGACGCCGAGACGGTGACGTGGGACGTGCTCACCTACCACCTCAAATTCATCGCCGTCGGCCTGACGCTGACGACGGTGCCGATGGTCACCTGGATGATCCCGCGGCTGTTCGATCAATTGGGAGGTCTGTCGGCACTACACGCGTTTCTCGGGTTGCAAGCCTACGCGCTATTGCTCGCCGGACTGACTGGGATCGTCCGGATCTTTCAGGCCAAGCGGAACGCCGACCTGTATAAGAACCCGGATCAGGACGTCGACCTCAACGATCTCCACGAGAATATGAGCGCATGGCGCGCGCGACTCCGGGTCGGCGTCTTCGGCTACACGCTGTTTTGGATCGCCGCATGGCTGGTCGGGATGTATCGGTACGTCCTTCGATACTTCTTATAAGTCACACAGCATCGGCACATCAGTAATCGGCGACTAATTATAAGCGCCACTCAGTCCCATGGCTCGCCCGAGGCGAGGTCGACCTCATTGTCGACTTTCGACGAGGGGCAGATATCTTCGAGCAGACAGCCGCTACAGTCGGGGTTGATCGCCGTACAGGTCTCTCGACCGTGGGTGATCATGAGGTGGGTGTACCACTGCCAGTCTTCCTCGGGAACGATCGGCATGAGGTCCTGTTCGATGGCTTCGGGGCGCTGTTCCTCGGTAATGCCCAGTCGGCGGGAGATGCGCTGGACGTGGGTGTCGACGACGATCCCCTCGACGATCTGGTGGCCGTGCTGGAGGACGACGTTGGCCGTTTTGCGGCCGACACCCATGAGCTCCGTAAGGTCGTCCATCGTGTCGGGCACCTCGCCGTCGTGTTTCTCGATTATGTCGGAGCAGGCCGACCGGATATACTTCGCCTTGTTGTTGTAGTAGGTGATCGACGAGATGTCCTCGGCGAGTTCCTCCTGGTCGACAGCCGCGTACTCCTCGGCCCCATCGTACTTTTCGAACAACTCGGCGGTGACTTTGTTGACCCGCTCGTCGGTACATTGGGCCGACAGCATCACCGCGATCAGGAGTTCCAAGCGGCTCGAAAAGTTCAGCGAGATCGTCGTATCGGGGTAGGCGTCGTGAAGTCGATCGATTACTTCGAGTGTCTGGTCGTGCCGACTGTCGAGTCGCGTGCCCATACAGTCCTGTTGACGGGTAGCCTGTTGAGTGATTCGGAGTCGGTGAGGGGTCGACTCGGACAGTGCTTATAAAATACGAGTCCGTAGCCAGCGTATGGGGTTGTTTTCGCGGTCGGCGCTTCAGGCGCGAAGACGCGCGCTCGTCAAGACGCTTTGTTATCGACTGGGTATGATCCTCGTCACCGTCGTAGTCGCGTGGGTTTTTATTGGTGATGTCGGAAACGCACTCAACATCGGGATCGTTGCTAACGTCGTCAAAACGGGAACCTACTATCTCTACGAACGGCTGTGGGATCACATCACGTGGGGACTTTCACAGCCAAACTGAGCGCCATCATTATCGGCGAATCGAAGACGAAAATCGAGGCCAGCTGGCGTTAGGCGAATGCTAACGAGCTACCGATGTCCTCGTCGGCCTCGACCTGGATCTTCTCCCAGGCGTCGACGAAGTCCTGACGGTAGACCTCGGTTCGGTCGTCGCGGATCGCAAACATCCCGGCCTCCGTACAGACGGCCTTGATGTCCGCACCCGAAGCGTCGACCGCCAGTTCGGCGAGTTCGGCGAAGTCGACGTCGTCGGAGACATTCATGTTGCGGGTGTGGATCTGGAAGATGATTTCTCGACCGTCGGCTTCGGGTTTCGGAACCTCGATGAGGCGGTCGAAGCGACCGGGGCGGAGAATGGCGGGATCGAGCATATCGAAGCGGTTGGTCGCCGCGATCAGCCGGATATCACCGCGCTCGTCGAAGCCGTCCATCTCCGAGAGCAGTTGCATCATCGTCCGCTGGACCTCGGCGTCGCCCGAGGTTTTCGAGTCCGTTCGCTTTGAGGCGATGGCGTCGATCTCGTCAATAAAGATCACGGCGGGCTCGTTCTCGCGGGCGACCTCGAAGAGGTCCCGGACGAGTTTCGCGCCTTCGCCGATGAACTTGTGGACGAGCTCGGAGCCAGCCATCTTGATGAAGGAAGCGTTGGTCTGGTTGGCGACCGCTTTGGCGAGCATCGTTTTGCCGGTGCCCGGCGGGCCATAGAGAAGAACGCCCGATGGCGGGTTGATGCCGACCTCGGTGAACATCTCGGGTCGGTCGAGTGGCATCTCGACGGTCTCTCGGACCTCCTGGAGCTGGTCGGCGAGGCCACCGATGTCCTCGTAGGTCACATCGGGACTGTGGTCGACCTGCATCACGCGAGCGCGTACGTCAGTTTCGTTGTCAAGCCGCTTGACGATCGACAGCGAGTTGTTGACCGCGACGCGGGCGTCGGGTTCAAGCTCCTCGCGCATCTCAGGGGTGACCTCAGTAAGGGCCTCCTGGTTGTTGCCGTGCTGTTTGATAATCACGCCCTCGTCGGAGAGCTCCTGGACGGTGGCAACGAACAGCGGCGACTGTTTGAGCTTCTTGTTTTCGTGAGTCAGCCGTTCCAACTTCTGTTTGTACTTGTTGTTCTCCGCGTTGGCGTCGAGCAGTTTGTCCCGCATCTCCTCGTTTTGGGACTCGATGACGCCTAGGCGATCCTGCAGCGCCTCGATTTTGTCTTGTCGGGACGCCGTCTCCTCGTAGGGTAGTTCGACGTCGTCCACGGTGTCAGTCATCGACGGCACTAAGGCGGTGATTAATAAGAGGTTTCGGGTCGGGGTGCTCCTCGCCGCTCATGATAGCACACCCACACCATGCCCATAGGTAATAGAAAGTAATAGCAAGTATTATCATACAGCATTCGAGACTAGCCGGTATCCATGAGCGCGCCAGAAACTGTTTCCGCCGACGAATCAGGCGACCGATGGGCTGCGGTCCGTGATCTGCCGCCGAGTGCGAAACTCGTCGCCAAGGTCCTTGAGTACAACGACACGCTCACCCAGAGTGAGCTCGCCGAAGAGACGCTGCTGCCACCGCGGACGGTTCGGTACGCATTGAGCCGACTCGAAGACGCCGACGTGGTCGACTCTCGGTTTTCGTTCTCCGATGCCCGCAAGCGGCTCTACAGTCTCAATATCTAAGAGACCGGTTCTGCGGCGATCGATGTCGACGACTCGACTGTTACTTCGGTAGACGGTCTTTACTTTTATACAGCAACTGGACATACTGCATCAGCCTCGCCCGGCAAGCCGCGGAACCGATATACCATACGAGGAACAACAGACGGGCAATGACACGGGTGATACACACCGGCGACACCCATATCGGCTACCAGCAGTACCACTCCACCGAGCGGCGACAGGACTTTTTGGATGCCTTCGAGGAGGTGATCGACGACGCCATCGAGATGGACGTGGCAGCGGTCATTCACGCCGGGGACCTGTTCCACGACCGTCGGCCCGAACTTCCAGATCTCCTTGGGACGCTCAACGCGCTCCGCCGACTCGCGGCCGCCGACATTCCGTTTCTCGCGGTCGTCGGCAACCACGAGTCGACACGCGGCGGGCAGTGGCTCGACCTGTTCGAACGGCTGGATCTCGCAACCCGACTCGGCTCCGAGCCGGTGATGGTCGACTCGGTCGCGGTCTACGGACTCGACCACGTACCGGTCTCTCGACGTGACGATCTCGACTACGAGTTCACCCCACCGACCGACGACGCGACCCAATCGGTGCTTGTCAGTCACGGCTTGTTTACACCCTTTGCGCACGCCAACTGGGAGACGGAGATGGTCCTCGCGGAATCGAGTATCGATTTCGATGCAGTGCTCCTCGGCGACAACCACGAGGCCGGGATCGAGCAGGTCGACGAGACGTGAGTAACATACTGTGGATCGACCGAGCGCGCAAGCGCGAGCGAACGCGACGGTCGCGGCTACAACGTCGTCGAATTCGGCGATGAGGAGGGGCCAGCGGGCGTCGATATCCGCCAGCGATCCGTGAAGACGCGACCCTTCGTCTTCGTGAGCGTCGACCTCGCCGAGGGCGAAGGCAGCAGTCGCGTCCGCGAGCAGGTGCGCCAGTACGATCTCGACGATGCCGTCGTCAGCGTCGAAATCCTCGGCGACGGCGAGCCGGTTACCCCCGCGAGCATCGAGGAGTTCGCTCTCGACCGCGGGGCGCTGGTGGCCCGTGTCACCGACCGCCGGGAGATCGAAACCGAGACCGAACTTTCGGTGAGCTTCGCCGATCCCGACGCCGCCGTCGATGAGAAGATCCGCGAGCTGGAGCTTTCGGAGACAGCCATCGACATCGACGAGACAGTCCGAGCCAGCAAGCTTGCCGACAGCAACATCCGCCAAGAGGTCTCCCAGCTCGTCGAAGACGGAGTGGATGCCGAGCCTGCTGCTGATCCGGCAGACGATGCTGGTAGTGACGGCCTACCGGAGACGGAATCCGAAGCAGGAGGCGACGAACCTGCAGACGAGCCCACACCTGCGACTGACGGCCAGCTCTCGCTGGAGGACCTCCAATGAGATTCAGTCGGCTTCGACTCTCGAACTTCAAGCCCTACGGCGACGTCGATGTCCGGTTCCGTGACGGCGTGACTGTCATCCACGGACTCAACGGCAGCGGCAAGTCCTCGCTGTTGGAGGCCTGTTTCTTCGCCCTCTACGGGTCGAAAGCACTCTCGGGAACGCTGGGCGACGTCATCCGAAACGGCGAGGAGGAGGCCTCAATCGAGCTGTGGTTCACCCACGAGGGCGTCGACTACTCGATCGAACGCCAGCTCCGCCGGAGCGGCGATCGGGTCTCGACGAGCAAATGCGTCCTGGAAAGCGACGACGGCAGTGGCGAGCCGGTCTCGCGGGACGGCGCGCGTGCGGTCCGAATCTTCGTTACCGACCTCCTACGCATGGACGCCGAGGCGTTCGTCAACTGCGCCTATGTCCGGCAGGGCGAGGTGAATAAACTCATTAACGCCACCCCCCAGCAGCGTCAGGACATGATCGACGACTTGCTGCAGTTGGGAATGCTCGAAACCTACCGCGACCGGGCCGGGGAGGCCCGGCTCGGCGTCGACGACGTGCTGAAAGACGCCCGGGGGTCGCTCAAACAGGTCGACTCCCAGATCGAGGCCAAGGAGTCCCAGAACCTCCATGCGAAGCTCAACGATCTCGAAAGCGATCTCGGCGATGTCGAAGGGGAGATCGACCACTACGAGGACCAGCAGAGCGAGGCCGAGTCGACGCTCGAAGACGCCGAATCGACGCTTGCGGAGTACGAGGACAACCGGGGCGAGATCAAGGAACTCGAAGCCGAGATCCAGGAGCTCGAAGCCGAGATCAGCGACACCGCCTCGACGAGGGACGAACTCGGCGACGACCAGCGGGCGGCCCGGAACAAACGCGAGGAGCTCGAAGCCGATCTCGCCGACCGGCTCGCGGAGACCGAACTCTCCGAGCCCACTGCCGAGGCGATCGCCGACCGGAAATCGACACTAGCCGACCGTCAGGAGGAGCTCGCCGAGGAGATCAGCGATCTCCGAGTGAAAGCCACCGGCTTCGAGAATCAGGCCGATAACCTCGAAGCCACCGCAGCGGATTTAGCGGAGTCGGCCACCGAAGCCGAGGAAGCCGCCGACGAGGCTGAATCGGCAGCCGAAGAAGCCAAAACAGCAGCCGAGGAGGCCGAAACCAAGCGGGAGTCACTGGCCGACGAGCAGTCGACGCTTCGGGCCCGGTTCGATGACACAGCGGTCGCAGTCGGCGAGGCAACAACCCACCGCGAGCAGCTCCAGGAGCGCCGGGAAACGCTCGGTGAACGGATCGCCGAGACGGAAGCGACACTCGACGGTCTCCGCGAGTCGGTAGCCGAGGCAGAGGAGCTGCTGGCCGAGGGGAACTGTCCGACCTGTGGACAGCCAGTCGACGAGGCACCGCACGTTACCGACATAGACGATCAGCGCGAACGGATTGCGGAACTCGAATCGAACGTCGAAGAGCTCCGTGAGCAGCGGGAAGCGGTCAACGCCGATCTACAGACGGCAACCGAACTCGTGGAGACCGAATCGAAACTCTCGGAACTCGATGGCGAGCGCGAGCGGCTCGCCGACCGGATCGAAACCCACCGCGAGACGGCCGCAGAGAAACGCGACACAGCCGCGGAAAAACGTGAGGCGGCCGAACAAGACCGCACGGATGCTGCTGAACGCCGGGATGCAGCCGAAACGAAGCGTGAGGAGGCCGCCGACACCCGCGAGGAGATCGAGAGCCGGACCGAACAGCGCGCCGAGATCACCGAGGCGATCGACCGACTCGAATCGCTCGACGATCTCCGGAGCGAAATCGACGAGCTATCGTCGAAAATCGATCGACTGACCGAGCGGCGCGAGGCGCTGGCCGAGCGCAACGCCGACCGTCGCGAATGGCTGGCCGACAAGCGCACACAACGCGACGAGCTCCAGGAAGTCTTCGACGAGTCGGCCGTCGACGGGGCCCGCAAGCGGAAGGCCAACGCCGAAGACTACCTCGAACGGGTCGCCGAGAAACTGGCCGAACTCCGCGAGCGGCGCGACGAGCTCCAGAACGCCATCGGCGGCGTCAAAGCCGACATCGAGCAGCTCGAAACCCTCCGCGAGGACCGCGAGGAACTCGCCGCCCGCGTCGACCGGCTCGAAGCACTCCACGAGGAAACCGAGAGCTTGGAGGCGATGTACGGCGAGCTCCGAACCGAACTCCGGCGGCAGAACGTCGAGAGCCTCGAACGGATGCTCAACGAGACGTTCGACCTCGTCTACGGCAACGACGCCTACTCACACATCGAACTCGACGGCCAGTACGAGCTGACGGTCTATCAGAAGGACGACCAGCCCCTGGAGCCCGAACAGCTCTCGGGCGGCGAGCGCGCGCTGTTCAATCTCAGCCTCCGGTGTGCGATCTACCGACTGCTGGCCGAGGGGATCGACGGGGCCGCACCGACGCCACCGCTCATCCTCGACGAGCCGACGGTCTTCCTGGATTCGGGTCACGTCGGCCGACTGGTCGATCTCGTCGAGGAGATGCGCGGCTTCGGCGTCCGCCAGATCCTCATCGTCAGCCACGACGACGAACTCGTCGGGGCGGCCGACGACCTCATCACGGTCGAAAAGAACCCCACGACAAACCAGTCGACGGTGAGCCACACCGACGACGCCGATCTGGCGGTCCTCGGGCAGGTAGGCGACGATTAACGCTCGGTCCGGAGTTGGTCGATTGCGGTCGCCGCCAGTTCAGTTGCGTCGTATCCACGCTCGCCGTAGCTGGTCACCTCTTCGACCAGCCCGGCGGCCCGAAACTCGGCGAGCAGGCCGTGGAGGTCGCTCTCACAGAGGTCGTAGCTGTCGAGCAGTTCGATCGTCGAACAGGGCCCGCGGTCGACCAACTCGACGACCAATCCCAACGACTGGTCGTTATGAGTCGCCGTGAGCAGTCGGCGCACAGCCGGGTCGATGGCGGCCGCCGCAGTCTCCAGCGGCGACTCGCCGTCGACCACGTCGAGTCGGTCGTTGTCGATATACTGCTCTGTCCCCGTCTCGGGGTCCCGAACGAGGCTCGTCTCACTCGACTGTTTGATGAGGAGATAGCGGGTCCCGTCGGCAGCTGACACGGTTCGCATTCAGTTCGACGGAGGGATTCAACGGAGTTAGCGATTGTGTCCCGACCCGGCCTGATCCGATTCGGGACTCTCGATTGGCTCGGATTCCGACGGCAGTTCTGCGTCGGCTGCCTCGGAGTCAGCCTCGCGGTCGAGCTTGTACGACCGGTAGACCTGTCGGAGGCGAAACAGCGTTAGAGAGCCAATAACGAAGAGCCCACCGCCGAGCTGGAGCATATCGCGGACGACGACAAGTAAGAGACCGACACTGACCAGCAGGACACCGAGGTTGGCCAGCAGTACACAGACGGTAAAGGTGTTGAGGAGATCCGGGTCGACCTCCGAGAGATCTCGGGTTAGTTCCTCGGTGGTGGGCTCATCCGGCTCGTAGTCGGTTGGCTGGGTGAGTTCGGACACGAAGCCGGACTCCTCGGGGTCGCCGAATGGATGTTCGAGATCACCCCACCGGTCGAGGAGGCTGTCGTCCTCGTCGTCCGTTGAATCACCGGGCACACTCGGTATTCGACGACTGGGCGCAAAAGAATTCGCGTTTCGAGTGGCTCTCACGGAGAGAGCCGAATAAGTAGTGTTAGTTCCAGTTCAGGCGAGATCTGTAAGCGTGACAGCCTGGGTGGTTTCGACCCATGCAAGCGGGTTTTCCGCATCGTAAAACACCACACCTCCATCGACTTCATACGATTCGACGGTCGCGACTCCGTCTGGTTCGGATGCGTCCGCACGATCCCACTGCGTATCGTCTACGTGGGTGGACATACTCAGTACATGGTAACGTTTGACATAGTATATACCTTGTTGTTGGGTTGATCGTTGCCACACCCTACTCGATTGGGGATGGCTATCAGTGAGAGAAAGCCCGGTCTTTTTGGTGAGACGGCCTAAGGAGTCGCTATGACACAGTCGGATCTATCGACCTTCTCTTCTCCCGACACCGAATCGAAAGCCGCCGAGCCCGATGCCGTCGAAGCCGCTGCTGTCGTTGCAGGCAACGGCGGTGGCCGGATCAGCGAGGTCGTCGACATCGACGAGGCGCGGTTCCCGGATTCGACGGGGACTGTCGAACTGATGGTGACGCAGGTCGACTACACGATCGAAGGCAGCGGCCGCGAGGAACATCCCGTGATCCACGTCTTCGGCCGCCGGGAGGACGGCAGCCACGAACACGTCCGCGTGCTCGGCTTCGAGCCCTATTTTTACGTGCCGACCGACTCGCTGGATGCCCCGCCCGAAGAAGAGTACGACGCACTCGTCGACAGCCGCGAAACCGACGCCGACGGCGAGCCCTTCGAGAGTATCCGTGGCGAAAAACTGACCAAAATCATCGGCCGAACACCGCGTGACGTGGGTCAGATCCGCGACGAGTTCGACCACTACGAGGCCGACATCCTGTTTCCGAACCGGTTTCTCATCGACAAAGGAATCAACAGCGGCATCGAGGTCTCGGAGCGTCGGCTCGACGATGACTCGATTCAGGTCCCCCACAACGAGGTCGTTCCCGCAGACGTCGACAGCGACCTGCGGGTGAACATCTTCGATATCGAGGTCAACGACAGAAACGGCTTTCCCGAGGACGGCGAAGAGCCGATCGTCTGTCTCACCAGCTACGATTCGTTCGACGACGAGTACATTGTGTGGATCTGGGAGGCCGAGGAGGGAGACGGCGAGATTCCCGACGAACTCCCCAACTACGAGCCCTACCGCGAGGAGATCAGCGTCGACGTCCGTAGCTACGACACCGAGGCGGCGATGTTGGAGGCCTTTATTAGTTATAT
>Ga0306873_100565_pt1 | contig 13572 bp, 13 predicted proteins | sample AntCluMetagen312_FD_190423 | JGI IMG/M metagenome (GOLD analysis project Ga0306873, IMG submission 190423) | Saline lake microbial communities from Club lake, Antarctica - Metagenome #312 (v2) (version 2) | ecosystem: Environmental > Aquatic > Non-marine Saline and Alkaline > Saline | place...
CTCACCTACGTTGCCCACCAGTACGACCTGCTCTACCGGACCCCCGAGCCATGATGGCCATCACCCACGTGCTGGTCGGCCTGCTGCTCGCAGTGCCGGTCGCCCTCGTCGCGCCCGAGTACGCGACTGCTGCGGGCGTCGGCGCTATTGTGGGTGGAATCGTTCCCGACCTCGACCTGTTTGCGGGTGTCCACAGAAAAACGCTCCACTATCCCGTCGCGGGGCCAGTCGTCGGCGTCGTCGCTGGCGTCGTGGCCGTGGTTGCACCATCCCCAGTCACGGTCGGCATCGCGCTCGCCCTGCTCTCGGCCGGGGTGCACGCCACCACGGACATCTTCGGTGCAGGCGAGGAACTCCGCCCCTGGGAGCGCACCAATCCCTACGCCGTCTACGACCACGTCAACGGCCGTTGGCTTCGGGCGCGGTATCTTATCCCCTACGACGGCGCGCCACGAGATCTGCTGGTCACGCTGCTCTGTGCGGTGCCGGTGGCGTTGACGTTCCGTGGGAAATTCCGCTGGCTGCTGGCAGGACTGCTGGTGGTCGCGGTGGTCTATACGGCGGTCCGACGGCGTCTCGTCCCGCATTTCGAGGCGATGCTGGAGTAATTGGGGAGTCAGCCGTCGACGGCAATCCCGCTGTATTCCACCCACAACGTCAGGGTGCCAGGGTCCAAAGCTGGGCCATGAGCAACCTGGTCTCTGTCACCGTAGTCGATGGCGATGAGTTCGCCACCATCGAGGTCGAGCGTGGGGCGACGCGCCGTGACGCCCTGCTCGAACGGGAATTTTCTGTCTACGGCAGCGTCTCGAAACACGCCAACTGTGGCGGCCGTGGGCTCTGTGCCACCTGCGGCGTGGCTGTGGCTCCCGAACCCGAGCCGACGCATTGGCACGACATCGCCGCGGCTCGGTTTGGCTACCCGCGACTCTCCTGCCAACTTACCGTCGAAGAGCCGATGACGGTTCGACTGCTGGAAAAGCGGATCTGGGGACAGCTACTCCCGAACCGAGCAGACCAGTAGCAGCCCTTCGACCGCCGAAACCGCACAGTTCTGTTAACTCAGCAGCAGGCACTGCCCAGAACTGCACCGGGACCCACCGCGAAAATCGGGGAGAATATATGCTAGCACGCATCCGGTTTGTGTATGCCATTCGATACCGCGTTCCTCGATGATTGCCTCCCCCCAGAACGGGTTTCCCGTACCGGCGCCGACCGGACTGAGCGGTCGATCGACTGGGGCACCGACGAGGCCGACGCCGTGATGCCCGACGCCGTCGTCTGGCCCGAGTCGACCGAGGAGGTGTCAGCGGTGCTCGCGACCGCGAACGAACGCGGCGTTCCCGTCACGCCCTACGCCGCAGGGACCAGTCTCGAAGGCAATGCCGTTCCGGTTGAGAAGGGTATCAGCATGGACCTCTCCCAGATGGATGCCGTCCACGAGGTGCGACCGGACGACCGGCAGGTCGATGTCGGGCCCGGAATCCTGGGTGACGAGATGAACGAAGCAGTCGAGAAACACGGGCTGTTCCTCCCTGCACTCCCGTCTTCGGGGGCCATCTCCACCATCGGCGGCATGCTGGCCAACGACGCCAGCGGCATGAAGACCGTCAAATACGGCGAGGTCGGTGACTGGGCACTGGAATTCGAAGCGGTGCTCCCCTCCGGCGAAGTCATCACGGCCGGGAGCAAGGCGGTCAAGACCTCTGCGGGCTACAACCTGAAGGATCTCCTCATCGGCAGCGAGGGCACGCTCGCGGTCATTACGCGTGTGACACTCCAGCTCGCCGGCATCCCCCAACAGATCTGGGGCGGTCGTGCGACGTTCGGCTCGGTCGAAGACGCCGCCAGCGCGGTCGCCGACGCCATCCGATCGGGCGTCGACGTCGCCAAAATCGAACTCATCGACGAGCTCAGCGTCGATATCGCCAACGAACACCTCAACACCGACCTCCCTGTCGCCCCGACGGTGTTCCTTGAGTTCCACGCGAACCACGGCATCGAACAGGAAGTCGAGTTCTGTGAGAGCGTCTTCGAAGGCCACGGCGTCGAGGAGTTCGACGTGACTGAGAGTGACGAGAAGATGGCTGAGTTCTGGGCGGCCCGTCGGGAACTTGCCGACGCACTCGAACCGTACCGCGACGATCTCTCGCTCAAAACGCCCGGCGACGTCACCGTCCCCATCAGCAAGTATCCCGAGATTCTCGCCTACGCCAAGCAACTCGGCGAGGAGCACGACCTCCTCATCTCCTGTTTCGGCCACGCTGGGGACGGGAATCTCCACTACAACATCCTGCTGGACAAAGACGACCCCGAGCAGGTCACCGCCAGCGAGGAGGTTTCGAAGCAGATTGTGCACCGCGCAATCGAACTGGGTGGGACCGCGACGGGCGAACACGGTGTCGGCCTCGGCAAGCAGGAGTACCTCGAACCGGAACACGGCGAGGCCGCCGTCGACATAATGCGCGGCATCAAACGAACGTTCGACCCGAACGGTATTCTCAACCCCGGAAAGGTGTTCCCGAGCAAGGAGTGACCGTGGCTGGCTGAGTGGTGAGTCGTCGTGAACGAAGGAGCAGCTTTCTGAACAGTGTTGTCACTGGATGTTCTGTCACGCGCGAGATTCAGGAGATGGCGAAGGGCTCCTATTTGTTATAGCTCTCGCTGGACACCGGTATTCGGGTTGTATTGGGTTTTCAAATTTTGGCTGAATCTCGTGCCGGTTGATGCCCAAATCTGTTAGAAGAGGTGCTCCAGCCGCCGTAGACACCACCCGCTCACTCGCCGACCTCGTCCTCGACTATCTCTCCCCCTGGTCGGTCAGCCCATACAGCTCGTAGCCAATATCGTCGATGAGCTCGTCGGTGCGTTGCATCTTCTCGTCGAGTTCGTCGGCGCGCGCCTTGGTCTCGGTGTAGCGCTCCAACCCATCCGTCAAGTTGTCGACGGCGGGCAGCGTCAGCCCGCGCAGGCGGTCGACCAGCGAGTTGGTCTTGGTCGCCGTCTCACGGAAGCCTACGAAGCCACCAGCCTCGTCAACGGCCACCGGGACGAACGACTCTATCAGGTCAGCTTCGGCTTCGGTGAGGTCGGTGATGCGCAGCACTGGCAGCGCTTCAGTCTCCGTATAGCCCCTTGGTCGGTTTCGTGAGCGTCCTCATCCTCGGGCTTATAGCGCGCTGTGAGGCGTATCTCGACCTTCGACCCCGACTCACGGGCGTCCTCGGTGTCGCCGACACGGAGGTTCGGCTTCTGCTCGGTCGTCTTTTGAAGAATCGAGTCGACGGCGTTCTCCGGCGGCTGGGTGAAGCTGTTGTCGGCGAGTGTGGGGCCGTCATGGTAGGCGCCGAGGTGGTCGAGGAATGAGAGGTTCAGAGCATTCCGGGTCTGTCGAAGATTGGTAGCTCGCTCTACGAGGGTATCCAGACCTTCTCCGTCCTCGTTTTCAGCCTCTGAAATCCCTGCGAGAACTACTCGGATCTGCCCAGACAGTTTGTCGCCAAGTTCGTTACTGAGCAATCGTGCATCCGTCCCATAGCATCGGATTATTGACGGCCGCGACCGAACGCACTCTCTACGTACAGTTGCCTCAGCCTACGACCCAGTATGCGACGTATGTTATTGGGCCCTCGACCCGTCAGTCTCTCCGATGACCGAACCAGTGTACACCCGTCGGCGTGTGCTCCGAGCGGGCGGGAGTGGACTCGCAGTCGCTTCGCTCGCGACGCTTGGAGCGGGGAAGGTTGGGGCGACCCAACCCACTGACGAAACCGTACCCGTCAACGTCGGATACGCCTCGCAAAGCGGTCGGGACGCGGTGCTGACTCGTGCGTCGACGGTGCACTACGAGTTCGGGTTTGACGCGCTCACAGTACAGATGCCTGCATCGGCGATGGACGCGCTCGCAGCCCGCCGCGACACCCGTTACGTCGAGGAGAACCGTGCGCTCAGCAGCATCGTCACACCGCAGCTCCAGCCGCGACGGCAGGTCAGCGGACAACGAGTCCCGTATGGTATCTCCGCGACGGGCGCTGACGTGGCCGCGGAACAGGGCTTCACCGGCAGCGGCGCGAGTGTCGCGGTGCTCGACACCGGTATCGACAGCACACACCCAGACCTCGAAGAAAATCTTGGTAGTGGCGCTGCGTTCGTGCCCGGCATCAACGATATCGAGGCGTTCAACTTTCCGGCCGGGCAGGACGATGACCTCCTTGTTTCGCACGGAACGCATGTTGCCGGCGTAATTGGGGGAATCGACAACGACATCGGCGTCGTCGGGGTCAGTCCTGCGGCGACGCTCCACGCCGTGAAAGTGCTCGTCGGCGTGTTCGGCGGAGGTTCGGTGGCTGCCGTCGCCGCGGGCGTGGAGTTCGCGGCCGACCAAGGATGGGACGTGATGAACCTCAGTCTGGGGGAAGACGAACGGTCTGAGGTGTTGGCCGACGCAGTCGCGGATGCATACGAGCGGGGGGTCCTCGTCGTGGCGGCGGCGGGAAACGAAGGCGTACTCGAGAGCGACCCGCCCGCGAGTGACGGCGAATCGTCGGTTTCCTACCCAGCGGCCTTCGAAGAAGTCGTCGCCGTCGGCGCGACCGACCAAAACGACGACCTCGCCCCGTTCTCCTCTGTCGGGGAGGAGATCGACCTTGTTGCTCCCGGAACCGCCGTACTCTCGACGGCCCTGCCGGTCAATATCTACTCGAACGCTGAGAAGCCCTTCCACCGCTATATCGAACTGTCTGGTACCTCCTTTGCGGCGCCACACGTCGCGGGCGCGGGCGCTTTATTGATGAGTGATGCTGGTCTCTCGAACGTTGAGGCTCGTGAACGGCTTCAGAAGAGTGCAGCCGATTTGGGGTTGGATGTGGACGAACAGGGGTTCGGGCGTCTCGACGTTGCTGCCGCGGTCGGCGTCGAGTGAGGGTTGGGCGCGACTCTCGAAAGACCTCGAAAAAACCGACCCAGGAGCTGCTTACCAGCCCAACCGCTCGGCCGTCTCGGAGGCGCTGAACTCCTCGCTGGTTCCGCGGTCTTGAATCGCGCCACCTTCGAGGGAGTACACTCGGTTAGCCGAGGCGAGTGCTGCGTCGACGTCCTGCTCGACCAGCAGAATCGAGGTGCCGTCGGCGTAAATCTCCTCGAGTCGGGCGAACATCCGCTCGACAATCTGCGGTGCGAGGCCCGCAGATGGCTCGTCGACGAGAAGCAGGTCGGGGTCGGGCATCAACGCCCGAGCGACCGCGAGCATCCGGGTCTCGCCGCCCGAGAGGCTGTTCGCTCGCTGATCTTCACGCGTTTCGAGTTTCGGGAAGAGGTCGTAGACCTCTGCCAGTCGAGACTCGAAGGAATCCTGGTCCGTGTAGCCACCCATGCGGAGGTTCTCCCAGACCGTCAGGTCCGGGAACACCGCTTCGTCCTGTGGCACGTAGCCGATTCCCGCCTCGACGATGTCGTGCCGAGGCGTCATCGTAATCTCCTCACCGGCGTAGATAATCTCGCCCTCGTAGAGGGTCGTCCCGCCGACGAGGGTCTGGAGCAGCGTCGATTTCCCGGCGCCGTTCGGGCCGACGATGGCGACGAACTCGCCGTCCTCGACATGCAGGTCGATCTCCTCGAGCACGTGCATGTCGTCGTAGCCTGCTGAGAGCCCGCTGACCGAGAGGAGGGGCTGACTCATTGCTCGCCCCCAGTGTCAGCGTCGCTTCCAAGGTACGCCTCGATAACGCCCTCGTCGCGCTTGATTTCCGCGGGTGTCCCGCTGGCGATGTCGCGCCCGGCCTCCATGACCGTGATGCGGTCGCAGATATTCATGATGACGTCCATATCGTGTTCGACGATGAGGAATGTCTGGGTTCGCTCCTCGCGCAGTCGCTGAATGTACTCGATAACGTCCTGAGTCACGTCGCGGGGCAGCCCTGCCATCGGCTCGTCGAGCAGGATGAGATCCGGTTCGGTCATCAGCGCCCGCGCAATCTCGACCAGTTTTCGCTCGCCGACACCCAGTTCGCTCGCCTGTTGGTCTCGGACGGATTCGAGCCCAGTGTATTCGAGCAGTTCGTCCGCTCGCTCGATGGCTCGCCGTTCGTCCTCGCTGTACTGGGAGGCACCGATGGATGCAGGGATGAGCTGTTCACCCCGGTTGCCGACCGCACCAACGAGCAGATTCTCGAAGACGGACATCGACGGGAACGTCCGGGCCTCCTGGAAGGTTCGGGTGATACCGGCCTCGACCACCGTGGCTGGGTCGGCACCGGTTAGGTCCTGGCCGTCGAAGGTTACCGTCCCTCCGTCTGGCTCGTGGAACCCTGCGATGGTCCGGAAGCTCGTTGTCTTGCCCGCGCCGTTGGGGCCGATGAGCCCCGTGATGGAGTTCTGCTCGACCGTGAAGTCGAGCCCATCGACGGCTTTGACGCCGCCGAAGTGTTTCTTCAGCCCCTGCACGTCGAGCAGCGGGTCCTGCTCGCTCACGCGTTCTCACCCCGAATCCCCTCGGGGCGCCAGAGCAGCATCAGCACCATAATCGCAAACGCGATGGCCGGCTTGTACGACGCCGAGACGAAGGCGACGCTGACCTCCTGAGCGATGCCGATGGAGAGGCCACCGAGCATCGCGCCGTAGGGGTCGCCGATGCCGCCGAGGATGACCGCCGCGAACATCACGAGCAACAGGCGGAACCCCATCGACGGTCGGATGGAGGTGTTCAGCCCGATAAGCACGCCCGCAACGACGGTCAGCGAGATGCCGATAATCCACGTCCAGCGGATGATGCGCTCGGTCTCGATACCTGAGGAGAGCGCGAGTGCCTTGTTCGAAGAGGTCGCCCGCATCGAGATGCCCAGAATCGTCCGGGTCAATAGCAGGTGGACCACCACCATCAGCAGCACCGCCACGAGGATGATGATAATCTGGAGCGCCGTAATCCGGACGCCGGCAATCGTCATCGCCTGCCCGCTCGGCACCGCGTAGTCTCGCAGTTTCGACCCCCAGATTATCTCGATGGTGTTTCTCAGCGCGATACTCAAGCCCACACTCGTGATGAGCAGTCCAACCCCACCCAGCCCGCGTTCACGGAGCGGGTAGTAGACGACGCGGTCGATTGCGACCGCGAAGCCGGCGGTAATCGGGACCGCAACGAGCAGCGCGACGGGAATCGGGAGGCCGAGCGTGACGTTCGCGACGAACGCCGCGTACGCCCCGACGGTGAGATACTCGCCGTGGGCGAAGTTGATGAAGTTCAGAATGCCGAAGATCATCGTCAGCCCCACCGCCGCGAGGGCGATGGTGCTCCCGACGATGACGCCGTTGACCAGATACTGCGGGTCAAAAGCGACCATCAGTTCTCACCTCCGACGCGCTTGAGATACTCTGCATAACTCACGTTGCGTTCTGGAACCAGGCCCTCTGGGCGGTAGCGAATGACCGCCATCACCAGCAGCCCAACGAGAATCAGGCGCAGCGAGGGGATGATGCTCCCCAGCCCGTAGATGTCGGGCAGGAACCGCGTTGCTTCACGGAAGCCGATGATGAGCACCGCACCGACGACGGCACCGGCAGCGTTCCCGCTGCCGCCGACGATGAGCGCAACCCAGGTGAGGAACGTCACCGAGGCGGCGAACGCCGTCGGCGTCAGCGCCGTGGCGTAGTGCGCCCAGAGCCCACCGGCGAGACCCGCCATGATTGCCCCGACGACGAACGCCTGCATTCGGTAGCGGAAGGTGTCTTTCCCGAGGGCTTTCGCGACCTCTTCGTCCTCACGGATACTCCGGAGGACGCGCCCGAACGGAGTGGTCTTCAGCCGACGCGAGTAGACGTAACAGCCGGCGACGGCCACCAGCACGATACCGAGATAGAACAGGCCGTAGAACTCACCCGGAACGACGTCTGAGAAGGGGCGTTTGATACCGTAGAGCCCCCCGACACCGCCAGTCAGCCAGTTCTCGTTGATCATCACGTAGCGGATAATCTCTGCGAGGCCGATACTGACCATCGCAAGATAATCCTCGCGAAGTTGGAGCGTGAGCATGCCCAACAGGACGGCGATAACGCCCGCCATCACCGCGGCACCGAGGAGGCCAAACGCGACGGGCAGACCGAAGCCGAACACGTACGGGTCGCTCTGGGCGGGTGCCGGAATGGTCAGCAACGCCGACGCGTAGGCACCCACCGCGAAGAACGCGACGTGTCCGAAGTTCAGCAGTCCCGTTTCCCCCCAGTGGATGTTCAGGCCGATGGTGAGGATGGCGTAGATACCCGCCACGGTGGCCACACTGACGACGAACGACAGCTGCTCCAGCATCAGAACGTCAAGTCTTCAGCAGCGATTTCGCCGTCAAGCTGCCACCCCGATCCGTCGGATTTGTATCGGCCGAAGGGTGAGCGGACGTTCCCCTTTTCGTCCATATTGACAGGTCCTGAGGCCCCCTCGTAGTCGATGCCATCGCCGTTGTCGAGCGCCTCGACACCGCTGACGAAGTCCGAGACCATCGTGCCGTCGGGCGCTGAGACGTCGATAAGGTTCTCGGCGATTCCGGCCGACGTGTTCTCACCAGCCGCTGCTGCGGCAAGCGCGATGATGTTCATCGCGTCGTAGGCCTCTGCGGTGAACGGCTGGGGCTCCCCGTCGCTCGCCGCTCGGTAGGCATCGGCGAACTGCTCATAGCGGTCGCCAGCTGAAAGTGGCCCGATGGCGTAGGAGCCCTCGAGTTTCTCGCCCATCTGATTGGCGAACTCGCCAGTCTGCATGTCGTTCGAGAGACCCCAGACACCGCCGAGGTCCTGCTCGTACCACTGGTCGATAATCGTCTTGCCCGTCTGGGTCCCGCAGGTGAGCGAGACGAAGCTTGGGTCGTCTGCGAACGCCTTGTTCAGCTCCGACCGGTAGGAGCTCTTGCCGGGCGAGACGGCGATCTCTTCGGTCACGGTGCCACCGAGCGCCTCGAACCCTTCGACGACCGTTTTCCCGAAGGAGCGGCCGCCTTGATTGTCGACGTACATCACGGCCATCTCTTCGTGACCGGTCTGGTCGGCGATGTAGGCCATCCCCTTCCCACCGAGCGAGTCGGAGGTCGAGGTCCGGAAGACGTACTCGCCACCCTTGTCGTCGAGCTCGCTGGTCCCCGCCGTCGGGGAGATCTGGGGCACCTGTTCTTCCTGGGCGATGTTCATCACCGCTGGCAGGGTGAACGACGTCGGCCCGATGATGGCGACAGCGCCGTCGGTGTTGATCAGTTTCCGCATCGCAGAGACTGCGGTCTGCTGGCTGGCCTCGGAGTCCTCGGTGACGAGTTCGATCTCCTGGCCGTTGATGCCACCAGCTTCGTTGATCTCTTCGATGGCGATCTCGACCGCGATTTCGGAGGATTCGCCGACCCAGGACACTTCGCCCGTGAACGGCTGCAGCATTCCGATGGTTACCATGTCGCTACTCCCCGAACAGCCGGCCAGTGCCGTGCCGACACCGACGATTGCTGTCGATTTGAGAAACGTCCGCCTATCGACTCCTGACATGTGCTCAGTCATCACACACATGCTTGAGCCCGTTTATAAAAACACACCGATCGATTTATCTGTTGGTTTGAAAGCACGAGTGCCCAAATCTTACCGCTTGCTCTCGAATTCACTATTTATTCCTGAGGTGCGGAATGAAGAGAGCTGTCCGGTCGGGGGTTGCTGTCGAGGATGGCTGGGTTTGGATTCAAGGAACTTGTCCCGTGGCTCGGTCAACCTATCCCCTGTTCTTGGTCAGCAAGTATCGACGTCGTGGGCGGTTCGATAGCTCTAGGTGCGGGGTCACTATCGGGTCAGAAGGCACAATACACGTCTCTGTGCGACGGTGATTCCTATGCGCGGTTCAGTTCAATCGACACGCTGGAGCCGCCGGCGTCGTTCTCTTCGACCCAGATGTCACCGCCGAACTGTGAGACTAGTGAGACGACGAGTGTCAAGCCGATTCCGTGGCCCGTTCCGGCCGATTGGCCGACACCCTGGTCACCAGATATTTCGAGATCTGAACCGAAGACCTTCTCTCGAACCGCGGGAGGGAAGCCGATTCCGTTGTCGGCGATGGTGATGACGACAGTCTCGTCGTTCAGCACCGTCGAGACATCTATCTCCGGGTTCTCAGATGGGTTGTGCATCACCGCGTTGGTGAGTACGTTGCGGAACACCGCAGAGACGAGGCCGTTGGCCATGACGGAGACCCCCTCGGATTCGTCGGATATCTGTATCGTCACCTCGGGGAACATCTCTTGTACCCCTTCCACCGCCGTCTGGAGGATTCCGGACACCTGAACGGGTTTGAGTTCAATTTTGCCCGAGGTGGCCAGGGCCTCTGAGACGTCGCGGGCCTCCTTTGTGATCTCGACGACCTGCCGGCTGCTGGACAGTATCGGCTCGATGTGCTCCGAGTAGTCCTCTGTGAGGGATTCGGCGAGCAGCTCTGTCCGGCCGATGATGACCGCCATCTTGTTTCGGATATCGTGCCGGACGATCCGATTGAGCACCTCCCACTCCAAATTCCGTTTCGCCAACTGCTCCTGTTGCTCGCGCACCTGATTATTCGTTTGGAGGGCCTGCTTCGTGTAGGCGATGTCGCGACAGAGTTCTTCGAACAGGAGCCGTTCGTTGAAGCTGAACGCGTAGGGGCGGGCGGCATACACCAGTAAGACGTTACTCAACTCCGTGCCATCCCAGATCGGGAAGACGCCGATGGAGTGAAATCCTTCGTGATGTGGGTTCTCCGGCCAGTGCTGACTTGACGCAATCCCCTGGATATCCGGCACGACAGTCGTCTCTTCGTTGTGAATCGTGTAGACTGCTGGATGCGCTTTAAACTCCTTGGGGAGTGACTCGGGGATGTCAATCCCGTCGATTTGCGGGAGCACATCTGTTTCCGGGACGAGGCGCTTGTTTTCGTCGTCGTAGCTGGCAATCCAGGCAAACTGGTAGGGGGTCGAATCCGTAATCGTTTGACAGACCGAGCTGTACAACTTCGAGACCGACGTTGCCCGACTCACATCCTGCGTCAGAAGCTGCATCGTCGACAGAATTCGCATACTTTCGTCGAGTCGTTGTGCGTAGAGGTCTCGCGTGGTGACGTCCCGGAACAGTGCTGCCACCAACTGTTCCCCGGTGTTGGTTGCAACTGGTGCCATTCGGGCGTCGAACGAGCGAGCGCCCGTCTCCACCTCGATCACGTACTCTTTGGTCTGCAACTCCTGTCGGTCGAGGGTGGCAGCAATCTGGAGTTGTATTTCTTCTGCAATACTCGACTCAAATACATCGTCTACAGATTTACCAACGATCGGCTCGTTCCGGTTGCCGACTAACAGATCGACCTCCGGCCCTGCGAAGGTGCGCACAACGACTGCATCTTCGTTGAACACGAATCCCGTGTCAGGGAAGGCTTCTTCGAAGGCATTCAAGAGGTCGCTGTCCATTCTGGCTATATATTCAGGGGTACCGTCTTAACCTCTCTGTTGATTCCCAGGCTCCCACTCACTCTCAGACGACCGAACTGTTTTCACAACTCTATAGTGATGTTTATGCAAGATACTCTTGCTTTGAAAATTACCACGTTCAAGAAACTGTCTGTTAGACAGGTGGTTGCGCTCCAGAGTTTACGCGTGCCGGCGTTGTGAACGGAGATCGGTACTGAGTCAGTTGCGCTGGAGTACGAAGCGTACGAAGTGGAGGAGTGGGACTGAGGGATTGGGGTTTCGCTGGGTACTTCTTTCCTATCTCGAAAGTTCGTCACGACCTCTCATCCATGACTGGCGCAGAATATGATTTGAAATACCAAACAGACCAGAATTTCCTCGCCTATCGAGGCTGCTAGTCGCGAGAAACTACAAGAGAACGACGAAGCATTTTCAATTGCAGACACCTGGATGCTATCAATGACCCGAGACCTTCCAACTGCAGATCGTAGCTCTCCACGTGAATTGTGGGGCCACGAGGCTCACGACTTCACACCATGGCTTGCCGAGCATATCGACCAACTTGGCGAGGCGATCGGCCGCGAACTGACGGTGCAAGAGACGGAACGCTCGACCCCGACCGGGTTTTCACTTGACCTGTTTGTTGAGGATGTCGAGACTGGAGAAAGTGGCGCAGTTGAGGTACAACTCGAACAAAGCGATCACAGGCACCTTGGGCAGCTTCTCACCTATGTTACTGCCTTCGAATCGGAGTTTGCTGTTTGGGTTGTCCATGGCGTTCGCTATGAACATCAACGAGCAATCGAATGGGTGAACGAATCAAGCGATAAAACGGCGTATCTCGTGAATATTGAAGCAGTGACCATTCATCACGGAGACGATCACGATGGCGTAACCAACCATAATGCAGGCCCGGCGCCGTTGTTCACGCTCCTAACGGGACCCAGCGAGGAAGCTCGGAAGATTGGTGAACAGAAACGTCAACTGAGCGAGCGCGACACGCTGCAGCTGCGCTTCCATGAGGGTGTTAAAGACCATCTCCCTGATTCTTTCACCCTGTTCGACAACGTCTCACCGAAGAGCCGTCAGTACATTTCAGCGAGGATCAATGGAGTGTCGTATGCGATTCATATCACTGATAACGGTGGGTACGCTCAGCTCTACATTGATGTTGGTGAGGAAGACGAGAACAATGCACTATTTGACAAACTCAAAGCCAACCAAGAAGAAACAGAACAAGAAATTGGTCATGAACTCATCTGGATGCGAATGCCTGGCAACAGAGCCTGCAGAATTCATACCTCATTGACCGACGCTGGACTTCGAGATCAAGACCAGTGGTCGGTGGCACAGGAACAACTGGCACGTCAGGTATCGGAGCTGTATGAGGTGTTCAACCCACAAATTCAGTCGATTCGCTGACTGCATGAGTTGCAAAGTTCCACTCGCTCGTTATCTATTGGTCAATCCAGTACCGTTCTTGGAGGGTACTCAGTCTCCTGCAGCTATTGGCGAATCTCTACACGCCTTCTCTATGGTGAGTTCCGCTTAGAACCGAACTCTTCTAACAGCAAGCGGGGGCACTAACTCTCTGCAATCTTGGAATCGTGATAATACGACAGCGTCTACCCGATGGATTTGAATCGAGAGAGTAGCATTCTGATACACTGAACTAACCGCGTCTCGGGTTGTGGCGGTAAGAACCACGGTCGTTCACATCCTCCGGGAACCGCATTTACGGCGGCATGGTTCCTCGATGTGTCGCTGAAAAGTGGGTTGGGGCGGATTTGAACCGCCGGCCTCCTCCATGTCAAGGAGGTGTCATAACCGGACTAGACTACCAACCCGACCGGGCTTGCTTCGTACCCTATCTACCCCGTGGGCTTAATTGAAGCTTTCGAAGTGGACTCCGGCTGGCGGTTGCGAACTCACTTGCTCCCAACCGCATTTGAGCCAGGTTTCTCCTGGAGTGACGACGGGTCGTGGCGCCGGTCATCGGCGTAGCTTGTCACCAGCGCTGCCTCTGCACGCCGGAGGACGCCGCTAAGCGTCGACTTCGCCATGTCCAGTCCCGACGCGAGGTCAGTCAGCGAGGTGCCACGTGGTTGCTCGTAGTAGCCCGCCGCGATGGCGG
>Ga0306873_100587_pt1 | contig 13232 bp, 12 predicted proteins | sample AntCluMetagen312_FD_190423 | JGI IMG/M metagenome (GOLD analysis project Ga0306873, IMG submission 190423) | Saline lake microbial communities from Club lake, Antarctica - Metagenome #312 (v2) (version 2) | ecosystem: Environmental > Aquatic > Non-marine Saline and Alkaline > Saline | place...
GCATACCCCGAGAGTAGAAACGCCACCAGAAATCCGGTCACTGCGGCTCCCTGTCGACCGCGTGTCGACAGCGAGACTTCACTGTAGAGCACAGCCGCCGAAGCCCCGATCAGCCCGAAAAAAAAAAGCCATAGGTTTCGACTGGATTCGTCTCTAAGAGAACGCTGATAACCCGAAGAATGGTCACAACTGCGGTTGCGATTCCAGCCCCAAGAGCGAGCAGAAAGCCCGTGTCGATCTCTTGGAGTGCGTCGATTGCTTCGGGGCGCTCGGTGGCACGGACGCCACGGAGTATCTTCCGGAGTCGACTGGGTTCGATCGCGGTCACAGCACCGATCAACCGTTCGTAGATACCAGTGATTAGTGCGATCGTCCCTCCCGAGACGCCGGGCACCGCATCGGCTGCCCCCATGCCGAGCCCACGGAGATAGATTCCTGCCAGATCGCGGAGTGTCGTCATTACCAACTGATACTGGACCAACGGCATTGTTAGTTCGGGTTTGTCGGCTGACAGTGGGAGTCGACACTGGGCGTCGACACTGGCCAGTAGACGATAGGTACTGCCTACGATCGGTCGTTTGAAACAAAAATCGACTACCCGAAACCCGGTCGGCGTACCGAGTGACTACTCGCTGCTTTCGGCAGTCTGTGTCGGTGCCAGGTCGAGTGTCTGTTCGGAGAGTTCGACAGTGACTGGGCTGTTGTCTGCTCCAACTACCTGTGCCTCGTCGACATCGGCCTGCCCAGTGAGTTGGGTTGGTGCCGAACTGTTGCCACTGAATATGCCAGTAGTAAACCTATACTGGCCAGTTGCCTGTACACTCGTGTTCGTGTAGCCGTTTTCAGGGCCGAAGTTGTCGTAGCCGGTCGTTGAGTACGGAAGCGTCATCTCGAAGTTACCGTTGTCGTCGGCAGTCGCATACTGCGTGTAGGTGAACGTCCGATTGGTTTCGGGAATCTGCATTTCGACACTTGCTCTGACCTCTTGGCCAGCAGTTGCACCAGTCCCCTCAACGGTGGCACCCGGAACTCGCTCGAACGTCTTTACCCAGTGTGGGTTCGTCTGGAGCAACTGATCGGCCGACAAGTTGGTAGCCTGTGCAGTTCGATACAGTTCCTGTTGGTAGCCTCGACTGTTGAGTGCGTTCGACTCGCTGGCCTTGACGAGCCGATAGTGTTCGAGTGCGTCGACGCGTTCGGTCGGGTTCGAGCCGAGTCCACCGAGCCGCGCACCGGGCGTCTCCTCGGCATAGGCTTCTGCCTCGGAAAGCGTGTCGAACGTCTGAATATCCGAGTTCGGATCGAAGGTCTCGATCGTGAACTCTTGGCCCTGTGCAGTAACCGTTCGTGGCTCTGTTTCGATTACGATTGGTTTCGGATCAACAGCACTCCCGTGGTTGTCGTAGAGCCGAACCATTTGGCTGTCGTAGTACCGCTGGTTGCGGAGCGTGATTGGTTGACCGTACCGTTGGCCCTCTTCGGTCTGGATGATCGGGTAGGCACCCTCGACGAAATCACTCTGGCTAACGTCTTCGTCATCGTAGAAGATGATCGGCGCACCGAACTTGGCGTTCGGTGTCACCATCTCCCAGTCGACCATGACGTACCGCGTCTCGTCGTTGTCACCCATCTTTTCACCAAGCGCCTCGGCAGCGCGCTGTTCGGATGGGGCCAGCAGGTAGTTGGCTGCTTCAGATGCACCCTGCTGGAAGGGGTTGGCGTTCGGAATCCGCTCGCCGTTGACGGTGATCCAGTGGCCGTAGTCCCACCACGACTGAACGCCGTAGGCTCCTTCAGGATACTCGAAGTCGCCATCAGCTGGTCGCTCGTAGGTTCCGTAGTACTCCATGGGGTTGTCAGCCCCTCCAAGTTCGCCGGGATACGGTGTTTCGCTGTTCATCCATTCGAGGCTATCTTCCCACTGGGTGACTGCACCCGGACCGTTTCGGTCAGCGCCGCCGGAAGCCCACGCTGAACTTGCGAAGGGGAACAGAAGTGGTGCTATGATCAAGAGCAATGCCGTCACCACAACCATGACCTGCCAGCCTTCGAGGCCACGCGCTGATTCCGTGATCGACTCGCCCGTATTCTTCAGGTCAAGATAACCGAATAGCTGTGCGACGAAGATTGCGGTGAACACGGCAACCACGATTGCGAGATAGTAGTTGAACCGCGCCTGGGTAAAGGCTGCAGAGGTAATGAAGGCCGCCCAGACAAGAATATAGAGCTCTGCAGCATCATACCGGTGAAGCAGCGTTGCACCGACAAGGAGACTGGCTGCAACAACCAGCCCGATTACCTGCCAACTGGTTCCAAAGAATCCGGCAATCGCATCGACGGCCGGAGAGCCCATATAGATCAGCCCGACTGCTGCAAAACTTCCAACGACGTAGCCGGTTTTTTTCATATCGTCGCTCCGGATGAGGGGTCGACCGAGCAGGACGAATGCGGCCAGAAGGGCAGTCAAGAATGCGAGACCGTACTCGTTGTAGATAACATCGAACGCCGACCCACGCGAGAGGAACGGTTGGGCCTCGCCGATAGTCCGAGTACCAGCATTGGCACTGAAACCAACTGTGTTTAGAAGTTGACTGATAATCGACCGAACAGTATTTGGAAGAATAACAGTAAACACACCGAACACAACTGCGAGAATCCCACCAACTGCAGCAGGATACTGTGATGCCGAAAGATCACGGGCTTCCCACTGGCGAGCAAGGAATCCGAGGAAAACACAGCCTACGCCCACTCCCAGCGGAAGGATTACTTGAAGCAGTGAGTAGCTTGTCGACCCACCAATGCTGAAACTGGTCAATGGAACGAACATCAACAGTCCAGTGACCGTCATCGAAACAGCACCGACGAAGGCGATCGGTTCCGGACTCTGGTTGTGAAAGACATCACTCGTGAGTTTGACCGCAAAGAAAATACCTGTAAATCCGACAAGCAGGATACCTGGTGGCCACGCCCACATATAGAGTGCGGCCGCGATACCGGCTCCAACTGAATAGAGCAACGGCTTTTTGAGAGCAGCCAGATCACGGTCGACGACGAGTTCCCAGATCGGCTGTTCACGCTCTGCGACTGTGAGCGCACCAACGAACGCGAACACTGCAAGCGTCTGGAAGAACACCTCGGCCGCGTGGTGGTCGAAAAAGCCGACTAACGTGTAACTGAGCACTGTTCCTGGCAGGAGTGCGAGAACGGTGACTCCCGCGAGGGCCGGTCCTCGGCCAGCGAAGTGAGCCGCAATAGCGTAGGTGGGGATTACCGCGAGAACCAGGAACACTGGTGCGGCAATGAGCATGATAAGGCCAATGTACCCACCTGAGGGATCACCAAAGCTCGTGAGTAGAATAAATCCTGCAACGATTTGATCAAAAAGTGTCCCGAACTGATCGGCACTCGTTCCGGCAGGATAGTTCGTCCAGGGGTCAAATGGGAGTGTCGACGGGAAATGATCGAGCAGATACATCGTTTCCCGGAAGTGATACCACGGGTCGTTGCCACGGAAGGTAGCGCCACCCTCGGTTTGGAAGCTACTCAGCGCCCGGAGACGCGTGGCCAACATAAAGACCATTAGCGCAACGAGAACCGGAACATGATACCACTGTTTGAAAACAGCGAGTATCGAGTTGCGAGAGTCGGACTGAGTCTCGCTCTGCTGTTTGGCTGCGTTACTCATTGTGTGGACACAGATTCAAGTGCTGAATAAGCCTTCTGAAATGTCGGTGGAACGAACTGGATTGTATTCGGAAAGAAATCCTTATTTACCAGTGTTAGCAATCTGTGGCTAATGGACGTTTCTGTCGTTATTTGTACCTATTCGATGGACCGCTACGACGTTTTTTCCGAGTGCGTCGAAAGCGTGTTGGCCCAAACCTACGAGCCACTAGAGGTGGTAATCGTTGTCGACGGGAATCCAGACGTCTTTGATCGTGTCCGGGAGGATTTCGGGAGCCAAGAAAACGTAGTATTACACAACAACGACGAAAACCAGGGCATCTCGTACTCGCGAACAAAGGGGGCCAAACTCGCATCCGGCGAGGTTGTCGCAATGATTGATGACGATGCAGTCGCAGAGCCAGATTGGATCGCTGAGTTGGTGTCTGTGTATACGTCGACTGATGCGGTTGTAGTCGGGGGACGTGTCGCGCCAAACTGGGTTTCTGGCAAACCGGATTTTTTTCCCGAGGAATTTTACTGGTTGGTTGGCTGTGACGAACGCGGATTTGGCGAGCATATGGAGGAACTCCGGAATACGTACGGCTCGAATATCTCGTATAAGCGAGACGTGTTTCTGGAGGTCGGTGGCTACGATGAAAATACGGGTCGAAAAGGCGACCGACACATTCAGGCCCACGAAGCACCGGTTTGTGTGCGCATTCGGAAGTCGACTGGCAAGGGTGTGATCTATACGACAGATGCGGTGGTTCATCACACGCTCTTTGAGTATCGAGGTGAGTTCCAGTGGCTCGCCTCGCGGTCATTTTGGCAGGGCTACTCGAAACGGATCATGGATCTCATTTTGCCCGAAACGAGTGATGACAAAAACGAGTATCTCGCCCAGCTGTTGTTGGTATTTGTCCCCCAACGACTTTCGGCGTTGATCCGAGAGCCATCGATACCGCAGGTAAAGCAGTTGATTTCGATATTCGTGTTTACCGCTGCGGTTGGATTCGGCTATCTGTATGGGATGACGAAACGGGAGTTGTCGAACGACGATGGGTCGGAGTTGTCGACTTCGTAACGGTCCGCTGTAGCGATCTCTCCGGAATGGAGTAGCTCTCGGAATCGGTCGGAAGCGACGTGGATATCTGTGGCTCGTGGTTGTGACATCAATGGCTCCATTTGAGCGCATCGGTTTGCCGAGTCACTGGACTGCTGTCGGATTAAGTAAGTGGTTCAAGATTGTCGGCGCCGACTCTTCGGTTTTACTTGGCAGTACTGGGACAATCTGCTGGTCAACAGCGGTGTGTTTACTGTCCCATATGAATCGTTGTTTTCATTATAGTCGACCAGTGAAAGCGTTTCGCGCATCCAGATGTTTATCTCTGACGGTAAGAGCAGGAGTGGTCGTCGTCGTCCGGTTGCTTCGATAGATGCCGACAACGTGGTCAACCGACAACAATAGTCGAGATGCCAATGACTGAAGTTGTCTGTCGGCAGATCGACGAGAGACACTGCTGTCTCGAACTATTTGGGAACCAAACAGTTACCCGGCAGCCTGCTTGAATCATCGCTTGACCGTAGTTATCATTAGACGAGACTTAAGCCATCCCGATTTAGGTGTTTCTACTAGTATATGACCCACCTGCAGCGTTAGTTTTGGAGCGCCGAGAGTCGACGGACCACTGGTGCAGGAACGAACCTCTTGATAGCTGCTTCGGCGGTTAGCACAGTCAACACAGCGATGTTGTAACCGATCTGGTCGCTCTGGTCGAACAGTGCTGTAGTCGCACGTTTGGCCTCAATGAAACAACCACAGACGAGTTTCGTCGCTGCCAGTCGACCGATAACACGAGCGAAATACCGCTGGAGTCGGCGGTCACCCTCCCGAGGACCGAACCAGTCGATGTACGTTGGTCGCCACTTCTCGACGAACTGTGAGACGCCCTTGATCCGGTTGTCAGTGTTTGTCATCATGCTGTCGGCGAACGTGTCATAGGAGATAACCAACGGTTCAGCGACTGCCGCGGCGTCGTACTCGTGGACCGCAAGCGAGAGCCAGATGTCGTGGTCGACCGACGAGAGAAGCGATTCGTCGTAGCCGCCCACGTCGACCAACACCTGCTTCGAGAACAGACAAGACGACTGCAGAGTTGAGGGGCCGTCACGCATGATCGACTCGCGGAGATTGCCGCTGTTTTCGGGCAGGATGATCGAGGCAATTCGGCCCTTCTCGCGGGCTTCGACCGCACAGTAGACGACGCCTAACCGCTCGCGTTCCGGCTCCGACAGCGACCGGATGAGCTCAATCTGTCGTTCGATGCGGTGGGGTTTCCAACTATCGTCGTCATCAAGGAAGGCAATATACTCGCCGGAGGCCAGCGCGATGGCGGTGTTCCGCCCACCCGAGAGCCCCTGATTCGTCGCGTGACGAACGTAACGAACCGAATCGTACCCCTTTTCGCCGAGCCACTGTTGGATCCCACTCTCGGTCCCGTCTTCGACGACGAGGAACTCAATCGGCTCGTAGCTCTGTTTGAGTACGCTCTCGATGGCCCGCGTTGCCTCTTCGAACCGATCGTAGGTAGTCACGACGACAGTAACGAGGGGTTGCTCCCGGCTAGGCTCGGTCTCGTCGAGTCGACCACCGCCGGTGTCGACAGCGAGAGTATGGGGTTCCCAGCCGTCAGAGTTGAGGTTGGAACCGCTATCGTCGCTGTCGCTACCGCTGCCATCGTCCGGTGTTGTCTCTTTGCTCATCGCTCACAGACCGCAGCGATTCGTCGACAGTCGCTCTCGGTTGGGGCATACATGTATCGGCGCTTGTAGAGCTTCCACAGTGAGTTCAGTACAGATGGTGAGTTCACGATGAGATGTGTTCCTCGCCCCCCGACAGCGAGTTCGAGCGCCGTAAGCAGTTTCGACTGGCGGTCGAACGGAACGAACTCGACGCGCTTGAAGTGAGGGTCCAGCAGCTCACTAAGCGAGGAACTGTCGAAATGTTGATAATGTTTATCCGCGACGGGCTTGTTCGCATGGGGAACGGTTAACACGAGCTTGCCGTTGTCAGTGAGCGTTTCGACGATGGCTTCGACGAACGCTGTACACTCTTCGGGTGGGATGTGTTCGAGTACCTCGATGCAGGTTGCGACATCATACTCCCGGTCAAGATTCTCTTCGAGAATATTCCGAGTCTCGTAGCGTAGATGTGGATTCAGCCCGTTTGCCATTGCGATAGATCGATCCGAGTAGTCGACGCCCAACGAGGTGACATCGGGATATGACTCGTGGAGTTCCCGAAGGAATCGGCCGTCGCCACAGCCGATGTCGACTAGCGAATCGAACGACCAGTCGCGTAGCTGGTCGAGGACAACTTGCATACCACCGAGATAATGCATCCCCCACGACCAGTATTGTGTCTGGCTAAACTGACCGTCTTCGATTCGTGGAATGTAGTGGTACGGATGTTCGTACTGAGCTTCCTGAATGTGCTGTTCTTCGTCGATAGTATCGGGAGACATCGTCTGAGGGGTATCAAACACTCGACCGCTCGTTAATTAAACGATGTGTTTCGGAACCCAGAGATATCACAGTCGACCCGTTGATGAGTCGAGAAATTAAAGAGGAGTCACACCAGTAACTCGATGATGGCTCCGCCGCTCGTAAGCGTCATTATTCCGACCTACAACCGGACCAATCTCGTTCCCAGAGCGATCGAGAGCGTCCTCACGCAGACATACGACAACTTAGAACTTATTGTGGTCGATGACGCCTCATCTGACGAAACTGAGGCTGTGGTTCGGTGCTACGACGATGAGAGACTGACATATATCTGCCACGAGACGAACCGCCATGTCTCTGCTGCACGAAACACCGGGTTAGAGCGCGCGTCAGGAGAGTATATTGCCTTTTTGGACGATGACGACGAGTGGCTCCCGACGAAACTCGAAAAACAGATCGACCACTTCACGGAAGTCAAAGGGAGAATTGGCATGGTATATTGCTGGATGGAGTACCGCGATGGCAATGCAGTCGTCCGGCGGTATCGGCCACGACTACGGGGCTGTATCTTTGAGGAGACGATTGGTGGACAACCCATCGGAGCCTGCTCGACGCTAGTGGTAAAACGCGAGGTCATAGACGAGATTGGCGGGTTTGACGAATCATTACCCCGAGGTAACGACGGAGACTTCATCCGACGGGTAGCGCACGAATTCGAAATAGAGTACATTTCTCAAATCCTCGTCCGCCACTACGTGGATCGTGAACACGAGCGAATCACGGACGAAACGGCTCAAAACATCCAAAACGCTATTAAAGCGAACGAGGCCAAACTGAAGAAATTTGCTGCTGAACTCGAAGCGAAGCCAAAATTGAAAGGCGAAATATACGCACGGCTTGGACTTCGATACTGTCAACTTGGAAACTATGATGCTGGAGTAAGAAACCATTTCAAGGCTATTCGATTGGATCCACTGAACCCGGAAATCTACAAGCAACAAGCCGTCACGCTTCACCGTCTGCTCACTAATCGGCACTGACAAAGTCGCGACGACGTGACGCTACCAGGTTAATTTCGAACCAGCGGTTCGTACCAATTGCGATTGTTTTGATACCAGTCAATAAACTTCTCGACGCCGTCACGGATGTTCGTTGTCGGTTCGTAGCCGATACACTTGCGGGCTTTTTCAACCTCGGCATGGGTGTGTTCGGCATCCGCGTCGTAACGCTTGGCGAACTCGACGTCAAGGCCGGGTGCAAGCTGATCACGAATAAGCGAAGCGAGGTCGTGGATGGAAATGTTGTCGCTGCTCCCGATATTTAGAATTTCACCGTCAGCAGCCTCCGAGGTGAGAAGTGTACGATTGGCTGCCACGATGTCATCAATGTACGTGAAATCACGCGTCTGGGTGCCGTCACCGTAGACGACCGGGGGTTCGCTATTCATACACCGGGAGACGAAGTTACTGATCGCCATATTGGGTCGCATTCGGGGACCATAAACCGTGAAATACCGCAGAATAACTGTCGAGAGCTCATGAACCTCATGGAAGACACGAGTGTAATGTTCCGCTGCGACTTTCGATGCCCCGTAGGGGCTGATGGGAAGCGTCGGATGCTCTTCGTTGTAGGGGAGGTACTGGGGTTTCCCGTACACTGAAGATGAACTTGCGAACACGAATCGGTCGACGTTCGCTGCTCGTGCTGCCTGTAGACAGTTCAGCGTCCCCGTAACATTCACGGCGTTCACTGCCTGCGGTTCTTCGACGCTGTGACGAACACCAGCTTGTGCAGCTTGGTGAAAGACTATGTCGGACCCATCAACAGCATCAGTAACTGTCGACTGGTCACAAATATCGCCCTCAATTAGTGTGTAGCTACCATCGCTCTTGGTTGCTGCAGCCTGAGCATCTGAAACGTTGTGCTGCTTGATATCTAGCGAATAGAAGTCATCAAAATTGTCGAGGACGGTCACATCATGACCGTCGGCGACGAATGACTCTGCGAGGTGGCCACCAACGAAGCCGCAACCACCGGTAATGAGGATATCCATTATCCAATCAGAACCGGAGGCGAATAAAAAAGTACCGGAGTGTGATTCGCGCGTTATTTTTCGATTATGAAATCACCGAGTACGAGCGTATCGAGTCCCATGCCGTAGAAATATTTGAGCGCTTCTGTCGGCGCTGTTACGATCGGCCCCTCATAATTTTTGAAAGACATATCCAATATGACGGGGACGCCAGTAAGCCGCTCGAATTTGCGAATCAGTCGGTAGTATCGTGGATATTGATCTTCCCAAACCGTTTGGGGACAAGTCGTGTTGTCCGCTGGATGGAGAACAGCCTCTATGTCTTCGCGGCAGTCGACTGAATAGAGTGTCGACTTGATTTCGAAAGGTTTGCTTCCGAGAAGCCCAATACTCATTACTTTTCCTTTCGCTACCGAGCACACGTTAATCAAGAAATTTGGTGCCAATACAACAGATATAGTCAAAAACATTCGAGAATCAATACATAATGTTCAATAAAAAGACTGTCAATTTTATTTGTATCCTGTTTTTTGATGTTCGCTATTTTGATATAGCTGGCGTATTCAGTGATTGCATGAGTCTTATCAGACGTGAAGTGTCTTTATTGCGGAAAGAGGGATTAATGTTCTTCAGTAAACGTGTCTACGGTTACCTGCGACGAAAAATTAGATTATATCAAGGGATGATGACTCTATCTATGAATAACACGAGTGTTAGGCTTGTTGCAAATGATGAGTATGTCACATCTAAAACTCAAAGTCGATTCCAGGAAGAAGAATATGAACTGATGAATATCCTAGAGGAGGTGAAGAATGATGATGTCTTCTATGATATTGGTGCAAATACTGGATTGTATTCTTGTTTTGTAGCTAATAAGTGCGATCGATGTCAAGTAGTAGCGTTTGAACCCTATCCTCCAAATATAACAGAGTTAAACAACAATGCTGAATTGAATAACCCTGAATGGATTTCAATTCGTAATGTAGCACTTTCAGATACATTTGGTACCGTATGCTTCTCAACTCCAGATGAGCCTACTCCCGGCCATGGTGCTGGTTCGATCACTGACGATCAAAGTGGTGAGTCTGTTCGCACTGTGCGAGGAGATAAATTGATTTCTGAAAACGAGGCTCCTTCTCCGAATATTGTGAAGATTGACGTTGAGGGTGCTGAACCGCTTGTTGTTGATGGACTCAAAAATGCACTCTCTGATCGTCGTTGCCGGCTGGTTTTCTGTGAACTGCATCCTTCTGCTCTTTCTGAGTATGGTTCTAATACGTCGAAGATGGTCACTAAATTTGAAAAAATGGGATATGATGTTGAATTACATGACCGATGGGGGAGTTCGAACGTCATCGAAGCACGACGTGAATAACGGATTTTTGCTGTTCCTGTCAATATACCACATTTGTCGGATTACTACTATTGTTTACGCCGCTTAGGAGACTAGTAGCGGAAACAGTTGGACGACGAACGGCGCGTCGACATTATAGCCGTGATGCGCCACTCTGTTCTCACTGTACGACCATTCTAATGGGTATAATCAGTTATTATGGGGAACTAGACTGTCGGTTCGTGATCTCTCTGTGATGGCGTGAAATCTAATATATCGATTTCGATGAGAACAACAAAAGAATCAAACAGTGGTCTTCGTGGATTTCGGTGTCTACTTACTGCTGTTTACTATGCACATTCACGGCGAGCAGATATTCTAACCGAGCATCTTTGCGGAGCACTGAAACTACGTAGCGATCATTGACAACCTGCTTCACAAGCACTATGAGAAATTCGTGTCGACATCAGGACAGCGACAGGCAGTTGACCTCTCTTCATGCAATGGCATCATCGAGTCGCTTTTAGAATACAGTGGTCCGCTTCGCGCTCAAAAATTGTCTCAACGTCGAACCCAGCGTCGCACAGAAAACGTTCAACATCCGTTTGAGTGGTGTCAAAACCAGTTACTGCGCTGTCGTGGACCTCACAGTAAATCAACCGACATTGGTCTTCGAGAAGTGAGCGCATACCGTGAAGAGCTTGGAGTTCGGCACCCTCTACGTCGATTTTTACTACATCAGGAATGGGAAGTGATTCCGCGTCGACCAGCGAGTCAAGTGCGACGACATCTACTTGAATGGTCTGAGTTCCCGATCCCTTTTGCGACTCCACTAGGCTACTCCCAGTCATATTTTTGTCAGAAAAAAGATCAGCTTTTCCCGACTCATCGGCGACGGCAGCCTGGAATATGGTGACACGGTCGGTCAAGTCATTTAGAGCAACGTTCTGTCTGAGTTCGGCACACGTCTCTGGGTTCGGCTCAAATGAGACGACACTCCCCGCGTTGAGTCGTGTACCAGCGAGACAGGTGTAGATGCCATGATTAGCACCTAGATCGAAGAAAACGTCATCCGGGTGCAAGTTCTCGATGAGATCTTCGACAACGGGGCGCTCTGGGAGATCCACAGGAAGGTATTCACTCCGATAGAAGCTGGCCGACTGATCATTGATACTGTATTCGATAGTGTCTGAGGACGTCCGTCTGAGGACGTTCGCATACAACCGAGCAAGAGTCACTTCAAGTCCTGCCCGTTCGATAAGCCGTTTTAGAGGATCACGATATAGAATATGTTTGCATTTTTTGAGTCCGCCACCGATATCCATATTTTAGGCTACCTCCCATTAAACTAATATGCTTCGCTTCCATTGGGTCACGCACTTGACGTCCGTCGCGGAGACGAAGGTTTTCACAACTCAGTATACGAAGAGATTTGATCCTTAGACCTATCTCACGGGGGTTTTAGATATGATCTTTTGATTCACATTGAATTAGGAACTTACTAACGGGAGTGTGACTCAGAGATAGCCGAGTTGCTGTAGCTGCTCCCGTTGCTCTTCTGAAAGTTCCGACTTCGTTGCCTCCATGGTCGTGTTTTCAGCGATCCTCTTGACCGCTGCCTCGGCTTCGGCCTGTGAGTGGTGTGGGTCACCGAACTTGTGAACTTTGTTAAAGTGCTGGTGAAGGCCGGAAGGAGCGTACATCACCTTTGTCGGACTCGGGGGCCAGAGGAGTCGATGGGCGGCGATAGGTAAATAACTGAGCCGATCACGCAGGCCTGACTGATTGAATACCCATCCGCCGTCGACGTCCCACAAACTTCGAACGAGATACTCGTAGCGACGATGAACTGGTGCCGTATCGCTTGTCGCTGTCGCATCGCGTGGTTTCCAGTACTCAGCATATCCTGTCGATGGTGACTCGTCTGAGTAGTAACTCTCACCAGTCGTCTTCCAGGGGATGTCGAAATCAAGAACGTCTGCGACGGTGGGGAGCACATCAACGTGTCTGAAGAGGTCGGTCGGCGACTCCCGATTATCGGGGTGAATGAACACTGTGGGGACGTCAACGAGTTCGGGCACCAGCGGCGAGGAGTGAGACCACTCTCCGTACTCGCCGAGCAATTCGCCGTGATCGGAGGTAAAGATCACTAGCGTATCGTCCAATAGACCCCGGTCAGCTAGTGTCTGTAGCCGTGTCTCAAACCGTTTGGCGGCCTCCTCGGCACCGGCTCGATAGGCTGCCCGTAAGTCGTTCCATTCGCCGAGGTATTGTTTGAAGAAATCATCAGTTGTTCCCTTTTTTCGGTTCTTTAGATATTCCTCATTCCACTGGGCATACGGGGCGTGGGTCGACAGCTCTCGCTCCACGTGGATGAATGGTGGTTCCATATCCGAGAGCTGTCGCTTTTGCTTCGGATCCTGTCCGAGAACGTCGTAGAGGCCACCGCTCTCGATGAGCTGCCAGAATGACGTATTGTATTCCTCGTGATTAATAACGTTTCGGCTCGGGTCGAGCTGGTAATAGAAGGTTCGAACGCCATGACTTGGGGGTTCTACTCCTGAACAAATAGTCGGTACTTCCCAAGCAGCGTAATCAGCTGAATTGAATCGCTAAATTAACCACAAGAAAGTGTCTGGATCTGGATGTGTTCACCATACCTGATCCAGACGAGTACCTTTCGGCGTCGGATGTCAA
>Ga0306873_100594_pt1 | contig 13124 bp, 16 predicted proteins | sample AntCluMetagen312_FD_190423 | JGI IMG/M metagenome (GOLD analysis project Ga0306873, IMG submission 190423) | Saline lake microbial communities from Club lake, Antarctica - Metagenome #312 (v2) (version 2) | ecosystem: Environmental > Aquatic > Non-marine Saline and Alkaline > Saline | place...
CGTTTGCGGACGACTTAGCGGTTTCGGTGGGGGTTCCGGCCGTGCCACTGGCGGCGGTTGCGTCACGGAACGGACGCGATTCACGCCCGCCGTGAACGGCGGGATTCTCTCGCTGATTAAAGATAGCACGCATGGAACTCGACGAGACGGATCGTGCGATCCTCCGAATCTTACAGGCGGACGCCCGGACACCGTTCTCGGAGGTCGCACGCCGCATCGACATGTCGAGCGCGACCGTCCATGACCGGGTGAATCGCATGGAGGAGGCGGGAGTCATCGAGGGATACCACGCTGCGGTCGACCCGAAGGCGGTCGGCTACGGCGTCAGCGCCTTCGTCGGTCTCCGAGTCGAACAGGGGCGCGAGGAGGACGCACTCGAACGGCTCCGCGAGATCGACGGCGTTCGCGAGATCCACCTGACCACCGGGGAGTGGGACGTGATGCTCAAAGTCGTCGCCACGGACACGGACAGCCTCCGCGAGCTGATGTTCGAGCGCGTTGGGGACATGGACGGATTCTCTCGGTCGCAGACGATGATCATCCTCGGGACGGACTACGAGGCAAACGGGCCACCGGTCTGAGCGCCTCGGGCGGTGTGAACGCCTCGGTCAAAATACGACGCGACGAGGCGGGACCGGAACCCTCAATTCGGGGACTCCCCCAACGGAGAGCATGAGCACACGGGTCGAGGAGCGGTTCGGGCTGTCGCCGGAGCGCGCGTGGGCGGCGGTCGTCGGCGCCGTCACGGCGCTTCTCGCGATTGGGTCCGTCGTCTTCCCGCGGATCGTGTACGACCGATTTATCTGGCAGTACTTCTGGGGGCCGGTCGCGGCCGACGGACAGGGCGCGCAGTGCGCCATCCACGACGCGGGGGGGACCGAACTGCTCGGGAGCTCTTCGGCGTGTACGGCGGCCGTCGAGGCGGGCGAGTCCGTCGCGTTCCCGGGATACACCACGGTCTCGACCGTGAGCTACGTCGTCATCTTGCTGGCGATGCTGATCGGCGTGGTCTTTCTCCTCCGCCGACTGGATATTGGCACCGAGCTGCGCTTCTTCTACGCGCTGTTCCCGTTCATGCTGCTCGGCGGCGCCCTTCGTACCGTCGAGGACTCGGGAGTCGCCGCGATGCGGGCCGGTGTGGAGCCGCTGATCCCGTTCCCCGCGAGCGCGGTGTTGATCAGCCCGTTCATCTACTTCACTGTCTTCGGCGTCACGCTTGCGTGCGTCCTCGCGGCGTACTCGCTCGAAGGCCGGGGCGTCGTCGACGACTACGCACGCCCCCTGTTCGCGATGGGAACCGTCGCGCTCACGGTCACGTTCGGCTACCTCTCGTACCTCTCGGCCACGACCGACTACGTCGAGTTCTACCCGATCATCCTCGTGTTGACACTGGGGATCGCGACCGCGGCGACCGCGGTCACGTGGAAGCTCGCGACCGCGTACGTGCCCGAAATCCGGGAGGGAACCGGCGTCGCGGGGATCGTCATCATCTGGGGCCACGCGATCGACGGCGTCGCCAACGTGATCGGACTCAACTGGATGCCGGCGCTGACGGGAACGGCTAATCTCGTCCCGAAGCACGTCGTCAACGCGCTGATCGTCGACTGGACCGGCCGGCTCCTGCCGCAGTCGATCGTGTCGGTCACCGGCGACGCGTGGCCGTTCCTGCTGGTGAAGCTCGCGGCGGCGGCGTTCGTCGTCTGGGTGTTCAACGGCGAACTGTTCGACGAGTCGCCGCGTTACACGCTGCTATTGCTGATAACCGTGCTCGCGGTCGGACTCGGTCCCGGGAGCCGGGACATGCTGCGCGCGACCTTCGGGATCTGAAGGAGTGTGCCCGAGGTCACATGCCCATGTCGGCCGCGGCCTCGGGAACCGGGAGGTCGGCGACGGCGACGCCGAGCAGTTCCGCGGCGTGGTCGAGCGCCATGTCGAACCCGTAGTACCGCTCTAACTCGTCACCAGTCGGTCCCGGCCGGACCTTCAACATCGCGTAGCCGTCGACGTTCTGGGCGACGGTCGCTTCCCTCCCGTTAGCGGAAAAAGTGAGGCGGCGCTCGCCGTCCGCCTCCTCGTAGCGCGCGTCGATACCGTCCGCTTCGCCCCGCTCGCCTCCCGCCGTGTCGGTCATGCGCACGATACGCTCTGGCCCCTGTCGAATCTGTCGGTCGTGGGATCACTGTCAGTCGTGGGATCGCTGTCGGTCGGTCGGATCGCTGTCGGCCTACCGCGGGTCCCACCCGTGGAGCTCGGTCCCCGCCTCCAGTTCGAGGTCGAACGCGTCGATGACCCCACCGAGGGCCTCGTACCCGCTCGCGGCCGCGGCGATTCCGACGATCGTCTCGTCGTCGTACCGGGCGGCGACCTCGTCGTGGACGACCGCGTTGACCTCGCCGCGGACGACCGCGACCGCGTACTCGACAAGTGCCGTCTCGTCGCCATCAAGCGGGGTGCGGTCGTCCACCCCGATCGCGGCGATGACTGCGTCGTCGATGCCGACATCGCGGGCGATGTTGACGTGCTGGTGCCACTCGTAGCGGTTCGTTGTCTCGCGAGCGGTCGCGAGGATCACCAGCTCCCGCTCGCGGTCCGAGAGTCCGCTGTCGGCCCACAACGAGCTGAGGAACGAGCGCAGCCCCGCGAGCACCTCGGGGTTGTTGCCGATCGACTGGTAGACGTGTAGTGGCTTTCCCTGCAGCGACGACTCCAGTAAGTCCTCGTACTCGTCCGGCACGTCCGACGCATCGACGTAGGGTACGCGAGCCATGGCGAGGCCTCGCCGCCCGCGGTGATAGGTTTGTGTAACTCGGTAGCGCTCGCCGCGATCGAGACCGATCCGCCGGGCCTCTCACTCGGCCCGCCCGGATGGTAAGCTTAAGGGACGACACGGCCCTATCTGCGACAATGAGTATCGAAGTGTCGCGGCGGCGGGCGTGGGTGATCGCCGCGCGACCGCAGACGCTCCCTGCGGCGGCGGCGCCGGTGATCGTCGGCGTCGGGCTCGCGGTTCACGATGGGGCGTTCGCCCCGCTGCCCGCGCTTGCGGCGTTCGTCGGCGCGGCGCTGATTCAGGTCGGAACCAACTTCGCGAACGACTACTACGACGCGATTCAGGGCGCGGACACGGACGATCGCGAGGGGTTCACCCGCGTCGTCGCCAGCGGGCTCATCGAGCCCGGAGAGGTGAAGCGGGCGATGTGGCTCACCTTCGCGGCCGCGATCCTCGTTGGGACCACTCTCGTGTACGTGGGCGGCGTCCCGATCCTCGTGATCGGGCTCGCCTCGGTCGCGGCCGGGATCGCGTACACCGGGGGCCCCTACCCGCTCGGTTACCACGGGCTCGGGGACCTGTTCGTGTTCGTCTTCTTCGGCGTGATCGCCGTCACGGGCACCTACTACGTGCAGGCCGCCGCGCTCGTCGGTGGGGCGTTCCCCCTGTGGATCCCGGAGGGGACGATCACCCTCGCTGCGGTCGTCGCGAGCCTTCCGGTCGCCGCGCTCTCGACGAACATCCTCGTCGTCAACAACGTCCGGGACTTGAAGGAGGACGCGGAGACGGGCAAACGCACCCTCGCGGTCCGGTTCGGCTATCGGTTCTCGCGGGGACAGTACCTCGCGCTGCTCGCGCTCGCGTACCTCACCCCCCTGTGGTTTTTCGCCGAGGGGGACGGGCTCGCCGCGCTCCTCCCGCTCGTGACCCTCCCGCTCGCGGTCGGCGTCGCTCGCACCGTGCTGACGGAGACCGCCGGCGACGCGCTCAATCCGGCGCTCGAATCGACCGGGAAGCTCCTCGCGGCGTACGCGGTCGCGTTCGCCGTCGGACTCGCGGTCTGACCCGATGCGGCTTCGCTCCTTCTCGCTCACGCTGGCGAGCCCTCTCGGAACCGCACACGGCCCGATCGATCGGCGCGAGGGATTCCTCGTCGCCGTCGACCCTGGACCCGACGGCGAGTCGGTTCCCGCGCTCGGTCTCGGCGAGGCGACGCCGCTCCCCGGCTGGACCGAATCGCGATCGGCCTGCGAGGCGGCGCTTCGGGGAGTCCGAACCGGACACGACGGCAGCGGCGACGCGGCGCTCGCGACGGACGCACTCGCCCGAATCGACCCCGCCGAGACGCCCGCCGCACGCCACGGCCTCTCGCTCGCGCTCGCGGACGCAACCGCCCGAGACGCCGGGCAATCTCTTTCCGAGCACCTCGCGGAGAACGAGAACCTTCCCGCGCCCGCCGAGATCGTTCCGGTCAACGCGACCATCGGCGACGGCGACCCGGAAGCCACCGCAAGCGCCGCCGAGCGCACAGTCGGGCAGGGGTTCGACTGCCTGAAGGTGAAGGTCGGCGCGCGCGGCCTCGATGCCGACATCGAGCGCCTTCGAGCCGTTCGAGAAGCAGTCGGCAACGATGTTGTCCTCCGAGCCGACGCTAACGGCGCGTGGGACCGGAAGACCGCCCAAGAAGCGGTCGAGCGACTCGCACCGCTCGACCTCGCGTACCTCGAACAGCCGCTGTCAGCCGACGACATCGACGGGGCGGCCGCCCTCAGAACGGTCGGGAGCGGTGTCGATACCGACACCGACGCCGATCCCCCGGTCCCGATCGCCCTCGACGAGTCGCTCGCGAGCCGCGGCCTCGACGCGGTCCTCGCCGTCGACGCGGCCGACGCCGTCGTCCTGAAGCCCATGGCGCTTGGCGGGCCGGGCCGGGCGCTGGCGGCGGCAATGCGTGCGCGGGAGGCCGGCGTCGAGCCGGTCGTTACCACCACGATCGACGCGGTCGTCGCACGCACCGCCGCGGTCCACGTCGCCGCCGCTATCCCGGACGTGTCACCCTGCGGGCTCGCCACCGGCTCGCTGCTCGACGCGGACCTCGCTCCGGATCCCTGTCCGATCTCTAACGGGGCCGTGACAGTGCCGAGCGGTCCCGGTCTCGCCGGTGACACCTTCGACGACCTCCCGTAGCTCGCCGAGCGAGGGGCGCGCGGGCCGCAGGCGGCGTGGTTGCTCCGAGAGCTCTCACTCCACGACTTCGACGGCCCCCTCCATCCCGCGCGTCTGGTGCGGCGTACAGACGTACTCGAAGACGCCGGGCTCTGCGAATCTGTACTCGAAGGTGTACCCCTCCTCACCGGTGAGTTCGGACTCGAAGGTGCCCCCCCTGTCGACCACGTTGTGGGCGCCGCCCGCACCCGTCCACTCCCAGACGAGCGTCGTTCCGGTGTCGACGATGAGGTTCCCGGGCGCGAAGACGAACCCGGCGTCGGCGCCGACGGCGACCGTCACCTGCTCCTCGCCCGTTCGGTCGATCGGCTTCGGGTCGCTCCCCTCGTCGCCACCGGGGATGACGGCGTCGACACAGCCCGCGAGCGCCGCGACGGCGACGGCTCCCGCTCCCGCGAGCGCCTCTCGACGCGTTCGGTCGGTCATACCGGATCGACGTGATGGGCGGTATAAAGGCCCTCGCGAACGCCGTCGGACTGAGAACCGACGCACAGACGGCGGATGGGTGGGCGGGCGGATGGCGGATAGGTAGATGGACAGGACGAGGGAAGGGGCTTTTACCGCCACCGTCGAAGGGATCAGTATGAGCGAGTGGACCGACGCGATAGTCGGCGATCGCATGACCGTCGACAACCAGTTCACGGACCGAGTGGCGGCCTCGCGGTTCTCTAGTCAGGAGTGGGGCCTGATCATGACCGCGACCGAGTTCGAGATCGAGAACGCCGACGATTCCGAGAACGCCCGAATCGTCGCGGATACCTCCAGCCTCCCGGCGATCATGCCGGAGCTGGAGAACGTCAGATCGCAGGTCGCGGCGATGGGCGGGGCTCCCGGCGGTGCCGGCGGGAGCGGCGGATCCGGCGGCGGGCTCGTCGACTCGATCAAAGGCGCGCTCGGGCTCGGGGGCAGTGGTGGCAGCGACGGCCCCTCCGACGAGGAGCTCGACGCGGCCGAGCGGCTCGTCCAAGAGTACGCCGACGAGCTACAGGCGCACCTCGAAGAGGTCGGTAAGTGGGAGCAGGTGCGGGTCGCGTATCAGGAGTAAGGGCGCGTACGGGGCTGGATCGACGTAATCGACGTGAGTCGCGCACGCGACGGAGATGGCTCGAGGGGCGAGATATTCGAGAACAGTGTATTCGATATCGCTACCACGGAACAGCGTCAGCTCCTCGGCGTCGGAGATGTTGATGAGTACGCTGCCGATCTCGTCGTCCCCCTCGTCGTCGATCCGGAGCGCATCCAGCCGCTTGATCGGCTCCCCGTCGAGGTATCTCGGGGGCATCTGCGGGAGTTGGTCAACAGGGAAGATAACAGTCCTCGGCCGTAGCGAGCGAACGCGCGGCTCCGTGTTCGTTACTCGGATCGAGATTCGCACACGCGATCGCTCGATTCGTCGCCTTCGGAGAGGTGTCGACGAGCCAACTCCTCGATGTCTGATTCCGTGTCGACGTCTTCCGGCAACAGGAGGCGTCCGTTGAGCAGGACGACCGAGTCGTCCTGTTCGAGGAGTGTGAGTAGTTTTGAGGAGTCAAGTATCGCTCCGTCGATCCGCGTCCGCCCCGACAATTCTTTCATGGAATGTGAGGCGTCAAGGTGTAGTTTCTGTTCGATCCCGATCTGCGCCGAAAGCGAGAGAGCGGACCCACGCTCGATGCGGTGTGAGGAAAGAGACTCTGACCAAGCCCGGGTCACCTGCATCAACAGATTATTGTGAGAAGCGATTTCAACACCCGGATCGCCGACGATCCGCGTTTGGGTCGCGGTCTCGGCACCCGATAGGCCGACGCTCGGTGCAGTCGCAACCCCGAACGATAGCAGACCGATCAGCGATCGGACCAAACTGGGATTGAGAGAACTTTCGAAGAGGATCGACGACAGTCCACCGTTCTCGACGACTGAAATCCCGAACGCGATATCCTCGACTCCCTCAAACGCGACGAGTGCCGGAGCATCGTCGAGACCGCTGAGCGAGATCGTTCCGTCGGCAGCGGCGATCCGATCGTCCTCGATCGGCAGATCACAGTACGCGATGTCGATATCTGCATCCGAAAGGACCGTCGTAACGGTACTCGTGTCGGGAGTGTCTATCACCTCCCACGAGCCGATTCCGCCCGGCACCTCCGGATCGGAGAGCGCGCGACGGAGACCCTCCGCACGTTCCGCGGAATCGGTCAAGGCGACGACTCGGATTTCTCCGCGCGCCGTCGTCGATCTGGTGAATCGGTTCTCGTAGCCGTCCGGAATTAGAAGCGCCGTTCCCGAGGGAACCTGAGTCTCGTCCGGGGTCGGAAGCCCCTCGGAGACCGAACCATCTTCCCCGTGATTCATCCACGGCGATGTCGCGAGTGCGACCGGTGCGTCCACCGTCGGATCCGCCGATCCCCGAACGCGGACCGGAGCAAGCACGTGCGCGAGATGCGGGAGCAGTTCCGCGGCCTCGGGAACCGGCCGAAGCACCGCCTCGGTCGGCCACTCGGGCGTGTACGGTGCGACCGTCTCGGGATCGACCTCTAAGTACTCCATCAGCCGCTCGCTCATCGATCTGTCGGCCAGTTTCGGCGGGTAAAACGGGAGCTGCGGACCCACCTGTTTATACTCGTGTCGGTCGGATTTGACGTACCCCTCCGTCCGCACCAGCGTGTCGAGGAAGAACCACGTTCGGAGTAGCTCCTCGACGCGCTCTTCGAGCGCGCGACCTTCGGTCGGCAGCGACACGACGTAGCCGGTGTCGAGCCGGATCGCTGGCGCGTCACCGACGACAACACGGGCGCCGAGGTAGTACGCGAGCGTGGAGAGCCGGAACACGTCGGGATACGTGGGTCGCACGACTACCTCGACGCCGGTGTCGGGAGCGACGAGCGGATTCGGGATGTTGAGTTCGTCACCGACGCGGATCCGGGGGGGGTACCCCCGGAGCGTCGGCCACGAGCGCTCGGGGGTGAACTCCTTGATCGACGATCCGAGCACCGACACCGCCTCGGCGAGCGCGGTCGGGTCGTCCGGAACGGTGATCGTCGCTTCCGGCCGGGTATGTAGTGATCGCGCGCCGACCGTGACGGTGGTCGGGCGGTCGAAGGTCAGATCGACGGCCTCCGAATCGGTCATTCCCGTCGCGGAGATCGCAACGTCAGCGGCACGTATGAGCACCTTCACCACTCCGTTAACATCGAGGTAGTACGTTCCTCGAGGGAGGTCCATCGGATCGTCGAGCTGTGCGACGAACTCCCCGTCGGCGTCGCGAACCGTCACGGCAGCCTGTACGGGGATCGAGATCGATTCGGCTTCGAAGCTGACGGCTCGGTCGACGGGGACGTGGAACAGGTCAGGCAGCGCCGGCTGCGGCTGCGGCTCCCGGTCGAAGTAAAGCGGGAACTCCTCGCCCTCCAGCGCGTCGCGGATACATAGCGTCCGCCCGTCAGTCTCGAACCCGACCCGGTCGTCGATCGTATCGTCAGTCACGGTCTTCTGATACTTCTACAACAGATATGAGGCTGTCGGTCATTGCCGACATTCGTCGCTTCGAGCCCGATACAACCGGCTTCTACCGTATCGTGTTAACAGGAGTGACAGCAACTTTAACATCCAGTGTACATGACACACGGACATGGAGGAGACGGTCGAAACCGCTCTCGGTGCGGCGTTTCCGGGTCGACCCGTCGATCGAACGTTCGAGGTCGGGCCGTCGTGGAACGGCGCCAACGAGACGGTCGGCGTCGCGTTCGCCGACGGGGCGCACGCGTTCTGCAAGGTCGCCGTCGCGGGCGACGGGAGCCGGATCGCCCGCGAACTGGCCGTGCTTCGGTACCTCGACGCGGAGCGGTCGATTTCGGGTCCCGAGGTACTCGCCGGCGACCCGGACGCGTCGGTGCCGTACCTCGTCACCGCGCCGGCGCCGGGTCGCGAGCTGCTCGGCGTCTGGGAGGAGGCGGGGGAGGAACAGCGAGAGGCGCTCCTCCGGCGGGTCGGCGCGACGCTCGCGACCCTCCACGCGGAGCGGTTCGAGACTCACGGGGAGATCGTCGGCGGGAGCGATACGGGCGAAACCGGAGGGAGGAGCGAGAGCGCGCTCGCTCTCGACCCGGCCCCGTGGCCGGATGTGCTCCGCGCGACGATCGAGCGCACCCGCGAGATCGGCACCTCGGAACGGCTGGCGGACCACTACGACGCCGTATTCGACTGCGTCGAAGCGAATCGGGACCGACTCGGCGACGCGCCGGCCGCGCTGCTCCACGGCGACGTGGCGAAGCCGAACCTGTTCGTGGTCGACGCTAACTCCGACCCGGACGCCGGCCCCGACGGAATCGTCCCGATCGACTGGGAACTCGCGCACGTCGGCGATCCGGCCCGCGACCTCGTTCGCGCAGAAGACCAGCTTCTCAACGGGTTCGACAGTAGCGGACCGGAGCGATACGCGGAGGCCTTTTATAAAGGATATCGCGAGCGCGCCGGCGGGCTCCCGCCCGGATTCGCCGAGCGACGGCCGGTGTACGAGGTCGTCCGGATGCTCGGCCGCTCGGGCTTCATCGACCAGTGGGCGACGTACCTCGACGAGCCGATCGACCGGCTCGTCGACCGGGCAGACGCGGAACTGCGGGCGCGACTGGACGCGGTGTGAGTGGTTTAAAAGGGCGGCGTCATCGATCTTAGAAGTGTCCCGTCGTCGAATTTAAAAGCCACGTCACCGGTTCCACGCCGCCTCGTCGGGGTCGATCCGACGCTCGCCCGGCGCCAGCGCGTCAATCGCATCGAGGGCGGCTTCGGGGACCTCGGCGTCGACCGCGCGCAGGTTCTCGGTCACGTGGTCGCCGGTCGCCTTCGGAATCGGTGTGACACCGCGGGCGAGCGCCCACGCGAGCGCGAGGACCGCCGGCGAGAGCCCGTTGCGCTCGGCGACGCCCTTGAACTCGTCGTCGTCGAACAGGTCCCCGCGGGCCAGCGGCGAGTAGCCGACAAGTTGGTGGTCGAAGTCGGCTGCGAGCTCGCGGAGCTCCGGCTGTTGGAACCGGGGGTGACACTCCACCTGGTGGGCGGCGATCGGCGCGTCGAGGATCTCTGCGGCCTCCCGCAGCAGGGCCGGCGTGAAGTTCGAGACGCCGACGTGGTCGGTGAGTCCCTCCTCTCTGAGCGCGTCGAACGCCGGGAGCGTCGCGTCCGGGTCGTAGGCCCCCATCGGCCAGTGAACGTACAGCAGGTCGACGCGGTCGAGTCCCAGCCGCCCGAGGCTCTCTTGTGCGGTCTCGCGAACGTCCACTGGCGCAAGGTTGTCGGGGTGGATCTTCGTGGCCACGACCACGTCGTCGCGGTCCACGCCGGCCGCGGCGATCCCCTCGCCGACGGCGGTCTCGTTGTCGTACATCTGTGCGGTGTCGACGTGGCGGTACCCCGCCTCCAGGGCGGCGGTCACCGTGGCACGACACTCCGCGGGGTCGTCGAGTCCGGACGTACCGAGGCCGAGCGGCAGTTCGAGGGGCACCATGGGTCTCGGTACCATCCGGGAGACTAAAAGGGCGCGTTCATCGGAACCGGCTGCGGTGAAATCGGCTTCGAGGACGGCGTCGGCTCTCTCGAAGCGTTTTCACCGGGTTGGAAACCCCTCGACGTTATATGGCCTCTCGAGGCCCTATGGGCAGGTATGACCAACGGGATTCACGTCGAACTTGCCGTCTCAGCCTGTGCGGGCTGTCCCGTGGCCGCGCTCTCGTCGAGCACCGCGGTCGAAGAGTTCCGCATCGACGCAGACGACGCCCGAGTTGAGTTCGTCGCCCCCGATCCGCCCGAGGACCCGCCGGGCAGCCTCGATCTCGTCGAATTCGCCGGTGAGGCGCACGGTCGCTACGAGATTGCCTGCGAGCGCCCCGCGACCGACGGCGGCCTCGCAATCGACGCGCCGGAGGCCGAAACAGGCGCCCCCGCAGGTCCGTCTTCGCCACCGACCGTCGAGTCGTCTCCGCCTGCGACCACCGACGGCGTCTGCGACAACTGTTCGTGCGGCGGGCTCCCGTCAGCGTTCGCGAACTTCCCGGTCTCGCCGCGCCGGACCGAGATGGAGAACGGCGAGCTGCTCGTCTCGTTTGTGCTGACGGGCCACGAGGAGCTGCAGGCCATCGTCGACGAGTGCGAGGCCGCCGGCCTCGGCGTAGAGCTGCGCCGGCTGTGCGTCGATCGCGGGGACCGGAGCGCGACGGATGACTCCTGTCGCGACGTCGTCCCCGTCGACCTCGCCAGCGTGACCGACCGACAGGCGGAGATCGCGACCGTCGCGGCCAAAAAGGGATATTTCAACGGTGACGGCGCCTCCGCCGGGGAGATTGCCGCGGACCTCGACCTCGCGAAGTCCACGGTCTCGGAACACCTCCGGACCGTGACGGACACGCTCTTCTCGCAGGCGTTCGGGGACGGTATTTAAACCACCGAACAGTTCGCCGCCAGGTATCCGAGGGGTTCGACCGTAGTGATCAGTAGCGGGGTCGAACGCATGGGTTCGGCTCCGGTCACCAATGACTCAGTGGACACAGCTCGGACCGCGGGAACGCGAGCTCCTCGCCGTCCTGCGGCGTACCGACGCCCCCCTCACGGCCCGCGACCTGCTCGACGCGGTCGGTAGCCGCGGCGACGAGCTGGTTCGCGTCCGCGTCGACGCCTCGCTCGACGGGAGCGACGCCGTCAACGAGCGACTCGCGGAGCTGGAGTCCGGCGAGGTCGATCCGAAGTCGGCTGGAGGACGCGGCGGCTCGCCTTCCGATCCGTCGACTCCGTTCTGACCCGCAGTCCCGGTCGAACATGTTCCCGCCAACGACCATGCGAGGACCGTTCGTACACCCGAATCGATGACAGCAACCGACACCGTCCTCGACGTGCGCGACCGAGACGATTCGCCGTTCCCGGTCATCAGCGACGCGCTCGACGACCTCGGCCCCGACGAGTCCCTCCGTCTCGGCAACAGCTTCGAGCCGGAGCCGCTCTACGACGTGTTGGCCGATCGGGGATTCGATCACGAGACCGAGCGCGTCGACGACGACGAGTGGCACGTCACGATCGAACGGGAGTGAACACGAGCAGGCGCGAACGGGTGCGACCGAGCGCAACCGCGCGCCGCCCTTTTTATACACCGAGCCGAACAGTTCGGGGAACCGCCTCGTAATCCGGGAATTCTCGCCGAAGGTATTCCCCCTACTCCCCTACGCCGAGTTGCATGACCCGACGCACACTCGACCGGCGAACGTTCGTTCAGACGACCGTCGCGGTCGGCGCCACTGTCGCACTGGCTGGCTGTGGCGGCAGCAGCGGTAGCGGTGACGGTAGCGATGGGAGCAGCGACGGAAGCGACGGCACAGACGGAGGGAGTGACGGCTCCGACGGCGGCAGCGGCGGGGTCGAGACCCTCTCCGAGGAGCCGAACGACGACGGGTTCTTCGACAACGTCAGCAACTACGACGGCACCGTCGACATGCGGGACGCCGACGAAGTGACCGTCAACGTCGGTGCCGCGGACGGGCTCTCCTTCGGGCCGGCCGCAGTAGCGGTCTCGTCCGGCACGACCGTCGTCTGGGAGTGGACCGGGCAGGGCGGCGACCACAACGTGTCGGCCACTGACGGCGAGTTCGAAAGCGACACCGCCGGCGAGGAGGGCCACACCTTCGAGCACACCTTCGAGGAGGCCGGCACCGACACCTACGTCTGCACCCCGCACGAGGCGGTCGGGATGAAGGGTGCCGTCTACGTGGAGTGACGCCTCCCGCGCAGACACGCACAGACGCACAGACGACACCCGAGCACACACGAACTGCACGCCGATGACGACTCCCGACCCCACCCACTGATCACCAATGCCACAGGCACGCCTACTGGTCGATTTGCCCGACGGACCGTGGATAGCCGACGTGTCGCGCGACTTCCCGGACGCCGGGTTCCGCGTGCTCACCGCAGTACCGGACGAGAGCGCCGGTTTCGCGCTCATCAGACTGGCTGCCCGCGACGTCGACGACGTGCTCGCGGCGATGCGGGATCACGAGGCGCTCGCGAAGGTGTCGGTGATGGCGGGAGGCGAGGGGGTCGCGACCGTTCGGATCGAGACGAACGCCCCGCTGCTTCTGGTCGCCGCGAAGCGCTCGGGGCTCCCGATCGAGAT
>Ga0306873_100601_pt1 | contig 13042 bp, 7 predicted proteins | sample AntCluMetagen312_FD_190423 | JGI IMG/M metagenome (GOLD analysis project Ga0306873, IMG submission 190423) | Saline lake microbial communities from Club lake, Antarctica - Metagenome #312 (v2) (version 2) | ecosystem: Environmental > Aquatic > Non-marine Saline and Alkaline > Saline | place...
CGACGAGTGCTCGGCGTAGAGCCTGCAACTGCTTCAACCTCACGAGAGTTCGTCTGAAACTCGCACACTCAGACTGGAAGGACCGCGGGACGTGCGCGCTTCAACCTCACGAGAGTTCGTCTGAAACTGCAGTCTATCGCCGACAAGGGCTGGCCCCTGACTTCAACCTCACGAGAGTTCGTCTGAAACAGGAACGCATCACTCATCTGAGTCCTCTTGGAGGCCACTTCAACCTCACGAGAGTTCGTCTGAAACCGGCCTCGATGAGCCGATCGGCGACTGTCGTCCCCAACTTCAACCTCACGAGAGTTCGTCTGAAACGCGAAGCCCTACCGCAACTTCGAGATGCGCGGCGGACTTCAACCTCACGAGAGTTCGTCTGAAACGATTGCTTAGTTGGATTGGCAATATATGTGGACACTTCAACCTCACGAGAGTTCGTCTGAAACGCCGTTATCGTTACCGTTGGGTGTGTGAGAGTTCAACTTCAACCTCACGAGAGTTCGTCTGAAACTACGCCAACTACTACGTGTTGGACGAATCCTTCAAACTTCAACCTCACGAGAGTTCGTCTGAAACTAGCTGGTGGCTCTTCGTCATCCCGACGCTGGTAGTACTTCAACCTCACGAGAGTTCGTCTGAAACTTCAGATGATCATCCCGGTCTGTCATCGAAGAGGCACTTCAACCTCACGAGAGTTCGTCTGAAACAGTAACAAGCCCGAAGCTATAGGAAATAAAACACCTCAAACTTCAACCTCACGAGAGTTCGTCTGAAACCGGCTCTCTCATTGGGAGTGGCGGCTCGACGAGCTGACTTCAACCTCACGAGAGTTCGTCTGAAACAATGTCTGGTGATGACGAGACTGTCATCGTGATGACACTTCAACCTCACGAGAGTTCGTCTGAAACTCGCCACCGGTTTCGCCGCGTTTGCCCATGTCATCACTTCAACCTCACGAGAGTTCGTCTGAAACCGTAAGATCGGCTATCATTAGCACGCCCCCAGTGGAAACTTCAACCTCACGAGAGTTCGTCTGAAACAAAAGATCCAGAACCCCCTCGAACCGATTCTCGGTACTTCAACCTCACGAGAGTTCGTCTGAAACAAATGAATAACAGATGGCTGAAGTCGAAGAGAGAGACTTCAACCTCACGAGAGTTCGTCTGAAACACGGTTCCCCGGTGCGCCGTCCGTAACCACGATCATACTTCAACCTCACGAGAGTTCGTCTGAAACCCGTCGACCACCAGAGGGGCTGTACACTGAGAGTCACTTCAACCTCACGAGAGTTCGTCTGAAACAGCTAATCGCAAGACGGCTCTACAGTTGTCTTCGATAACTTCAACCTCACGAGAGTTCGTCTGAAACATGAAGTCAGCGCCTTGTTCGGTCTTCACCGTGTACACTTCAACCTCACGAGAGTTCGTCTGAAACTATAAGCTTATAGGACAATATACATACGTAAGGAGAACTTCAACCTCACGAGAGTTCGTCTGAAACAAGGACACTGCCCCATCCGCGAACCTACGGACAAGTACTTCAACCTCACGAGAGTTCGTCTGAAACAATCATTTCTTCCATGTAGTATTCCATAGTGTTTGACTTCAACCTCACGAGAGTTCGTCTGAAACTGGCGGCGTTTGATGTAGGAGTGGTTGATGGTAGACTTCAACCTCACGAGAGTTCGTCTGAAACACGGCGTGATGTCCGCGTCGAGCTGGTCGTCGAGACTTCAACCTCACGAGAGTTCGTCTGAAACTAACGGTTCTATAGCAAAACCGTTACACGGTACATCACTTCAACCTCACGAGAGTTCGTCTGAAACTCGTTCACAGGACCGTAGACGGCTATCAGCAGGCTACTTCAACCTCACGAGAGTTCGTCTGAAACTACTCGTCTTCGACTTCGAGGACGGCCACTGTGACCGTTTTGCCCGCACTTCAACCTCACGAGAGTTCGTCTGAAACCACCAACGAGGGGATCTACGAGGGGCAGTTCGAACTTCAACCTCACGAGAGTTCGTCTGAAACTGTCGCCCATGACTGCTGATTTCATCCTTGAGGAAGCCAAGACTTCAACCTCACGAGAGTTCGTCTGAAACTCGACCGTTTCGCCGCATCCTGTATAGCCACAGACACTTCAACCTCACGAGAGTTCGTCTGAAACTATGGAGCGAGACGGGCCGCTGACTGATCGCAAGACTTCAACCTCACGAGAGTTCGTCTGAAACCCGCCAACGAGCCGGAAGCGTCCGAGCCACCAGCTCAAACTTCAACCTCACGAGAGTTCGTCTGAAACGGCTGACGGTCTGACTGGCAACTCAGAATCGTTGACTTCAACCTCACGAGAGTTCGTCTGAAACTACGCCTACCTCCCTGCCGGTCACTGGTCGGTACTCACTTCAACCTCACGAGAGTTCGTCTGAAACCAGCGCGAGGCGACAGAGCGGGCCAACCACTACGCCACTTCAACCTCACGAGAGTTCGTCTGAAACGATCTCGTCCCACGGGTTTGAGTGGTCGCTTTCGAACTTCAACCTCACGAGAGTTCGTCTGAAACCGTCCTTAACGAGCTTCTGAGCCGTTGGGACTACGAACTTCAACCTCACGAGAGTTCGTCTGAAACTAGTCGTCGCCCATCGCGTAGATCGCCTGATAAACACTTCAACCTCACGAGAGTTCGTCTGAAACCGACCGGCTGGCTCCGCGTGACATCCCGCACTCGCTACTTCAACCTCACGAGAGTTCGTCTGAAACCGGGGGATCGACGCCGCACAGAGTTGAGCGAGTCCCTACTTCAACCTCACGAGAGTTCGTCTGAAACGATCGGCAATCCGTTCGGTGGCGACGTGCCGCCGCAACTTCAACCTCACGAGAGTTCGTCTGAAACTCTCGGCCCAGTCCTTCGTCGGGATACCTTCGTCTCACTTCAACCTCACGAGAGTTCGTCTGAAACGTGGTGGGCGTACTCGCAACGGTGTGGGTCATGGAACTTCAACCTCACGAGAGTTCGTCTGAAACGAGACGATGCGCTCTCGGCCCACGCCGCTTGCCATACTTCAACCTCACGAGAGTTCGTCTGAAACCAAATTACGATGGAGGGCAACGGCATCGGTTCGGGAACTTCAACCTCACGAGAGTTCGTCTGAAACGAATCAACAGGCGTTCGACGTAGCCGGGGAATCCGTACTTCAACCTCACGAGAGTTCGTCTGAAACTGTTGTTCGCCTTCTCGATCCTCTCGGCCGACGAGGGACTTCAACCTCACGAGAGTTCGTCTGAAACTCGTGACGCTTTGGCCCCAGTCATGAGCTTAGAACTTCAACCTCACGAGAGTTCGTCTGAAACTACCAGCGTCGTCAGCGGTCGGGTGGTCCCACGCTCACTTCAACCTCACGAGAGTTCGTCTGAAACGGTTTACGACCCGATTGGAGAGTTCAAGTGAGCCTACTTCAACCTCACGAGAGTTCGTCTGAAACTCTCTCTAATTGGACGGTATACCCGTTTGCTCCACTTCAACCTCACGAGAGTTCGTCTGAAACTGCCATAATGCAGACCATAATCGACGCCGTTGTATGGACTTCAACCTCACGAGAGTTCGTCTGAAACTGCCGTCGCCGATGCCGATGGTCCAGTACGACCAAACTTCAACCTCACGAGAGTTCGTCTGAAACACCAGATGAGTCGCTGTCTCCACCATCATCGTTTACTTCAACCTCACGAGAGTTCGTCTGAAACAGTCCGGAATAAAGTCCAAGAGGCTGTCCTTCTTGACTTCAACCTCACGAGAGTTCGTCTGAAACGTCCCGTTAACCTCAACTGCGAGTGCGGAGCCTGAACTTCAACCTCACGAGAGTTCGTCTGAAACCGTCGACTTCGCCGATCCCGAGCTGCCCCTCGGCACTTCAACCTCACGAGAGTTCGTCTGAAACCGTATTCGGGAACTCGACGAACAGCAGTCGGTTGTAACTTCAACCTCACGAGAGTTCGTCTGAAACTGTGTCGGTGTCGCTCTCGGCCATCACGTACGGGATACTTCAACCTCACGAGAGTTCGTCTGAAACGCGATGTCTTTGACTTCGGTGTCTTCGAAGAGGGTCACTTCAACCTCACGAGAGTTCGTCTGAAACGTGAGAACCCCCTCGGCCACCACGGCGACAGTGAACTTCAACCTCACGAGAGTTCGTCTGAAACGCCGAGTTGTACGGCTTCACGTACTCGGTGGTCCACTTCAACCTCACGAGAGTTCGTCTGAAACAAGATCGCCCGAGTCGCCCATCGACAGCACGTCTTCACTTCAACCTCACGAGAGTTCGTCTGAAACTCGTCGCGGTTCTCCAGGAGGTCGGTCCAACTGTCACTTCAACCTCACGAGAGTTCGTCTGAAACAGGCATTTTCATGTACTCTGGTGTCCCAGAAGTCACTTCAACCTCACGAGAGTTCGTCTGAAACCAAACAAGCAGCCATCAAAGGAACATTACCTTACCTACTTCAACCTCACGAGAGTTCGTCTGAAACCGCCGTCGGTGCCGATGGCGTCCCTCGCCGTCTGGACTTCAACCTCACGAGAGTTCGTCTGAAACAAGACAGCTTAGACGACGACGAGATCGAGGAGTTTACTTCAACCTCACGAGAGTTCGTCTGAAACTCGTCGTAGGCGATCGATCCCTCTGGCATGTCGGTTGACTTCAACCTCACGAGAGTTCGTCTGAAACCCGTTCTCGACGCCCTGGAGGGTGCCGCCGCCGACTTCAACCTCACGAGAGTTCGTCTGAAACCCCACGGAGTCCCACACAATAACGAAACCAACGCAGAACTTCAACCTCACGAGAGTTCGTCTGAAACCAGTCCGCGGCTGCCGAGTTCGGTGTCTTCAATATACTTCAACCTCACGAGAGTTCGTCTGAAACCGACCGCTATCGCGGCCGCCGAGCTCGATGGAACCACTTCAACCTCACGAGAGTTCGTCTGAAACCGTTGTCCACGATAACGGCAACGGACTCAGTGCCTCCACTTCAACCTCACGAGAGTTCGTCTGAAACTCGGATACCGACTACAAACAGGTTCGCAGCCTGCTGACTTCAACCTCACGAGAGTTCGTCTGAAACCAAAGGACGGTATCATTCCGTTCTGCAACCACTGCACTTCAACCTCACGAGAGTTCGTCTGAAACATATTCGCAACAGCGACTATCCAACCGACTGTTTCACTTCAACCTCACGAGAGTTCGTCTGAAACTCAAAGCAGCTAATGACCAAGTGCTCACAACTGTTACTTCAACCTCACGAGAGTTCGTCTGAAACTGACCGTGATGGCTCGTCTCGTTGTGGAACTCCTGACTTCAACCTCACGAGAGTTCGTCTGAAACCTTCAGTTCGAGCGTGTCCGACCCGCTCAGGTCGAGAACTTCAACCTCACGAGAGTTCGTCTGAAACGCCTTCCATGATCTCTCCTTTCGTCTTCAGGTGTTCACTTCAACCTCACGAGAGTTCGTCTGAAACTCGTCGAGCTCGCCCTGGTGGGCGTCGAGCCAGGGCTCACTTCAACCTCACGAGAGTTCGTCTGAAACCGGCCGCGATAGCGGTCGCACCGAAGATCGTACCACTTCAACCTCACGAGAGTTCGTCTGAAACGTGAGCGCAAGCAGCGAGCCTCGATCACCAAGCGTGCACTTCAACCTCACGAGAGTTCGTCTGAAACCTCCATCGACGGTGCTGCTAGACTCACGCACACGCGACTTCAACCTCACGAGAGTTCGTCTGAAACTCGGCCCGAGTTTCCAGAGCGTCTCCCGCGACCGCCAACTTCAACCTCACGAGAGTTCGTCTGAAACATCACAACTGGTCGGGTGTGTTGGTTAAGACCTCACTTCAACCTCACGAGAGTTCGTCTGAAACGAGAATCGTCTTCGCGCCCGGCGTCGACGCCCAGAGAACTTCAACCTCACGAGAGTTCGTCTGAAACTCGTTCACAGGACCGTAGACGGCTATCAGCAGGCCACTTCAACCTCACGAGAGTTCGTCTGAAACGATCCGGAAGACGCCAGCGAAGACGAACGCGATCACTTCAACCTCACGAGAGTTCGTCTGAAACTATGTCTGTGTGATATTCTGGTTTGGTTTGAGTTCACTTCAACCTCACGAGAGTTCGTCTGAAACTGTCTCGGGATCGATGTAGTTCTGCCGCGGCCCGGACTTCAACCTCACGAGAGTTCGTCTGAAACAGCACTGACGACACGACCTCGACGACTGTCGACGACTTCAACCTCACGAGAGTTCGTCTGAAACTTCTGCGTCTCTGTGAGCTCGACCCGGCTGTCGACACTTCAACCTCACGAGAGTTCGTCTGAAACAACTGCCTCTCTGCGGGTAGTTTACACACCACCTCACTTCAACCTCACGAGAGTTCGTCTGAAACGAGGTCCGTCAGACGCTCGATCTCGGCGTCGTCGCACTTCAACCTCACGAGAGTTCGTCTGAAACCAGGGAGTCGACAGCAACCGCTGCCGTCACTGCACTTCAACCTCACGAGAGTTCGTCTGAAACTATTATCGCGGTCGTCGCGATCGGCCTCTACGTGGTACTTCAACCTCACGAGAGTTCGTCTGAAACCCCGCGACCTCGGTGGCGAGCATGATCTCCTCGGGCCACTTCAACCTCACGAGAGTTCGTCTGAAACGGCAATACCAATACCCGCGTATCGCAACGTGTGCGACTTCAACCTCACGAGAGTTCGTCTGAAACCTCGACGAGGCCAGTGAGGAAGACCTCGAATCGCTCACTTCAACCTCACGAGAGTTCGTCTGAAACCAACCCGCCGAGTGTCTCCGACGGAGCTGGGGAACTTCAACCTCACGAGAGTTCGTCTGAAACAATGTCGAACCAGATCGAAGCCGACGAGATGTGCAACACTTCAACCTCACGAGAGTTCGTCTGAAACCGGCGAGGGTAGTCTACTATCACAGCTGTGGATAATACTTCAACCTCACGAGAGTTCGTCTGAAACGATCACGAAACACGCCAGCTCGTCGACCATCTTCAACTTCAACCTCACGAGAGTTCGTCTGAAACTCCATCGCCTCGGCGGCGTCGAGGCCGGCGCTGGCGAACTTCAACCTCACGAGAGTTCGTCTGAAACACCTGCAGTCTATCGCCGACAAGGGCTGGCCCCTGACTTCAACCTCACGAGAGTTCGTCTGAAACGACGGTCGGGGATGGGACGACGAGACGATCGACGAACTTCAACCTCACGAGAGTTCGTCTGAAACGGACACAACCGACTCGGATGGAGACCACTGATGTCAGACTTCAACCTCACGAGAGTTCGTCTGAAACGAGTTCGACAACGTCGACTTCGTCATCGGCCAAGCACTTCAACCTCACGAGAGTTCGTCTGAAACTCAGTCGTGGATGTGGGAGTAAGTCTCCACCCCCACTTCAACCTCACGAGAGTTCGTCTGAAACGATCGGGAGTCGGACACGTCGTACGTCGGGGACCCGACTTCAACCTCACGAGAGTTCGTCTGAAACTCGATGATCGTCTCCATGACGTTGCCTATCTCGATACTTCAACCTCACGAGAGTTCGTCTGAAACCGACGGCCACTCTCGCACCCCGAGCCTCAACCACCGACTTCAACCTCACGAGAGTTCGTCTGAAACTCGGAGTCGATATGCGTCCCGCTCGCGGCCATACTACTTCAACCTCACGAGAGTTCGTCTGAAACGGGTGCGAAGCCAGCCAACGAGCTGCTGTTCATCCCACTTCAACCTCACGAGAGTTCGTCTGAAACGCACGCGCAAGCCCACCAACAGGTCGTCGCCGTGACTTCAACCTCACGAGAGTTCGTCTGAAACGATCACGGCGTCCGTATAGCTCCCCTCGACCGCCTACTTCAACCTCACGAGAGTTCGTCTGAAACCGTAGCGCTCTTGCTCCGGTGCGATTGTCTCTTCAGTACTTCAACCTCACGAGAGTTCGTCTGAAACCCGTCAAAGCCGCTGGCAGGCTTGTCACGGCGTTTTTCACTTCAACCTCACGAGAGTTCGTCTGAAACGAGTGACGACTGAGGACGCCCTCGCGAATGTCTTCGAACTTCAACCTCACGAGAGTTCGTCTGAAACACGTACACGAGCCCCCACAGGTCGGCCGATTGGAAACTTCAACCTCACGAGAGTTCGTCTGAAACAAGGCCGGTGGCGGTTCTCAAGATTCCAGTTTCGAACTTCAACCTCACGAGAGTTCGTCTGAAACAGCGGGGCTCGGTGCTGGGTGTGGCTCACACTAAACTTCAACCTCACGAGAGTTCGTCTGAAACGGCTGTATTGCGTTCATCGTAGGGCCACCGGGAAGCGACTTCAACCTCACGAGAGTTCGTCTGAAACTACTCTGGCGGCGCGCTGTTCTGCTACCCGTTCAAAACTTCAACCTCACGAGAGTTCGTCTGAAACGCTCGAAGACGAACTCGGCGATCTCGATCTAGATCCCACTTCAACCTCACGAGAGTTCGTCTGAAACAACCACATTGCCGATCTAGTCCACGACGCCGTTAAGACTTCAACCTCACGAGAGTTCGTCTGAAACGGACTGGTGGACGACAGACAAACGCTCGATCTACTACTTCAACCTCACGAGAGTTCGTCTGAAACGATCTCGTTGCGGACCAGTTCCGCGTCATCATCGGCACTTCAACCTCACGAGAGTTCGTCTGAAACTACTACGCCCGTGAAGCCCTGTCGCTGCCGAAGTCACTTCAACCTCACGAGAGTTCGTCTGAAACGTGCTACGAGTCGGTCGTCGGCGTCCAGTGTGGACTTCAACCTCACGAGAGTTCGTCTGAAACGCTGCCGACGCTGCTGGAGAGGCAGCAACAGTAGAGACTTCAACCTCACGAGAGTTCGTCTGAAACCGTCGTCGCGGTTCTCCAGGAGGTCGGTCCAACTGTCACTTCAACCTCACGAGAGTTCGTCTGAAACCCCCGACCGTCGCGGAACGCCTCGCGCGGCGTGTCACTTCAACCTCACGAGAGTTCGTCTGAAACTTTTTGCGACACATCCAACCGGTCGAGCATCGCACTTCAACCTCACGAGAGTTCGTCTGAAACTGGATCTGATGGAACCCGGGACGGACGACCCGCGGACTTCAACCTCACGAGAGTTCGTCTGAAACTCCGCCTCGGAGATCTGTGGAGGTCCGGACTGTAACACTTCAACCTCACGAGAGTTCGTCTGAAACCGAACAGGCGCTTACCCTCGGAGTCGTCCCGGATCTACTTCAACCTCACGAGAGTTCGTCTGAAACTCGAGGACTCCAGCTCGACACAGGGTTATCTCGCCTACTTCAACCTCACGAGAGTTCGTCTGAAACTCGTCCTCCTCACCGTCGAGGAGTCCGACCTCTTTCTACTTCAACCTCACGAGAGTTCGTCTGAAACGAACCCGTTTATCCTCCCCTCGACTAAGCGGAAACTACTTCAACCTCACGAGAGTTCGTCTGAAACGAGGCCAGCCCTTCGTTCGAGACGCGGTCGTAGGCACTTCAACCTCACGAGAGTTCGTCTGAAACCCTCCGATAGACGCCTCCTCGTCGTTCTCGACCGCACTTCAACCTCACGAGAGTTCGTCTGAAACGGGCGTCCACCGAACCCTCCGTTTCCGTGGGGGCTACTTCAACCTCACGAGAGTTCGTCTGAAACCGCTGAACGCGGTCTACTCCTCCCCCGTGGCTACCGTACTTCAACCTCACGAGAGTTCGTCTGAAACCCACTTGGGAGTTTACGACGTGACGGACGTTGTGACTTCAACCTCACGAGAGTTCGTCTGAAACCGGATCGCCAAATGTTCGAGAGTATGGCGGCCGTACTTCAACCTCACGAGAGTTCGTCTGAAACGCTTCGCTTCGACGGATGGCGACTCTCATCATTCAACTTCAACCTCACGAGAGTTCGTCTGAAACTGTCGGCTCTAACGGCTCCGTGTCGTCCAGTAGGTCACTTCAACCTCACGAGAGTTCGTCTGAAACCTGTATTGCGTTCATCGTAGGGCCACCGGGAAGCGACTTCAACCTCACGAGAGTTCGTCTGAAACTCGCCGAGGCAGTCAACGACAAGAGCGGAGATGACACTTCAACCTCACGAGAGTTCGTCTGAAACTCTACGGAACTAACTGGGCGCGGATCGGACAGCGTACTTCAACCTCACGAGAGTTCGTCTGAAACCTTCGATGGCGTCGGCGTCGCCAGCATGGTCGACGACACTTCAACCTCACGAGAGTTCGTCTGAAACTACGACATCACCGAGCGGCAAGTCGACGAAGATGACACTTCAACCTCACGAGAGTTCGTCTGAAACCGTCCTCGACCTCGTCGACGACACGACACACTACGGACTTCAACCTCACGAGAGTTCGTCTGAAACGCTTCGAGCCCTGGACGCGATCACCGGCGCAGTTCTCACTTCAACCTCACGAGAGTTCGTCTGAAACCAGAGTTTGAGCCGGTGATCGAGTCCCACGTCGAACTTCAACCTCACGAGAGTTCGTCTGAAACGTGTCCGATGACTGAGTCGACTTCCCTCGTCGGTCCACTTCAACCTCACGAGAGTTCGTCTGAAACAATCCATCATCAGGGTCAGAGTCAGCGAGCCCTGTTGACTTCAACCTCACGAGAGTTCGTCTGAAACACGTTTAAGTGACACTGGTGAGACTGTCGTCTCAAAACTTCAACCTCACGAGAGTTCGTCTGAAACACATAGCCGTTCTCAACACCGTACTTCTCCTCACACTTCAACCTCACGAGAGTTCGTCTGAAACGATGGGTCAGTTTCGTGAGGAGAAGTACGGTGTTGAACTTCAACCTCACGAGAGTTCGTCTGAAACGCTTCGAGCCCTGGACGCGATCACCGGCGCAGTTCTCACTTCAACCTCACGAGAGTTCGTCTGAAACCTCTGGTCCACTGGCCGCCAACGCTGGCGTCCATCACTTCAACCTCACGAGAGTTCGTCTGAAACGCTATCCGGCGTGCTCTCGATCGGGCTCTCGACGACTTCAACCTCACGAGAGTTCGTCTGAAACACCGTCTTTTTCGAGCCCGACGAGTTGCCAGTCAACTTCAACCTCACGAGAGTTCGTCTGAAACCTCTGGTCCACTGGCCGCCAACGCTGGCGTCCATCACTTCAACCTCACGAGAGTTCGTCTGAAACGCGATCTCTCCTCGATCGGCGATCGCGTTTCAGACACTTCAACCTCACGAGAGTTCGTCTGAAACCGTCCTCAACTCCGTGCTTCTCCGAGCAACTGCTCGGAACTTCAACCTCACGAGAGTTCGTCTGAAACACCGCGGGCGCCAACCGCGGTCGCAATCACGGGCGACTTCAACCTCACGAGAGTTCGTCTGAAACGTGTCTACGCCGCCGCCTGTGTTGTCGCAGGGGATACTTCAACCTCACGAGAGTTCGTCTGAAACTTTCGAGTCAACTTGATAATTCTATCACAAATGTTACTTCAACCTCACGAGAGTTCGTCTGAAACTAGTGGGGTGTCTGCATGAGCGCCAAATGGGGAACTTCAACCTCACGAGAGTTCGTCTGAAACCCTCTCGGTCTAGATCGGTTGGGATATTCAGAGCTTACTTCAACCTCACGAGAGTTCGTCTGAAACATGACGACGAAGTCACCGTAGAGGAGTTGGACCAACTTCAACCTCACGAGAGTTCGTCTGAAACCATAGCATCCACCCCAGCGCCGCCTGTCCCGACGTGAACTTCAACCTCACGAGAGTTCGTCTGAAACCGTTGTCAACGCCGTACTTCTCCGAGCAACCTGCTCGGAACTTCAACCTCACGAGAGTTCGTCTGAAACGCATGGCCGCCAGCGTTGCCGGTTGGTGGCCCAGAACTTCAACCTCACGAGAGTTCGTCTGAAACGCGGTTCTCATCGATGTTGCGGTGATCGAGATCTAACTTCAACCTCACGAGAGTTCGTCTGAAACTCAAAGGGATACCCTCGGGGTGCAACCTTACGGTGTACTTCAACCTCACGAGAGTTCGTCTGAAACCGAGTTCGACAACGTCGACTTCGTCATCGGCCAAGCACTTCAACCTCACGAGAGTTCGTCTGAAACTCGTTTGCCTGCCGCGTGATCTGCGTCTTGTGTTTCACTTCAACCTCACGAGAGTTCGTCTGAAACCGGCGGCAGAGCCGCCGGTCGGGTCAGGGGCAAGCCCACTTCAACCTCACGAGAGTTCGTCTGAAACCAGGCGGCTCATACGCTAAGCCACCCCTAACGGCGACTTCAACCTCACGAGAGTTCGTCTGAAACTCGAGGCGTCGAACCGATGGAAGCCAGCCTATCAGACTTCAACCTCACGAGAGTTCGTCTGAAACAGGTGTTCGATCTCGACGACGACGACTGCCCGATCACTTCAACCTCACGAGAGTTCGTCTGAAACGCCTCGGCTGACCTCGAAACCAACATCACGAACGTTACTTCAACCTCACGAGAGTTCGTCTGAAACACGTGATCGTGTAAGTTCCTGCCCTCGTCAGGGAGCACTTCAACCTCACGAGAGTTCGTCTGAAACGCACGAGCTGGGCCAAGCCACAGGGCGGGCTCGACCATACTTCAACCTCACGAGAGTTCGTCTGAAACCGCCCGGCGAGGATACCGTCCTCACCGTTCTCCCGACTTCAACCTCACGAGAGTTCGTCTGAAACACTCTATTGACGATACTACTGCCTCCATGGTCATCACTTCAACCTCACGAGAGTTCGTCTGAAACGTTGAGTCGGATCTTGCACTCATAGACGAGCGCACTTCAACCTCACGAGAGTTCGTCTGAAACGAGTGGCGGTTCCATCCCACGACCCTGCTGTTATAACTTCAACCTCACGAGAGTTCGTCTGAAACTGCCTACAGCCCACCGACGACGGTGGGTTTGTTGAACTTCAACCTCACGAGAGTTCGTCTGAAACCATGCCCGAAATACGGGTCACAAGCTCTCTACCGGACGGCTATACTAAAGCACTTCCGTCGACCCCCAATC
>Ga0306873_100628_pt1 | contig 12536 bp, 14 predicted proteins | sample AntCluMetagen312_FD_190423 | JGI IMG/M metagenome (GOLD analysis project Ga0306873, IMG submission 190423) | Saline lake microbial communities from Club lake, Antarctica - Metagenome #312 (v2) (version 2) | ecosystem: Environmental > Aquatic > Non-marine Saline and Alkaline > Saline | place...
ATATATGAACTAAGGAAGAGCCCTCCCTTAATCCACGGTCGAAATTCAATCATAGTGTTGGGGTTCTAATCATCGACGATTTGTGTGACTTGCTATTGTTAATAGCGTGTTACTGTAAGTCAGGAGGACAGCCGCGGACCCGTCGAACGGCTCCACGTAGACGTGGTGGTCGGGGATCTGTTCGACGATCCAGTCGGTCAAGAGGGTCTTGCCGCCGGGGTAGGGGAACGCACTGAGAGTCATCGTCATCGCGTGGAGCGCTGGCCGATGACCTCGATGGTGCCGTTCTCAACTGAGCTTGCAAGGTCGCGGTGGGTGTGTTTCTCGCCGTTGTCGAAGGCGACGTACGTGTCCGTGAAAGCGACGGCTTGGTAGGTTGCTTTGTCCCACTTCGACCGCACGAGCGTGTTCTTCTCGATCCCGTGGTCATCCGCGTAGCGGCTGAGGTCTTTTCCTTCGATGTAGGCTGGAACGCTCATACCTACACCGTATATCCCTACCTACTAAAACTTTGTCCCACTATGTTGGGACAGAGTTAGCAATAGGTGGGGCGAATCTTTTTATCGGTTGGGATGTTGCACCACTATATGGGGACACCGCAACAGTCACGAACAAGAGTGAGCACTGGAATCCTCTCCGACGGCGAGCGTGCGTTCTTCAAAGGCGAGAAGGAAGTCAAGGACGACGACGGCTATCAGCGGAACGCTCGCTATCGGGCACGGCAGCGCATGGACCAGATCGAAGAAGACCTGGACGTCCTTCGAGAGGCCGGTCAGGAAGACCTCGTGGAGGAGTTCGTCAACCGCTTCGGTCGAGTCGAACGGCTGGAGCGCGAGGTCGAAGAACTCCGCGCGAAGCTGGACGAAGACGATGGTCAGTAATCAGTTACGTTCTGCGCGAGGCGACACAAATGACGACAACTTACCGAAAGGAACGCCGAGATTCTTTCACAGAATTAGCGTGTGCAACAGTCACCGGCTTTCTCGCGTGCTGATAGTGATAGTGATAGTGACGGTGACGGGGTGAAAGACATGGTGTTCGGTGGGGTTATCGGCGGGATGCTCGGTGGTGCCGGTGGATATGCAGCAGGAGGGAGAACCAGTGGTGACACAGCAGGCGATCAGAACCCGGAATCGGAGTAAAGAACCGTTTCGTTAGTCGTCCGCTTTGAAGTTGTGGACGACCTGTAAGTGATCGGTGACGGTTGCAGTCGGTTCGATTGCGTTCTCAATCAGTTCTGACGATTTGTACGCGTCCGGGGCTTCGTCGAGCGGGTATGCGCCAGCGTAGACGCCAGCAGATTCCATCCCGTCACGGAACGCGTCTTCATCAAGGACATCTTCTGCCTCCATTCGCCCCATCGACCGACCAGAGCCGTGTGAGACAGAATTGTTCCAATCTTCATTCGACTTCCCTTCGATGAGAAGCGTTCCATCTTGCATGTTGAACGGAACAACAGACCGTTCTCCTTCGTAGGCACGTGTTGCGCCTTTCCGAATGATCTGGTCTCGGAAGTCTATGAAGTTGTGAATTGCGTGAATTTCGTCGGTGATCGTTGCGCCGAGCTCATCAGCAGCTGCTTCTGCCATTGCCAGCCGGCTCTGAACCGCGTAGGCCTGGCAAAAGATCATGTCGATGAAGTACTGTGCTGCTTCCTCGCCTTCTAACCAGTCCATCGAGTTTTCGATCTTGGGAAGGTCTTCGTCCGGGACGACTGCTTTGAATTCGTGTTTGATCTCTTCGATGCGTTCCGGGTCCGAATCCAGGAAGTCGTCTTTGATAGCATCGAAGTTCACGAAGTCTTCGCCCATCCCGCCCTGCAACCAGTTCAGGAGGTCCTCGTCACCCACAGTGTCCACGTCGAACTTCACGTACGATGGGTCGTATTCCTCGATCAAGTCACGCAGCGCGGCGCGTGCGTCGTCTGCGCGTCCGTCACGGAGTTCCATTGCGCGTTTCTGATGGTATTTCTCGGTGTTTTCCCCGAGACCGCGCGAGCCGGAGTGAACAACAAGCCAGTGATCGCCGGTCTCCTCGGATTCCGCTAACTCCAGGAAGTGATTCCCGGACCCAAGGGTCCCGACAGAATCGATTCCGACTTTCTTTTTGAAGTACCCGCTCATCTCTCCGGCGCGGTCTTCACACAACTCGTTGAAGTACTCGATGTCGTACCCGCCGTTGTCACGGAACTCCTTCATCGGGCCTACGAACTCTTCGTCCATCGCCCCGATGAAGTTGTCCAGTCGATCATTGATTTCATCCCACGGGAAATCGTTCTTCACGTGGGCGTAATCCCGGTTCGGGGCTTTGAGGCCATCCGGTCCCCATCCCATCGGGACACGAGCGCGGATGCGTTCCTCAATTTCCTCGTGGTCAAACCCGGAGTCCGCATTCGCGTCTAGAACGGCATCGTTGAACTCGGAGAGGCGGACTGCAAGCATGCCGCAGCCGATGTCAACCCCAATCACGTTCGGGATGATGCGGTTTCCGATCTGCATCGTGAACCCAATCATCGCGGATGACCCAACGTGGACGTCCGGCATGACGATAATCGGGTTCTGGAACGCCGGGTGATTGACGATTTCCTGAATCTGCTCGCGTGCAGAATCCTCTAACTGGTCGTCTGACAGCCCCATCACGTACGCTGTCGTGTACACCCCTTCTATGACAATCATGTAAGTACTACACGGATACACGACTAACCAACTAATAGCTACGCAAAACGACTGAAACAGAAAGAGACCGTGGACTCCTATTTCACGGTCACGTTAATCGAGATATCAACGCTACTGGACGGCGTATTGTCGTTCCCCCTATCGGAACCGGACTCGTGGTGAACATCGTGGTCATCGTCTTTGCCTGTTGACGTTCGTGTTGAGTCAGGTGTCGGTGTTGCCGTCCCGGTAGACACGGTTTCAGCAGTTTCGAGGTGGAGCCTCCGGCCTCAAGGAGCGAACGGAGTGAGCGAGTAGGCCGGAGAGGAAACCGACATGGTACGACACAACTGGCATACTTCGACTACCCGACTCCCAAGCGTTTAAGAACCCTTAGACTCAAACCTGAAATATGGAGGTCCGGCGTACCGCACCTGTCAAACTCGTTGTTCCTGACGAGCGCCGCGACGACCTCCACAAATCCGCCCGGCAGTTCCTTCACTGCGCCAACCGCGCTGCCGAGTTCTGTTGGTCTGACCGCTCCTACACTGAGTGTGTCACGGTCAACACGACCGCTCGGGACGCTCTCTACGATGAATTCCGCGACGAAACCGACCTCACTGCGAACCTCGTCCAAGAAGCTATCCGACGCGCCGTGCATGCGACGAAGGGATGTGTTGAACGGTGGAAAAACGGCAAGCGAGTGAGCCAACCGGAGTTCACGTCGTGGAGTATGCTCTACGACAAGCGCAGCGCCACATTCTATCGGAACAAAGTCTCGCTCTCAACCGTCAATGGACGTGTCGAGTGTGATTTTGAACTCCCCGCTGATAGCCCGACGCCCTATGAGCAGTACGTGCTATCCGGTGAGTTTGAGTATCGGGCGAGTACGCTTCAATATGACGAGGCGACCGACGAGTTCTACTTCCATATTACCACACGGAAGTATGACTCTGACGAAGACAGCAGTGACAACTCCGAGGGTTCGGCAGATGCCAAGCACCAAACAGTTCTTGGTATCGACCTCGGCGTTAACAGTCTCGCCGTCGCCTCCACCGGACGATTCTGGCAGGGAGACGATTACGACCACTGGTGCCGAGAGTTCGAGAAGCGACGTGGGGAAATGCAACAACGCGGTACGCAGGCCGCACACACCGCCTTGCTTCGACTCGGCAAGCGCGAAGAAGCATGGCGGAAACAGTACATCCACACTGTTGCTAACGAACTTGTCTCAGAAGCCGTCAAACACGACTGCGACGTAATCGTGTTTGAGGATTTAACCGATATTCGAGAGCGACTTCCCGAAGCGAAGTGGCACCACGTATGGGCTTTCCGACGCCTGCTCAAGTACGTAGAGTACAAAACACCAGAACGGGGTATCTCCGTGAAACAAGTTGAGCCGAATCACACGTCTCAACGCTGTTCTCGGACGGACTGCGGGTTCACGCACGATGACAACCGCCACGGAGAACACTTCTGTTGCCAGAAATGCGGGTACGAAGTGAACGCGGATTACAACGGCGCGAAGAACATCGGGCTACGATACGCCCGAAAACGACAACACAGACTCCGTTCCTCGCCCAAGTCGGGGAGCGGAGACGCACCAGTAGACGTGCGTGTAAATGGTGGGACGTTGAACGGTGAGAGTCACCAGCCTATTGCTGGCGACTGATTACCGGGAGTCCACATCAAAGCCCTACCCTCAAGGACCGAGGCGCGTATGCGTCGAGGGAGTAGGGTAGGGTAGTTTACTTGGTGTCCTGGTAGGCGTCTTCGATGGAGTTGCTGGCGAGTCCGGTGTTTCTGTTTCCGTCTCAGTAACCGGAGTGCCGGAAACGGAATCGTTCGCGGGCTCGCTAGGACTGTCCTCACCCAAGGATGCGATGCCAGCACCGCCGACTGCGAGGACGACAACTGCGATCATCACGTATCCTTGAGTTTTGGTTGGCATCCACACGTCGTCCGTTAGCTTCCACCTGTGTTAGCCGTTCCCGAGCTGCCAGAGTCAGCCTGTTCGTTGTTGGCCGTGACAGTGAAGTCCGCCTTTGCGATGCTGATTGCAGGGTGCGAACCAGCGTTGGATGCCAGCCAACTGTACGTGTAGTTGCCTGTCGCGTACGCGGGATACTCATCCTGCATCACTGACTCTGAATTTTCCTTCAGGAGAACCGTGATGAGACGCAACTTGACGGTAGTTGAATTCGAATCACCATCCGTGTCCTCGTCGAGCGACTCTGTGTCTCCGATGACTCCGTAGTTCCCGTTGGCGTAGTCGCCTGCGTCCGAACCGAGGCTGGCACCTGTCCAGTGGTCGGTGTCGGGATAGTCGGATGCTTCATCGTAGACTGTCTCGCCCTCTTTGTAAAGAACGATTTTCGGGGTTGCATCCCAATTACCGTCACTGTCGAGGTTGTAGAATGCGGAGTTCTTCGAGAGGAGACGGCCGCTCCATTGGTCCGTCGTTCCGTGCGTCGGGTCGCTGTTTCCATCCATGAGCCACGGTGTCTCACGGTACACGGGCATCCACGTACCGTCCGATCGCTTCACCTGAAGGATGTGACGAAGTTTATACGGTTTCTCGTCGAAGTTTTCCCACTCCGTCGTCACCTGCGGTGCGACGTACACCTCTTCGATGTTACCATCGTCGTTCGTGATGGTAATCGGACTTGCCGAGAGGTTACTTGAGATGGATGCTGCCGCACTTCCCGTTGCCAGCAACCCACCAACACCGATTGCGCTTGCTCCAGCTATACCGCCTAGACCTTTTGCGAATTCGCGTCGTTGCATTGTATACCTTCCCACGCCCGCCTATGAGCCCTGGCACCGCCTTCCACCACCACGTATCAGGCAATGCGTTCTATGCCCACGGGGTGTGGGTAGAAGGATACAAACCCCCGGTATACCTTGTTATGTCGCAAGTTATTGGAGTATAATGATAACTAACCGGTAATCAAGCGCTACATAATATGGGGGGCGACCGGTCGAGATACTACCGGTTCAGGGAGAAGGCCACTGCGCGCGGTCACCCTGTGGCTGGAGTCCACGAGGGAGAAGGCTGAACCGATACACACCAGGTGACACCTGAATCGTGACTGAATTGTGTTCGTCATGAACGATGTGGAGCGTGGTTTTCTCCGGAACTGCAACAGGGACAGGCTCTGTTTCAACGTCCGGAGCGAAACCCGCCTCAAGGAACGTCATGTGGTTATCGACCGGGATATTCACTTGTTGAGGAACGTCAATAGCAGCCTTGGCCTCAGCCGCTTGGTCGCGGGCCAATTCTTCGATCGTGTCACGGTGCTCCTGAACAACGTGCTCAACAGTCTCCCGAGTCTCGTCTCGCGCATTCTCAATTGCGTGTGCAAGGCTCACGCGACCAAACGGTTCACGGAATGACGCAGGATCGTTGATGTACGGGATATCGTCGTACTCGTCGTACGCACCTGCAGGCCCTTCCTCTACCTCACAGAGAACAGTGACGTAGGCGAGCAACTCTAATTCACCGTCTGATGTATCCGGGTCAAGCATCACTGACCCGTTGGGTGTCACAGTCGGATTAAGAACGGTTGTGACAGCCGGCGCACCTCTCCGGCCTCTCACGTGATTCGATGGGAGTTCAACTCCATCGAGGACTTCATCCACTAGTGCTCGGTACTCTCTAAGCCGAGTGTTTCGGGAAAGCTCCTCAGCGAACCCGTCAAGATCATCGGTCCGTTCTACACGCAAATCACCCTGAAGACGGATACGCTCACCGGGCGCAGCTTCAAGCGAGTCATGGTTCACATACGGGTTGAGCTCACGGTCGAACCCCATCGCATCACGAATGGCCGTGTGCGTTGTTTCTTGCGTCGGGGAGAGATTCGTGACGTCGGTAACGTGCGCAAACATCCCGGTTGGCGTATCATCGTACCCAATGATGACACCGCGAGTCGGAGTGCTGGTACTGGTGTTCTCTGACGTCGGGCACAGCACGGCGATTTTCCCATCATTGTATGGGACATGCACTTCATCGGTGCGTGCAAGTGCTGACAAGTCAGTTCCACCGGGCGCGATGATCTCCGATGGTGTCGTATCGAAGAGGTCTGCCAGAATAGGCAGGTTATCATCACGAGCCGCTTCAGCTGCAACGGTCAGTGATTGTGAGTCAAGTAATTCGGTGTAGGAGTCTTCGAATTCCCCCGCGATTGTTGGGATGTCAACACTGCTGAACGGGAATGGTCCGGGATGCCCTGATTGGGTCACATGCCGTTTATGCTCTCCGAACGTGTCCACCCATAGCGCCTTTGCTTGTTCAAACACTTGTCCGAACAATTCAGGATCGCGGAGGAGTGTCGTCCGGGAGATGATTTTTCCGTTGTATGATTCGTTCACAACGCGACGCTCATCCGGAAGGACGAGTGCTTCGAACCCATGACTGTCAAAGTCGTAATTTTCGGTCCGGTCAGGAAGAACCTGTGTAACAGGGTGCCCACGGTCGTTCTCGAAGTGTTGCTTAGCAACTGGCGTGACAACCGCCTTCTTCAGTGTTTCAGCAATCTGCTGGCCGGTTGCGTTGAGCGCTGAATACAGTTCCACAGGGGAGTCCGAGTCACCCTCTCCGGTATTCAGGGTGAGACCGTTCCCATCGCTATCATTCGATTGGTGGTGTGAAGACATTGTGTGAGGGTGACGGGTAGTTTTAGTGTGTACTCGACGCGGCGAGTCAGGTTAGTCGCCTGCGAACGACAGGTTGTCTACGGCGTCGGAAACGGTTTCGCCGGGGTCAGGCTCAACCCGGACGAGCGCGTTGAGCGGTTCATCGGGCGATTCGACTTGCGTTACGGACAGGCCATTCGGGGTGACTTCCCCTCGCTGGTACCCGGTCGTGTCTGCAACGTAGAGCATTCCAGTTGTCTCCCCCTCGTAGATATCCAGCGTAGAAAGGTCTGCTTCTAACTGGTCTGCAATGGTGGTAATTGCAGTCGTTTCAGCGGTTGTGATTTCCGCATCTGGTGCTCCGAATTCGGTGGCTGTAGCAACGTCTGCCATGTTATTAGATTGTAGAGTGAACCGTATAAAGATACGTAATTCGCGGGAGTTCGTGGTTCTAAACACGTCTGTAGAGGGGTATGGTTCTTGGAAAGCGAGAGGAAACTGGTGTGGTTAGCAGACGGACGTTGCGACGTACGCCTTCCCGGACCATTCATCAATTGCAACGCCGGTTCCGAGTCGGGTAGCGTGCTCGTAGTCGAACTTGTCATCGTGTTCGAGGCTATTCAACCATTCGTCCACGATATGGTCTGCGAGTTGTGATTCGTTCGCCGTCGTCACATCGACCTGCTGCACGGCAAGGAACCTGGCGTCGTATCCAGGTGTCAGGATTGACCCGCCGGCGTTGTTCTTGAACTTGCAGGTCTGATCAAGGTCGTGCTCCTTGTAGAGACTCCCCACGTTTTCCTCTTTACCGTCTGCCCACACTTCACCTCTCTCACGTAGGTCTTCGCTGTGAGCGCGAGTCATCACGGTGACTTTGTCTGCAGTGGTCCCGTATGTAGTCAATTCCTCCAACCCGTTTTCAACCCGGTATTCATTGACTGAACGTTGGATTTCTGACTCTAGAACCCGCGGCTCGATTTCTCTCGCCGGGGATGGCGTAGACGTTTCAGTCGTGGTTGCAGTAGAGTCCGTCTCTGTTGTGGTCGCGGTAGAGTCGTTTTCAGCTGTTGTCTGTGTCTCCGTTGCCGTCTCGGTCGAATTGTTTTCCGATGTCGTGGTAGTAGATGTGTCCGGTGCGTCGGTGTTGTTCGTTCCGGTTACCGTGGGAGTAGCGGTACTGTTAGCAGGGTTATCTGGTGAGTCGTTACCATCCAGATAATTCACCCCACCAATGACCCCTCCGCCAACGATGACGAAGATAATCACGGCTAAAGCGATGGTTTTGAGATTCATCGTTCATTGTTTGTTTCACCTATGCCGTGTTAATCCCTTGCCCGTGAACCGCGGTTAGGAGGGGGAAGAAAGCCGGGCGTGTGCCGTGCTACGGTTCATCAATCCACTACGATACGATTCCCGTTACGGAGCTCCCCAAATATCATCCCACCATTCATACCCCTGTGGTGAGCCTGACCCGCCGTTCCTCCAATCATGCCCACCAACGATGACTTCACCGATCCCACTAGCAGAACTCACGAAGCCAACCCCCGTTCTGTTGGTACTACTACTTGAACCGGTCAGGTCTTCCCAATACACGTCGAACTGCTCATTCGGCCAGTCAAACGTGATAGTGAACCGCCGCCATTCACCGTACATTGGTGAGACGTCGTTTTGGATCCCCCCCTTTTGAGTACACTCAACAGCGGGGTTTGAAGACCCAACCGCAAGGATTAGCATCCCATTTGGATTGTAGACCTTGTACGCCACTCCTTTCGAATCACCGGTTTCACGATACGCGAACGTAATCTGGTTCGGCGTTACGTTGTCGAAGGACTGTGATTTGAAGACGTCACCGGAGTCGCTAGTAGATGCATTATTTGCAAACGACTGAGCCCCCTCACTCGCTGTTGCATTTGTCACTGCACCATTGGTAACGGGCCATGCACTCGGCGATTCACCAACGGAATAGGATTCGAAATCATCAACGCCCGGCAATGCACTCTCAACACTCACCTCCTGTGTTACGCTATCCATGTTTCCGTACTCATCAGTAACGGTCAATGTAACAGCATACGTACTTGGGTTGGTGAAGGATTTAGTCACAGACTCACCGGACGCTCCATCCCCATCACCGAAATCCCAATCAAACGTAAGCGTAGACTCCTCCGGGTCAGAAGAACCACTTGCATCGAAAACGAAATCTGTCCCGGTATCACCACTGTCCGGTGTTACAGTAAATGCTGCAGTGGGGTCTTGGTTTACAATTGCACGACCGTCTTTCGTTCCGATATTTGCCGAGTCTGCAATCTCGTCTTCCCATGGGTGTTCGTCATCACCCCAAACAAGTTCACGATCGGCACCTCCAGAACGAGGTTTCGTTGTGAATGACCCTTCGTCAGTCATTAGTGTACTATGGTTATCTTTGCATGTGAAAAGCATAAAGCCTCACTTTCAGCCGAAAGAGCGATGGCGAAGTTTTATCGCTCGGTGATTCAAATCAAATGGTAACCGAACAGCCCATGCCAGAGGAGACATCTACCTTCACCACGAAAAAACACGGATTAGCCTCTATCGATTCGTTCAAATGGGGCGACGGGGGAAGCCCGTGGGAGGACGAGGTGAACGAGACAAATGGGGCCGGAATGAAAGATGGCAGCGTCACTATCGCCCGGCCACCGGAAGCTGCTGTGACGGTCGATGCGACGACCGGGGAACCAGGACTCGACATTTTCTTTTGACGCGACTGGCACAACCGACTCCACTGAAACTTCTTTAACCTACGAGTGGGACCTCGGCAACGGAGAAACGATATCAGGGACAAGCACGGTAAGCTCCTACTCGTACAACTCAATCGGAGAGTACACAGTCGCCGTAACGGTCACTAATGGATACGGGAATACGGATACCGCAACGGTTCCGATAACTGTGGAGTCCCGAGATCCGACAGCATCCCTCTCCACAGACCAAGAAATCGGAGATACTGACACTTCATTCGGGTTTTCTGCATCCGGTTCTACTGATCCGGACGGGACCACTCTCACCTATGAATGGGGCTTCGGAGACGGGAACAGTGCAACCGGGGAAACCGCTTCGCACTCGTTCACCGACCCTGGAGACTATACCGTGAATCTTCTCGTCACGGACAAATACGGGAACACGGATTCAACTGCGACAACCATCACAGTGAACGCTCAGAGTCCAACAGCAACATTCACAGTGTCACCAGAAAACGGAGATACTGAGACTGCATTCGGATTTGACGGAACGGACTCTGCAGATCCCGATGGAACCACGCTTTCATTCTCATGGACCTTTGGGGACGGCGCAACCGCTACTGGTGCTCAACCCACTCACTCCTTCTCGGAAGCAGGAACCTACAATGTAGAGCTCACTGTTGAAGACGCGTACGGGATGACAAGCACCGACTCCACAAGCATAGCAGTCGAATCAGCAACTCTCGATGGGACGATTGAGGACTTTGAAAGTGGGACTGTTGATGCCTGGAAGGTCAATAATTTCAAAGCGGATACTGCCTACTCGTGGTCCGGGTCCTGGTCTGGACTCGCTACCTATAACTCCGGCACGAACAGTGACTTATCGGGCGACAACCCACAAGCGTACCTTGAGTTAGACTCAACCGTCGAGTCCGGCCAGATAACAATCTCCTATCATTACTACGAAAGCACGAACGGGAACGGTCACTCATTCGGTCTCGAAGACATCAATGGAACCCCAATTTGTGCGGTCGGGTCTGACAATCCCGAATGGCTGGTATTCGATAACTCGGGATGGACCACAGTGTCTTCTGCCTCAAACGAAAACAGGTGGACTCACATCAAGATTACTGTAGACTTTGACAGTGGGTCGTTCAGTTGGCAATTCTCCGACGAATACGGAAACTCAAAGTCTGGAAGCGGGGACGTGAGAAATAATGTTCCTTTGGAACGACTCGCACTCCGGCCAAATTCGTCACGTCGGTATGCCTACGTTGATGATCCGACCTACAATAACAATATCGAGGTATGGATAGACGACATTCAAGCAACTCAGTCGTGAATGTACAGTGTCGGTACCCCACCGAACTTTTATCGCCGCTTGATTCAAAGCAAAAGTAACTGAACAGCCATGTCAGAGGACACATCTACCTTCACCACGAAAAAACAAGGATTACCCCCTGGCAACGAGTTCAAATGGGGTGGTGACGGTGCGTCGTGGGAAGAAGAAGTTACTGAGAGCAACGGGTTTGGAATGAAGAACGGGAACGTCACGATTGCACGACCACCAGAAGCTGCAATCAATGTGGACGTGTCGACTGGCGACCTCGATACGACGTTCTCCTTTGACGCCAGCGGAACGACCGACCCGTCCGACACGTCCCTCTCCTACGAATGGGATCTCGGGAACGGAGAAACGAAAACTGGAACAGGAGCTACAATGTCTCACTCGTATGGGACTGTTGATTCCTTTACTGTCACAGTCACCGCAACGAACGAGTACGAAAACACGGACACTGCAAGTATCACTGTTACTGTTGAATCACGCTCGCCTGATGCGACGATCTCCATTGACCCGACAACTGGCAACACCGAGACTGCGTTCCTATTCGACGCAAGCGATTCTACGGATCCGGACGGGTCCACACTTACGTACGACTGGAACTTCGGTGACGGAGCCTCTGCAACCGGAGAAACCGCATCACATTCCTTCACTGACCCTGGTGACTACACAGTCGAACTCATCGTCACTGATGAATATGGGAACACGGGGACGGAAATAACAACAGTTACGGTAGATAGCACAGCCCCTGACGGGATCGCATATCAAATCACTGCGGATAATCTCAGTATGAACGACGGAGAGGTAATTTCCACATGGCCGACTTCGGTCGGTAGTCCTAATGTGACGATGACTGGTGAGCCAGTGTACCGGTCTACCTCATTTAACAACTTGTGGGTGCTAAGTCGCCTTCCTCAACGAACCGTTGTGAGTAGGGAGGTGATACAGCACCCAATCCGTATCGTTGAATAAGTTGGTTTGCGAACGTTTATCCGTTGAAATCGAGTACCTGACGGTACAGTATGTGGGCGTACAAAGTACCGCTTGATCCGGGTGACTCTCACGAAGAGTCGATGGAGTTCCTCCGTGATCTGACGCGGCAACTGTACAACCACACCCGGTACCTGTACACCACCGCACCTGACGGAGAGAACCCAACGTACACCGACGTACAGAACCGGCTTCCGGAATGGA
>Ga0306873_100665_pt1 | contig 12038 bp, 10 predicted proteins | sample AntCluMetagen312_FD_190423 | JGI IMG/M metagenome (GOLD analysis project Ga0306873, IMG submission 190423) | Saline lake microbial communities from Club lake, Antarctica - Metagenome #312 (v2) (version 2) | ecosystem: Environmental > Aquatic > Non-marine Saline and Alkaline > Saline | place...
GTCTCGTTGTCCTCGTAGCAAGCCCGAATCCGTTAGACCAGTACTGTATGGCGAATCCGGATCTCCTGTTCGACGGCGACCCTGAACAAGCAGCAGTCAACCCCGCAAACACCCAAATACTAGACGACCACGTCTGCTGTGCGGCTCAAGAGCTGTTCCTGCGCACCAGTGACGACACCTACTTTGGCGCTGAATATCCGGCGACTGTTGCGTCTCTTGATGACGCAGACCAACTAGAGCGATTTAGCTCTCGAACCGGTCCCCGGTGGAAGTACATGGGAGAGGACAGCCCGCAACACACGATGGACATCCGCTCTATCGATGATCGGCAAATCGAACTGTATGATCGACTGCGTGATAGGACACTTACCTCGCTGCCGTTTAGCGATGCGCTTCGTGATGCACACCCCGGTGCAATCTATCATCATCAAAAGGAGTCGTATCGTGTGACGGAGGCAGAATTCGATGCTGACCGTGTGCTTCTGAAGTCAGTGAACACGATGGGGTATACCCGTCCACTCACTGAGAAGCGAATTACTATCGAAGAGGAGCTCAAGACGGGCGGTCTCGCCTCACAGGAGACTGTCTCTGTTGGATTTGCGGATCTCACCGTCGCCGAAGAAGTGACGGGATACATGCTCTATGACCACCCATCAGATGAGGACGGTGTCGAGCGGGCTTTCGACGAGCCGCTTCCTGAACGGACAATTCGCACCCGTGGGCTCTATTTCACAATTCCGCCGCAGATCGAGCAGGACATCAAAGCTGCGAGTGAGGAAGAGGACGGATTTCTCGCGAGTATTCACGCTCTGGAGCACGCACTGATCTCTTTGTTCCCACTCGAGATTCTCTGTGCTCGTCGCGACGTCGGTGGGCTCTCGACTGAGTATCATCCGCACACTGAATGGAGCACGATTTTCGTCCACGATGGTCATCCGGGTGGAGTCGGACTTACTCGAGAAGCGTTCGGGAAGCTGGAGACAATGCTTGAGCGCACGTTAGAAATGCTCTCTAGCTGTCCCTGTGAAGACGGGTGTCCATCGTGCGTTCACTCGCCGCAATGTGGGAATGCGAATCGGACGCTAAACAAGCGGCTCGCAATCCGCCTTCTGAAACAACTGTTAGAGGTTCCTGTTCAGCCATAGGGAAGACTATACTCAGACATTTCAGTACTCTAAAGATTCACTGGCTGGTGAGAGCATAGTGATTGATAGCTACCACGGACCCCCGCAGACCCACTTTTGAATTCGTCTAATCCTAAGATAGGGACATCGCAGAGTTGCTAGTCAGAAAGTATAAGCCAGAGGGTTACGATAGTGAGTGTATGACCAACACGCGAAACGAGGGACAACCTGCTGATAGCCAACCGGGACAGGGAACAACCACCCACTGAGACATGGCGGGCGACCTTGGAGTACGTCTGCTTGCCCTTCGGTGTGATGCGCTAGTCGACGCTACGACGACCGACATCGAAGATCTCGTCGATTACTTCGATGCGGATCTCATCTACATAGTCGACGAAAAGCTGGACATGCGAACCGTAAGCACTGTCGAGCGTACTGCCTCGTGCCCGGTAATTTACACTCGGGGGAGCGCGGTTCACACTGAGACCGTTGACGGGATTACCGTGTCCATCGTCAGGTCGCTCGACTTCATCGGTGGAGCCTCTACCGCCAGCGGGCAAGGAATTCCAGACGACGTCGACTACGTCATTTGTGACGAGATACAGACGAGCGCCGACTCGGTCTCTTTAGATGTCTCGCTCGATGGCCTCGAACACCTCGCTCGTTTCCAACACCGAACCGACCGAGAAGCGACGTTCCTCACCGGAGCCATGGAGGCTAGTTACGATTTCGTGTGGAAGGCCGACGTCAACGACGAGAGCGTTCGCCTTCCCGTCCGCGGGCTTGCTCCAACCCGTCGGCAAGGGGCACCCGAACTCGCCTGCATTTCGCTTGATTCGGGCGGCCGCATCGCTGTGTCCACGACACCGGCGGATAAATTCGGCCTCCGAGCGCTCTCGGGTGTGGGCAAGGGAACCGCCCCGAAGCTCTCTCGGAATGGGTATGAGACGCGTGACGACGTCGCAGCCGCCACGGAACGCGATCTTCGTGAGGTTCGAGGTATCGGTGAGTCGAAAGCGCAGAGCATCCGCCAGAGCGCCCACGCGTTGTCCGAAGGATGCGTGATCCGTCTCACAGACGAAGCCGTCCCCGCAGCAGAGTACAGTCCGCTGTTCATCGACATCGAGACTGACGGCCTCAACCCGAGTATCATCTGGCTCATCGGAGTTTACGACCCTCAAACAGACGAGTACGTGGACTTCATAGATACGGAACCGTCGCGAGACAACCCGGGAAAAGCCACCCGAGAGTTCGTTGCGTGGCTAGCCAGCGAGTACGATCGCACGTCACTCATCGCATGGAACGGCCACAACTTCGACTTCAAACACCTGAACCGATTCATCCGAGGACACGCACCGGAGTACGCAGACTACTGGTCGGACTCCGTGTTCGAGTACGACCTGTTCGACTGGGCCGTGCGAAAAGACAACGCCATCCTCCCCGGTCGGACGAACCGGGTCGAAGACGTCGCTGAAGCGCTCGGACATGGCCGCAACTCGGCTGCTGCCGCCGTGGATGGGAAATCACTGGCGAAGACCATCCAGCGGCTTCTCGTGTCTCCAGAGCGCGCTCGTGACGTAGACTGGGACACTGCACGGGCATACTGTGAGGCAGACGTCCGTGAGCTGGCTGCAGTCTACGAATCGATTGCTGAGGCGACACCCAGCCACAAGCGTGCCAACGTTCCTGCTGATGGAAACACCACGCAGACCGGACTCATGGACTTCTAACAATGCACGACGACCACGATACCGACCACAGCCAGACAGACCTCACGACCAACCCGAAGGACAACACCAACAGCGGTGATATCGATATCGAGACAGACATCCTCCAACTCACCGGCGAGGAGCTCGAGAGTACCTACCCGAATAACCGCTACTTCGGGCAAGTTCACGAGAACTTCAAGATTCCCGCTCGTGAGGAACAGACTGTTCCAGCAGGGGACGTGCTTCCGCCCAAGGTCGCTCGAAACCTCGAATTCGACCCGTGGAGCCACCAAGCAGATGCCCTCCAGGTGCTCAACCGCGGTGACAACGTGTGTGTGGCGACTAGTACATCCTCGGGGAAGACGCTGGTCTACGGTCTACACATCGCGCGTCAATACCTTGAGGATCCGGAGACGCGGTCGCTTATCGTCTATCCGACGAAGGCGCTCAGTCGCGACCAGGAGCAAGAACTCAACGAGTTCCTTCGTAACACGCTTGGACTGGATATCAGTGTCGGCGTCTACGATGGTGACACGAAGAGCGAGGAAAAGTCTCGCATCCGCGATGAGTGCAACGTCGTAATCACGAACTTCGTCGGGCTGAATCAGTATCTGGAGAGTCACCACCTGTGGGCAGACTTCCACTCGAACTGCTCGCTAGTCGTTATCGACGAAGCCCACATGTGGACTGGCCTCGGCGGGATGCACGTCGCCTGGATCCTCCGACGCGCCCAACGGATCATCGATTACTACGGCGGCGATCCGCAGTACGTCCTCACGACGGCGACGATCGGCAATCCCACAGAACACGCTCTCGCACTCACGGGAGAGCCTGCGGCAGTCGTCGACGAAGATGGATCACCGCGAGGCATCCGTCACCTCGTCTTCTGGGATCCTCCTATGAGTGGTGACGACGGTCTCACTGACGACATCGATTCTCCGGCGCTTTCGAAGCGTCCTGCGACGGTCGAAGCCCCGGAAGTGTGGGCGCATATGTGCCAGAAGAACGTCCAGTCGCTCCTGTTCTGTGACTCGCGGAAGCTCACCGAACTGTCTGTCAACCGTGCGAAGCGGTTCATCAGCGACCCAGAGAACCGATATCAGGGAAGACCGGACCTCGCATCCTACCATGCCGGACACGGCAAACAGTCCCGTCGGGGGACGGAGTACCAACTCAAGGAAGGACACCTCGACGGTGTCTCGACGACGAGTGCCCTGGAAGTCGGTATCAATATCGGCGGCGTCGATGGAACCGTCCTCATGGGCTATCCGGGGTCGCGCCAGTCGTTCTGGCAACGAATCGGTCGATCGGGCAGAGGAACGCGAGATGCGCTCTCTGTGTTCGTCCCGAGCCATTCCACGCTCGACCAGTACATTCTCCAGCACCCAGAGTACGTCCTCGAAGAGGACCACGAGAGCGCCGTCGTCGACCTCGACAACAATCCCGTGTACCTCCAGCAACTCAACTGTGCCGCGCAGGAACTCCCTCTCACACGCGATGATGCAGAGGATTTCGGAGGCGAAGAACGACTGGAACGTGCCGTCGAGTACGGCCGACGTAAGGGCGACCTCGAAGGATCGCTCGATAGCGGCGTGATGTACGCCCATCGCGACCGCCCACAGGATGCGATCAGCCTGTACTCCTCCGGCGGAAACACCTTCGACGTCCGACTAGCTGGCGATGGATCGATTGATCACCAACCGATCGGCCGTGACCGGGCCTACAGAGACTACCACGAAGGTGCAACTGTTCTCCACCAGGGCGAGCAGTATCAGGTCGTCGAACTCCGAGAAGACATCCCACAGCCGTACATCTCGCTCGAGAAAGCGAATGTGAGCTATTACACTCAGTCCCAAGGCCAGGTCAACATCTACGACACGGTCGTCGAGGACTCGCGCGAGGTCGGGCCGTTCACGCTCAACTGGGGATATGGAACGGTATCTGTCCACTATAGCACGTATCTCAAGCGAGAAATCGGAAGCGGGGACGTACTCGAGCTGGGCAATGAAACTGGTGTGCCCCCGTTAGAGATGCGAACCCAGCTGTGTTGGGCCGAGACTCCCAACGACATCGAACGGGCGATGCTCAACAAGCACTCGGAGTACCACAATCCTGAATGCATCAACCTCCCACCGCGGCTTCACGGGTACCTCGGTGGAATTCACGCCGTCGAACACGCGATGATCGCCGTCTCGCCACTTGAGCTGAAAGTCGATGGCGGTGACATCGGTGGCCTCGCAACGAATCGGCTTCCTGGAAATCCCGAGAAGAGTGGTTGGTTCATCTACGACGGTATCGAGGGCGGTCTCGGGTTCTCACGCTCGATTTACGAACACTTCGAGGACGTCGCCCAGCGTGCTCACGACCTCGTCGTTGATTGTTCGTGTGGCCGTGACGAAGGGTGTCCCGCCTGTACGATGGACGACCGCTGCGGAAACGACAATCGCCCCCTGTACTCTCCTGCAGCTGCGGACGTCCTTGAGCATCTGCTCGGTGATCAGGAAGAGGATGACCTCAACGAACACCTCCCAGAGACGGGTAGCGAAGTGACCCCTGTTGAAGAACAGCGACCGCCTGCCTCGATCTCATAATCCCGAGTAAGCGGGGTCGATACTGTAACCTCAGTTCTTGCAGGCCCGGTATGCTAATATTTGCCAACACGTTGTGTGAGGTCGCAGATGACCTATCCACGAACCCACGTCGAACACCGAAATCCGGATCACCACGAGGCAATCCATCCCACCCGTAATATCGGCAATGCCCACGTCGTTGCTGGAGAGTTTCTAACGTCGCGGTACCACGACGCCCTCCAAACAGTCTTTCATCCGCTCGGTGAGTCACTCGACACTCACGACCGTCACGCCCTCAACGATCTTGGCATCGTTCACGCCGATGGATCACTCAATGACCTTTCTCCGATCGTCCGAACCTACGTCAGCCTCGACGACTATTGGACTCGCACGCACCGAACGGCACTCAATGAATTATTTGCTGGTCGACGTGCCCATGTGCTAGGCTGCTGCACACGCAATTTCCGCTCACAGTTCACGCGTCGAACAATGGAAATAGAGTCCGGGCGTGCCGATGCTGCGTTGGATGCCACGCTCACTCCACTTCTTCAGAGCGGTTTCCTTTCCCAAACAGATGATGAGGAATCTTCCTACATCGTCGATGAGCACCACGCGTTATATCGACCTACTGAGCGGCTCTTTGACTCGCTTCTTGACCAAGCACCCGTTCTCTGTGAGCTTCTCCCTCCAAGTGAGTTCTAATCCTTGGAGCCCGTGACCTGGTCGAGAATATTGGATATTAAGTTGCCGCCTGGACCGCAGGAAATCTGCTTCTCTACTGGAGTCAGAGATTCAGAGCAAACCCACCGCGAATTTTCCGGTGAGAGCCCGTATTTCTCTGTGATTTTTCTGATTAGAGGATTTGGTTTCTCTGACTAGAGAAAACTATATACATCTACATCCACGATGTTGTGTTGAGTATTAGTCCTGTGAGAGAATGGCTACTGCTCAAGACAGAGTGGAGGATTCAACGATGGCATACTATCCCGACCGGAATGACGACATTGCAGAGAAGCGCAAGCTAGCCAAGAACTTCCTCGATAATCCAACGCGTGACGCATTTGCGGAACTGGTGGCCCACGACGGCTTCTGGGCAACCGAGCCGCGACGCAGTATCGACTACTACGTCGACGACATCGTATTCGACAAGCAGTCACCCGAGGAAGTCGCCAGCGCTGTTGAACGAGCTCTCGAGGATTCGGACACACTGGAAGATGTACTGGAACTCGATGGGTTCGGCTGGGCCACGGCGACCGAATTACTTCATGTCCTCGCTCCAGACACGTACGCGATTCTCAACAAGCGGGCAGTCGCGGGAATGGAGGCTCTCGGCTATGACGTACCCAACAGGCAGACGGCATCTATTGAGGAATACTGGGACTTCGTCGATGATGTGCTGGAGGCGTACGAGGAGTACGATCTTCGGGCAGTAATCAACGAGTCCGAGTCGGCACCCGATGTCCCCGATGATGCGACCGATCTCGAGGCAGCCGATGCCGCGTTCAACGCCGACTACGACGAGGAGGCCTACGATATCGACCTGGAAGGCCTACGGGAAGTGCAGACAAGCGGCAAGCAGCTCGAGGTGCCTGAGGAACTGTGTGAGAGAATCGAAGAGAAAGTCGTGAGCGATCCGACTTACCGGGACGTGGAGGACTTTCTCTACTCTGCGGTGCGAAACGAGCTCAATCGAGACCGCTGACGATCTCTCGATCACCGAGGAGCAAAATCCTAATCGAGCTTCGCTAGCTGTGATCTCCGACTGCAACTCAGTTATCACTAGTCATCGTTTTGGCGCTAGCGCTAGCAAATCGCCAACTCGGCGTAATATCATAAGCCGACCCGTCCTGTAGGAAGGGATGAATGGGACTTCGAGATTTCCTTACCAACCACCTCGACGACGAACGCGCACAGATCGCCACCGACGTATGGCCGAACCCTTACCGGGGCGACAGGCTGGGAGTACCGCCAGCTCGTCCTCAAGCGGTTTCTCGAGCGCTCTGGCACGCCTCGTAAGCGGAAAGACGGCCGCCGCTACAGGAGCAACAACGAGAGTCGTCTTGATCGAGCGTGGGTTAGTGTGGCTGAGGGTATCGACCGAGACCCGGCCACCGTCCGCGAGGTCGTACTGCGCATGTACGACGGTGACTCCGGTTGTCATGCCGACGTGACCCATCGGTTCCTTGCCGACCTCGTTACCATCGAGGAGCGCCTAAAGGAGGAATAGCCATCCGCCAACCTGCCCATTTTCGGGTCTGACCAGTTTTGGACTGACCACCTGTAATGTGTATCGCAATATATGGTTTATTCGCATGGCGCATGTTGTAGTCAGAATGGGCGTGGGGTTAGCAGACTCGTTCGGTCAGCCGAACCCACAAACTAATAACGAATCCGACTAAAACGCTGAACAACTCGAAGATGCCACTCTTAGAATCGCCATACTGGGCCGCGACTAGGCTTCTATCGAGGTTTTGCACCAGTCCAGTTTCAGACAGTCGAGTCCCTCAGAGACCACTACAATGAGTCGATCGGACGCCGAACAGGAGAGCGAGACCGACGCCGAGCGAGCACCATCATTCGAGGGAGTCCGATGGACCTCGTATTCGCTCGAGGACTTCACGGACCTGTACTGGGACGAGATCGCGCCCTGCCTCGAAACAGAGAGTATCGATCCAACGAGCGAGAAACCTACCCACCAGTGGTTTCGAGATCACGATGCGCGGGCGTTCCTCGCCGCACTCCGTCGCCATCACGACCGCTCGTTTGGAGAGTTCTGGAACGAGGATCTCGAGCTCGGGGACAATGAAGAAGGCTACACATGGGCAACATCGGATGATGCAACAATCGACGCCCTCGAACAGTTCCTCAACCGGCGAAAATCACGGTACAGTCTGGCGTCGTCTTCTGTCGACGCGCTGCGAACGCGACTGAACCTCTACGTACGTGCCTACCAGGAGGCGAACGGGACGGACGACCTCCTCACACCGATTCAACGGGAGCGAGAGAATCCAGCCTACGAAGCCGTTGACGCGGTCTATGTAGCGTTTGACTGGTTGAACGAGGGAACCGAACACAAGTACAGTGCCCAGACTCTCCAGCGTGTGCGGCGCGTCGTCGACGCGTGGTATCAGCATCTGGTCGGTCGGCGGCTCGCCTCGATGAACCCTGCCAGCGGCCTCTACGACGAATTCAAGTGGGAAGTCGAAGATTCTCCGACTCCTTCCCTTTCAGCGAATCATATTCGGAAGCTGATGCAGGCATCGGGGACGAGGCGAGAAGACCTGCTCGTGGTGGCATTAGCTGGCTGGGGACTTCGAGCAAGCGAAGTCGCAGCACTCCATGTCTCGCAGTTCCAGCGTGACGTCCCCGAAGACGACGTCCCCTTCATTACGTTCGAAAACCGCAAAAACGGGCCCGGCGAAGTGTCTCTTTTGTACGGAATGGACGTGCTTGACTCCCGAATCGACGAGCTAGCGGACGATGAGACGTGGACGGGGTATCTGTTCCCATCTTCGCAGGGAGAAACGCCGTGCGTGACACGTGATACAATCCGTAATTGGTTCCAGAATCTCGCATCGAATGCGGATCTTCCCGATCGAATTGAGGGTGAGCGCCCGAGTCCACAACTCTGTCGTCGATTCTGGTATGATACCTATACAGCAGTCCTCGAAGGCGTTCTCGAAGGCGTCGACGAAATCGCTGCAGAGCAGGGTAGTAACGATCCTCGGGTGGTGATGCAAAATTACCTGTCTGACTCGCGTTCTCGTCGAGTCCGACGAGAGTTCATGCGAGACCAACTGAACGCGGCCTTCGGAAAGAGCACGTAACATCAACCGCCATGTGTCAATCCCATTTAGTTTTCTTTCCTTGGTGGACATCTGAATCAGTAAATCAGTGAATCAGTGAATCACAGATTCCATGAAGTGTTGAATACTGGAAGTAAAGATTCCTAGATTCCAGGCTTCAGGGAGTCATTTGGCAACACGAAGAGAGAATATTCATGGACTCATGGATTCAATGAACCACGGGATCTGTGAGTACCTGAAACATTGAATTGAGGATGCAGAGACACGTACACCTTGTGAAATCATTGAATCAATGAATCAGTGAAACAAGGGTATTATAGATCATTGAGCCTGTGAGTCAATGATTCAAAGATGAAATACGAAAATAGGAAATCACACCTTTCAGCCCCTCAAACACAGTTATTCGGCAGGATTACATTGGGAGAGATACAACTGAGTGTCTGACGTGGATTTATGAGTCATGGATTCAATGATCGAACTATGACCGAGTCACCTCGTGGATGGGGCGTCACACCATCGACTGGCATCCCCACGATCGCCTTCGGTAACCAGAAAGGCGGGACTGGAAAGACAACCGCGACAATCAACAGTGCTGCGGCGCTGGCCAGTCGCGACCACGATGTTCTTGCAATCGATATGGACCCACAAGCCGACATGACGAAAGGGCTTGGACTGGGTCCGGGCGACGACAACGACCCATCAAGTCCGAAGAACGAACTTCCCAACACACTAGTCACCGATGATGAGAACTTGCTTGACGTACTCGTCGACAATCCGCGCACGCACGATACTAGTCTTTCAGAGATCGTGATCAAGGCCGACGAGTTCGACCATCTGAACTTCGACCTGATTCCCAGTCACAAGGACATGGGCCTTGCTCGAGATTGGATGGACGATGCGAATGCCCGTCTCTCGCTGAAACTCGCCCTCGAAGAGATGGTTGACGACGGATACAACTACGATTTTATCTTGATCGATTGTCCCCCTGATCTCTCGGTCATGACGGATGCAGCGTTCATCGCGGCTCAAAACGTCTTCCTGGCTGCACAGACCCAAGCAACATCACGGGATGCACTTGACGACCTGTGGGACCAGCTGGAGTCCATCGAGGACAACCAACAGATCGAGATCGCAATCGTCGGACTCCTGGCCAACATGTACCGGGACGACGGTCAGTCGCAAAAATTCCTCAACTCCTTCAACGAATCCTTCGCGTCGATGGCACCGATCTTCAAACTCCCAATGCGAGTAGCGATTCAGCGGGCGTGGGACAATGGCCGAGATATTTTCGAATGGGAGGATGCGAACGACCAACAAGTAGAGCGCGACCTCTTCCTGGAAGTTGCGGAGACGATGGAACAAGCGTTCGACAAAACGCAGGTGGAGGTGTAAGTATGCCTCGAGGAATGGATGAGCGATTCGAGGATCCCTCAGACGAGGTGGAAGAGGAGGAATCGGTCGCAGACGAGGAGACCACGGAGACGCCGGAGGTATCGGAAGGACAGGGTGGTGAAACTGCGGCGGCAACCGAGGATCGATCAGATCAGCAGAGAACCGCATCCACGACCGATACTGATTCGTCGACCACTGGGGCAGGAGGGACAGATGACGAACCGCTGAACATCCGCGAAGATTGGGATTCAGCCACGATATACGTTGAACCAGAGCAAAGCGAGGACATCGAGATTACCTTCACTCGCCTGAAAAAGCAGCTCAAACGCGAGGACATCACGCTGGAGAAAAACAAGCACTTCTACCGCGGGGTTTTCGAGGTGGCGTTCGGCGAGCACCAGGAGGAAACGAAGGAGAAGATTCGCGAACTCGCCAAGCAAGACGCCGATCAATGAATCATTGAGTCATGGATATTTAGAATAGTACGAGGGGAGTCGGCATCGAGGGAGCCGTTAGGATGTCAGTGCTCGTACTCGTCGAAATATAATCGGTGCTTCGATGCAGAACCACAGGAGGGGCGATACTACGAGCGTAGAGAGAACTATGTTACTGATAATGAGTGTGACGGGTCCTGGGTCTCCTCATCGATCCGGACGACTACATCAGCGAGAGCAAGCGCGGAGCGTTCGATACTGCGATCTCCTACAGGTAAATAGTCAGTGAGATCAATCACTCGATTCCGAAACGTGAGGATTCAAGCGACACGAACCTTCGCGGTATTCGCCGGTTCGTCGGTGAGTACGAGATTCCAATTGGAGTTGTCGTCCATCACAACGGTTCGCTCCAACAGGGCGGCGATTTGGTTCATATCCCTTCCTGGCTGTTCTGCTACCTCTGTCGAGTTTGAGGCTGTACCGGAGTCAGTCTAGTCAAGTGCCACATGATGCGAAGCATGAAATGAGAGTGCACCGTTATAAAGTCTATGACATTGTTCGAGGGACGGAAATCAAGCGCTGATTACGCCGAACTCATCGCTCCAGTGACGGACCTGAACACTCAGCTTCGCCGATGAGCATGGACATATCCGAACGGAACGAGACCTACCCCGCACCGGGTGCTCTCAAGACCGTCTTCAAGAAGCATCATTGTTATTATGAGAGGCAACGTGGAGAGACGGCGCTACAGCAACGTGGCGACGAACAGGGCGTCCGTCGTGCACACGCTGGCCGTGTCGTCTTCGAACTGCTCCAGAATGCACTCGACAGAGCGGATGCAGAAATCACCGTCAACGTTGTCGAGACGCCGACCTCGGCTAGTGGGGCTTCAAGCCTGAACTACTAGATTTATCTACTTAGAGCACCTCTCTGTGGTATTCAGAAATGTTCTGAAGCCATCATGCCACGAACTCAGGAATATGTTGTCGATCTGTCCGCTGAT
>Ga0306873_100674_pt1 | contig 11948 bp, 18 predicted proteins | sample AntCluMetagen312_FD_190423 | JGI IMG/M metagenome (GOLD analysis project Ga0306873, IMG submission 190423) | Saline lake microbial communities from Club lake, Antarctica - Metagenome #312 (v2) (version 2) | ecosystem: Environmental > Aquatic > Non-marine Saline and Alkaline > Saline | place...
ACCGGCGAGGTTCTCCGCCCCAGTGCCAACAAGGCATATGACGGGAACGAACCCAGCACGGTTCTCAAGCACGATGTCAAATATGCGTCTGATCTGTACTACGTAGACGCTATTTCAGCACTGGAAAACCTCACGGAACTCATCCACAACGGCGAGGAACCGATGGATGAAATGGAGAATTGGGAGGTGATGGATTTTGCAGACGGACTCCCAATCCCGGATGCAACCCCAACGAAAGGTGGAACGGAATTGGAGCCGTCGCTCTCGGAAAAACAGGTTCGAGATTCGATCAAAGAGTACGTTGCAGCAGTGATGCCGTTCGCCGAAGCACAGTACAAGCGCACGGGTCACATCCCGGAGCAGGTTGAGATTGAGGATATTGTGGAATCAGAGTTCGGATCGGTGGCTCTGAAAGAGTACCCGGTGAGCGTTCTGCGGAATACGGGGGGTAATTCGTTTTCTGACACGTCCCCGGCGTTGTCATCATGCAGTCTGAGTGCTGCGTTTAACGCGATGCAGAAACAGGCGAAGGATGCAGTGCTGAATTCAGTTCATCAGCGGATGCGGATCGAGTTGGAAGACGTTGAAGTCCCCGAAAAAGATAACAAACAGAAGGCGTGACCTCGGCACATGGCTGATCTTCAGGAAGACGCTCGTGCGGAACTTGCATCGCAGTATGATTGCCCGAAGTGCCGATCAGGCGGGGAGTTGTCCGCAGCGCCGAACGATGACATGCCGAATGCAGGAGAATACGATTTCCTGTGTACGTGCGGTCGCCTGTACAACCTCACTGACGTACAGTAACTGAGAAGGCAACACAGGATCTGAACTGTTTTTGAGGTAGTGCCTAAAGGAGAAGTCACTATTAGCGGCGGTGTCAGAGACAGGTGTGTGTCTGATTTGAAGCCAGCAGCTCGTGACCAGTTTCTCGATCGGGTAGACTGCCCCAGTGATTGCGGATCACGTGAGGAAGTGTCCGCAGCTGCAAACACAGAGATTTCGCGTTCAAGCCGGTACAGATTCCGGTGTGAATGCGGAATCGACATCCGACTCCGTCGAGAGAACTACCGATTCCAATGCAATTGCGGTCAGTTGTACAATCTCATCGAAGACGAATACGATTTCCAGTGTGACTGCGGATGCCTGTTTGATTTGAGCGATGTTCTGTGACGCCAACCGTGTTCCGAACGTCTTTCCGTGAGCTTCGAGAAACACGGGTATGAAGAATCCCGAACACGAGGGGTGTGCAGAGACGGAAGAGCGGATTGCTGAAGATTTGATGTCGTATCTTCAGGCGAATCCGGGAGTGTGCGCGGATGTGAGTGTTGGTGCAGGGAATTTCCCGTGGATCCGATTCCGTGACGGAGAGTGGCAATACGCGAAATACGGAGAGGTAGGGAAAGTGGAATCCCGTGTGTTGAACCGGGAGACGGTTCGTGAACTGTTTGTGTCGAACCCAGTGAATCTGGATCCGGTGACGGAGGCGTACAAGTGGAGTCCGTCGACGGAAACGGTGTGGGAACATGCAGATCAGCAGGATGCGTTCTCGGATTTGGGTCGGTGTGTCTGGTGTGGATATAGTGAGCGGACACGGGAATTGGCGGAGTACCGGACGGTGGAAGATGGGGAGTGCTTGTTGTGTGCGGGGTGCGCGGAGTCGTGGAAGGATGCGGGGGAGATTGAAGCGCCGGTTGCGGGTGAGTAGGGGCGTGGTTGTTGGTAGGTTCTGCTAACGCGAGTTGAGCAGCGCCCCATCTAAACACTTGTATTGTATCGGTGCTTTTATTATGTGTCGGGTGTTTGTTGTAGATGAGAGATACCCCATGACGACCCAATTCGAGGAAACACTCCGAGACTCCGACGCTGCCCAACTCAAGAACATCCCGAATGCCGAATTCATCGATGGGCAATTCGTTTTCAACGATTACGTACTGTCCGACCCCGAAGAATGGGCATACACCCCTGAAGACGACATCAGCGTGGAAGAAACGGCTCGCCGATCCATGATTGATGTCTACGAACTCTGGTTTGGCGGTGTGCCGGAAATCAGCGTGTCATCCAACATCGAAAACTACGAGGATATGATTTGGTGTGATGTTGGAGTCGACATCCCGGACGACGCCAACCGGCAGTACGATTTGGCCTGCCTCGTTGCGAGCGCGTTCGCAGAACGGATGGTTCGGTAACCATGGCACAAACAACAATCACAGACTTTGGCGCGAGCGACGCGGATCAAGAACCGAGTCAGGACACATCCGTTGACCCGACGGATTTCCACCGAGAGATTCCGGAAGACGAATTCACACACATCGGAAACGGGATTATGAATCGGGAATGCGTTGCTGCCGATGTCGCACCGAGCGCGATCAGCCTTCTCGCTGGAAAACAGTTGTTGGATTCCGAGTTAGGATTCCATCCGGATGACCAGTACCGCGAGGACCAGTACAGCATCGAGGAGGAACCGGACGCGGTGCAGTACGCGCTCGCAAACCAACACGAGAACCATCCCACGTGGGAGTGACTCCGAACAGGATTCTACCGCCGGTTTTTGTGCCCCAAGGCAGTTGTTGGGAATACGATGGAAAACCCAGACCCGCCGATTTCGAGCCGTGTTGAGATTCCGGACGCTGTTCACGGATGGACGCTCGTGACTGTTGATTCAGATGCCGTTGAATGGTGGAAAACCGGATCAACGCACATCTCTGCCGATTACCAGAAACTCCGCGTGAGTCTCTCCTCCTCTATTGGCGATCGCGAACCGCAATGGCGAGTCAGAGAAAGCAGCATCGATGAATACGGAAATTCCGTGTCGAGCAAGCAGCTCTTCCAGAAACGAGAACTTATAGAAGACTACGATTACGGCGAATGGGCGATTCAGCGAGCGAAACGACATATGGAGAAACACCCGGGCAACGATGCGTTTGATGAGAAACCCAGCATCCCCGAGGAGATTGGGCGGTGGGAATGTTCGGAATCCGGATTACAGGCGTGGGAATGGGAGTCGCCGCACGCCGAAATCCGTGTTGAACAGTCCGATATTCAGGAAGGGTACTGCAAAACATCGGTTCGGTACACGACGACTGTCTCGGTTGAGTCAGGAGATTTTGTTGTGGCGGACGGAACGGTGTCGGGGCAAGCAATCCGTGCAGCAGTTCGGTGTATGGAATCCATCCCGAACGGGTACGTAGATGAGGAATGGTCGGAGCTTGAGAACATCCGAGGGGTTGGCCCGGCGAAGGCAACAAAGTTCCGTGCGCTCGGACTCACGTCCCGTGAGGACCTCCGGGATGCAATCCAGTCTGAATTCCCGAACACCGACCCTGAATTCAGTCGGCAGCTGGAAATCGTGTTGACGACGATGATCCGCGACGAACTCGCAGAAACAGAAGCAGCGCCCGGTGAGGAAGACGAGATCGCGGCGAGTCACTGAACAGGTCGACGTCGAAACGAGGCGCGAGTCAGTTCGTTGGGTCGGTAGGTGGCATGAACATGGGGTCACGGTATTCTTCGGTGAGCATGGCGAGTCGGTCGAGAGTGTAACCAAGTGCAGATGCAACCCGTTCCATATCGTAGCCCCAGTCACGGAGGGTGAGGCACGTATGGGCGAGGCGAGCGCGGCCTTTCTCTCTGTGTTCAATCCAGTCAAAGTCGTGGTAGAGGGCGAATTTGGCGAGTTTGGGTGCGGTGAGGTTGAATCTCGGGGCGAGTTCGGTGAGTGAGACACTGCCGTAAGCTGCACAGCGTTCCATGATGCGGAGGCGTTCGTCAGGGTCAGTGACGTAGGCGTCTTCACTGAGGTGCTGGATGTGCGTGTAGTTCGGGTTGATGTATTTCGCGACGCCTGCACCAGCTTGTTCGAGGGCACGCCAGGAGCCGAGGAATTCGCAGAGCAGATCGAGTTTCTTTGTGAGGGTCGGATTGTTGTCAGCGTCGAATTCATCGCGGATGTCGCCGAGCGAGATCGCTTTCGCGGTTGTGGGAAGGGACTCGAATTCGTTTCGAAGGGTGTTGAGAGCGTGAATGGGGTCGATGATGGTGTCGTTGTAACTGAGGAGGTACGGGTTCACGCCTTTGTTGGCGAGGTCTTCGTCGGTGTTTCGGTGAAGCCCCTGCTGGGCAGGGGAGAGATTGGTGATGGTTGCGCCCATGTGCAGTGACTGTTGCAAGTCACTGCGGGTATTTGAGTGTCTGGAAAAACAGCGACGGATGGTGACGTTAAACGCCGTTCTAAGAACGGTGCCCTTAATAATAGTCAATCGGTATGTAGTGATAAGCTCAGACCCACAGATTCCGGAAGATAATCAGCGGATCTGTGGACGAGGCCATCAACACAATGTCGATTTTGACTCAGCCAACCGATTCAGATAACCTCCCACCGAATTACCGGCACGAAGCAAGGGGAAATGCGGTGTTCATTCACCAAAAACAAGAGGGAGAAGTGACAATCGGCGATTTGAAACAGATCATTCAGCAATACCGCGCAGACAGTGACGTGAACTTCATCGGATTGAATGTCTCATCGGCTCATAATTCAGTGACTGCATTGGAAGCTGCTGGATTCCGAGACGTGAAGACCGGTCCCGGGCTACTCTCTGGGGTATACGATTACGATACGTGACGAGAGGGAGTCGGTGATCTGCGAAACTCCTTTTGGATGACCGATGAAAGTCACTGATAAGATGTGGTCAAGGCTTCCTTCCGAGATCCAAGAGTTGGTCCGTGAGACGGATGTACCAGTGAAAGTCACGCACGTTGAGGAAGTCGAGGAAGATGTCTTCCCGAGCGAATCGGTTATTGTGACGGGAGTTGCGGAACGAGACGGTGATGCGTTATTCGTGAAGTCTTCGAAAGAAGGGCGCGGATGGGAATTCCCTGGCGGTCGCTCAGAACCCGGGGAATCGTTGCGCGAATCCGTTGATCGTGAAGTGACGGAGGAAACAGGGTATGCGGTAGAAGGGAGTCTTCCGAAGTTGGTGTTAATGTGGGTGCTTCCGGATCGGACGGTGACGCAAGTTGTGTTCAAAGTCGAGGTGGCGGAGAAGCAGCAGGAAAGCGATGGGGAAGTTGAGGAGGTTGCATGGAAAGCGTCTGTGCCAGACGACATGACGTTTTCCGATGGAGGCAGCCAAACGCACGAAGTTATTCTTGAAGAGATACAGAGCGGGCGTGAGCGGTCATGGCGCGAATATGTACCAGAGGGTGGCGACAGTCAACGACTGGCCGCAGCAGGTGTTGTTGCAGCTGGCGTGATCGCAGGCGCGGTGAAGAAAGCGCGGGACTGACACAACAATACCCGGTCTTTCAGGGGTTTTTATTGGGGGAGGTAGTAGTATGGAGTATGCCAGAATCTATCGGGGCAGGCGTGACGCAGGACTTCGAGGAATCATTCCTGAGAGCAGTTGTGAACATCGGGAAGGAATTCACCGAACAGTTAGTGGCGAAGGACGGGGTCGTTGTGTCTCTGGAAACTGGCAAGCATGCGAAGCGGGATGTGGATACGAATCGGTGGTGGCCAGTGACGCTGTCTGTATCCGTAGATCCGAGCCATTTACTCGATCAGTCGGCGCAGTTAGGGTATCTGTCCGAGGACGTGGAATGGGGCGAGGAACTGTGTACTGGGCTGATAGAGACGTTGTGCGAATTGATGGAGTGGTTCGAGCCGGAAGAAGTGACGCGAACGGATCCGAATAACATCCGGTTATTCGTCACGGATGCAGGGCCGTCGACGGTGACGTATGATACCTCCCTATCACTGCCGATGGATGAGGTTGCGTCTGAGGACGAAACTGTGTATGAAGTCGTTCACCGGGAGACAGCGGCGACCACGGTTCGGATCCCGGATTCAGAGGTTGCAGAACCGAATTCTGGGTTGAATGGCAAGTCACTGGAAAGTGCAGTGATTCAGAACGCCGGGGCAACGGAAGGTGAGGGGTTGAATACGACGCAGTTTGATGAGGTGATTTCGGTGCGAGAAGTCGAGAGTGTGTTCGCGGAGAAAGATGAATCTCAGAAGTCGAGGGATCCGTTGACAAATGGAGTGGAGAACGATGGGATTCCGTTGATGAAGGGTGATGTGTTGCGTGTGAATGGCCGTGAGGTGATTGCGATGAGTGCGGTGATGATGGGGGCGGCGTTAGATCTGCGAGATGTGGAGACGGGAGAGTGGGTGAAGCGAGTGTCTGTTCCGGAGGATGCGAAGTGGTTCCAGTATGGAGATGGAGATTGGGAGTACGTTGGGCGGGTTTCTGACGAGACGATGGATGCGTTTCAGGAGGCGGAGAATGCGGTGGAGGAACTTCAGTCGATGACGATTTCGGTGGAATAACGCGCCGCGTTTTTCGGTGCTTTTATACGTATTTGGGCGGTTTGTATAGACACAATGACGCAGACCACGAAGCCACCGAAGACATCGGATTCTAAATGGAGCGCAGAAACCGAATCGTTCGCCGGACTCGATCTTCACCCGCTCGAAAGCGGCGGCACCCCGAAAGACCCAATCACAGGGCCAAGCATCCGCCCTTCCGAAGTGGGGTGGATGCCGAAGACCGAAGCTGCCAGTAACTGGATCGCCGAACACAAAATGGACACGCTGGAACTCCCCCCAACGTACCCCGAAATCGAAAACTACGACCCATACGTTGCTCGCGTAGAAGGCGATCTCAAAACCGGCGTCGGTCACGGAATCACGGCAAATGTCCTGGAAGCCGCTCTGCGAGTCATCACCGGGGGTGGGCGATACACTGCGGATCACTTCGCAATTCATCCGTGCCGCGTTCCCGAGGAATCCCGTGACCGGTGGGTGTTACAAACGCCGACCGGCTACATGTTCGTTCACTACGACTACCAAACAGACGAACCTGAGAACATCGACCGAGAGGTTTCGGAAACGATTTCGACACCGCAGGGACCGCTTGAAATCGCCGAGGAGAAAGAATCGGTTCTTGCGGGGCTTGAGGAAGTCGCAGAGATACTGGATGGAGTATTCGACATCCAGTTAGCAGCTCATGTGAGCCGCCCCAAAGGCGGGAATACCGTACACACGTTCGAGATGAAGTCGGGAAAAGAAATCGAGATTGAGGCATGGAACCTCCCGGACCTCAAACACCGAATCGTTGATTCCAGAGAGAATCTTCGCCTGTGGAATGGAGGGACGATTAGCATCGGAGATGAAGGAGACCATGAAACCGGGGCGGTGTCCGCTCCGAAGCCGCGTCGGGCAGGCGAGTACCCGTTCGAGGTGCAGATGAATGTGTCTGCGGAGGAGATCCCGGATGCAGTTGGGGAAACGAAGCCCGAAGATCCGGCAGCAAAGTATCGCACGGGCCGGATTGTGGTTGGGTATAAGGAACTGCTACAAGGGGCAACGAATGTCCGAACCGGATTCCCGGTTGTATCCGCTGAGTACAAGAAATACGAGTTGGTGGTGTCGAATACGCTTAGGTCGTACAGTGCCACGCTCCGCCCAAAATACAGTACCACCAAAATCAGTAAGACAGTGGATCCGTCGACGGGCGACGTAATTCCGGATATAGCGGAGGTTGAGAAAGCACCGGATATGCAATTGCTCCCGGATAGCGAAATCGAATCTCGGGACTAACGGCATCGTTTCTCGGGTGGTGATCACCCCCTGAATGTGAGGTTTTACATATAGTTACTCGAAATGAAGAGGTAACGATGACTACTGAAAATCCGAATGTCGAAGTCCCGGGGCGGAACCAGTCACTTCGCGGCTTGTTCAAGGAGAGTGATGCGCAGTGAATAACCGGGGCGCAGAGTGGATGTGTCGGGTGGCGCGGCAACTCGATGAGGGCGATGAGATTATGGTGAATCAGCGGCAGCGCCCACTCACTGTGACGGACACCAACCCCGGGGATTACGGGGGATTCCCGTTCGATGCGATTGCATTGGAAGGGAATGGAACGGATTACACTGTCCGGATTCCGGAAGATGATGAGAGCCGTCCGTTGCTTCAGTGGCCGTCTTCGGATTCGATGACGACCATTTGGAAGCTTGAGGTGGAAGGCAGTACGCAGGCGATGGTGAGTGAAATGTCTGCAACTGAGTTCATCCAGGGGATCGGCGAGTCCGAACCGCTTGAAGGAGCGGAAGGAATAACGGGCGGATCTGCTGCTGATCCCGATGACGTGGATGACTCGGCGGTGCTTGGAACGTGTCCGGACTGTGAGGGGGACGTAGTTGAGAATGAAGAGCAGGCCCAGTGTACGAACTGTGAGTTGTGGTGCTGGATGTCGGAGTGGAACACCCACTACGCCGAAGCGTGAGCGAAGCTGGAAAGCAGTGACTCGGGGGTAAGCCCCGAACTATCTTCCCCGGGGCGGCGTCACGATGCAAGTATTGTGAACCGCTATGGAGAGAATGCGTTTCAGAAAGCGTCTCGGTACATGTTTGTCGTGGTTGTTCTTGCGGGGTTTGTGACGTTGTCTGCGGCAGCGGCAATGCAGTCACTGCCGGACACCGACCCCGAGGCGAATGTGAGTATTGAGTCCGAGGCAGGGGCGCAACAACAGGTAGCTGCAAGTCCAGCACAGCCGATGTCGTCAACGGGGTGTTTCCGTGGGAAGGGGCATCAGTTCCGGATTGGTGAGTCACCAGGAACGATTGATAGTGCGATTCATCTGTCTGTGTTAACGAATCCAGCGGATGGATCAGAGTTTGGATTGGAGTCTGTTGGCGATCTTGAACAGGGGCGGGTTGTGACGCTTGCTGCGGGGGTTCGGGTGAGTGGGAGTGACGTGATTGAATCGGGTGGGAATCCGTTCGCCGGGTTCGACCTGATTTACCGGTATGAATTGGATTTGCCGATGTTTGATGGGCGTGTTAATCAGAGTACGTATTCGGATGATAGACCGCCTGTTGAGTCGGGGGCGGGTGTTGTTGACTGTTGACTTCGCGTCACTGAAACAGAGAACACAACCATAATTCCGGTGCCTTTATTATGTTTCCTCATTACTGTTGAAGTACACAATGACGACCGACACCAACCACACCAATGAAGAACCCGAAATACTCGTCTTCAGCAAAATCTCGATCAACCGCGCGCCGAGAGGACACCCCGGCGCAGAATCCCCTGCCGAAGCAGCTCATGCCACCGTCACGTGCGACAACTGCGGTATCGATGGATACGTCCATTTCAATGCCTTCGAATTCGGCCCAGACTACGATGGGAAACTGTGCGCGTGGTGCAATGCAGACACCAAGATTGTATTCACGGAGACTGAGCGCCCGGACACGAAGCCATATCAGTTCACGAGTTGTAGCCAGTGTTCGCGTGATGGATACATTCTCGGCGACCCAGAGACGAATATTCACAGTGACTCAGTGACTGTGATGTGCGAATCTTGTGATGCGGATGATGAACGGGACTACAAGGAAAAAGAACTTCATAGAGGGTTGTGAAACCGAGATATGGCGATGAACGAACCCACTTCCCGTGCTGATCCTGAAAACACCGGTGACGGGAATTCCCGGAGTGTTCGCAGCGAAATTGATCATATAGCAGCACGGATTCAACGTCTGATAACTGCACAGAGAACCCGGCGCGGGGCGATTGAACAGGCAGTCTTCACAGTAGACTTCAATGACTTAGCCTCGGTGGAGTCGTTCGAAGAAACGCTGTTAGGTGACCAGTCGACAATCGGGTGGACAGGCCATAAGATGGACCTTCATGGTGACTATGCGAAATTTTGGATGATGAAGGAGGTGGACGACGTCGAGAAAGAGTCGCCAGCAACTGTTGTGTTCGAGGTTGCGCCGGAATGGATGCGCGTGTACGTAGATGATGAAACCGAGATCCGAAGTGTAGCGAAGTTCCTACATCAAATTCAGTTGCTATTCAATGCCGAATTCCAGTTCCCAGCCCCCGCCGAACCCCGTATTTAAGCCGGATAATCCCGTTATGTGGAGCATGGGAACTGCTGATAGCAGCGACGAGTACGAGATCGATCTTGATGCTCGGGCTGACGACCCGACGTTAGACGACCGTGCATTCCTCCCGCTGGGACTGACGGAAGATGGAGTCACGATGGAAGAACTACTGAATAATGCGATTGATGACGTGATTTCGCATCTTCTCAGTGAAGGCGGGGAGCCTGAAACGCTTCACATCGCGATCTCCGATTTCAGTGATCCGGACGGGAAGACATGCGCAACCTTGTACAAACACAAGCACCGGGACAGTGACACGACTGTTGTGTGGGTGCCAGCGAAGCACAATAACGAAGACGGGAAGACGGGTGTGTTGGAAGTTCTGGAGCGCGTTTCGAAGATCGCGCCGAGCGGGTCCACGGTGACGTTCACTGACTTAGCGCCGAATGGAGATGAGTCGGAGACGTATCTGGATCTGTTTGCGAAGTTCGTTGAGGATGATGTTGAGTTCCGCATCCGCGATCACCACGAGTGGCCGCGTGAGATTCTGAATGGGGTTCCGGACGGGGTGGAGTGCGTTGTTGATAGCGGCCAAGATGAGCCGGTGTGTGCGAGTGAGGTTGTGCTTCGGGAGGATTACGCGGATGCACCGGAGACTATGCAGGATCTCGTGAAGGTAACTTCGGTGCGTGACTTGTGGAAGGACGACCACCCGGAATTCAACACGCGAGCATGGGATCTGAGTCAGTTCAGCTTTCACTGTGAGCCGCGTGAGTACCCTGAAGTGACGATGGAGTACGGTGCAGATGTCCAAGACCACCCGGATGTAGATTCGCTCGTGACGGGTGTTCGCGAGGAGATTCAGCACATGGCAGATGCGGCGGATTGGTACACGATTCAGTTTGACTCCCCGGTGTACCTCGGTGAGAACATCGAATTCAATGAGAATACCGGGGTGTTTGAGTATCTCAGAGAACAAAAGGAAGAAGACGCGGATCCGATTCCGATTCCGATTATTCACTCGGAAACCACAGACGCGTTACCGGTCGATGTCACTGAGGTGATGGAGATTACGTTCGCAATGGTGTACGGAACGGCATCTCGTAGTGACGTAGGCGCAGAACTGTTAGATCGCGGGGCGGATGCAGTTGCTGTTGTTCGTGGGTTCGGGCAAGCAAGCTTCCGGTCGGAGGAAGAAAAGCCGATTGCACGGACGTTCGCAACGCGGTTTAACGGGGGTGGGCACGCTGTTGCAGCTGGATCGAATCCGGGGTTGGTGTTAAACAAATCTGACTACATGAGTCGGATTGAGGATGGTGAGGATCCGGAGGAAGAACAGTTCACGCATTACCAGAAGCACTGGGCAACGCGCGGGGAGATGACGAAGGAGTACGTCTTGGAGACTATTCAGGACACGTTCGATGCAGTAGCGACTGAACAGACGGAAACGTAGAGTTTGTGTAGGTGTTGTTCGGGCGAGAAACGAGAATCGAAACTGGAACTGGCGGAGAGGTCAGTTATCTGAGTTGAAGTACGTTTCTTCCCAGTCACGGCGGGTGAGAAGGGCGCGGCGGCCTTTCTCGGTGATGTCGTAGGAGTTTGTGCGTTTGTCGATTTCTCCTTTCCGAATGAGTCCGTCGGATACGAGATCATCGAGGTTCGGGTAGAGACGGCCGTGGTTAACGTCTGAGTCGTAGTAGTCTTCGAGTTCGTGTTTGATGCGGAGTCCGTGGGGTTCTGTGAGTCCGGTGAGGACGGTGAGGACGTTGTGTTGGAATGCGGTGAGGTCTGCAACGATTTTGTCGCCGTGAAGACCAGTATCGGTAACTTCGCCACGGGTTTCTTGGTTTGCTGCCATACACATCTATCAGCGATATAGCTATAAATACTCTACTATTTCCCTGAATGTATGTCATTAAAAATTACAGTGTTAAACCCTATCTTTTCACAAGGAGAGAATCCCGCCGTTTACGGCGGGCGTGAATCCGACACTCGCTGACCAGTCCACCGATGACACTCTGGCCGGATATTCCACGGTAATCGACACTATTAAGTAACTGGTT
>Ga0306873_100773_pt1 | contig 10788 bp, 16 predicted proteins | sample AntCluMetagen312_FD_190423 | JGI IMG/M metagenome (GOLD analysis project Ga0306873, IMG submission 190423) | Saline lake microbial communities from Club lake, Antarctica - Metagenome #312 (v2) (version 2) | ecosystem: Environmental > Aquatic > Non-marine Saline and Alkaline > Saline | place...
CCTCGAGGAAGATGTCTTCCGGGGCCATCATCGTAGACGACGACCCGTTCGCCGTTCTCGGCACTCTCGGTCGTGATCTTCTGGGGGTCCGCCTCGAATGTCTCTGTGGAGAACGTTGTCTCGTTGTCGTGGATCGCGAGGGAGTACTCGTACTGCATCGCTTATCCCTCGATCTCGGCACGACGGACGCCGATCGCATCGTGGACGCCGGCGCGATCCTGACCCTCACGTTCGGCATCCCCGACGGCCTTGAGGCGATTGTCGAAGCGACCGCTCTCGAGTTCCTCCTCGAACTCGGGGATGGTCATCCCCTGCAGTTCCTCGACGAGCCCGTCGTCTTCGTCGGTAGTAAGGTCACTCGTCTCTGGGAGCTCTTCGGCATCCTCTACCGCCTCATCAGCGTCGGCCTTCTCGAGCGTCTCCTCGTCGGCGTACTCGAAACTGCCGACGTCGACGACCAGGTGCTCGGCCAAGCCTGCAGAGACCTCGCCCACGTCACCGGGCTCGAAGGTCACACCGCCGGTTCGATAGCGACCGCCCTCGTCAGTGTAGCGTACTGTTTCCATGGACGATCACCTTAGACGGCCGTTGTGCTGAGCGAGACGATTCCGGTGCCTGCCTCGTAGCCCCGGTACTCGTCCGCAGTCGTGTTGTACCACATCTCGCCGCCCTCGAGAAGCGCCACGGCAGGATCGGACGAGAGACGGGTAATAATTCGATTCTCCTCGAGTGCGGTTCGGACTTCTTCGTTAGTAGTAGTCATCGTCGACCTCGTTAGGCCTCGATGCCCGTGGTGAGGACCGCTGCCTCTTCGTCCTCGATCGCGAAGTCGTCACGAACCCGCATGAAGTAGCGAGCGAAGAGGTCGTTCTCGGCGACCTTGTCCGTCTCGGTGAGGACGCGAATCTCGACCTCGTCGTAGAGGGCGTAGACGAAGTTCTGCGGGTGCGTGAAGACGGCCGTGTCCTCGGGCCACGCAGCGACGCCGACGACGTCGTACGAGAACGGCGTAATGTCCTCGTCGCCGAAGATGACGGCCGAGCCCAGCGGATCCTCACGCTCGGTCAGCGCCATCCGGTACTGCTGGACCTTGTTCTCGTTCATGTAGACCACGGGCTCGAACCGATCCGAGCGCAGGTACTTGTTCGGCATCGCCTGGATCGCCTGGTCGAACAGCGACGTGTCGACCGGCTGGGCGTTGCCGTTGTCGTCCGTGTGGTCGTACGTGCTGGTGTCGGTGGAGTTCGAGAGGATCTTCAGCCAGCCGTCGTTCTGGTTGAGGAAGTTGTCCCCGCTGGACTCGTCACCGTTGATCCCGAGGTCCTGCGTGTCGACTGCGAACTGTCGGGCCAGCATGTCCAGGACGATCTCGTCGACGTTGTCGAGCGTGTCGTCGACGGACTCTCGAGAGAGGTCGTACGCGAGCGTCCCCTTCTCGACGTCGAGGCTGACGGCGTCGGTGTTGACTTCTCCCGAGCCGCTGTCACCCTCGTTTTCGTCGGCGCCGCGTCGCATGCGCTCGCCGACGCTGATGCGGGGCAGGTCCATCTGCGGCCGCGGGAGGTCCTCCGTGCGGGCCCCCTCGAGCATGGTCGCCGAGTCGACGACCTTCTGGTACCAGTCCTCGAAGAGATCCCGCGGCAGGACGCCACCGGCCATGTCGGTCGTGTCGAGCTTTTCGACTGCCTTCTCGTTCTGCGTTCGGGTAGCGTGAATCGTCATCGTTAGTTACCTCGAGCCTTCCGCGGGTCCAGCGTGAAGCCGCCGCCCTTCTCGCTCTCTTCGCTCTCGACCTTCCCGATCTGCTGCGAGTCGGTACCGGTCTGCTTCGAGATCGCGTCGATGCGCGCCTCGAGGCTCTTCGCCCACTCGGGCTTGTCTTCGCCGTCGTCGTCGAGCGCCTTCTCCTCGATCTCGTTGATGCGTTCGTCGAGGTTCTTCGCCCACTCGGGGGCATCAGCCATCGGGGCGTCGCCGGCGCCGGCGTCTTTCTCCTCGCTCTCGAGGTCGTCGATACGGTCGTTGAGAGCCTTCGCCCATTCAGGAGCGTCGGCCATCGGGTTGTCGTCGTTAGTCATGTCAGTAGAGTCTGTGTCGTCCGGCGTCTCGCCGCCGGCAGCGGATTCAAAAGGCGGTCCGTCCGTCCCTGCGCTGTCTTCCTCTTCGTCCTCATCGGGATCCGGCCAGTCTCGAGCGGTGTGCTCGGAGAGGTCGAAGGACGTATCCTCGCGATCGGTGAAGCGCGTAATCCCGTGATCGACGCCGGCGTCCTCGAGGACGTCCGCCGATGCGTCGATCGCCGCGAACAGGTTATCGCGGTTGCGGGTCGAGAGTGTGCGGCCCTCTTTGGCGATCGGGTTCACCTGCAGACCGGACGCGCCAAACATGGTCTTCGCTGCCTTCGCGTTCAGCGTGTCCATCTGCTCGACGGTGTTCCCTGTCGCTTGCTCGAGGTCGCTAACACTTCCGTAGATGCTGACGTGTGGCTCGTCCAACTGATCTGGGAAGACTTCGTTCCGCCAGTCGACGTACACGTCGCTCTTTGGGAAGTCGACGCCGATCCCAAGGACCTCGTCCTCGTAGTTTTCGGCCTCGTCCTCGGGAGCGGTGACGCGGAAGACATCTGCCTCGAAGTCGTCTGCATCTTTCTCGGCGCCGCGACCGTGGTCCGGGGCCTCGGACGTCTTCGTCGGAGTGTCGTCATCGGACCCGGCGCCTGGGAAGGCGTTGAAAGCAGCCTTCCCGATCCGCTCGAAAAAGGACTGCTTCCCTGGCTCGCCCGACCCCTCAACGTCGATCGCACTGTTGAGGGTCTCCCAGAGCTGATCGGCGTCGTCTTCCGACCAGTCTGGATTGCGTTCGAGGGCTTCCTCGACGAACCCATCGCGGTTGCCGAGGTGATCGGCTAGCCGCTTCTCGGCCTCAGCCTTCGTCTCGAGGACTTGCGCGTCGGGGACGGCAGGGATGTCGACGCTCGAGACCTCGCGGATGGTGCCGCCGGCCAATTCCCAGACGAGTTCCTCTTCATCGATCTCGTCGGGGACGTCGACGTCCTCGAGCTCCTCTTGCTCGTACGGGCCGCCCCACTGAACCGCGATCGCGCCGATGGAGAACGCCCCGAGGATGTCGTCCTTGACGAGTTGCCAGAGGTCGTCGTCGTTGAACTTCCACGACTGGATCCACGCGCCGGCCGGGGCCTCCTTGCCGCCGATCTCGGTCGCTTCGTCGAGGACCTCGTTCCGCTCGAGTTCCATCCAGTCGGAGGGCCAGACGGCGTGCATGAGGCCGCCGTCGGCCTGCCCGACCTCCATGAAGTCGCCGAACTGGTCGGCGAACCCGCGAATGGTGTCCTCGCGGGCGAAGTCGAACTGCAGGTCGACCTTGTCCGGCACCATCACGATGCCGGTGGCGATCTGCTCGTCGTCGTCCTTCGCGACGAAGTCGACGCGCTTGGTGAGCTGTTCGTCCTTCTTGTCCGTCATGTGTCAGTCCTCCTGTTCGTCATCGTCGTCGGCGTCCGCGTCGGCGTCCTCGAGTTTCCGGGCTCGACCGGTGGAGAGGACGCCACGCTTCTCGCCGCGCTGTTTGTCGCTGTTGGTCATCGTGAGAATGTCCCGGTCGGGCCTCGCTCGCACGGGGAGTCGGGGAGCTCCCGTGCTCACGGTCATCGGCATCAGCAGTTCGCGTCAGCTGCTACAGTGGGATGTCGTCGGGGATGTCCCCCGATCCGGGACTTGGCCCCTCCGGGAGACGATCGTGGTTGTTCGTGATCTCGAGATAGCCGTACTCGAGGCGGATGTTGTCGTAGTGGTAGCTGCCGTGACTCGAGGCGCTGGTGAGCGCCTCCCAGACGGCTGCCGGGACATCAACGTAGACGTACTGGGAGTTCTGGCCCTCGTCACGCTTGAACGACAGATAGAGTTCCCGCTCCCCAAAGTCGTAGAGCCCCTCATTCAGATTCGAGCTGCTGAACTGCGTTTGTTCGAGCGGGTCCTTTGTCGCGACGCCGTCGACGACGTCCAGGTCAGCCTCGACATCGGTCCAGTCGCGCTCGCCGATCTTGTTCTCCTCTGGCGGGAGTTGGTCCTCGAGCGATGGTTCGTCTACCCCAGGCGGCCCCTGACGGCCGCCGGGTTCCGCGAGCAGGGTGTTGCCGTCAGTGGGATGGTCGTCGGGCAGCGGATCCCAGCCAGCGGCCTCTCGAGCCTCGTCGATCGTGACCGCCCGGCCCGCAGCGTCGACGCGGTTCCGGGCCACTCGAGCGTTCTTCTCGGGTCGGTCAGCGCCACGGAGTTCGAACTGGATCGTCCAGTCGTCGACGCCGAGTGCGGTCTGGTGGAGGATCTTGTAGAGACGGGCCTCGAACTTTTTCTGCTCGGGTGCGATGACGTCCTCGGCGAACTCGCGGACCTGCTCTTTCGAGTTCGACCGGTTCGAGGTGTCCGTGACGTTGATCAGGATCGGCGGCACCTCGTGAACCTTCGCGATCTCGTGTTCGTTGCGTTCACGGAACTTCTGGAACTCCATGTCGAGATCGTCGCGAGAGCCGACCGGCTCCAGTTCGATCTCGACGTCGTTGCCGTCCTCGTCGTTCAGGTCCGTTTTCTGCTCGAACTCCTCGACCTCGAGGATCGCCGTCCGGTAGCGGGTTCCCTTCAGGTTGTCCATCAGGTCCCGGAGTTCGTCCTTCGAGTCCTCCGTGAGCGTCCCACCTGTGACCTTCACGACGTAGTAGGGGATGCCGTGGTGGTCGAAGAGGTCGTGGTTCCACTCCTTCGCCGCCTGGTCGGCCCCCATCGTCTGCATGGCCGCGACCCAGTCGGGGATCCCGTAGTACAGCGACAGCGGCGACGGGTTCTGGATGAAGATGAGTTCATTCGCGGGATCGTTCTTGAGTTCTTTTGCGCTCGAGGCAGTCTTCCCGGTCTCCCTGTCGACGAAGATCGGATCGTCGCCGTAGCGGTCGACAGCCTCACCGAAGTAGCGTCGGCGGCCCTGGCGGACTTGGAGGTAGCCGTGGCCGCTCTGGATGACCTCCTTCTCTTCCCCGTCCTCGGTCTCGATCTTCTTCGTCGTCTTCCGCACCCGGACCGTCGTTGCCGGGACGTGTGCCAACCCGATCGGCGTGCCGTCGCCCTCGGCGAGGATCTCGAGTGCAGCCCAGCCGACCCCGTGGTAGTCCTGTCGAGCGAGTTCGAGGACTTCCTCCGGCGTCGATGCGGCTGTCCCCTGGGGCCCGATCTGCCAGCTCGAGGTGGCTCCGTGCCAGAGCGTCTCGACGGCATCGTGATCCTCGCCATCTGGATCCGGGTCATCTGCCTGCGGGTGGGGCACGATATCGAAGCCATAGCCGACCTCGTACCGAGACTTCTTCCGAACGCAAGCCTGGTGGGTCTCGTTGATCTCTTGGAAGGCAGCCAGCGTCTCCGGGTTGTACGGCGGCTGGATCCCGAGGCCGGCGTCGATCGCGATCCGGCGCTCATCGAGTTGCGTCGTCTCGCGGGCCTTCTCCATCGTCTCCCCGTTGCCGAGGGTCGATACTGAAAGTGAGATCTCGGACGATTGGTCGTCTTCGGAGTTACTCATCGCTACCGAACCCTCCTCGGTGTGGGGAGTCCGTCAAGGAAATTTGGGCCGTGCCGGCATTCGAACGAGACAACCCGGTCGTCAACCTTTCCAATAACCATCAGGAAATTGCCGTAGTCTTGGAAGTCCCAGACATCCATGTCCATGCCGAGGTACTGAAAGCTACTCATCGTCAGTTCGTGGCTGGGTCAGCTTGAGATGGATGTCCGGCTCGCTCTCAACACCCTCGAGTTCGAATGTGTCCCAGTCCCGGCCAATCAGGGTGAAATCGCTCGAGTAGAGTGTGTTCCGAATACTGATAGTCGGCGGCTCATCTGGTTCCGATGGAAGAAGCTGTTCGCCAATCGAGTTCGCTGTCTCTTTCGCCAGCTCACGTCGAGCTCGTTGCTGGTGATCGATCCCAGCTTCGTCTTCAACGCGTTCAACCCGGTCTGTGAGGTCCCGGATCGCGTGGTTGATATCCTCGAGTTCTTCGGCTACATTACCCAGTTCATCGAGTCGATCAATGAGTTGGTCGGTGTCGATGCTCTTGGTCTGACTGTCTTCGGTATTATCTCCCTTCATGTTTTGTCTGGTGAGTTAGAGGTAACTGACGCCGCTGCCACCGTCCGAGCCGCCCTCATCTTCGTCGCCGGCGTCGCGATCGTCGACGTCGTCGAGCGCGCCCATCGACTCGAGTTTCCGGAACCCCTTCTCGGCCATGTACCACGACGCGATGAGGTCCGGCGTGTGACCGTGGAGCTTCCCGTCGCGACGCTCGAGGGACTGCATCGCGGTGATGAAGTCCTCGGTCGGCCGGTGGCCGCGGTGGAAGAGGATGTAGCCGTTATCGACGAGCGTCCGGATGCGCGGGATGCCGTTCTCCCAGCTGTGTTTCTGCCCGGATGTCGTCAGCCCGGTCACCTTCGCGGCCAGTTGGGCGTCGAACTCGATCGCGTCCTCGGCGACGTAGGACTGCATCCCGTTATCCTCGATCACGATCAGCGCGGGGTCGTACCGCCGGTCGAACTCGAGGAGTTGGTTCTTCACCTCGCTGGGTTTCATCCCCGCCTCGGCGTGGGCGTCCAGAAGACGACGTCGACCGTCGCGCTGCAGGAGCCAGACCGAGAAGGCAGCGTCGTCGCCGGTCGGCGAGTTCGCTGGGTCGTGGCCCAGGATGATCGCCTCGCCCGGACCAGCGCGGTACTTCGGCGGCGGGTCACGATCGTCGATCGAGCAGCCGCCCTCCGCGGCCGGCTTCCGAACGTCGGTCGCCTCGATCAGGTTCCCGCTCGAGCCCATGATGACGAGGCAGTACTCTCGCCAGAAGCGGTGGTCGGCCATCTGCGACCGTTTGTTCTCGAGCCACTGTGGGCCTCGAGCCTCGGGCCAGAGTACCTGGAGTGTCTCGCCTTCGTTCCACGGATCAGCGACCTCGGTGTAGAGCTCGGGATCAGGCCGGCGATCCTGCCAATCGTCGTCGGCGCCGAACTGCTGATCCCAGAAGTCGAGGATCGCGGGATACTCGTCGAACTCGTAGCCCTCGAGCGACCGATAGTCGTTGTAGATATCGGCCGGTCGCTTCCGGGTCCCGATCATGACGGTCCGACCACCCTCCTTGACCATCGGGACGGAGACGGCCTGGATCCAGTCGAGAACGTCCTCGGTGTCCCCGTCTCCCTTCTCCTTGATGATGTCGTCCAGAACGAGTAGGTGGGCGCGATCGCCCTCGATCCCGCCGAAGAGCCAGCCGGCGTTGAGCATCGAACCGTGGGCCCACTCCTTCGCCTCGATCGTGTCCTTCTTTCGCGGCCCGTTCAGGTTCGTCAGCCACTCGTTGCGTTCGACGAACTTCCAGAACTCGGTGTCGGCTTTCTTCTTGACCGAGCCCTGGTTGTTCATCGCCCAGACCGCTCGGAAGCCGTCCTTGTACTCGAGCGAGGCGATGAGGTACGCCAGCGTGATCGTCGTCTTCAGCCCGTCGCGATGACAGAGCAGGACGCGATCGCCGCCATCGAAGCCCTCGAGCCAGCGCTCGTGATGGTCGCCGAGGAGGTAGTACTGGTCGTCCTCCATCTCCTCGGCCATGTAGTTCCGAGTGAGCTCGTTCGCGTACGTGATCCAGTCGCCCGTCTCGAACGGGTTGAGGAGATCACGTTTGGTCTCCGGGTCGGAGACGAGCTCGAGGAGTTGCTCGGCGCTGCCGTCGACGTCGTCGGCGTCGAGGAGGCTACTCATCGGTATCGTCGCCTCCTGCAGAGTGCTGCTGTTTCTGCCGGATCAGCTCTCGAGCGATCTCTTTCTCGTCCTCGCCGAGTTCCTGCGTGGTCGTCTGGTCGACATCGGCATCGACCGTCGCCTCGAGCTTGTCGGCGGGCTTCTCGATCACGCCGAAGTCCGCGGCCCACTGACGGGCCTCGCGGAGGAAGCGATCGTCAGCCGTCCGAAGGTACTTCGCGTACGCTTCCTTGACGACGTCCGCCGCGAAGTCGTCGCCGTGCTCCTCGAGGTCCAGCGCCTCGATTGCCGCGGCCTCGTCCTCGGTCAACCCCTCCTGCATGAAGTCCTGGAACTCGGAGTAGCCACCGTGCTCGTGGTTTGGGTTGGACTCGCCCCACTGCTCCCCGGTCACTGGATGTTTACTGCAGGGTCCGATGGATCGGTCCTTACCCCAGCCGGCCGCCAGCAGGCAGTACTCGTAGTCGTCGCGTTCGCGGCCGTGCTCGGTCGGGGTCGTCCGGTCCGACTTGACGGCGCCGCAGATACGGTGGCCTCGTTCCGGATGGATCGCATGGCCACTCTCATCTCGAGGTGGCTCGCTCGAGATCTCGTACTCTTCGGCTTCGTTGTCTGTCATTGGTGATTCGTTGCGGGGTGGAGTGTCAGTGGTGAGTCAGCGGCGTGGACCGCTCCGTCTCACGCCGCGAGGTCCTCGTCGAGAGAGGCCGGACGGGGTCTTCGGGGAGTCGACGTCGTCGGGGCGATCGTGTTCGCCCTCGAGATGGCACTTCTTGCAGCGCTTCCGGAGGTTCGCCGGATAGCCGTTTCGTTCGTCCTGGTCGCGATGGTGGACGTCCACTCGAGTGGCTGTATCAAATGAGCGGCCACAGCCGGGACAGCGTCGACCGCCGCGCTCGCTGTGCGTGCGTTCACGATGGCGGTCTCTCGAATCTGTCATGGGGACTCGATCAGAAGCCGGCGAGTGCACTCCGGGCAGAGCGTGATCAGGTCGCCGGCGTCGTACTCGTGTTCGTGGAGTTGGCCGCCGATCCGAGAGCTCTTGTACCACTCCTCGTTGAACTCAGCGGTAAGTGCTGGGCGACCGCTATAGATCGTATCGCGGTTGCAGAATCCGTCACAGTTGTACTGGTAGGTCATGATATGCCCGTGAGTGGTGGAGGATCCTCAAGGTCCTCGAGATCGCGCTCGATCCGGATTGGTACTGGCGCGGCGCCAAAGTGCCAGTCCGACTCGGTCCCGCAGTACTCACAGCGGTAGCCGTAGACGTCTTCTTGGCGATCGCAGCAGACCGTTCCCTGGCTGTAGAGTTCTGCGGGGCAGCCGGGACAGCAGAGTCCAGTTGACTGGTCGTGTGGGATCAGCGTCTCCCCGCAGTGGTCGCAGCCGTTTCGACGAGCGTCCTCAAGGAAGCGATCGGGGACGAGGACGTCGCGCTTACAGCCGAAACAGCGGAAACGGTGGTGTGTCTCCCGAGACAGGTATGCGACGAGTCGGTTCAGGAGTGTTCTGTTGAATTGCATGAAAATTACCGCCAGTACTCCAAGTCTAACGCGTTTCGCATCCGGAGCCAGCTGCCCTCGACGCCGTCCCAGTAGATGAGCCAGCCGCCCTCCTCGTACACTTTGATGTCTTCTCCGCGCTCGAGAGGCTCGTCGGACATGGTTCAATCAGTGATCGGGAACGAGGTCGTCGCCGGGAAGTCGTCGTAGCCCCGTCCCGCTGCGGGCCCGACGGCCTCGATGCATGATCGACACGCATCCTCGCCGCGGTACTCGGCCGGCGCCGAGAACATCCCCCGGCCAGCGCAGTCGTCGACGAACTCGAGCGAGCAGGCCCACATGATTACTTGCTCGTAGGGAGGAGTCGCTCAACTTCGATGTTCCAGAGCCGGCCGACCAGGAGGAACACGAGCGCCGAGAACAAACCGTAGTACGGCGGCGCAACGGCATCTACTCCCTCGAGCGTGAGAGCAAGCGTGATCGCCGACCAGAGGCCGACAAGGATCAACGCGATGATCTTCGGAATGGCGTCGTTATCTTCGTGTGGCATCAGCGTCCTCCCCAGGCAGATGAGTTCGATCTTTGCGCGCTCCAGCGGATCGTCGGTGTTTGGTTTGACAGACATGGCATCTCTCAGCTCTCGATAGGATCGGCGTGTTCCTCGATGACGTGATAGAGATCGAGGTCGAACGCGACCATGACGACGCCAGTTTCGACGTCAAGCGTCTCACCGCGGTAGTGATCGCGCCACTGGTCCGGACGCCACGACGTCGCCTCCTCGTGGGCGGTGATCATGGTGCCCTCGTCAGTCTCGAACAGCCGAACGTGGACCTGGCGCGGACGGAGGAAGTGCGGCGCACCCTGGAACGGCGCCGGGCCCTCGTAGCGCGCCCAACTGGCTACCTCCGGTCGACCGAGCCAGTCCGTCGCGAGTGACGCCAGCGGCTGGGGTTCGTAGCCGACCTCGGCGAGGTCCTCGAGGACAGCCTCCGGTGACCGGTCGACGATATCGACGACCTGGTCGGTGCCGATCTCGGTCTCGGCGTAGAGGTCCTCGTCGTGACGTTGAAACAGTCGGTGCAAGAGCGGGATGGCGTGTCGCCGGAGCGGGCCCCAGAAACGGGCCCGGTCGTTGAAGAGGTGCTCGCCAACGTAGAGCCGAGCGAGTAGCAAGAGCGACACAATGGCGACGCCGCCGAGGAAGACGACGTCGTCTGGGAGTGCTTCGATCATGGTGGATCAGTATGAAAACGGGTGCGCCGAGTCGCGTCTGCGAGGCTTTTTGCCGAATCCCGGCGCGGGTCGGGACGGACCGTGGGATCTCTAACAGTCGCGGTGTGCCAGCCGCCCCGAAGCGAGGTGTGTCAGCGGGAGCGATGGGATCCCCTTCAGCCCGGCGGGGCAGGGGCAACGCCGGGCCACATCGGGGACTATCGTGGTTGTACGCTCGCTCGGCCGGTGGTGATCGTGGTACCGTTGGCGT
>Ga0306873_100790_pt1 | contig 10667 bp, 8 predicted proteins | sample AntCluMetagen312_FD_190423 | JGI IMG/M metagenome (GOLD analysis project Ga0306873, IMG submission 190423) | Saline lake microbial communities from Club lake, Antarctica - Metagenome #312 (v2) (version 2) | ecosystem: Environmental > Aquatic > Non-marine Saline and Alkaline > Saline | place...
ACAGCGACTCGGAGAAACTCGTCGACGTGTCGTCGTCGTTCACCGTTTCGGACGATGACGAAGGTCGGCCGCAGGCGGCCGAGACGGCCATCGAAACACGCGATCTCGACGTGTATTACGGCGACGAGCAGGCACTGCAGTCGGTTTCGATGGAGATTCCCGAACGCCAAGTCACCGCGCTCATCGGCCCCTCGGGCTGCGGCAAATCCACCTTCCTCCGCTGTCTCAACCGGATGAACGACCTCATCGATATCGCACACGTCGACGGCGAGGTGCGCTTTGAGGGGAAAAACATCTACGACGAGGACGTCGATCCCGTCGCGCTGCGCCGACGGATCGGCATGGTGTTTCAACAACCCAATCCCTTCCCGAAAAGCATCTACGACAACGTCGCCTTCGGGCTCGAAGTCCAAGACGAGGAGGTCACCGACGAAACCGTCCGCCGCGCGCTCGAACGAGCCGCCCTGCTCGAAGAAGTCGACGGTCGACTCGACGAGTCGGGACTCGAACTTTCGGGTGGTCAACAGCAGCGACTCTGTATCGCCCGTGCCATCGCCCCCGATCCTGATGTGATTCTAATGGACGAGCCCGCAAGCGCGCTCGATCCGGTCGCTACCTCGAAGATCGAGGATCTGATCGCCGATCTCTCCGAGGAGTACACGGTCATCATCGTTACCCACAACATGCAGCAGGCCGCCCGCATCTCCGACAAGACGGCGGTCTTTCTGACCGGCGGCGAACTCGTCGAGTACGACGATACCGAAGACATCTTCGAGAATCCCGAACACCAGCGCGTCGAAGACTACATCACCGGCAAGTTCGGCTGATCGGTCGACGGCGGCTAGCGGTTTTACGGCGGCTCGTTTTTGATGGCAAACAGTTCGCGGATCGAGACCTATTGAGTCGACTCGGCGAGTTCTATCGAAAAACAGCGTCAGGTTCGTCGCGTTACGAGACTCCTCCAGTTGCGACTCATCGTCCCCATTTGATCAAAAACATATAAAAATAATACTGGCAAATATCTGATTAATTCAGGTTACTACATACGGAAACGTACCGCTATTAAATCTATATAGTATACCATACGTTACGGTTTATCACATTCCAACTATTACAGAGAAACGTACTAAACACGGTTTTTGAACCCCAGTACAGCGTGATTCGAGACTATGTTGATACCTCTGTGACTACATATATGAGTACATTTATCACGTATCTCTCGTGATAGTATAGTATGGAGACACGGAAAGTTCAGGTGACAGGTGGGTCGACCTACACCGTCTCGATTCCCAAATCGTGGGCCAACGACAACGGGGTGAGCGCGGGGAGCACCGTCGAGTTCTACCCCGAGGGTGATTCGTTGTTCATGACCCCAACCGGCGACGACGACCGGACCGAGGGGACATTGGATATCACGGGTTTGGAGGGGACCGAGCTGATCCGAGCGGTGACGACGATGTACGTCAGCGGGTTCGACGTGATCGTCCTCGAAAGCGCCCGGATCACCAACGACCAGCGGCGGACGATCCGAGAGGCAACACAGAGTCTCGTCGGTCTCGAAGTCTTAGAGGAGACTAAAGGCGAAATCGTCATCCGAGACCTGCTGGATTCCTCGGAGCTATCGATCCACAACGCGGTCACACGCATGCGACTCATTGCCTCGTCGATGCTCGAAGACGCGCTGTTGGCGCTGCGGGATCTCGACCGAGATCTCGCCGCAGACATCATCCAGCGCGACGACGACGTCGACCGACTCTGGATGGTCGTCTCCCGTATTTTCCGAGCAACACTCCGGACCCCGAAGGCGAGTGAGGAACTCGGTCTACCACGCGAGATCTGTTTCGACTACCATTCGAGCGCTCGCCAGCTCGAACGGATCGGTGACCACGCGACCAAGATCGCCCATCTCACGCTCAACATCGAGCGCGAAGTTCCCGAAGAGGTCCTCGAGGCCCTCGACGATCTCCACGAGGAGGTCGTCACTGTTATCGACGGCGGGATGGATGCGCTGTTCACCGACGACAGCGACGAGGCCACCAAGTTGGCCAACGATGTCAGAGAACGTGTTCGGGAGGTCGACACGACCGCCCGCCGGATCGACGAACTACTCAGAGAGCTCGACCCCGCACGCGCACAACACCTCGGACTCATCGTCGACTCGGTCTCACGAAGCGCCGACTACGGCGGCAACATCGCCGAAACCGCACTCCAAAAGGCCGCCCCGACCCCCGGTTCATCGTCGGCACACACTGAGTGACATCCAGTTTAGTCACCGTCCAGACTCCGTCTCCCCGGTCGACCACAACCGCTGTCTCTTCATTGCTGATCGTCACCTCGTCACTCCGTCGACCGCTGGCGGCTGACTGCCTCGGTCGGCCGTCTCGCTGTGTGGGATACGATCTCCGAGTCGGGGTCGGGTGATTCCTTCGGCGGGAGATAGAAGTAAACGCAGTTGCCACGCCCGCTGCGGCGTTCGATCTTGAGTTCGCCGCCGAGCGATTCGATACACCATTTCATCACGAACAGCCCGACACCGGAGCCATGAGAAGTGGTTGTCGTCTCGGTGTGTTCGGAGAGGGCATCGATCTCCATATCTGGGATCAAGGGACACTCGTCTTCGATCCGGATCTCGACGCGGCCCGTATTGGGTGACTCCTCAATGACGATCCGGACCGATGGCTCGGGCGTCTCGGCGTGGACGATGGCGTTTTCAATGGCATGTGTCAGCGCGTGGTCGAAGGCGTCGTCGACAGCGATCCACATCTCGGTCCGTTCGTCGATTTCGATATTGCTGGGTTCGAACCGCTCGACGGTTTCGGCGACAACGTCGACTGCCGGTCTGCGGGTCCAGTAGGACTGTTCGCGTGTGATCGTGTTCTCGATCTGTTTGACCGACTCCGAGACCCGACTCAGATCCCCTGCGGCGGTCTTGATCTTCTCGGCGGACGTTCTGGCGGCCTCGGTTTCGGCGACGCCAACGACATGGTCAGCGAACCCCGAAATGACGTTGATATCGTTGCGGAGGTTGTGCCGCAACAATCGATAAAACAGACTCACCCGGCGGTCGTTGTGTTTGTATTCGGTAATATCGGTGACTTCACCCAACACGTAGGGTCGACCGTCGATTGCTATTCGGGTGAGGTTGATCGACACCCAGATTAATTCGCCGTCGGCCCGCTTGATCCGCCACTCGAAGGCCTGTGGGGTGTCTTCGGCAGCGGCGATCCGACGGAGCGCCTCCGCCTGCGTGTAGGAGTAGGTGTTGGCACTGACCTCCTCGAAGCTCATCTCGCGGAGTGCTTCGGCCGAATAGCCATACAGCTCCTCTAGCTGTGTGTTGACATCCAGAAACGCGCCCGTCTTCGGATCGTGTAACACGGTCCCGACTTGGAGCGTGTCGAACTCGTCTGGCAGAGTCACTCCGTCACGAGCTGATTGCTGCCGCCCATTAGACATGTATCTTCGTCTACTAAAACGACCACAGTAAATCTCGCTATGAACGCTATATATATCTCAGGTGTGTATATACTGCCAGATCACTGAAAAATGAGACGACAGTCAGAGTCGGACGACGAGTTCGAGCGTGATCAGCAACGTGCAGACAAGTAGGAGGCCAGCGAGATAGCAGACCGGTTTGAGCTGCTCCCAGACCGTGGTGGCCGCAGGCAGCCCACCATCCGTCTCGGACTGGAACTCGTCAGTACTCATCGGTTGAGGGGCCGTACTGCCTGTCGGGTAGCGTCGTCCGATTCGATCTCTGTCACACGCCAGATGTTGCCCCGACCGTGGGCCTGCTGAAGTGTCACTGACACCTGACTGTCGACCCCTAACTCGGCGAGTTTGTCGGTGATCGTCGGACTCTCGCTGTCGCCGGGCTCTGCCCGGCTGCTTGAGAAACTTCGTTCCTCTCTGTTGTCGGCCTGTGGCCGACTGCCAGATGAGCTCCGCTCATCCACGTCAACGACCTGATAGGTCCGACCGGTCTCCGACCGAAGCGTCATCGCACCATACTGGTTGAGTTCGACCGCAACGGTACACGATGTCCGCCGTTCTGACTGGGTGCGACGCATACACGAGTGTCGACTCGGTGTTTATGTAAATCCGACTATGAGTTGTTAGTACCCATCTACAGCAGTATATAAACTATATACAATACGGTCTCGCCGAGGGAATCGCCGAATCGACCCACAGAGCCCGGAAACAGACGTAACGAATCAACCGGAGATCGCAGAACGCTCCGGATTGCTATATACGGGGTCGTACTGCTATATATCACACATAAGTACTCTTACCAGTTTTTAATTCACCTGCGGGGAACCGATAGATCAGATAGCAAATGACTGAATTCTCCGGGGCTATTGACGCGCTTCATGATCGTGTTACTGCGGCCGACTGGGACGAGATTTACATCGTCGGCGACCCACATGGCTGCCGTGCCGAACTCGAAGCACTCTGTGAGAAACTCGGCGTAACCGAGCAGGATCTCGTGGTGTTTGTCGGCGATCTCGTTCGCAAAGGACCCGATAGCAAGGGCGTCGTCGATCTCGTTCGAAACGCGCCGAACATGCTGACTGTGCGTGGAAACAACGAGGAAAAACTGCTCCGTGGCGAGAAAACGATCCCCGAACTCACCGACGAGGATCTGGAGTGGATCGCCTCGCTGCCGGTGGTCATCTCGCTGCCCGAGACGCTCGTCGTCCACGGCGGGATCGATCCACGGAAACCCAACGCCGACCACGATGTCGACGATCTACAAAACACGCGGTCGATGGTGCCCGGCGGGAGCTACGACCCACCCTACTGGTTCGAGCAGTACGAGGGTCCCGAACGCGTCTTTTTCGGCCACACCGTCCTCGAAGCGCCGATCATCCGGGAGCATGCGGTCGGCCTCGACACCGGCTGTGTGTACGGTGGGGAACTCACCGCCTACAACTGGCGAACTGACGAACTCACCGCTGTGGCTTCGGGTGAGACGTTCGTCGACCGGCGAGATGAGAAGTTCATCGACCCAGGTCAGTCGACCGAACCGGACCACCACGCATCTAACCGATGACCGGGCCGTCGAAATCCACTCTACTGCTGGATCAGCTCCAGTCACTACTGCCAGTCTCGTCGCTGCTGGAGTCGGTCGACAGCGATGTAGATACGGACGAGCGACTGCCCACTGACACCACCCAGTCGACAGCCGACCCGGTCGACCTCTCGCCGTCGACGTGGCGGATCGACAGCCCACCGCAAACGCCACCGATTGCAACGGACTCGGCAGAAGACCGGCCCCCAGAGGCCGACTGGAAGACGCTGTGTGCTGACGACGATCAGGACGACGAGGCACTCTCGAACCCGGTCGCCTATCTCAACCGAGAGCTCAGCGAACTCTCTTTCCAGTGGCGAGTGCTGTATGAGGCTCTCGATGACGACAATCCGCCGCTTGAGCGGCTGAAGTTCCTCGCCATCCTCACCAAGAACATGGACGAGTTCTTCATGAAGCGGATCGGCGGCCTCAAACAGCAGATTGCGGCTGATGTGACCGATCAGACGGTCGACGGACGAACACCACAGGAGCAGTGGGAGGAGGCACTCGATTTCGCCCGCCCGATTTTTGAGACTCAATCACGGTGTTATCACGAAGCGGTCAAACCCGCGTTGGCCGACAACGAGATCGAAATCGTCGACTACGAGAACCTTTCGGGCGAGGAGACCGCCGCACTCCGGTCGTACTTCGAGCGGGCAGTCCTCCCGACACTGACACCGCTGACGTTCGATCCGGCCCATCCGTTTCCCTTTATTTCGAATCTCAGCCTCTCGCTTGCGGTGTTGTCGGTCGACGACGAGGGAACCAAGAAGTTTTCTCGTGTAAAGCTCCCGGAGAACCGGCCACGCCTTGTCCCCGTCTCTGGGACTGACGAGATGCCGATCGTTCCAGCCGATGACGCGACCATCGAACACGCCGATGTCGGTCGGTTCGTCCGGCTCGAAAGGGTGATTACCGCAAACATCGATCTGCTGTTTCCCAACGTTGAGGTGCTCGACTGTTCGACGTTCAGGGTCACGCGGAACGCCGAAGTGCGGCGCAACGAGGAGGTCGCCGAGGGGCTCATCGAGATGATCGAAGACGTGCTTCGACAGCGACGGTTTGCGACGGTCGTTCGAGTCGAGGTTGCAACCGATATGCCCGACGAGGTCCGGTCGCTGCTTGTCGACCAACTGGAGATCACCGAGCGTGAACTGTTCGAACTCCCCGAACCACTGGGTTTCGAGGACTTCTTTCGACTGCTTGAACTCGACAACACCGTTCTCAAGCTACCGTCGTGGGAACCACAGCCTCATCCGCGGTTTATCGGCCACGACAGCGACCGGCCAGACGAACTGTTCGCCGAAATCGCCCGCAATGATATTCTCGTCCACCACCCCTACCACTCGTTTACCGAAACGGTCCAGACGTTTCTGGATACCGCGGCCCACGATCCCGACACCTTAGCGATCAAGGTCGCCATCTACCGCACGGCTCCCGACTCGCAGGTGATTCAGTCGTTGATCGAGGCCGCAAAAAACGGCAAACAGGTCGCCGTCATGGTGGAACTCAAAGCCCGATTTGATGAAGAAAACAACCTCCGGTGGGTCAAACGGTTGGAGGAGGAGGGAATCCACGTCACCTACGGCACGATTGGACTCAAAACCCACAGCAAGGTCGCACTCGCAGTCCGTGATGAGGGAGACGCCGACGATGTCGAACTCTACTCGCATATCGCAACCGGGAACTACCACTCGGAGACTGCCAAAAGCTACGAGGATCTCGGGCTGTTTACTGACGACCGCGACATCGGCCAAGATCTCGTCCAACTGTTCAACTCCTTTACCGGCCACTCCAAACACGAATCCTACCGGAAACTGCTCGTCGCCCCCGAGACGCTTCGGGATCGAATGACCGACCTCATTCAACGTGAGGCCGACCACGCACGGGCGGGCCACCAGGGTCGCATCGTCGCCAAAATGAACGCCCTGGAAGATCCCGACATCGTCAGTGAACTGTACGCGGCCTCACAGGCTGGCGTCGACATCGACCTCATTGTCCGGGGAATCTGTCGACTCCGACCGGGAATCAAGGGACTCAGCGAAACGATCCACGTTCACAGCGTCGTTGGTCGGTTTCTCGAACACTCACGGATATTTAAGTTCGGGAACGGGGGTGAGCCGGAGTACTACATCGGGTCGGCCGACTGGATGACTCGCAACTTGGATCGCCGGGTCGAGGCGGTCACACCCGTTGAGAATCCGACGCTCCAACGCGAGTTAGATGACGTTATCGACTCACTACTCGGGGACAATCGCAAGCGCTGGGAGATGGACGCCACCGGTCGCTACGTCCAACAGCGGCCCGGATCGGGGCCACAACAGATCGCTCACGAGCAACTCATGCAACGCGCACGTGAGGCTGTACCGGAGACGCCGACCGAGTACGAGACCAACGAGCGAGATCAGCGCGAGACCGCTGTCGACCTCGACGAAGTATACTTAGAAGAGCCGTTTGATTCCTGAGATGTTGCGCGTTGATGCTCTGATTCTGCTTTCCGTTAACTGAGTGCTATTAGTTCGACAGTGAGACTGTGGAGAACCAGACATCCCCCTCCCACCTACAGCCGATGGACCAGCCGCACTGGGCGGGACTGAAAGGGGCGAGTCGCTCCGGGAAGACGGCCGACGCAAGCACCGCAAGCCGCAGAGCGGCTGAGGAGCACAGCGAGGCCCTCGACTGGAGCGACTCGGGGGCTTTCTGGTTGTTCACGTCTTGCATGATTTATCAGTCTCTAGAAAGTTGGAATTTATCGATACCACCACTATGAATCTAATCAATGACAGAGTTGATGCTCAGAATGGTGGAAGCCGAGAGGTTGGGGTGGCCCCGCGCTATGAGAATACAATGGCTATTTAAATGAAATAATACAGTACGGCGACTAAGAGAGCTAAAGCCAAATATATCCAAATCTGGCTCAGTCTACTCGCCTTCTCTTTTCTTTGCTTTGATGATTCGGAGGTATCTTGATCCTCCGATTTAGCAATACTACCGTCTAAATTCACGTCTGGAGAGGACTCGTAATCTGGGTCAACACTGTTCCCAACAGTAAGTTTAGGCTCGAAAGCCGTGTAAGATTCTGAACCAGCCTCACTCAGGTCATCACCGATAGAGACATGCGTTGTGCTTTCTTGAGTGGTTTGGGCAACTTCATCGATTACCTCCTCTGTTTCTTTCAACTTCCTGACACCCTCAATACCGAGGTCGTCTGCCACCTCTCTTATTTTCGATGATGGGATCTCGTCACTTTTAAATCCAGATTCGGTGCCGAACCATTTCGACCCCAAGTGCTTGAATACAATCAACCCAGGGCAATCGTGCTTTTCAGGTAGGCGGTGTTCAGAACAAAATACATCACCGCAATAGTTACACTCGTATTGTAAATTACCTTTAGTAGCGCAAATCGAACACTCAGACATGCTTCTCTATCAAATAGATAATACGAAAACAGTGTGATAAGTTTCGCGCTTATATCTACCATAGATTATTTGACTATTAATAAATATTCTGCCTGTTTTAAGAATAGTCACTTACTGACTCAGCGTTTCGAGCAGCCGAACTGCTGGAGCTTTCGTCAGCGGTTCGTTGCCGTTGCCACACTGCGGAGATTGGACGCAGGCCGGACAGCCACCCTCGCAGTCGCAGTCCCCAATAAGTCCGGCCGTCCGACCCATGAGTTCGTCGACCAGATCGAATCCGGCCTCGGTGAGTCCGACGCCGCCGGGGTAGCCGTCGTAGATGAACACTGTCGACCGGTCAGTATGAGTGTGGTAGGGTGTCGAAATCCCGCCGATGTCCCCCCGGTCACAGAGGAGCAGGAGGGGAAATAGCGAGATCATCCCGTGTTCGGCGGCGTGAATGGCTCCATTGAACTCGTCGTCGGTGTGGTCGGCTCTGAGGTCGGCCTCGACTGCTGGCGGGACAGTGAAGTACAGCGCTTTGGTTCGGAGCGTCGACTCCGGAAGATCCAACATTCCCTCGCCGATTACGTCACCCGTTTTCCGGTCCTTGCGCTGGAAGCCGGTGATCTGCTCGGTGACGGTGACATCGGCGTAGTGGACCGTCGCCGTCTCCTCGGATGTCTCGTCGTATGGCAACGGTTTCTCCATGAGATCCTCGTTGACGACAATCGACTTATCGGAGAGAACCTGCGTGTAGTAGTCGGCCCACGTCGACTGGAGTTCGGCCACGTCGCGGTCCAGATCCAACTTGCTCACCTCATAGGTCTGGCCCTGCTGATGGTAGATCGCCCCACGGTGAGCATCTCGCAGAGCGTCATCGAAGCCGAGCGTGGCGATCACGTCGTTCGTACGACCATCGAGGAGGTCGACCTCCCGATCACCCACGGTCCGCAAACTCATCTCGTGTTGGGGGCTGCCATCACCGCTGTAGGTCCACCGAAGTCCGTCAGCGGTTTGTCGACGTTCGAGCAACCCCTCGGCCTCCAACTCGGTGACGATTTCCGGAAACGCCTCGCCGAAGTGGGTTTCGTCCTTAACTGAGAGCCAGTTTTCGGCGGCCGCACTGGCGATATGCTGGGGGAGTAGCTCTCGGTTCTCGGGATCGGAGACCGCCCGTTCGGGCTCGGTCTCGAAGAACTCGGTGGGATGACGCATGAAGTACTGGTCGAGTTGATCCTCGCCGCCGACGAAGGCGACTAAGGCGGGATCGGTCCCCCGACCTGCGCGTCCGGCCTGCTGGCTGGCCGACATTCGAGTGCCGGGGTAGCCATCGAGAATGACGGCATCGAGGCCGCCGACATCGACGCCCAATTCCAGCGCGTTGGTGCTCCAGATGCCACGCAGATCACCGGACTGCAGATCAGCCTCGATCTCTCGGCGCAGGTCGTGTTTCAGGGCGGCCTGATAAGCTCGGATCTTTCCAGCGAGGTCGTACTCGCCCCGATTCCGGAGTTCCTCGCTGCTCTCGGTGGCGTACTGTTCGGCCGCCTGCCGAGCGCGCGTAAAGGCGAGGGTTTGGTAGCCACGCGAGACGAGGTCGACAAACAGCTGTTTGGATTCCGTGTGGCTCGATTTGCGTCGACCCGAACCGCGGTCCTGCCAGCCGTCGCCGTACTCGGGTGGATTCCACAGCAGCCAGTGGCGGGGGCCGCGTCCACTGGTATCCTCGTCAATGAGCCGGTAGCTGTCGGCCTCGCGGCCGGTAATTCGGGCGGCGTGCTCTACGGGATTCCCAATCGTCGCCGAACAGCAGACGAACTGTGGGTCGGCATCGTAGCGTTCACAGATGCGATTGAGTCGACGGAGGACGAGGCTGACTTGGGTGCCGAACACGCCGCGGTAGCTGTGGACCTCGTCGATAACGACGAGTTCCAGCGACGAGAAAAACCAGTCCCAGAGGCGATTGGCATACGGCAACAGCGCGTAGTGGAGCATATCCGGGTTCGACAGCAGAACGGTGGGCATCCGGTCTCGGACGTCCCGTTTTTCTGTTTTTGAAAGGCGGCCAGTGTACTGGTCGACCGAGACACGACTGCCGAACCCGAGGCCATGAGCCAGATCCGAGAGCGATTCGTCCTGATCGGCAATAAGGGCATTCTGAGGACCTATATAAAGGGTGCGGCCGCCGTGGTCCA
>Ga0306873_100792_pt1 | contig 10654 bp, 9 predicted proteins | sample AntCluMetagen312_FD_190423 | JGI IMG/M metagenome (GOLD analysis project Ga0306873, IMG submission 190423) | Saline lake microbial communities from Club lake, Antarctica - Metagenome #312 (v2) (version 2) | ecosystem: Environmental > Aquatic > Non-marine Saline and Alkaline > Saline | place...
GAGTTCCGCCCGCTCCGCCGGTCCGAGACCTCGAACTTCGTACGCCCGGGCCGTGGCGTCCGTCGCCGCGTCCGCGTCGCCGCCGAGTCGGTCGACGTGCCGCTCGGCCTCCCGCACGGTGGTCGCGTCCAGTTCCTCGACGTCGGCGGTGCGAGTCCGGTCGCGGGCGAACGCCTGCCCGACGAACGCGGCGTCCCGCGTCTCCGCCACGTCGTGGGTGCGGACAACGTGGGCGCCGCGCTCGACAGCCATCGACGTCGCCGCCAGCGAGACCGGGAGCGCGTCCTCCGTCGAGCGGTCGGCGAGTTCGCGGAGGAAGTTCTTCCGGTTGATGGAGACCAGGATGGGGTAGCCGTGGCCGCGGAACTCCCGCAGTCGCTCGAAGGTCTCCCGGTCGTCTGCGGTGGTCTTGGCCTCCGACCAGCCGCCGAACGCGGGGTCGACGATGGTCTTGTCCGTGAAGCCGTTGAGCGCGAGCGCGTCGTAGATGTCGTCGACCGACTCGACCGCGCCCGGTCGTTCGAGGTCCGGCGGGCTCGCCATCTTCGCGACGGCGACGTCGTGGGCCTCGCAGACCGCGGGCATCTCCGGGTCGGCGAAGCCGCAGATGTCGTTGACCATGTCGAAGCCCCGCGAGAGCGCCTCGTCGGCGACCTCGCTGTAGCGCGTCTCGATGGAGAAGACGGCGTCGCCCTCCACGCTGTCGATGGTCTCGACGGCCGTCTCGAGGCGGTCGAGTTCCTGCTCGGCGGAGAGCACCTCGAATCGCTTGTTCGCCGACTCCAGGCCGACGTCGACGATGTCCGCGCCCTCGCCGATCAGTTCCTCGTCGACGTACGCGGCGGCGTCCGCCGGGTCGTCGAAGACGCTCGGGTCGTACGGCGATTCCTTCGAGACGTTCAGCACGCCCATCACGCGGGGCGGGTGGTCGTCCCCGATGGGGAGGCCGGCGGCGTCGACCGTTCGCATACACCCACCGCGGGCCCGTGCGTGCATAGGCGATGCGGTTCCGGCGGCGCCGGCTTCAGGCGACTTATGTGGCGGCGCTGCCAACACCCGGCAATGACGAAGGTGAGCATCGGCTTCCGTGGGTGGCGCTTCGACGAGGACGAGGTGTTCGACGAGAGCGGCGACTACCGGCCGCTCGAGGAGATGAGCGAGGACACCCGCGAGCGCCTCGGCCGCCTCCCGGTGCTGGCCGACCAGCCCTGCGACGCCTGCTACCTGAGCGACGGCGACGACAACTCGCCGACGGCGGTGTACGGCGAACCCAACGCGGAGGTGCTGGTCTGCGACGACCACGAGGCGGAGTTCTACTACTGGTTCCTCGAGGACGGCGGCGACGAGCACCGCGGCACCGACGCCCTGCAGGACGCCTTCCACGAGTGGTTCGCAGCGGGCAACCGCGCCCCCGAGTGGTACGACGGTCCCGACCACGTGGAGACCGAACCCGAGAGCCTGCCCGAACCCGACCTCGACAACGTCGAGGCGGTGAACGTCGACCTGCCCGAGGACGAGCAGGCGAGCGTCGACCTGCGCGAGGTCGAGGAGAGCATCCGGGACGCGGACATCGAGATGGACTACCCGACCGCAGATGAGTGAGGGCGGCGGGAAGCGGAGCAAGCCGGCGGTCGCTGTGGTCGACGCCAAGACCGCCGGGAACGTGGGCACCATCGCGCGGGCGATGAAGAACTTCGGGTTCGAGGACCTCCTCCTCGTGGACCCGCCGTACCTCGGCCGGGACTCCGAGGCGTACGGCTTCGCCGGCCAGGCCCGCGAGGACGTGCTGCCGAACGCCACGGAACTCTCCTTCGACGAACTCGCCGAGACCTACCACACCGTCGGCTTCACGGCGGTGACGAACCAGGACGCGACGAAGCACGCCCGCTTCCCGTTCCGGACGCCCGCGGAACTCGGCGCGAGTCTCGCGGACGTCGAGTCGAAGACGGCGCTCGTATTCGGCCGCGAGCGCGTCGGCCTCACGAACGAGGAACTCGAACGCATCGACGAGGTGTGTGCGATACCCGCGAGCGAGGAGTACCCCGTCCTGAATCTGGGGCAGGCCGCAACCATCGCGCTGTACGAACTCCGGGACCTGGCGATGGGCCGCGACCAGTTGCCGGACGTCGAACGCCACCGCGCGACGGAGGAGGAGATAGAGGCGTTCTACGAGCACGCCGCCGAGTTCCTCGACGCCGTCGACTACCCCGCGGAGAAGCGCGAGAAGACGCTGCGGATGCTCCGCCGGATGCTCGGCCGCACGCACCCGACCGGCCGGGAGATCAACACGGTCCACGGACTGCTGCGCCGCGCCGAGAACCGGATGGACTGAGAGGCCGGACCTCGCCGCGTCACTCCCTGGGGCGCCGCTCGTACATGCTGATGGGCTTCATCGACGCCTTCACATCGCCGTCCTGGTTCGTCGTCGTGAGTTTCGTCCGGACGATGCCGCGGCTCGGGTCACTCTCCATCGGGCGCTTGGATAGCACTTCGATGGTGACGGACAGCGACTCGCCGGGGAACGTGGGGTTCGGCCAGCGCAGTTCGTCCACGCCGATGGCGCCGAGACTCCCCGCTTCCGAGAGGTGTTCGTCGACGAGCAAACGCATCGACATCGCCGCCGTGTGCCAGCCGGAGGCCGCGAGGTCACCGAAGTGTGATTCCTCACGAGCACGCTCGGCGTCGACGTGGAACCACTGCGGGTCGTACTGCTCGGCGAAGGCGACGATCTCCTCCGCGGTCACCTCGTATGTGCCGAACTGCATCGTGTCGCCGACCGAGAGGTCCTCGTAGTAGACGGTCATGGCGTGGGCTTCGACGGTCGGGATGGTAGCTGTTGGGTTCGCGGCGGGTCAGTACGAGGGTACTGTATTCACAGTATCGCGGTGACGAATCGTAGCACGTAGGTGGAAGTTTCAGATGTATTTCACTCGAATCATCAACACAGGTAATTCCGGGGGAAGAGGGACGACCAGTCAGTAACTCCGTCGTATTCGGCGGTGAAATTGCCCAATTGCGGAGCTGGCGAACGACTCGGAGGTTGCTGACGACATATCGAACGTACGACAGTACTACGGCATTCTGGGGGAACAATAACAATACATATCATACTCCTTATATCGATTCGTCGGACCTGACAGTCCGGCTGAACTAATGACGGACTCAAACGAGACACCTGACGACGTCGCGAGGCGCATCGCTACCGCAGTACGTGACCAACTGAACGAAGCCGACCCGTCCCGGCGGGGGTTCCTCGGCAAGACAGCTATCGCCGGCGGTAGCCTCCTCGCACTCGGAACTGGCGTCGGCGCCGCGAGTTCTGACCACGGGGACGAGGGGGACGGTGGGTCGTCGGCAGCGTTCGACGACACCGAAGGCACCGACCTCGACGTCCTGAACTACGCGCTCACGCTCGAACACCTCGAGGACGCACTCTACCAGCAGGGCATCGAGATGTTCGACGAGGGGGACTTCGCCGACTCCAGTACACTCGAAGACGCCCCCGAGGGGCAGGTCGCCGAGGTCTACGAGTACGTCCAGACCGCCGGCGAACAGGAGTCCATCCACGTCGAGACACTCTCGAAAGCCGTCTCGTTCCTCGGTGGCGAGCCTGTCGAACCCGCAGAGTACTCCTTCGGCGTCGACTCGGTAGACACCTTCCTGGCGACCGCCGCTGCGATAGAGAACGTGGGGGTGTCTGCGTACGCGGGTGCTGCCCCATTCGTGGAGAGCCCCGACCTGCTGGGCGTCGCGCTCGCGATCCACAGCGTCGAGGCGCGCCACGCCGCCGTCCTCAACAACGTCGTCGGCGAGCCGCCGTTCCCGAACGCCTTCGACCCGGCACGTTCCCAGGAGGAGGTTCTCGAGGCTGCGGGCCCGTTCTTCGCGAGTAGCGCGGAGGAAAGCGACGACGGTGACGGCGGCGATGGAGACAACAGCTCGGCCCAGTCTCTCATCTAAACCGTCGACAGTCCGCAGCGGCGTCCCTCCCCGTCCGGACGCAGGCACGCCGTCCGACCTGGCCCCGCAGATTCCTGTTCGTCTGGCGAATCGAGGGGCACAGCAGACCCGGTTCGTGGTTCGACGGTCAGTGGTGTGACCTGACGGCGTCGGCGGTGTCGAGGGCCACAGACGACAGCGCGTCGCGCTTCAGGAGGGCGAACCCGAGGAAGATTGCCGCGAAGCCGACCAGCGCCTGCGCGTCGACGACCTGTCCGAGGAGCACCCAGGCCGCGAACGCGGCGACGACGGGTTCGAGGTAGCCGACGAGGTTGAGTTCGGTGGCGCCGATGCGGTCGAGCAGTTCGAAGTACATGAGGAAGCCGACACAGCCCGAAATCAGCGTGAGGTAGACCAGACTCGCCACGGCGGGCGCGGTCCACTCGACGCCCGACAGGGACTCCCCGCGGGCGCCGGCCCCGACCCACAGCACAGCCGACCCGAGCAGCATCGCCCATGCCTCGAGCGTCTCGATGGGGAGGCCGGTCGAGAGCGGGCGCGCGAGCACGGCGCCGAGGGCGAACGCCACGGCACCCGCAAAGACGAGCACGACGCCGAGCAGGTCCGTGCCGCCACCGCCCGGCGCGGCGACGGCCGCGACGCCCGCGAAGCCGAGCAGGAGACCCGTGCCCTCCACGCGGTCCACGCCAGCGTCGTCGAGGAGGCTGCTGGCGAACGCGACGGTGAGAATGGGGGAGAGGCTAACGACGATGGCCGCCACGGCGCCCGACACCCGGAGTTCACCGAGGTAGAGGGCGCCGTGGTAGACGGCGATGACGAACACGCCGGCGACGGTGGCGGCGAACCACTCGCGCCTGCCGCGTGGCCGCCAGCGGTCGGTGGCGACCGCGGCGTACGCGAGGATGATCGCCCCCGCGACGGTGTACCGGAGCGCTGCGAACGACAGCGCGGGGACGGCGTGTAGTCCGATTTCGATGGCGACGAACGAGGTGCCCCAGACCGCGGCGAGCAGCAGGAACATCGCGGTCGTGGGAGACGGAGCGAACGAGGGGCGACGGTAGCTCATATCCACCCAACTATTCGAGAGTATATTAGAGTTATCTTCAAGAGATGCCACAAGAGTGGAAATGTCCGCAATCACTGCCGCTTTCGTAGACGATGCGACCGACTCCCACAGGCTTTTGCCGGCGGTCGCCGATTCGGCGAACGATGGACGAACGCGACGTGCGCCTGCTGAAAGCGATCTCGGACCTCGGCACTGGCAGCCCAGAGCGGCTCCACGAGGAGACCGACATCCCCGTGTCGACCATCCACTACCGGCTGAACAACCTCCGCGAGGAGGGCGTCGTCGAGAACGACCTCTACGACCTGGACCTCGACGAACTCGGCCTCGGCGTCACCGTCGTCCTCGAGGTGCTCACCAGCTACGAGGGGAGCTACGAGGACGTCGGGGAGAAGATCAGCGCCATCGAGGGCGTCACACAGACGTTCTTCACGATGGGCGAGACGGACTTCATGGTGGTCGCCCGCCTCCCCGACTCCGAGGACGTCGAGCGACTCATCTCCGACTTCGAGACCATCCCGGAGGTCGACCGCACGAACTCCACGTTCGTCGTCGAAGAACAGAAGGACCTGACGCGACCGCTGCAGAGCTACGACCTGGAGACGCTGCTGTCCGAACTGGCCGGCGACTAGCTACGCGCCTGTATCTCCTCGCGCAGCACCTCACTGACCAGGTCGCCGTCCGCCTTCCCGCGGAGCGCGCCCATGCACTCGCCCATCAGCGCGGAGAACGCCCCCATCCCCTCCGCTTCGACCTGCTCGCTGTTCTGCTCGACGACCTCCGAGACCGCATCCCGGACCTCGTCCTCGCCAGCGGAGCCCAGACCGAGTTCCTCGGCGAGTTCTGCGGGTTCCCGGTCAGGGTTCTCCGCGAGGCCGGTCAACAGGTCCGGCACGCCCTCCTGTGCGAGGTCGCCCGAAGCGACGAGGTCGAGGACGCCCCGGAAGTGGTCGTCGGTGAGGTTCTCGACCGGCACGTCGTCGCGCCGGAGCTCCGTCACCGTCGATTCGAGAGTCTGGGCGGCGAGCGTGGCGTCGACGCCCGACTCGACGCGCTCCTCGAACAGCGGCCAGCGGCGCCCGAACGCTACCTGTTCGGCCAGTCCCTCACCGAGACCGAACTCGGACTGGTAGCGCTCGACCTTCGCCGTCAGCAGTTCGGGGACCGTCACGTCCGCGAGGTCGGGGTCGACGGGCGGCACGTCCGTCTCGGGGTACATCCGCGCCGCGCCCGGGAGCGGACGCAGGTAGCGACTCGTGCCGTCGTCGTTCGCGCCCCGCGTCTCCTCGGGGACGCCCTCGATGGCCGTCCGCGCGCGCTCGGCAACCGCACCGATTGCGCTCTCCGCGATTTCTTGGGCGTCCGCGACGATTGCGACCGCGTCTTCCTCGTCCGCGTCTACCGCTTCGCGGAGCGCGGCGACTTCATCGCCGGTGACGCCGTAGGCTGGGAGTTCGTCCGTGTGGAAGATGCCACCCGCGCCGTGGCGCTTCGCGTGGTCCGAGAACTCCGTGCCGACGCGGCGGTCGTCCTGCAGTTCGCGGCCGACGAAGCCATCGAAACCGTACAGTGGCACGGCGTGGACCTGCCCGCCGGCTCGCGGCTCGTCGCCGCTCGCGTTTTCCGCGGAGCGTGGCTCCGCGCCGTCGTCCAGTGCACCGCGGATGACACCCGACTCCGTCTCCGCAAACACGTCGGTGACGTCCTGCGTGTCGCCGACGCTCGCGTCGCGGTCCTGGAGTTCCTCGCTGACGTCGACGAGTTCGACCTGCCGGCGGACCTCCTCGCGCACCAGGTCGTCGATGTCGTCGAGACTCTGGACGCCTTTCATCTCGACGCGCGCGCCCTCGGCGATGGAAACGTTGACGTCTTGGCGGATGGTGCCCAGGCCGCGCTTGACCTGCCCCGTCGAGCGGAGCAGCATCCCGATGGTCTCGGCGGCCTCGCGGGCCTGCTCGGGCGAGGCGATGTCGGGTTTCGTGCCGATCTCGACCAGCGGGATGCCGAGGCGGTCCAGGGAGAACAGCACGCCGTCCTCGCGCTCCTCGACGCGCTGGGCGGACTCCTCCTCGAGCATCACGTCCTCGACGCCGACCGGCCCTTCACTCGTCTCGATCTCGCCGTCCTGGGCGACAAGCGTCGAGCGCTGGAACCCCGAGGTGTTCGACCCGTCGATGACGACCTTCCGCATCACGTGGGCGCGGTCGACGGGGTCCATGTCTAGCAGTTCGGCGATTTCCAGGGTCGTCGCCAGCGCCTCCTCGTCCAGACGGTGGGGCGGCTCGTCGTCCTCTTCGACGAGGCAGGTCGAGTCGTAGGCGAGATACTCGAACTCGCGTTCGACCTTGCTCTCCTCGAGAGCCGCCTCGTCGATCTCGCCAAGCTCCGAGCGCGTCGGGTGGAGGTAGCGCGTGAACGTCCGCTCGGACGCCTCGGGCTCCCGGAGCTCGGTCGGGCACTCGCAGAACAGCTTCGTCGCCGTGTCGAGTTGCTGGTGGATCTCCAGCCCGGCGACGAGGCCCAGTTCGTCGTAGTCGAACTCGGTCATTACGTGGAGGTGTGCGTCCGAGCGGTAAAAAACCGTTCAGTCGCTCCCGAGCGCGTCGAGGAGGCGGGTCTCCACGTTGTCGGAGATGTCGTCGGCCTCCTCGTCGTCGCGGTCCAGCGCAGCGGCGTCGCTCCCCGCGATGGAGCGCGACCCGGCGGTGTCGACGACGACAGAGGTGAGCGACCAGCGCCGCTGGAACACCGTCTGTCGCCGGATGACCGTCTGCACGCGGTCGTAGGGGACGATGCGGGTCTGGCGCCGCCAGAACCCGGCCTGCGTGACGACGTGGTCAGGCCCCAGGTCGTAGCCGCGGTTCCGGTGGGCGCGGTCCGCGGCCGGAACAGCGAGCACGAGCAGCGGGACGAGCGCCTGCCACGGGAACGAGACGAGGAACCGACTAATGGCGTAGCCGACGACGAGCAGGCCGACGCCCACGAACAGGTAGCGTCGGATGTAGCGCTTCCGGGCGCGCTCGGGCGGCCGGGAGAGGCGGATGTCGTGGAACGGCTCTAGCGTGTCCGCCATCTCGAATACCGCCGCGCGGGAGGCGATGGGGATGGCGGCCTCGGAGCCGCCGCTCGGGGAGCTACCGGGAGCGTAGCCAGCCGTCTCGACGGCCAGCGACGCGAAGCCGTAGCGCCGCATCAGGGGGTTGTCCTCGACGGAGACGGTCTGGAGCTTCGACAGCGGGATGGTGCCGTCTTTGACCTCGAAGAGGCCACGCTCGTAGCGGAGGTCGTCGCCGACGCGGCGGAGTTCGAAGCCGTAGAACCGCACCATCCGCGCGACGGCCGACACGACCCACAGCGCGACCATGGCAACGACGGCGATAGCGACGAGCAGGACAACGCCGAATCTGGTTATCTCCACCCTGTCGCTGACGAACGGCACGAGGAACGGCGCGAACGCCAGCACACTCGAGAACAGCCGCGGGTCGAAGGATAGCGCGCCGTACAGCGCCAGGTCGCGGTTCGACAGTTCGAACAGCGTCTCGCCGCGCCGCGTCGACTCGGTGCTCTCCGCCTCGGCCAGGTCCCCGGGCGCTCGTTCGTCGGCACCCTCCGCTTCGGCGCTCGGCGTGCCCGTTTTGCCCTGTGCGGCCGCGCGGCGCTCCCGGACCTCCTCCTGGAGTCGCTGGGCCTCCTCGCGGGAGACGTACCGGAGGCTGGCCTCGGTGCCCCCGCCGCCCGCCGTCTCCACGTCCACCTTGGCGAGGCCGAGCAAGCGGGCGACGAACGACCGCGTGACGTCGACGTTCTGGACGCGGCGGAGCGGAATCTCGCGCTCCCGCCGGGAGAACACTCCCGAGTAGATGTCGAGGCTGTCGGGCGTGAGTTCGTAGTGGAAGCGGCGGTAGTACGCCACCTCGTAGGTGAACACGGCGGCGATGGCGAGCACCGCGAGCACGACGGCGCCGCTCGTCAACAGCGGGTCGCCCTGGGCGAGTGCCACGCCGCCGACGAGGAACGCCCAGGCCATGCCGACGCCGCGGGAGACGACGCGGTACGGAATCGACAGCGGGTGGAGTTTCATACGGCGTCCCCGGCGTCGCCCTCGGTCGGTTCGCTCTCGATGGCGAGGCGGCGAAGCGTCTCCTGGGCTTCGTCGGCGCGTGCGGCCGTCAGCCCGGGTATCGAGACGTCCGCACCCCGGGAGCCCGCGGTGTAGACGACGACGCTCCCCAGGCCGAGCAGGCGCTGGAGCGGGCCGCGGCGGGCGTCGACGTGCTGGACCCGAACGTACGGGACGACCGTTCGCACGCTCACGAGGACGCCGCGCTCGATGTACAGCGTGTCCTCGCGCACGTCGAAGCGCCACGCACGGTAGCGCAGGAGGAGGTGGATAGTGCCCAGCACGCCGATGGTGCCGAACACGGCGGCGACGGCGACGACGGGAGCGACGACCCCGAGGAAGTCGACGTTGGCGACCGCGACGCCCGCGAGGACGGCCGCGACGGTGGCGAAGACGAGGACGCGGACGAACCAGACGAGCCGAACCCGGGAGTCGAGTCGTTCCATGCGTTCGCGTTGTGGAGGACGGTTAAGAAAGTAGGCGGAGCTTACCTGCCGTCGCGAGCGCTCTTCAGTCCTGACCGGGGATGCCGCGGTGGGTCATCTTCTCCGGGTCGAGGGCGTCTTCGGCCTCCTCCTCGCTGAGGTAGCCCTTCTCGACGACGACCTCCTTCACCGTCTTCCCCTCCTTGAGTGCGGTCTTCGCGACCTCGCTGGCCTTGTCGTAGCCGATGGCGGGGTTGAGCGCGGTCGCCAGCGCCATCGAGCGGTCGACCTGGCGCTCGCAGTGTTCCTCGTTGGCCTCGAGTTTCGCGACGAAGCGCTCAGCGAACACCTCGCTGGCGTTCGCGAGCATGTTCGCCGACTCAAGGAAGTTGTGCGCGAGCACGGGTTTGTAGAGGTTGAGGTCGAGTTGCCCCTCCGCGGCGCCCGCGCTCACGGCGGCGTCGTTGCCCACGACCTGCTTGTGGACCTGGTTGACGGCCTCCGCAACGACGGGGTTGATCTTCCCAGGCATGATTGAGGAGCCGGGTTGGTTCTCGGGCTGTTCTATCTCGCCGAGGCCGTTGCGCGGCCCGGAGGCGAGCAGGCGGAGGTCGTTGGCGATCTTGTTGAGGCTTCCTGCCACCGTGCGGAGTGCGCCGTGGGCCTCGGACATCGCGTCGTGGGCGGCCTGGGCCTCAAAGTGGTTGTCGGCCTCGCGGAAATCGATGCCAGTCTCCTTGCTGATGTACTCGGCCGCCTTCTCCGGGAAGTCGGGGTGCGTGTTGAGTCCCGTCCCGACGGCGGTGCCGCCGAGCGCGAGTTCCGCCAAACGCGGCTTCACGTCCTCGACGCGGCGCCGTCCCTTCTCGACCTGCGTCCGGTAGCCCCCGAACTCCTGGCCGAGTCGGACGGGCGTGGCGTCCTGCAGGTGGGTGCGCCCCGTCTTCACCACGTCGTCGAACTCCTCGGCCTTCTCGTCGAGGGCGTCCCGGATCGTCTCCAGGGCCGGTTCGACGTCCTTCTCGACGGCCTCCAGCGCCGCGACGTGCATCGCGGTCGGGATGACGTCGTTGCTCGACTGCCCGT
>Ga0306873_100812_pt1 | contig 10434 bp, 11 predicted proteins | sample AntCluMetagen312_FD_190423 | JGI IMG/M metagenome (GOLD analysis project Ga0306873, IMG submission 190423) | Saline lake microbial communities from Club lake, Antarctica - Metagenome #312 (v2) (version 2) | ecosystem: Environmental > Aquatic > Non-marine Saline and Alkaline > Saline | place...
ATAGGGGTTGTTCTTGTTTTGATAGGTTCTATCTATTATTTCCGTGATCGGCTGAAACAACTTTAACAAGGCCTTTTTGGCCTCCTTTTTTTATTGATATTCTAGAGTTTATGAAAAGTTTTTGTGATATTTCTAAACTGTATATATCTGCAACTTTAGACAAATAGAGATTATATTTTCTGATTATTTGACTATAAAGTGTTTCAGATCGGGATAAGAACTTTTCACGGTACTTTGAAGATAAGATTTCTATTATGCTCTTTGAAAAACAGATTTTGTGCTCAGAAGTTTGAAGATTCTAACTTATTTCATGTTTTATAGTTGTTTTAATACCTTGTTGAACATTTTTTAACTATAAAGAACTATAAAGAACTTTTATAGGTCTTCTAAAGCTTATATTAATGATTGTTTTACTAAAAAGTATTTTAAAGCCTTTTTCCGAACAGAAAGCTAAGATGATCGAGTTGATAATACATCAGAGGACTTTAGGTAGTTTATACACAAAAAGAACTATTTTAGAAAACTTAGAAATGTGTGAACGATGTGATAAAGTTGAATATGTTATATAAGCTCATTTTATCTTTTCAAAACTTTAGAAAGGCTTTAAAAAGCCTCTTTAATCAGAAAAAGTATCGAAAATCCTACAAAATTGCTTTAGAAAGCAGATTTAATCTGCTATGTGCTGGGAGATATCTATGAGCATTTACTCTAAATCATCTATTTTTGGCTACAAAAATCGTTCAGAGCTCTTAAGCTTCCGAGAAGTAAGCCTTCCATTTGAACAAATGCCTGAGTGCCAAGACCATTTAACAGGTCAACAGCTTTACGAAGCATTGGCATCCAACGAAGTAAGAGATGCTCTTGAAAAATACCATATTTCTGATTCGGGTTATTTAGATGGAATATTTGAGTTCAGGGCTATGAAAAAACCACTTCTAAGCTTTGAAAGACCGTCCGTTATAGCATTTGAAGGCGAAATAGAAGACTTTCAGTACGGCGAACCTGCGGATACCGAATATCACTACATAAAAGTTGAGCTAGCATCACCAGATCAAGAATCAATGGATGAGCTAGAACAGGATTTAGGACTCCTAGAGCAAGGTTTGACAGATTACTACTCTGATATAAGCTCTGGAAATCTTGAGCCTCAAGAACAAATGTATAATGCAGATTAAGCTGTTGAAATCAAAGTACTGAATAAGTTCCTGCCAGCTCAACATATTTTACATTTTATTCTTATAGAAAAATTCTATATTATTCAGTTTCTCATTATACGCTGTTGTTTTTCTGTATCCAGACGCCTTCTTAGATCCTCTCTGTCAATTCCTTTAGGAGAAAGAACAGATTCAGCCGCTCTTATCAACTGGGTTTTATAGAAGTCTGGATCATAATCAGCTTCCTTTACCTCGAATCCAAGTCGGGTTCTATCCATTGAATCGGCTTCATCATTTCTTACTACAAAGCTGACCAACTGGCCTGGCCGAATATCTATGTTATGATGTTTGGCTCTTTTCAGTGCGGATACAGACCTGTTTTCAACCCTGTAGTTTTCTAGCGACTTTGAGACCTTCTTTTTCTTAATCAATTCCTTGACATTTACTTCAAAACATTCCAGTTTCTGAATATAATTTTCCAGTTTTTTGATAACAGGTTCAGCGCTCATGTTTTTATCCAGTTTTCTTATCATTTCCATTTGTGCATCTTTGACAAACTTACAGGTTGAACGTTGTTGAACTTCTATTCCTGCAGTCTTGAACTCTCCGTTTTGTTTTTTTCCAAAATAACGGTTCAAAGTCGCTATATTTGCATCTGAACTATTTCTGGGGACGAAAGCACACCATTCAAATCTGTGTTCTGGTTCAAGCTCAATACCTATATCTTCGCTTATATTCTGACATACTTTCTCAAAGTCTTCAGCTTCTTTTTGTTTTTGAACCCATATGCTGTCTATTATTCCATGAGATATGCTGTAGCCGGAATCTTCGAACTTTTCTTTTGTTTTTACCATTATATCTCGGTCAAAGGCCTGGATTGCTTGATGACATCTGATTGCGCCATAAGAAGCATGAGAATGACCCATGTATCCAAAACAAGACACTAAAAGCCATTTTATAGAATCTATGCTTCCCTGAATATTCTTTTTTCGTCTCTTATCTTCGATATCTTTGACAGTTTCTTTCATCTGCTGTCTGTCTTCGACCAGAGGTTTCAGAACTTCCGAGATAAAACCTCTCTTTTTCTGACATATACTGTAATCTAACTCCGGAGTATGATTGTTCTCACAACACTCACAGCAGACGGTTTCAGGACTGATATTTTTCTTCACCATGATGTTTGGAAACAAGCTGGCAAAATCAGCCTCATATACATCGTAGTGGATTGATGGTTCGGGATTAAAGATGAAACCGCCTCTATCTGCTTTATGAAGGGTTGAGGCTTTCTTTGGTTTCTCGCCGTTCCAATTTTTATAAGGTGTTAGAGTGTTTTTCTCAAGATATGCTTTTTTGACCTCTATACTTGTCAACAATCTTCCTATCGACCCCCATGCAAGTTCCTGCATAGGTCTATAGCTTCTTTCAACCAGACCCCAGAGACCTCCAACTGTTGTGTCTCCTAGAAGAAAGCTGTTTGATCTATCAATCACAATACGACCTGGAATATTGTACCTTGCTGAGCTATGAACCGTTTTACCGTAGCTTGAAACAGTGTTTTCTCCTGCAAGCTTCTGAAAATTACTGATTCTGCCTAATGAGAAATCTTTGTCATACTCGCTTATTTTCTCCCTTAGAAGCTTCAAAACCTGAGACCTGTTTATAAGGATTAGATCAGGATCTTTCTGTTCCCAGATTCTTTCAAACTGGTTTAGTACCTGTTTTTCATCTCTACCTATTTTTCCTCCATTTATTTTGAGTTCGGTAATATCTCTACTCGCTATATGTTTTCGATGTAGGCTAATCTCTATTCTTTTCAACTCATTTTCAGGAATCGGACAAACCCTGTTTTGAAGACAGAAACGGAACTGTGGGGAAAAATTGAGGTTGTAGAAACGGAAAGTAGAACGTCCAAAACTTTTCTTCAACTTGTTTGCTGCTGATTTGAGTTTTTCCTCATTTACTGCGTCCACTCTGAGAACTTTCTTTTCAGGTTTGGATAGAGTAGGCTTCCATGTCTCGAAGCTGGTAGCAACCACTCCGTCTTGTCTGGTAAGCCATGGACGGCTCTTGTGTAGCTTTGATCTTTCTCCTTCTATGTAAAAACGCGGCCGGTAATCTCTATGGCGTGTGGGTTCGACGCCTGATTCAGTCTTTTCCCATGATATAGTTTTCCCATCTATAAAATCTATCTTGAAAACCATCAGCCTTCAAGCTCCTCGATTCTTTTCTCTAGGTTTTGGATCTTTTTTCTGTTTTGTTTCGTTTCCTTCTCGACACCGACAAGTATAGAAATCAAAACAGGCAACCCCGGATTAGTTGAATTAAGATAGGCTCCTGCCTGGGCACAGCTGTGGGCTTTCTCCCAGAGACTGTCTAGGTATTGTTTGTTTTCCTTTCTAAGTCCACGTCTAAACGGTTTGAACCGTTTGATAAAATCATCGAGATGGTTCCGGTAAGTCGAGTTTGTCCTCCCCATTTTATCTAGAACCTCCTTGTAGAAACTTCGATGTTTTCAGACAATTTCTCAAACCAGTAAGGCATTGTAGTCTGTAACTGCCCCTGGTCGCGGTAGATCATCTGGTCAAATTCTTCAGAATCATACTTCCAGCCATGAGTTGTCTTATCAACCCGTATCTTGTTGTCAGCATCCCCGGAAACATAGTAGTAAAGGCTAGAATCTCTGTTGGCTGAAACAATTATTTTCAGATCATATCTATCTTGGAGCTGAAGTATTTTGTCCCAGGATTCCTCGAAAAGTTCTTGTGCCTCCCAGTCTCTTAGCTGTCCATCAAGGTAAAGATGATCTATATGAGGCAATACAACCAGCTCTGTATCTTTATCCACAAACTCTTCAAGCTGATGAACAAGGTTGTGGTGCTGGAAAGGCGTGAAGGCTCTCCCAATCTTTACTTTTTCAAGAAGACCGGAACATCCATAACTGCTCAAAGCATAGGTTGAAGACTCGTTTCTTGTATCAATCCATACAGCATTTCTATCTGTTTTTTCAAGCTCTGAAGCTATCAAAGACTGGAAAACAGGTAGTTTATCTGGTTTCTGGATTAAATTTATGCCTTTCTGAAGCTCTGGTTGGCTTTTCAAAACCAGTTTTTTCTGTTTACTTTGTTTTCTGGACTTGTGTTTCTGTTTGGCAATAAATGAAATAGTTGAATCCCCTCCCCCCTTTATGCGGGACAAACCAATTTTATCACCTGCTATTAAAGAGGAGAGTCGGGAAGATTCCGGTATTCCGGTAAAAAATTTTACAGAGCAAAACTGATAGATAGTTTTATTCAGTATTTATCTCGGTCAAAGATTAATTAAAGAAAAATAAGAAAATACGTAGTTAGAGCCCGAATATCTAATCTTCAAGCCTCACCATTACTTTGATTGCTTCTCTGTTGTCCATGGCTTCATATCCTTCTGGAACCTCTTCGAGACCTACTGTTTTGTCCAAGACTGGTGATGGATCAAGTGTTCCCTGTAAGACATCTTCCATAAGTTCTTCAAGGTAGTTTCTAACAGGTGCTGGACCTCCTTCAAAACTAACGTTCTTGAAAAACATCTGGTTGATGAAACCTGGTTCACGAGTGAATCCTTGGAACGGCCTTCGATACACCATGTCCTCCGCCCATTCCCGACACAGTTCATCTTCGAGAATTCCATCAGCTGTGTCTCGGAGCCGCGTCATGTACTTTCGGAGCAGATTTGTTGCTCCAGTTAACTCCTTCTCGGCGTCCCGAGTTTCTTGATAGAAATCAACCCAGTCGGGGTACGAAAGCTCTGAGTTTTGCTGAACGAATAACTCGAACACTGGACTCACATCTGCAATGTGATCGCCATACGTTGCGCTCCCAAGACTATTCGCTTTTTGAAGCAGGCCTTCCCCGTATTTCGGGATGTCAGGGCCGCTTAAAATAAGCGCCTGATTCACCTGCGAACTCCGGATAGAATCGGTGTTAACGAAATCCAATGTAGATCGCTGACTGCACCGAAAATCGTTCCGTGAAAAGCGTTTGTGGGCTTAGTAATTGTTCAGTGTTCCCAATCAGAACCCTCCCCTTCAATCAAAATTCGGAGTGCATCTCATACGTCATCGATTGTGACAAGCGAGATCCGGGATTTGAGTTCGGAGGAATCTGCTTGGTTCTCTGCAAATTCCTCTTCTACCACTTCCCAATCATCGTGCCCGGTTCCATCTGAGAATTGGAACGTTTGGTCGTATTCACAGTTGTAATCCATCCCGAATAACGAATCACAATAGACTGCCGAGTTATAATTCATCACGCTCGGATACTCTTCCCATGATTTATCGGTGGAATCAATCCCCGAGTACGTTCTGGGTAATAATCCGAGATTATGGCCCAGTTCATGCATCAGAGTTGACCCAGTTGCATCTTCAGCAGATTGGGGTTGAACAAGCATCCCATCGATACTCGGGGATGTAACCCCAGCTATAGAGTCATCTCCCGCTTGCTCAACAATCAAAACGTGGTGGAACCCGTTTTGTTTGAGGTCAAATACGTCCGAGTCTTGGTATTCATCGCCGTAATACGAATCTAATGTCAGCGGCGTCGGGACAGAAACGTCGGTGTCGCTTTCGTACATATGCAACGAAACCCCATCCTGCCCGTTGGGGTTATCGACGGGAGCCATTTCGAACGTGGAGATGAGTTGATTGATCTCCGATTGACTCAATCCAGACACCCCACTTTCCCGGTCAATTTCAACAAACAAGTCTTTCCGAAGCGGATCTCCGTCTTCACCGATATACTGGAGTGAACTGGCTTCTACTCCATCACTGAGTCCGTCATTATCGGTGTCTGGGTCAGTAGGATTGGTCCCGATTTCATACTCAGCTGAATCTGAGAGCTTATCACCATCTGTATCTCGGTCGGTCGGGGATGTTTCCAGTTCATTGACTTCGCGCCCATCACTGAGCGTGTCACCATCCGTGTCTGTGTCTGTGGGGTCGGTCGAATACCGATTCAGTTCATCGCCGTCTTCGAGCGAATCCCCGTCCGTGTCTGAATCAGTCGGGTCTGTTTCATAGATATTGTATTCCTCGCCGTCTTGCAGATCGTCAGAATCAGTGTCGGGGTCTGTAGGGTCGGTTCCAGCGTCATTCACTTCGGTTCCATCTTCTAACCCGTCATCGTCGGTGTCTGCGTCGGTCGGGTCTGTTTCACCGTTGACTTCGGTAGCGTCTACGAGGCCGTCATCGTCGGTGTCTTTCTTGGTTGGGTTCGTTCCGTGTTCGTTGATTTCTGCTGCGTCTTCGAGATCGTCGTTGTCGGTGTCTTTCAGGGTGGGGTCCGTGTTGTGCGTGTGGACTTCCTCCCCGTCTTCTAATCCGTCCCCGTCAGTGTCGGGTGTGGTGGGATCTGAGCCATATTCTTGTTCTTCCCCGTCGTCTAATCCGTCGTCGTCTGTGTCGGCTTTCAGCGGGTCTGTGTTGGAGTTGTATTCTTCGCCGTCGTCAAGTCCATCACCATCTGTATCCGCGTTTGTTGGGTCCAGTCCGGCGTCCAGTTCGGTGTCGTCGTTGACGCCGTCGTTGTCGGTGTCAGCGTTGAATGGGTCGGTGGGGCCAGTGAGTTCGGTGGCGAGTGGGAGGGAGTCGCCGTCTGCGCTGAGTTGTGTTGATGCGCCGCCGCCTGCGAGGAGAAGGGTGACGATTCCGAGTGCGAGTACCGTCCGTAGCTTCATTGAGTTGGGTTTTTGTCAACTCGGAATAAGGGTTTGTGAGGCTGGCTTGAATCACTGAATTCCGAGAGGGTAGGCCGGGTGCTTTGGGGTGGTGGGGTTTTGGAGAAGGGGTTTTCGGGCGTTTGAGCGGTTCTATCGGTTTCTGTAGGTGTTGTCTGGTGTGGTTTTCCCACGCAGAAACCCACAACAAGACACAATCAGGGGTGAAACCGGATCCGACACGTAAACAGTATATCGCTATACAAAATTAGGACTGAGAAACGACCTGTTGTCGCCGTATACTCAATAAAACATCAACCGCCTCGTGGAGATTATTCGAAAGATCATCACAATCTTCCTTCGTATTATCCATCTCTATAGAATGCGCACTTGAATTTCCTTCCTTTCGAATTGCGTTAAGATTAGAAATCAAGTCTTGATCAATCCGTTCACTATCTTTTTTGAACCTGTTTTTGTGTTCTCCAAAGTTCTCAATAAGTGGCTTTAATGATTTATTCTGATTTCGATCCACATCGAAATACACCTGTGGCTGGTCATTTCGAAATTCATACCGAAGAACCTCAATAAGCAGATTTTCAATTAATTTCCGAGACAAAATCATCGTCGCTGTGTATGATCCAACACGGTAAGAATCGTTAATTCCAGCAGCGAGCTTCTCATACTTGGAGGGAGTATCTATATCCAAGTATTGTGCTTCTGGGGTATTAATTAGATTCTCTCCCCACCGTTCCGCAATCTCTTCTGCGAGTCTGATTAATTCACCAATAGTCTCTTCCTTTTCTGTATTCCAGCTTTCGCTGCCGTCCCAATCATCTGAAATAGATTCACGCACATCATCGATTTGGCCCTTTACAGCTTCAGAGAATCCCGTATTGTTTTCTGCTAAATATTCCGCATGGGAAAAATGCCGATTTGCCTTCTCCCAATCTCCCTGATTTGAAGAACATATAGCTACCCAAATAGACGCGGAAAAATTGTCATGCGCTTGTATTTTAGGAAGTTCCTGGAAATAGTCTCTAAATTTACCCCTCACCTCCCGGACACAAATATAACCAAATATTAACATGAACCCAAACCCAGCCGTCTCTGCCGAAATATAGGAACCTCAAACAAGAAGAAATGGAGAAAACATAATAGAATACTCGATCTTTTTAATTAAATCTCTGTTATCTGGCAATTCGTCATAAATTTCTATTGATTCATAGGCGCTATCAGGCAATGACTCGAAGTAATTTATTGTGCGATTGGATACCTCCGAAGGAGGGTTCAAATCATTCATGGCGAGACTCAACAACATAGGTGTTTGAAACTTCCCCAGTGAGTTGAATCTCAGACCCAGCATTTATTATTCACGAATACTGAATAGCGTATATGGCAAACAAAGAAATCGAGAAGAACAATGCGGTCTGGAACGAGATGAGAGTCTCGATCAGACAAGACTTCCTCGTTACAGATCTGCTCAAACACCCCGTCAAAGCCCAAGTCTACACAGCCCTCCTCATCGAAGGCCCCGCCGGGCACGAGGAATTAGCAGATGAAATCAGCAGCGCAGGTCGGACAACCGTGTACAATACCCTGCGAGAATTAGGCGAAGCCTCGCAGATCAACGTCGACAAAACGACTGAACCCTATCAGTACAACGCAGATCCCGTTCGGAAAGAGATCACCAATGACGACGGTGATGTGGCTTTCACAGCGACACCGGCCTTCATCGCTGTTATCTCCGCTACCGAGGTCCGAGACGACATCAACGCATTCTACGAACAGCACGGGGTTGAAACACTCGCTACTGCGTACCAAGCGACAATCGAATACCTCAACGGACAGCTCTCGCGGCGCATGACAGCTGACAAAATCGGTGTCAGCACTTACGCGGCTATCGCGATCACTGAGGAGATCGAAGAAGTCCTCCGAGAGATGGACGGGTACGATCCGTACCTCGATGATCAACTCACCGTCGAACTGAACGACTAACACCAATTCATCTCTCTCGACATGGACCTCAAACCAGAGAATCCGCCGACAGATGCCGCATCAATCCCGAAAGCCGTTATTTTTGACACATCCGTGCTTTCTGCGATTGGGAAACCAACAGCGCCCGCATATAGAGCGACAGAGAGGCTCTTCCTCGAACACAATATCACCGCGTATATTCCACCGTGTGTTATAGGCGAAATCCATCCCGAATCAGATCCGGATATTAAACTGAAGCCCCGAATCTTAGAAGCTAAAAACACTGGCTGGATGGCTGAAGCGAAAGAATTCAATGAATTATCGCAGTATAATGACGGCCCGAAAGCAACCGAGATTTCTGATCGGGTCAGGACTCGGATGGCAGATGGACTACGTGGTGTGAGCGAAGATGAGGTCGAGAAAACAGACACGCTCCTTCCCGGAATCGCAATTCAACTATTGGCTGGTGGGGAGGCAAACCGTGTTGGTATTGCGATCAAAGACTGGAATGCTGCTGAATCCGCTCATGACGTTCTGAAGAACACAGTCTATGAAGATGTTATCAGAATGTATCGTGGACGGAATTTCATTGACTGGATACTTGAGCAAGACGACGACTACAGTTCCGGGAGAGAAATTTACTGAATTTCCGCCCGAGAACATCGAGTCAGTTTCTCTTGGATGATCGCTATATAATGTCTACGTGTTGAGCGATTCAGCGTTTCCTTGTTCGGTGAGTGTTTAAACCCCGTTATTTATTGAAGGAGAGGGTGGTTCTGCGAGTTTCTGATTCTTTTCCGGCCAATTCCGATTAAGATGAAAACTGAACGCCGCCATCTCCACCTCATTATGGTTAAAGAAACGGCGTTCAAATGTGAATCCGGGGAGAAGATATTGCTCTACATCTGTTCTGGATGTAGACAAGAATTCGGCAAAGGCAGACACCAATTCTGAATAGATTCCTTCCACTCCAGCAATTTCTTTGAGTGTATCACCTATCTCAATACCTGTTTCAGTATTCAGGCCTTCTACCGGGACAGCAACTACTATAGTAGCGGTTTCGGTGTTGATGGGACTAATAATCCCCATGTGGTCGTCATTTTCGAACTCAAGTAACCGATTTTTTATAGCACCATTCAAAACCTCACCAATCAGTTCTGCATTTTTCTGGATCCTGTCTTCATCATGGCGCATGGGCACGACCATACATAGAACACACTCAGAAGACCAGTTAAACAACCGGAAAAACTCGTCTCTCACAAAGACCATAATCCCGGGGTGAGGATCCGGTTAGAGTGTCGGTTCAGACGGGACGATAGATTCCGAATCAAATTCTCCGAGAAGGCGGAGGATGCCATCTTGGTCGGAAATAATCGGTGTGTCACTCATATCTCTGTTTTTAACGGCTTCTCGAACCGAGTCACTATACCTCTCTCGGATTTTTGTAGCGGTTACATCCCCAACCATCTACATCCATCAACTCCTCTTTATCTGCGAGTAGGATTGCTTCAAACGAACCAAATTCTGGGTCGTGTTGCAAAGCGGTCTAGACTTTGCCGCTGGTACTCTCAATTGAGAGGTCACAGTTGATTGCTGTTTTGGTCGAACGTTGGAGCAGTTC